>ENA-OWNT01000431-OWNT01000431.1-seawater-metagenome-genome-assembly--contig:-NODE-431-length-100640-cov-5.382178_pt1 | contig 100640 bp, 80 predicted proteins | sample MGYA00238136_ERZ651165 | MGnify/ENA primary metagenome ERZ651165 (study PRJEB26861, sample SAMN08777766) | seawater metagenome | isolation source: coastal seawater | place: USA: Florida | collected...
AAGGGCCAGGCGTCGACGCAGACGGTGTCCACCGTCACGGGACGCGGCTGGAGCACTGGGTCGACCAGGTCGGTCTGCACCCAACAGGCCAGGGCCTCGGGACTTGCGGCGAGGGCGGCCGGGCAGCGGTCTTCGGGGGACTGGACGGCATCGAGGTGCGCCGTCTGCACCACCGCGAACCGCTCGGGCTCGATCCCGATGGTGCCGCTGCCGGCGACCTCGACCATGCCGGGAGGACAGCGGGCATCGGCGGCCAAAGCGTCCACCGACCGCTGCACCGCGTCATCGACCGCGTGACCCGAGCAACCCAGGAGCCCCAGGAGCGAGGCCCCCACGCAGAGGCGACCCGCGACCCCAACCACGTCAGACGAGGGCCTCGACCTCTTCGTCGAGCCACAGGCCATCGGCGGCTTCCTGGGCCCAGGGCACGCCGGTCTCGGCCAGGGCGCGCACCAACCGCACCGACATGAGCTGGGCGGGCAGCACCTCGCTCCACATCGACTCGCCAAGGAAGCGCAGGGTGTTCGCGTCCACCCGCTTCATTCCGCCGCCTGGGAGTCCGCAGCAGCGGTCGCAGGCCAGCACGGCGCGGTCGGTGGACGGGTCTTCTTCGACCGGCGGCACCTCGAGCACGGTCAGGCGGCCCCCCTCGCCACAGACCTCGCACTTGCTGCGGGCCCGGCGAGACAGGTCGCGGCCAAGCGCGGAGACGGCGGCCTTGCGGGCATTGTGGACATCGAGACCGCGGGCCAAGGCGCCCTCCGAGGCGAGCGTTCAGCTCTTGCTGAGACCAGACCAGGCCGTCAGCTTGCTGAACAGCTCGGTGCGGGAGTGGACACCGAGCTTGCGGTAGATGGCCTTGAGGTGGTTCCGGACCGTGTGCTCGCTGATGTAGAGCTGGGCGGACAGCTCGCGGGTGGAGGCACCGGTGGCCAGTGCCAGGAGCACCTCGGTCTCGCGGGGAGACAGCAGGGCACGCTGGGCCTCGGGGAGGGCAGCGAGGGGGTCGGAAGGCGGACCCGACTTGGGCTCGGGGGTGACCACCTGCGGGGCGAGCGTCTCCTGCAGCGAGCGCAGCATCATCGACCAGTCGTCGAGCTGCTCGCGGGCACGCACCACCGCATCCACGGTCTTGCGGCGACCGAGAGCCCGATCCACGGCGCTGGCGAGGCCGGGGTAGTCGAGCGGCTTGGTGAGGTAGTCGACGGCATCCTGACGAAGCGATGCCACTGCGGTGGCGAGGCTCGGGGTGCCAGTGACCACGATGACGGGCACCGGGTAGGGCGCCGAACGCAAGGCCTCGAGCAGCTGCATGTGCTCATTGCCGGGCATCGTGATGTCGGTGATCAGAATGTCGTAGCGGTGCTCGCGCAACGCTCGGATGACCCCTTCACCGTCGGGCACCCAGGCGGTGCGATGGCCCTGCTGTTCCAGGTAGGTCGAGATCGCCTCGCCGAAGACCGGGTCGTCGTCTGCAACGAGAATGCGGGCAGCCATGGGGCGAACTCCTCCGAGAGAGGCGGGGGTTTGCTGCGCTCGAACCGGTCCCGAGCGTCTGTTCGACTCGGGGGACCGCGAAGCGACCGGATACTACTGCGTGCGAGCCGAGGAAGGCAGGCACGGGGTGGAGCGGCGACCTGCGAACGACGACTGCCACGCGAAAGGTGCATGGCGCGTCCGGGCCGGGTCATCTGAACTATAGGGGGCGCCCGCTCACTGCAAACGCCCGCCGTTTTCATCGCCCGCCGAGGCCCAGAATGTCCGGTCTGACCAGTCGCCGCGCGCTCTTCCGAAGTGCGTCCACGCTCGGCGCGCTGACTCTCCTCAGTGGATGTCCCCGCCCCACGCAGGTCGTAGAGGTGGCACCCGACGAGCTGCTGGCTGGCACTGGCCTGTCCGCTCCCGACATCGACCGGGCTCTGGTCCGGCTTCGGATGGCGGGTCTGTCCGAAGGCGAGGTGTACATCCAGCGACGTCTCACCCGCATCGTCCACCTCGGTGCGGAACATCCCGCCGTGCAGACCCGCGTGGCCAGCGGCATCGCGCTTCGGGTGGTGCGCGATGGGGCCGAGGTCGACACCGCGATCGGTCGGCTCACGCCCGAAAGCCTGGACAAGCTCCTCACGCGCGTGGGCATCGACCCCACCGCCCCGCTTGCGCCCACGACCGACCTCACTGCGGCCACCCTCCTCAGCGGCGAGGACCATCCCGCATCCGCCGCCACCCCAGACACCGCCGAGCTCGCCACCCTCCACCTCGCGCTCGTGGAACAGGTCGCGGATACGGCCCGGCTGGAGTCTCGCTGCACGGTCCTCGAAGACAGCGTGGTGGTCGCCACAATCGACGGGCGCCTGCACCGTCGGGTCGGGGTGTTCGGCCGGCTGGACCTCAGCATGTCTCAAGGGGACCGGCGCGGGACGGTCACCACCGAGCTGCTCGGCCTGCTCGGACTCGAGGACCAGTCCGCACATACCAACCTGATCGAACGCCTCAAGGCCATTGTCGCAACCCCGCCCGCGGTGATGACGCGCGGTGCCCACCCCGTGCTGCTCCATGCCGGCGGGGGGGCCGAGTGGGTGGCCGGACGCGCGACCGCCTCCGCGGAAGGGCCCGGCCTGGTCTTCGGACATGTCGACGACACAGGCGACAGCCCGGATGAGGTCGAGTCGGTCGGTCCGGTGTCCACCCGCTTTCGTCCGCGCTTCGACGCAGACCTCGTCGCCCATCCCCGCGCCCTCACCCTCGCGGCCGAAGACCCCCAGCCTGCGGCAGACCTGATCGATGGCTTCACCGACGGGCTCCGCGTGGTGCGCCTCTCCGACCTGCGCCGGGAGGGCGCGGCCATGGTGGGCCGGGTGGCTGAGGGCTGGTGGCACCAGACAGGCCAGCCCCCACGACCGGTGCCCGACGACACCCGCCTGCATCTCCCCGACGACCTGGAGGTGCAGAAGGTGGGCGACGACGGCGCCACAGACCACCTCGACCGGCTCCACACGGCCGCGTCGAACCCCCTGCTCGAGGTGACCCACCCCACCCTTCTGCTGGCCGGCGCCCGCGTGGAGGCCCCCCATGCCTGAGGCCCCCAGCGGCGCTGCCGCCCGCCTCGAAGAACGGGCCCGGCAGATCGCCCGCATCGCCCTCACCTTCGGCGCCACCGACGCCCGTGTGACCCTCCACCGAGAGCAGGTCGCGACGGCCGAGATCAGAGAGGGGCACCTGCAACAGACCCGGCGCACCTTCCGGCGGGTGGAGGCCCTGCTCCAAAAGGACGGGCGACAGACGGTCGTGTCCACCACCGATCTGTCCGACGCCGGCGTCTCGGCTGCATTCGGCGGCGCCCTCGGCGAGCTGGAGCGCCTGCCCCACACCTTGTTCCCCCGGCCGGCAGCGATGCCGCGGGTCGACCTTCCCCCCGGGCCCTTCGACGCCCTGCGCCTGGTCGACCCCGCCCTCGCCGAGCCCGACCTCGACCGTTGTGTGTCCCGCGCGCTCGCGCTGCGTCCCGCGCAGCAGGCCGGCGTCTCGGAGCACAGCTGCGCCATGGCGGTGGCCACCACAAGCCAGCACGCAGGATTCTCGCACACCCACACCAGGGCCTGGGCCCGGCTGGCAGGCGGACTGGAGCGCCGATGGGCTGCCCGCCACCTCGACGCCCTTCCTTCCGCCGACGCCATCCACGCCAAACTCGCAGGCGACCAGACCCTCCTGTCAACGCCGCCCGCCCCGCCGCCCGACGCCCCGGTCACGCTCGTCGTGTCGCCCGAACCCGCCGGCCGGCTCATCGAAGCCCTGGTGGGGCTCGCTCCCAGCGGTGCGCTGCCCGACCGCCTCAGCGTCATCGCCGACCCCTGGCTGCCCGGGGGACTCGCCTCCGCCCCATTCTCCGAGGCGGGCCGTGCGCTGCGGCCGGTCCCCCTCATCCAAGGCGGCCAGCGCCGCGTGAGCCTGCGCCCCGGGGAGCCCCCCGCCCCCGGCGTCCTCCGGGTGGGACTGGGTGGCCGGCGCCTCGACCGCATGGTGGCGGAGATCGATGATGGCGTGCTCGTCACCGGCTGGATGTCCGTCCGCGTGGATCCAGGCACGGGGATGGCCCGGCTCGCACTCGTCGGACACCGCATCCAAGCCGGGGAGCGCACCACGGGCCTCATCGGGGCGCGCATCGACACCCCGCTCCCCGCCCTGTTCGACCGCCTGTCCACCGTGGGCGGCGACCCCTGGGCATTCGGACGCGTGCGAAGTCCGTCCCTCGCATTCTCCGCGGTGCAGGTACACTTGCCGTCCCCCGGCTGACTGCCACCCCGGCCTTCCTCACCAGGCAGGCCACCCTCCCCTCCCCCGCTGCCCGGCACCCCGCCTGGCGGTCCCTTCCCCTCCCCCTCCCCACCGCCCCCAATGCGCACCCTCCTTCCATGCGCTGCGGTCTGCGCACTTGGGATGTCCGCCCCTGCCCTCGCGGCCGACATCACCAGGAGAAAGACCGGCATCGGCGTCAACACCGCCCTCACCTCCCGCCAGGACCTCCAAGGCGGCCTGGCCCTCACCCTCCGCGCGCGGGAGCAGATGCTCATCCGCATCTCGGCCCCCTATGTCCAGGCCGCGCGGGTCCACCCCGGCTGGGGTGCCGGTGCCGACGTGCTCTGGCGCACCGGTCCCGAGCTCAAGGCAGGCGATACGAAGCTCTTTCTCCGCTATGGCCCCGGACTGCTCATCGGCACCGACAGCTACGGGGTCGAGTCCCTCGCGGTGGTGCAGGGCGTGGCCAGCGCCGAGGCCCACCTGTCGAGCGCACCCGTCACCATCTCGATGGAGCTGCGTCCCCAGCTCGTGCTGGCGCCCTACGCGGCGGCCGACCTCGCCGTCGGCACGGAGGTGTCGTGGTGGTTCTGAGACACCCATTCTTCCGAAGTGCCGTAGCACTCACCATTCTCGCACCCGCCACAGCAGCAGCGGACCCCACCCCAGACGCCGGCGCCCTGGGTATCGGCGTCATTGAGAGGGTCGGCACCGAGTCGGCCGCACGGGAGCACATCGTCGCCTGGATGCGCCCCGCCGAGCGGGTGTCCTTCGGGGCGGGGCTCGGTCATGCCACCACCCAGCTCGCGCGCTCCGGGGTGTCGGTTCGACTGTCGGCGGCAGCGGATGTGCCTCTGACCGACATCGGCGACAGCGCCTTGCTCATCGAAGGCGGAGCGGTCGCCACCCTCGGTGCGTCCGATGCCGGACTGGTCACCTCGGTAGGCCCGGCAGTTCGCCTCGTGTGGCAGGCCGCGGCAGAGCCCATCGCCATCTCGGCCGGCTGGTCTCCCGAGCTGCAGCTGCTCCCCGACGGCGGGGTGTTCGATGCCCCCAGCGGCGAGCTGTCGGTGCGCCTCTGGTTCTGAGGCCGAGGTCTCTGGCTGCGTCCTCGACAAGCGGGTGACAGCCGGGCAACTGTCGTGTGCTTCGGGTGTGCTCGCTCCAATGGAACGGGTACTGGCGCCGGCCTGAACCCGGCGTCGCTCGGAGCTGTCAACATGTCCGGCCCACTCGTGCTCCTCGGCCACCAACGTCCGCGCCCCCGCGTGGCGGAGGCCCTGGCACACTTCGGCCGCAGGGGACGGCTCGCGGTCATCACAGCAGGCTGGCGGCACGACGAGCCCGAGCTCGACGCGCTCGAGCGCGACCTGGGCAGCCGCCTCGTCCACCTGCCGCTCTACCGCTGGTTCGAAGAGGTCACCCTCGACGACCCCGGCCTTGCAGCCGCCTACCACGCCCGCCAGCAACGCATCATCGACTACAAGTCCGCCTACCGGGAGCAGATCGCCAACGCCATGGGTGCAGTGGCCGACATGCAGGCCCGGGTGGCCCGGGATGCTGAGCTGTACGAGCCCGAGCTGCGGTTCACCCACCAGGTGCTGCGCGCCATCGACGCCCGCGCGCTGGTGCGGGTGGAGGAGATTCGCACCGGCTTTCCAGCCACCGCGCGTCCCTGGGATGTGCCGTCCGTGCGGCGCCGACACGACGAGATTGCCGCAGCACTCCGCGATGTCGACGCGGTGCTGGTGGCCGGGGGGCATGTGGGTGTGCTCCGCAACCGCATGTTCTTCTTCGGACTCGACGTGCTGCTGCCCCAGGCTCTTGCCGACGGCGTGGCGGTCGTGGCCTGGTCGGCCGGCACGATGGCTCTGATGGACCGCATCGTGCTGTTCTACGACGACCCACCGGAGGGCCCCGGCCACGCCGAGATGTTCGACCGGGGCCTCGACCTCGTCCGCGGCATCCGCCCCTTCCCCCATGCCCGCCAGCGACTGCGAACCAGCGACCCCGCCCGCATGGCGCGCCTGGTCCAGCGCCTGTCGCCCGCTGCCGTGGTGGCCATGGAAGCCGGCGCCTGGCTGGAGCACACCGATGAATACGGTTGGGTGGACCGCTCAGACCCCGACACCTGCTGGACCTGGAACCGCGACGGCCAGCCCTGCGCCTTGGACTCGGTGTTGCCCTTCGAGGCTCCGCGCACCGAAGTGGGCGAACGGAAGGTGACCCCGTGATCGCCCTTCCCGACGTCATTGCCGAGCTCTCCCAGGCCTGCTTGCGCAATCCCAAGGCAGCCGGAGGCCTGCTGAGTCGATTCGTCGAATCGCACACATTTCCCATCTTGGATGGGGACTCAGCCACCTTCTTCTTCTGGGACGGCAACCCGACCGACTCGGTCCACCTCATCAATTGGGTGTTCGGACTCGAGAGCCGCCTGCCGATGCTGAAGGTGCCCGGGACCGACGCCTTCTGGCTTCAGGTCGAGCTGCCCCACCGCGCCCGGGTGGAGTACAAGCTGGAGCTGCAGCGGCGCGGACGAAGGGCGTGGATCCGCGACCCGCTCAACCCCAACCAGGCCTTCGATCCCTTCGGGTCGAACAGCGTGTGTCCCATGCCCGGCTACCACGAGCCGGCGTGGATCCATCCCCAGGCAGAGTGTCGGCCGGGCACGCTCGAGTCTTTCACGATCGACTCTGCAGTCTGGGGTGACCAACGCAAGGTGACCGTCTACCTGCCCAACGAACACAAGCCCACCCGCAAGTACCCCCTGCTCGTGTGCCACGACGGCACTGACTACCTCCGCTTTGCCGGCATCAAGGTCGTTCTCGACAACCTCATCGGGCGGCAGGAGGTCAAGCCTCTCATCGTGGCCTTCGTCGACGGCGGCGATCGCAACCCGGAGTACGGCGCCCACCCCGACCATCCCGCCTTCATCGTGGATGAGGTGCTGCCGGCCCTCGACGCCCGCTACGGCCTGCGCACAGACCCCGAAGACCGGGGCATCATGGGCGCGAGCTTCGGTGGGGTGGCGTCGCTGTGGACGGCCTGGAACCGCCCCGGCACCTTCGGACGCCTCCTCCTGCAGTCCGGCAGCTTCGCCTTCACCGACGTCGGCTCACACGGGCGCGGTCCCCTCTGGGACCCCGTCGTCGAGTTCATCAACGCCTTCCGCAAGGACATCACCCGTCCCGTCGAAGGTGTGGCCGAGCCGCGGATCTTCATGTCCTGCGGCGTGTTCGAGTCGCTCATTCACTACAACCGCACCCTCGCCCCCGGCCTTCGCCGAGCGGGGGTGCCCGTCCGCTTCATCGAGGCCCAGGACGGCCACAATTGGATCTGTTGGCGCGACCGCCTCCGCGATGCGCTTACGTGGCTGTTCCCTGGACACCTCTGGATGGTCTACGAATAGCCCCAACCCCCGGTCCTGGAGCCTCTCATGGCAGTCATCACGCGCAGAATCGGACTCTCCCTCGGCGCCGACATCTGTTGGCCCGCCGCCTATGAGGCGCTGCTCGAGCACCTCGACCTTCACATCCCCTCGGGCATGGACATCATCCGCTTCGAGACCGAGCGGGTGCAGGTGGAGCCCTACAACCTGCGGTACACGCCCAAGTACGACCTTGTGTTGGACCGGGTCACCCACTGGTACATGACCACGCGGGAGTGGATGAAGAAGATCACGATGATGGACGGCGTGTACTCGCTGAACAACCCGTGGTCGATCCAAGCCTACGAAAAGCACACCAGCTACTGCGCGATGATGCGCCTCGGCATGCCCGTGCCCGAGACCTGGATGCTGCCGCCCAAGGTGAACCAGGACGACGGCGATGAGGCCGAGATGGTGCGCCGCTACAACCGCCTGTTCGACCTCGCCAAGGTGGGCGAGCAGGTGGGATACCCCGCCTTTCTCAAGCCCTACGACGGCGGCGGCTGGCGCGGGGTCACCCGGGTGAAGACCGCCGACGACCTGCACAAGGCCTACGACAAGAGCGGCGAGCAGGTGCAGCACCTCCAGGCCGGGGTCAACGACTACGATCTATTCGTGCGCGGCATCGGCGTGGGCCCGCAGGTCAACCTGATGAAGTACAACCCCGAAGCACCCCTCCATGGTCGCTACGAGGTGGACTTCCACTTCATGAACGCCGAGGAATGGCAGAAGGCCACGCGCATCACGCGCATCATCAACGCCTTCTTCTGTTGGGACTTCAACTCCTGCGAGATGCTGCGCAGCCCCAGCACCGGCATCCTCCATCCCATCGACTACGCCAACGCCTGTCCCGACAGCCAGATCACCTCTCTGCACTTCCACTTTCCGTGGCTGGTGAAGTCCCTGCTGCGTTGGAGCATCTTCTGCGCGGCCACCCAACGCAAGATGCGCCTGCATCCCCACTGGCACCCCTACTTCGAGGTGGCCGACGACCGCGAGCTGTCCTTCGACGAAAAGCTCGAACGCTACGATCGCATCGCGCGCAACCACTTCGACGCCGACCGCTTCTCGGACTTCTGCGACGAGCACCTGCCGCACCTCGACCGACTGGCCCTCGACTACTTCGGCACCGACGCCTTCCACGACGCCGTGCACCAGAAGGTGAGCGCGCTGTACCCCGACCACGAGATCGACAAGTTCACCGAGCACTTCTTCGGCCTCGTGCAGTTCTGGCGCAAGACGGAGCGTGACCGACTCGACGCGAAGCGCGGTGGACAGTGAACGTTCCCGCCTACCAGCCGCAACGGGAGAATCCCCTCGGCCTGCCGCGCCAGACGTGGACCCACCCCGCGCCCTCCCTCGGTCGTGCCATGCCCGTGGCCCGCTGGGGCGACTACGGCCTGCCCGTGCTGCTGTTTCCGACTGCCGGCGGTGACTTCCTCGAGTGCGAGCGCTTCTTGATGATTCGGGCGCTGTCGCCCCTCATCGCAGCCCGTCGCATCTGCGTGTTCGCATGCGGCAGCGTGAGCGGCGAAGGATGGATGAACCACCAGCTGCACCCCGCTCAGCGCGCCCAGCTCCAGGAAGGCTTCGACCACTACCTCGCCCGGCAGCTCCTCCCGTTCATCCGCGAACAGTGCGGCGGCTTCCCCACCGTCATCGGGGCCGGCGCCTCGCTGGGTGCCTACAACGCTGTGAACGCCGCGTGCAGGCACCCTCAGGCCTTCTCCAAGGTCGTGGCGATGTCGGGGACCTTCGACTTCGACAAGTGGCAGCGCAAGTGGGAGGGCTACCACCCCGACCACGACCAGACCTACTACTTCCACCAGCCGCTTCGCTTCCTGCCGGGCATCGGCGGCGCCCTGCGCGATGCCCTGCGTCAGGTGGAGTTCGTGGTGGCCACCGGTCGGGGTCGTTGGGAGGAGCCCGCCCAGTCCGAGCGCCTCGCCCGGGTGCTGGAGTCGCAACAGATCCCGGCGCGCCTGGAGCTGTGGGGCCACGACTGCGACCACGACTGGCCCACCTGGCGCACCATGCTGCCCATGTTCCTCGACCGGCTGGTGCCCTGACCGACAACAGCCTGGCACGCGCCATTCTCGACGACCCACAGACTACGGAGCCTCCGTGCACGTCATCTTCGTCGCCCCCCACTTCCCCGCCAACCAGCGCCGCTTCGTGCGCGCCCTCCGCGATGTCGGCGCCCGGGTGACCGGCGTGGGCGAACCTGCCGCACATCACCTCGACGATGAGCTCAAGGGCCTGCTCGACGGCGGCTGGGTACAGGTTCCCAACGTGTGCGACAAGGGGGCCCTCTACAAGGCGGTGCGCCACATCCAACACAAGGGGCCGTGGGTGGACCGGCTGGAGACCGTGGTGGAGGCCCACATGTTGGCCGCCGCCGAGGTGCGTGAGGCCACCCACATCCCCGGCCTGCCCGCCCGCACAGTGCTTCGCTGCCGCGACAAATTCGAGATGAAGCGGTATCTGTCGTCGAAGGGCATCCCCTGCGCCGCCCAGGCCGAGGTCCACCACGGCGACGATGCCCGGCGCTTCGCCCGACACAACGGCTACCCCTTCGTGCTCAAGCCCCGCGACGGCGCAGGTGCAGCAGGCACGGTGAAGGTGACCGACCGCGCCAGCCTGGAGCGCGCCATCGCCGAGCGTGGCCTCGACCGGGGCGGGATGTATTGGTCGGCCGAAGACTTCATCGACGGCCACGAGGGCTTCTTCGACACCATCACGGTGGGCGGACGGGTCGTCTACGAGTGCATCAGCCACTACTACCCGCGCGTGCTGACCGCGATGCGCAACCGCTTCCCCAACCCCTACCTGGTCACCACCAACCGACTCGACTCGCCCGGCTATGCGGGTCTCCGGAAGATGGGCAGGCAGGTCATCTCCGCCCTCGACATCGGCACCAGCGCCACCCACATGGAGTGGTTCGTGACCCAACCCAAGGGAGGGCACGACGGGCTGGTGTTCAACGAAATCGGCGCGCGTCCGCCGGGTGTGAACGTGTGGGACCTCTACGCGGCCGCGTCGCGATTCGACATCTACCGGGCCTGGGCGGAGGCGGTGTGCTTCGGCGAGGTGAAGACGCTGCCGAGCCAGCGGGCCTGTGGTGGACTCGTGGCGCTGCGGCCCGAACGGGACGGCGTCATCACCGGCATCGTGGGCGCGGACGAGGTGCAGCGTCTGTACGGACCGAACATCATCTCCGCCCACCTGCCGCAGCCGGGCCAGCACACCCAGCCGGTGGACGCCGGCTACCGGGCCAACGGCTACGTCTACGCCACGCACGACGACTATGACGCGTGCAAGGCCATGATGGCAGACATCGGTGAGCGGGTGCGGCTGTTGGTGCGCTAGCTTCACCCCATCGGTGTTCCGCCCGCCCGCCCTGTAGAGGCTCCATGCAGCCCAGCGACCTGCACCTGGCCCGCTTCCCCCATGCCGAACGGGCTCTGCGCGCGGGCCTCTCACTCGCCTTCATCGAGGCGAGCCTCCTGGTGCCCCTGGCGACCCTGGTCTTCCACGGCTCGGTGTGGACCGGACTCGACTGCAGCGAGTGGACCCACCTGGTGGGCCTGCCGGCCTACATCCTGACGTGTACACTCGTGTCCAACCTTCAGGGGGTCTGGACGAGCGGCCGCCGCGCACGGTCCCAGACCCGCCTCATCCTCGGCGACAACGTGCAGGTGCAACAAGAGGCCGGTGCGCCTGTCGAGCGGGTGGGCGCGGGCAGCTTGGTGGTGCAGACCATCGACGGACCCGAGCTCGAGCTGGGCTCTGGCAGCCGCCATCCACTGCATGGAACCACCCTGGCCCGCCTGCAGTCGGCGATGCCCGACCTCGGCATCCGGCTCGCCTCCCGCTTCGAACGCATCCAGCCATGGGGAACGCCCCTGCGGGTGTTGTGTTGGTTCATGGGTCCCCTGCTTGGAGCCGCCATCGCACCCGGCCCCCACCCCGCCGCCTACACACTGGCCTGGCTGCTCGCGCCACTGTTGGCCCTGATGCTCCGCCCCGCTCGAATCGGTCCCATCGGCATCCACTACATTCATCCCCACCGAGCCACCGCCGAGGCACAACTCTACAGCGACCGGGACAAGGCCACGCTCCACCTGTCTCCCCTCGCCACATCCGCGCCCTCCTCCCTCCAGCTGGGAGAAGCCACCGCTGCAGTCGTTGGCTCTGGCATGATGGTCGCCGTACTCGCAGCAAGCGCCCCGGTGGCGGCCTGCATGACCACGGGCATGTTGCTGGGCGCCATCTGGTTCACCGCGAGATCCCAACCCGACTCGACCCAATGGAAGCTCGAGCTGCGCGCGTCGGCTGCCACCCTGGTGACGCCACGCCAGCGGTTGACCATTCCCGCCGCCGAGCTGCGCCTGTCGGCCGTGGCGTTGCCCCGGGGCAGCCTGCTCAGCCTCACCGATGCCCTCGGTATCGTAGTGGACGCCGACCCCAAGCCGCTCGCCGAGCTGCTGGCACAGGTGACTCCGATGTACGACGGCCGCGGAGACACCATCGAACGCGCCGCCATGCTGTCGGCACTGGGCATCGTCCGCTCCCCCACTTGACCTGTCCCCCCACTCATCCCACCGTGTCCCAGGCCGCCGTGTCCGCCCCACCCGCGGGACGTAGACTCGCGCCAACCCCAGGAGGTCCCCATGCAACACGCCATCCTCGGCACCGGTACCGTTGGCCGCGCCATCGCCGACAAGCTCCACGCCCTCGGTCACACCGTCGCCCTTGGCTCGCGCACCGAAGACAACCCGACAGCCGCGGAGTGGGCCGCGTCCAAGGGACAACGCGCCTGCCATGGCACCTTTCGACAGATCGCGGCTGCAGGGGATGTGGTCTGGCTCGCGGTCGCTGGACAGCACGCCCTCGCCGTCGTCGAGGCGGCCGGCGATGCGCTCGACGGCAAGGTGGTGCTCGACCTCACCAACCCCCTCGACTTCTCACAGGGCTTCCCGCCCCGCCTGTTCGTGGGCAACGACGACAGTCTCGGCGAACAGATCCAACGCGCAGCACCCAACGCGCAGGTCGTCAAGACCTTCAACACCTTGTCCAACGCACTGATGGTCGCGCCCGAGCACCTTCCCGAGCCCACCGACGTGTTCGTGGCTGGCGAGGACAGCGATGCCAAGGCCATTGTCAGCGGCATCCTCCAGGAGATGGGACACCCGGAGCCCGTCGACATGGGGGGCATCGAAGCCTCCCGGGGACTCGAAGCCTGGCTGCTGCTGTGGACCCGACTCTACAAGGCCCTGGGCACCGACAGGTTCAACCTCAAGCTGGTGCGTGCTCAGCCGGAGTAGCGCACCTTCACGGTCGTGATGAGGTCGAACAGGGCCTGCTTGACCTGGGCGGTCTCGGGCCCGGCCACCACCACCCAGCCCTCGCCTTCGTAGCCTTGGGCCCGCGGCGCGCCGACCTGGGGAAGCGACCGGTCCACCACGAGCTTGCCCATGCGGGCCTGGGCGGCCTCGAGCCCGTCTACACTGGCCACCCGGCCGGTGCCCCGCCCCCGCAGAAAGGCCACCCCGGCCGACCGCTGCCGCGGCCACGGCCCATCGAAGGCACCGTCGACCACCGCACGCGCCCAGGCCCGCTTCATGTCGAAGCCGTGCGCGATGCTGGTGAGCTGCACGATGCGGGCACCCGGCGGACGGGCCGCAATCTCCCCGATGGCCAGGCTGCCGTCCGGTCGGTGAAACCACTCCATGTGGGTGACCCCATCCTGCAAGCCAAGCGCCTGCACGGTGCGGAGCCCCAACGCCCGGGCCTGGGCGAACAGCGGCGTGTCGACCTCTCGGGGCAGCACCACACACCACTGGATCCAGTCCTTCTCCATCGCAGCGAGGGGGCTCGGGTAGTAGCGGGTGAGCGACCAGAAGCGCGGCACACCGCCCACTGTCACGGTCTCGAAGCTGTACTCCGCGCCGGTCAGGAACTCCTCGGCCAGCACCTCTCTGCGGGCAGACGGGCGGGTCTCGGCGAGTGCCTGGGCAAGCTCCTGGGGCGACGACACCCGCCAGGTGGCCCGGCAGCCCGCCCCGGCCGGAGGCTTGAGCACGACCGGAAAGCCCACCTTGTCCACAAAGGCCCAGGCATCGGCGTCACAGTGGACCCGGGCATGGCGCGCGCACGGCAGCCCGGCCTGTCGGAGGGCGTCTTTCATGCGCCCCTTGTCGCGGAAGCGGAGGGCGGTGTCGGGGTCGGGACCCTCGATGCCAAGTCGCGCACGGGCCACCGCGAGCTGCACCTGGAGGTCTTCGAGAACGCCCAACAGACGGTGCACCCTGCCCACCTTCGCCTGCACCCGTCGGACCGCGGCCACGATGCCGTCGGCGCTCATCACGTCGGCCACCTGTTCGATGGCCGAGATGCCCCACTTCGCCGCATCGCCTGGCGGCTTCTGGAAGACCCCGACCACCCGTACCCGGTCGAGACGGGCCACGGCACGGGCGAACTCCAGGGTGGTCCGCGCGGGGAAGGGCGCGACGAAGACGACGGTGCGCACACCATTCTCGGGATTCAGTCCAGGCACGTCCGGCTCCGGTTCGAGGGCCGCGCCGCCTATCCAAGGCGAGTCGACAGTGGCACAGCTCCCGGTGTCTTTCGGGCGACGAAGGCCCAAGGTGTCCACCCAACCAACTGTCACCCACCCGCCGCTTGCGTCGGCTTCACACAACTGCGAGGAAGGCCGCGCACGGGGGCTTCCGACAGCATGGCCGGCCCCTGACCGGGAGCCCCATGCGCGTCCTCTTCCTCGCGCCCGCCTACCCCGCCGAGATGCCCCACTTCGTCCGCGGCCTCGCCGAGGTGGGGGCCCACGTCATCGGTGTGGGCGAGGGGCCCGTCTCTGCAGTCGCCCAGGAGACCCGACGCTACCTGGGCGACTACCTCCAGGTGCCCCGTCTGTTCGATGAAGACGACCTCGTGCGCCGCGTCGTGGCCTGGGCGAAGGCCCACCCCGTCGACCGGGTGGAGGCCCTCTGGGAGCCTCTGGTCATCGCCGCCGCCCGCATCCGGGAGGCTCTGGACATGCCCGGCATGTCGGTCGACACCGTACGCGGCTTCCGGGACAAGCAGCTCATGAAGGAGCGCATCGCCAAGGCCGGCCTTCGGGTTCCCCACAGCCGCCGGGTGCGCACGGTGTCCGAAGCGCGGGCCGCCGCCGCCTTCATCGGCTTTCCCCTCATCCTCAAGCCCATCGACGGTGCCGGCAGCGCAGACACCTTCCGATGCGACGACGCCCGAGCATTCGAGCGCGCCTTGTCGGCCATGTCCCATGTCAAAGAGGCGAGCTGCGAGGAGTTCGTCGACGGCGAGGAGTTCACCTACGACACCATCTGCATCGACGGCGTCCCCGCCTATGAAAACGTGGCGCAGTACCTTCCCCGTCCGCTCATCGCGCGCACCAACGAGTGGATCAGTCCCGTCATCATCACCGTGCGCAAGCTCGACCAGCCCGTCATTCGACCGGGCATTGCGTTGGGACGGGGGGTGCTTGACGCACTGGGCATGGGCACCGGCTTCACCCACATGGAGTGGTATCGAAAGGCCGATGGGGAGGTCGTCTTCGGCGAGATTGGCTGCCGGGTTGGCGGGGCGCGGCTCATCGACCAGATGAACTACACGAGCGACGTGGACCTGTTCCGCGAGTGGGCCCGTGCCGTGTGTTGGAAGACCATCGAGGCCGACCTCACCCGCAAGTACAACACGGCCATCATCTTCAAGCGCGCCCGGGGACAAGGCCGCATCCAACGCATCACAGGCTTGCACACCTTTCTGGCCCGACATGGCGACGCAGTCGTGGTGGAGGACCTCCTCAAGCCCGGCCAGATGCGCCGGGACTGGAAGCAGACCCTCGTGAGCGACGGCTTCCTCATCGTCCGTCACCCCGACTGGCAGGGCGCTGTCGCCATCGCAGACGAGGCCGCCCGCACCATCGGGATGTTCGCCGGCTGAGCCGCCGCAGATTCTTGACGTCGAGAAATTCGCCGATTCACACTGAGTGTTTCTACTCCCACCCCCCGGTCTCCCGAAACAGGCGCCACCGAAATCGCAACGCCCCCACGGCTCCCCTGTGCTGGACGTCGAATCGCACCAGGTTGGCCCCATCCCGAAGCTGGCGCACCCGTCTCTCCACTCTCGGCATGTGGATGGCGGGCCCTTCGTGGTCACAAGGGTAGCCGTGTCGACGCAATCCCGCCGAAGCGAGGGCCTCGACTCTCCGCCGGGTGCGGTCGTCCATATTCGTCCGCCACTTCTCTACGTTGCCTGCCATCACCGTGGTCGCCCCCTTGGCGTCCCCCAGGTTCTCAGAGGGACGGGACAGCACCAACACAGCGGGGTCCCACGGGATGTCGACAAATGCGCAGATCTGTCCCAACACATCTTCGGGACGCGTGACGAGGTCCTCGTAGCGCACTTCGAGCCACTGTCCGTCATGGCGGGCCATCTGCTGCTGAGCGGCCTCCAGTCCGTCCGCCCACCGCGCCGCCGCCCGCACGGGGTCCTTGCCCCACGCCTTGTGGGCCGACAGCGCCTGATCCCGCGCATCCCGCACGATGTGGACCACCCGGGCATCGGGCCACAGGTCCCAGATCAGCCGGAGGTGGCGGAGGTAGCCCGGACTCTTGTCCCCCCACACCCCGTCCTCGGGCGCACCACCATGCAGCCTGCACAGGCCCTCGAACACGCCCGCCATCGTGAAGTCGGGACACGCCAGGCGCCAGGCCACGCCGTCGACCCGGAGTCCGCGCTCCTCTTCGAGATATACGAAGTAGGCCGAGTCGCGAACCTTCTCGACAAAGCGCACCCACGCGCCCGAGTCCCGCAGGTCGCCGAATTCTGGCCAGCGCATCGCCCAGTCGGCAAGCAGCTCGGTCTCCGCCTCGGGGATGCCCACGAGAGGGTGCTGGTTGAGGAGGTCGCGGAGCAGCTTGGTGCCCGACCGCGGCATCCCGACCACAAAGAGGGGTGGCCGACGAGAAGTGTCTGAAATTTGCTTGGAACGGTCCATTCATCGACCTCTTGCCGAACCCGACCCCGACCCGCACCGCATCCCGCTCGGCGAGACCCTCAGATGGGATGCGATTCGTGTACACCTCGGATACCGGCCCACCGATAGCGCGCCCCGCAGTGTTCCGGTGGTCCCACCCGACCCCACCCTGGGTCCGGACCCTTTCGCGCACTTTCGCCCAGTCCATCAGGCTCCCCTTTTCATCGAGGTCCTCCATGAGCACCGACACCCCCGTCCTCACGCCCCCCGAGCTGCTGAACATCGACTTCGCGGCGGCCTACGAAGGCAAGACCGTGCTCGTCACCGGCGGTGCGGGCGCCATCGGCTCCAACCTCACCCGCGCGCTGTCCCGCTACGCCAAGAAGGTCATCGTGCTCGACAACCTCGTGTCGTCAGAGCGCTGGAACGTGCCGAGCCTGCCCAACGTGATGTTCGTCGAGGGCGACATTCTCGACGAGGTGAAGCTCAAGCGCTGCTACTTCGAGCGGCCCGAGATCGTCTTCCACCTCGCGGCCTTCTTCGCCAACCAAAACAGCATCGACCACCCCGAAAACGACCTCATGGTCAACGGAATGGGCACCCTCAAGCTCATGGAGTACTCCACGCTCCAGGGCTGCGAGCGCTTCGTGTATGCGTCGAGCGGCTGCAGCATCTACGGCAGCTCCGCTCCGCTCCCCCTCACGGAGGAGTTCATGAGCATGCACCTCACCACGCCCTACCAGATCACGAAGATGCTGGGCGAGCTCTACGGCAACTTCTTCTGGCACCACTACGACCTGCCCATCGTGAAGGCCCGCTTCTTCAACAGCTTCGGCCCCGGCGAGGTCCCCGGCCAGTACCGCAACGTCATCCCCAACTTCATCTACTGGTCGATGCTCGGCATGGCCCTGCCCATCACGGGCGACGGCACCGAGACCCGCGACTTCACCTTCGTGGGCGACATCACCGACGGCCTGCTCCGCGCCGGCATCGTCGAGTCCGCCATCGGCCAGGAGTTCAACCTGGCGTCGGGCCGCGAGACCCGCATCCGCGACCTCGCCGCGATGATCAACGAAGCCACCGGCAACACCGCGGGCATCAACTTCGCCCCCCGCCGCAAGTGGGACACCAAGCGCCGCCTGCTCGCCAGCGTCGACAAGGCCCGCACGCTCATCGGCTACCAGCCCGACACCTCCTTCGAGGTGGGCCTCGACCACACCGTGCGCTGGTTCCGCGACAACTGGGACCGCATCCACAGTGCCGCCAGCTTCGCCCCCGGCATGTCGTCGGCGGTGCGCGAGATGCTCGTGCTGCGGGAAGGCGCCCCGGTGCAGAAGGCCGCGTCCAAGTAGTCCACCGGTTCCCCAGCTCACTTCGCAGGAGGTTGTCATGTCCCAACGCGACCCTGAAAAGGTCCAGATGTTCGGCGTCCCCTTCGACCGGGTCGACCTCGACAAGGCCATCGCCCAGGTCGAGGCCGCCATCGCCGACCGCACCACCCTCACCCAGTCGGTGGGCGTGAACCTCGACCAGCTCCTCAAGATGCAGGAGGAGCCCGACTTCGCGAAGATCATCCTGCAGTGCGACCAGATCACCGCCGACGGCATGCCGGTGGTGTGGCTGTCGCGCCTGTTCCGCGACCCCCTGCCCGAGCGGGTGCCCAGCGTCGACATCATGGAGGCGCTGCTGCCCGTCGCCGAACAGAAGGGCTACCGGGTGTTCATGCTCGGCACGAAGGAGGAGCTCCTCCAGCGCGCGGCCGACAGCTTCCGCCAGCGCTACCCGCGCCTCCAGATTGCGGGCACGCGCAACGGCTACTTCAAGGTCGAAGACGAGCCGGAAATCGTCGAGCAGATCAACGCCGCAAACACCGACATCCTGCTCATCGCCATCTCCTCTCCGAAGAAGGAGGAGTTCGTGGAGCGCAACCGGGCGAAGCTCGACGTGCCCTTCGTGATGGGCGTCGGCGGCGCCTTCGACATCGCGGCAGGCCAATACACCCGCGCGCCCGAGCTGGTGCAGAAGGTGGGCCTCGAATGGGCCTGGCGGGTGGCCCAGGAGCCCAAGCGGATGGGTCCGCGCGTGCTGCACGACCTCAAGTTCAGCAAATACGTGGTGAAGGAGGCGGCCAGGCGGGTGCGCCGGCGGGTGGGGGTCTGAGCCCCACTCCAACTCGAAGGGGGTGCCCGCTCAAGCCCCCAGCGCCCCCGACAGCGCCCAGCTCACAAAGAAGCCGCACGACAAGCTCATCACCAGCGACAGGATGAGCAGCGTGCGGCCGATTTGTTGGGGCATCGGCCAGAACAACGAAGCCGCGAGCACACAAAGGGCCGACGAGCCCACAAACGCACCCAGCCAGGGGTTCATCGCAAGGTCGACGGTGGAAGACCAGTCCTTGGCTGTCAGGACCTCCGCCACCTTGGGCAGCACGAAGAACGGACTCACCACGCCCACCGACAGCCCGGAGAACAGCGACCACAGCGCCGCCACGCCCTCTGCGAAGGTGAGGTGGCGCACGAGCTGGCGCTTGGGAGAGACAGTCTGGAGGTCGGTCACTTCGAGGCTCCCTTCCGGCGGAATCGGCGGGTGACGCGGTCGAGCAAGGCGCGGTCCTCCGGGGTGCGACAGACGGCGACCACTGCGGTTCCAAGTGCGAGCAAGGCTGCAGTGAGGAGCGCGAGCCGGTGGACGATGCCGTGGTCGGCTCCCAGCCAGCGTGCCCCGAGTCCACCCGTCGTGGCGACCCCGAGGACGGCCACCGTGCGCAGGTCGAAGGGAAAGCAGCCAAGCAGCCAGCGCACTTCGACCACCCGCCAGGCCGACCAGGCCGCCAAAGTGATGCCCGTGGCCAGGGCCGCACCCTCCGCACCCATCCTCGGGATGAGCCAGGCGTTGAGGGCCACGTTGAGAATGAGTGCTGCGACGCCATTGACGAGGTTCAGCATCGAGTGGCCCGACATCGGAATGAGGCGCATCGTGGGGGCGCAGGCGGTCTGCACTGCCTGGCCCGCCACGAGCAGAAGCAGGGGGACCAGCGCGGCGGCATACACTGGCTCATAGATGTCGAGAATAACGTCGGGGAGGACCAACAGCGCCATATAGACGGGCGCGGACACCACCACCAGCCAGCGGGTGACGGTCTTCAGCAGGCGGTCGAGGCGCTCGGTCTCGCCCACGTAGACCAGCTCGGCGATGAACGGGTTGAACATGCTGGCCACGGCGTTGGACGGCAGGGTGCCAAAGGCGGCGAGCCCCGCAGCGATGGCGTAGATGCCAGCCTCGGCCTCGGTGGCGAGCGCGACCAGCATCAGCACGTCCATGCGTGCGTTCAGGCGAAAGGCAGCGGCCGTGAGGCCCTGCGGAATGCTGAACCTCAACAGGTGGCGGGGTTCCCAGCCCGGCCGAACCGAGCGGTCGGTCAACAGCGGGGCGAAGTGACTCCAGGCAAAGCGTGCAGCGGCCACCATGCCGATGGTCGTGGCGAGCGCGAGCGCGAAGAAGGCGCCATCCAGCCCCCAGCCCGCGTAGACCAGGCTGAATGCACCCACGAGAAAGGCGAAGGGAAGGACAATCTGGAAGGCCAGCACACTCCGGCGCATGTCCTTGACCGACCGAAGCGCCCCCACCAGGTACAGCAGAGGCGTCCAAGGCAGGAGGATGGCGGCGGTCCACATCAACGCCCTGGACTGCTGCGCACTGTCGCCCAGGTGAGGCCCCGCGACGACCAGCCCGAGCGACGCCAGCAGTCCCACCACCAGGCTGACGGCGAAGCCGAACAGCAGGGCCGCCTTCTCGCGTTCCTTCTCCCCCGACTTGCGGTAGCGCGCCGTGAAGAAGACGACGCCGGTATCCAGCCCGAGCGGGGTGACGCTCGACAGCGTGGCGCCCCAGGTGACCGCCCAGGTGAACAGGCCGAACAGCTCGGCGCCCAGCGCACCGGACAGGAACCACTGGATGACGAAGCGGAGGCCCTTGTCGACGATGCCACCGGCGAACACGATGCTGGAGCCGCCCGCTATCTTCGCCGCGGTGGCCCCCCCATCGGAGGACGCGCTCCCCGAACTCACGCCTCGGTGCCGAGCTTCTCGGCAAGGAAGTCGAGGATGCGCGCACTCGCCCGGCCATCGCCGTAGGGGTTGTGGGCGCGGTGCATGGCGGCGTAGGCGTCGGCGTCGTCGAGCAGGGTGGAGACCTCACCCACGATGCGGTCGACGTTGGTGCCCACGAGCTTCACGGTGCCCGCGGCCACGCCCTCGGGGCGTTCGGTGACATCGCGCATCACGAGCACCGGCTTGCCCAGGCTGGGGGCCTCTTCCTGGATGCCGCCCGAGTCGGTGAGGATGATGGTGGAGCGGTCCATCAGGCGCACGAAGGGGGCATAGTCGAGGGGACGAAGCAGGTGGATGTTGTCGCGACCCGACAGGTGCCGGTGGACAGGCTCCTGCACCTTCGGGTTGAGGTGGACCGGGTAGACGAAGTGGACGTCGGGGTAGCGCGTGGCCAGCTGAGAGATGGCGGTGCAGATGCGCTCGAAGCCGTCGCCGTGGCTCTCCCGCCGGTGGCCTGTGACGAGAACGACCCGCTTGTGTGCGTCTCCGAGCATCTCGGTGGCAGTGCCGTAGGTGTCGGCATCGAAGGGCCGGCCGCTCACCCGCTCGCGCACCCACAGCAAGGCGTCGATGACGGTGTTGCCGGTGATGTGGATGCCGGCGTCGGCAAGCGCCTCGTCGCGGAGGTTCTGGGCGGACCGCTCGGTGGGGGGGAAGTGGTAGGCGCAGATGCGGTCGGCGAGCACCCGGTTGGCCTCTTCGGGGAAGGGCGCGGACAGGTCGCCGGTGCGCAGGCCGGCCTCGACGTGGCCCACGGGAATGCGGGCGTAGAAGGCCGCGATGGTGGCAGCGAGGGTGGTGGTGGTGTCGCCGTGCACGAGAACAACGTCTGGGCGATCATTCTCGAACACATCACCCAGCCCGGCGATGATGCGCGCGGTGAGCTTGTGGAGCGTCTGTCCCGGCCGCATCAGGTCGAGGTCGTGGTCGGGCGTGAGCTCGAAGAGACCGAGCACCTGGTCGAGCATGTCGCGGTGCTGGGCAGTGACACAGCAGATGCCTTCGAAGCGGTCGTCGGCTGCGAGGGCCTGCACGACGGGGGCCATCTTGATGGCTTCTGGACGGGTGCCGAAGACGGTCATGGCACGAATGGGCACGGGACTCCCCTGGAGCGTCACGGAGTTCTGCGGGTTCGTTGGGCACCCACCTGAAGAACTACAGGCCGATGGACAGAACCACGTAGGCGGAGCCGGCATCGGTGGCCGACTGGTTGGCATTGGCGGCGCCGACACCGATGGCGCTCACGCCCGTGCTGCCGACATCGCCGAGCAACGAGACCTCGCTGCCCGCACCGTCGTCGACGTCCACACCTTCGAAGATGGCGATGGCATTGGCCTCCACGTCGAGCGCGCCCGAGAAGGGACCGTAGAGCACGTAGGCCCGGCCTTCTCCCTGCACGCCGGCCGCCGTTCCGCCGACCACGAGGTCGGGGGTGCCGTCGCCGTCGAAGTCCTCGCCGCCGGCGATGGCGCCGCCGATGCTGTCGTCGGAGCCGCTGCCGTACACCTGGGCGGTGTAGATGGAGTCGAGGTCGAGGCCATCGAAGTCGGTGTCGATGGTGGCGCTGCCGGAGATGAGGAACAGCGACCCGGAGCTGGAGCCGCCGAGGGTGCTGTCGCCCGTGGCACCCACGAAAGCGTCGTCGTAGCCGTCGCCGTCGACGTCACCAGCAGGCGAGACCTCGGCACCGGCGAGGTCCTGAGCCGAGCCGCCGTAGATGACGGCATCGGTGGAGGAGATGGCTGCCACGGTGCCGGACGACATCGGGCCGAGGCCGATGAAGGCTGCACCGGCGTTGGAGCCGTTGTCGGCGTTGTAGGGCACGCCAAAGAGCACATCGGCGAAGCCGTCGTTGTTGAGGTCGCCCACACCTTCCGCCACGCCACCGGCGCGGTCCGCCGCCGAGTCGCCGTAGAGGAGGATGTCTGCGTCGGCCACGCTGGAGTCGGAGATGTCGGAGGCGCCGTAGAACAGGTAGAACGCGCCGGACTGGGCACCGCCGTCGTCATCGCCGGTGGCCCCCATGATGATGTCATCGTAGCCGTCGTCGTCGAGGTCGCCCGCCGCTGCGACGAGACCACCGAGCCAGTCGTAGTTGCGGTCGCCGTAGAACCACACGTCGGCGTCGTCGATGCTGTCGACACCGGAGCTGCCGAGGCCGCTGCCGCCGAAGAAGACCCACACGGCGCCATTGGCTGCGCGGGTGAGGGTGGCGTGCTCGCCGTGGTTGGAGGCTGCCGAGGCGAAGTCGTCCGCACCGTCGCCGTCGACATCGCCGAGGCCCGCCGCGGTGAGGCCGAAGCGACCGTTGTTGTCGCCACCCGAGATGGCCAGGTCGGCGTCGTCGACGCTGGTGGTGCTGCCGCCCGAGGACACCGGGCCGAACACGACGTAGAGCGCGCCCTCGTCGTCGCCGTCGCCGTCGGCATCGGCTGCTTCGGCGCCGATGAGGAGGTCGGCCACGCCGTCCTGGTTGAGGTCGCCCGCACCCACGATGGCGGTGCCGGCGTTGTCGTCGGCGTCGGCGCCCGTGAAGGTGGCGTCGGAGTCGCCAAGGTCGAGGTGGCAGGTGACCACGGTGTCGCAGTCATCGTCGAGGCCGTTGTTGCAGACCTCGGTCATGTCGGGGTTCACCAGCTCGCGGGTGTCGTCGCAGTCGCCGCCCACGGTGATGAATCCGTCGAGGTTCTCGCAGGCCCGCGTGAGCGCGCCCTCCTCGCCGAAGCCGTCGCCATCGGAGTCGGGGTAGTAGTAGCCCGCATCGGTGACATCGGGGTCGTCGACGTCGATGAGCCCGTTGCAGTCGTTGTCGAGGCCGTCGCAGAACTCCTCGGCGTCGGGGTAGGCCGTGGCCGCGAGGTCGTTGCAGTCGGTGTTGTCTTCGACGAATCCCGAGGGGGCGTCGCCGCAGGCCACCACCGCGTAGTTTTCTTCGGGGTCGCCGAAGCCGTCGCCGTCGTGGTCGATGTAGAAGGTGTTGCCGTCGAGGGGGTCCTCGTCGACATCGCCGTCGCAGTCGTTGTCCTTGTCGTCGCAGACCTCGTTGGCGCCCGCGTAGATCTCGGCGTCGCCATCGTTGCAGTCCTCGCAGGCTGCCACGCCGTCGCCGTCGACATCTGCGAAGCCCACGGAACCGTCGCAGTTGTAGTCGACGGGGTCGGTGCAGTCGGTCTCCGGAGCGCCGGGGTGACGGTCGGGGTCGGTGTCGGCACAGTCGCCCGCCAACACGACGTGGTCGGCGGGCTGGCTGCAGGACAGCGTGTCGGCGGTGGGGTCGCCGTAGCCGTCGCCGTCGAGGTCGCGGTAGAAGGTGGCCCGCAGGCCCTCGTCGACCTCGTTGTCGCAGTCGTTGTCGATGCCGTCGCAGATCTCGACGGCGTCTCCGTTGACGGCAGGGTTGTCATCGTCGCAGTCGACATCGGCGTCGAAGCCATCCTTGTCGGCGTCGTTCGAGCAGCCGACCAGCAAGGCGGCACCGAGGAGAGCGATCAGCGAGCGGTTCATGGTCACCCCGAGGAGGTGGTGGAGTGGGCGGGCGGTGAGCTTCGAGGGCAGTGGCCGTATCCCGGCGGCTGACGCGCGAGTCGCCCCGACCTGCCCGACCTGTACGGGTGGGCGAGCCGAACGGACGACAGCGCGTCAAACAATCTGCCGCCGCAACGTGCGAGCCAAAGAGGAGCCGAAGCTACGTCGGATCGACGCTGCGACTCTGAAGGTGCCTTGCGCGATGTTCAGGTGCAAGAGGGCCACGCCGGCGCCGTTGAGATCAACCAGCACGACCATGGGAGCGCCGCTTTCACACAATTGCAGCGCCGAGCCTGCAGACCGTCGCCGGCGCACGGGGATAGGCACACCGCCTCGACTCGGAGTCCGCGTGCTGCAATTCGGCGACATCACCCTCCACTCGCGCCTCTTCGTGGGCACGGGCAAATACCCCGACTACGCCACCATGCAGGCCTGCCACAAGGCAGCCGGCACCCAGCTCGTCACCGTGGCGCTGCGACGTGTCGACCTCAACGCCCCCTCCGGTCAGGGGGTGCTCGACTTCATCGACCGCGACGACATCCACCTGCTGCCCAACACCGCCGGCTGCTACACGCCCGAGGATGCCGTCACCACGGCCCGTCTCGGCCGGGAGCTATTGAACACGCCGCTGGTGAAGCTCGAGGTCATCGGCGACCCACGCACCCTCTGGCCCGACGCCGAGGGCACCCTCGAAGCCGCGCGTATGCTCGTGAAGGACGGATTCGTGGTGTTGCCCTACTGCCCCGACGACCCCGTGGTGTGCATGCGCCTCGCAGAGATCGGTTGCGCAGCTGTGATGCCCCTCGCGGCCCCCATCGGCTCGGGCCTCGGGGTGCGCGACCCGGCGGTGCTGCGGATGATTCGCGATGCGGTCGACATTCCCGTGGTCGTCGACGCCGGGCTGGGCACCCCGAGCGACGCCACGATTGCCATGGAGCTCGGAGCCGACGCGGTGCTGGTCAACACCGCCATCGCAGCCGCCGGCGACCCCGTGGCCATGGCCGGCGCCTTCAAGCTGTCGGTGCAGGCCGGACACATCGCGCGGCAGGCGGGCCGGATGCGTCCGCGGCTCAACCTCAGCGCCAGTGCCAGCTCGCCAGAGGTGGGACTGATCGGTCTGTCTTGAGGCCATCCACCACGGCCGAGGTCTGGGGCATCACAGCCGATTTCGCGTCGCCCCGCCACGTCCTGGTGCAGGTCCTCGACGTGTTGGGACAGGGTGTGGACCGGGTCGTGCTCCGAGAGCGCCGGCTGCCCTGGACTGAGCAGCTCGACCTGATGGAGCACCTTCTCACCAAAGGCGCGGACCCATCGCGCGTCCTGCTTCGGGTAGGCGACCCCGGCCAGCTCGCCGACGCCCGGCTGCTCGGATGTGGCGTCCACCTGTCCGACCGCCGCTGGACCCGGCGTCCTCCCCTTCCCTTCGTCTCCCGGGCCATCCACCGCCACAGAGACGTCCAAGACGTCGTTGCAGACGCCATTGTCGTGTCCCCCATCGCACAGCCGCGCTCCAAGCCCCCCACCCATCCTTCCCTTGGAATCGAAGGCCTGCGGCAGCTGGTGATGGCCGCGCGGGTCCCGGTCATCGCCCTCGGTGGCATCCGTCCCGGGCTGGCTGCCGACTGCATCCGGGCCGGGGCCAGCGGTGTGGCAGCCATCACCGCGGTCTTCGGCGGTATCGCGGGAGAGCTCGACGCCTTGCAGCAAGCCGTCCGCATGTCCACGAAGCTGGGATAGGGCCCCGAAATGGACGTCCTGCTCGCCCGCCCCCCGCGCCGCGACTTTCGCGAGATGAGCCTCGCCGTGCCCCCTCTCGGCCTGGCATACATCGCCGCCAGCCTCCGAGCCGCCGGGCACCGCGTTCGGATTCTCGATGCCGCCGTCGAGCGCTGGACCTGGGACCGCTTCGCGACCGAGCTTCGGCACACCCGTCCCCAGGTGCTCGGCCTCTCCGCCATGACCCCTGTGGCCGACATTGCGGCCCGGGCCATCCAGGTCGCCCGTCCTCACGTCGATCACATCGTGCTGGGCGGTCCCCACCCCACCGCGGTGGGCGCCGCCGTCTTCCAGGAGATGCCCGGCCTCGACGCTGCCGTCGTCGGCGAAGGGGAAGACGTCGCACCCGCGCTGCTCGACTGGTGGTCCTCCGGCGCGTCGGGCGACCCGCCCCCCGGCGTGCGCGTTCCGGGGGGCGCCTTCGTCGAAGCTGATGACCCCGACGTCCACAGCCTCGTCCAGCCGGCCCGCGACCTGCTCCCCATGAAGCGCTACCGCTACCTGTTCGCGACGCGACCGGGCTTCGCCACCATGGTCACCAGCCGGGGGTGTCCATTCCGGTGCTCCTTCTGCGACAAGAGCGTGAGCGGCAGCCGCTGGCGGGCCCGGTCCCCCGAAGATGTGGTCGACGAGCTCGAGCAGCTGGTCCACCGGCACGGCGTCGGCTTCGTCAATTTCTACGACGACAACTTCACGCTGCACCGGGCGCGGGTGGTGGGCATCTGCGAGGAGATTCTGCGCCGAGGCCTCGACATCGAGTGGAAGTGCGAAGGGCGGGTGGACGGCGTCGACCTGCCGCTGCTCCGCCTCATGCGACGCGCGGGCTGCCGCACTGTGGCCTACGGCGTGGAGAGCGCCAACCCATCCACTCTGGCCCTGCTCCGAAAGGACGTCACCGTCGACCAGGCGCCAGCCGCTTTCGCCATGACGCGCGCCGCGGGCCTGCGCAGCCTCGCCTACATCATCCTCGGAGCCCCCGGCGAGGACCCCGAAGCGGTGCGCCACACCATCCGCTTCTGCCATGACATCCGCGCCGACTACGTCCAGTTCAGCAGTCTCGTGGCCATGCCCGGCACCCCGCTGTTCGCCGCCCATGGGGCCACCGACCGCAGCGTGGTGAACCCGGTCGACGCCGACCTCACCCGCGCCACGGTCACCGAGCTGCCTGCGGATGTGCTGGCTGGCCTGCTGCGCGAGGCCTGGGGCGGCTTCTATCTGCGGCCCGGCCCGATGTGGCGGCTGGGGCGGGATGCCGTGGCGAGCGGGAGCCTTCGAGAAGGCGCACGGATGGCTGGCGCGCTCGGACGCTGGCTGGTGGCCTGACCGCTACCAGGTGAGCTCGAGGATGCGTTCCTTGGCTTCGGGTGCGAAGTCGAAGCGGGGGGCGATGCGAATCAGCGCCTCGTAGTGTACGAGCGCCTTTTGGGGGTCGCGCAGGGGACCGTAGTAGATGTTGCCGGCCAGCCAGTGCGCCGTGGGGTTGTCGGGACAGTAGGCGAGGGCGCTGCGAAGCTCGATGAGCGCGGCCTCCCAGTGTCGCTGGCGGTAGGCGAGGGACCCCAGGTTGGTGTGTGCGCGGCAGTAGGACGGGCGAAGCTCCAACGCGCCGAGCCAGGCTTTCTTCGCGGCGAGTCCGTCTCCGATCTGGGCGTGGCAGATGCCCAGGTTGTTCAGGGCGTCGAGCCTGCGGGGAATGGTGACCTCGGGGTCGTCCTCCGCCAGCTCCAGCGCACGGGTGTAGGCGGGAATGGCGGCCGTGCAGTCCTTCGCGAAGCGGTGCGCGTCCCCCAGCCCGAACCATGCATCCGCGCTGCCCGGCGACACCGCCGCAGCCTCTCGCCACAGGGCGACCTCGCTGCTCCACACCTTCGCCCGCTGGTGGGAAGCCCCCATCAAGACAACCACCAGCACGCCAATTCCGACCCTTGGCCTCATCCGTCCGAGCCACGCCTCCGGCACCACGAAGGCCGCTGCCGCGAGCATGTAGAGGCCTGTCTGGTAGGCGCGGTGCTCTGCCATCGGCTCCTTGAGGCGCGCGATTGACGAGCTGGGAATGAGGAAGAGGCCCGCACACACGAGCAAGGCGCCCGCCACCGGCCAGCGCCGCCAGGCCAGCACCGTGCCCGCAAGCAGCACCGCCCAGCCCACGACCGCACCCACGCCCCGGAGGCTGGCGGGATCGAGCACCGATTGGTCATGGAAGAGCGTCTGACCGACGGGAAGGACCCACAGCCGGGCATAGTGGAGCCAGACCTCGGCCGAGGTGACCAGCTGCGCCCCGAGCGGCCGGTCGACCTCGTGGGGAATGAGGCCAGACACCGAGGCGGTCTCCCCGAGAAAGCGCCACCGCAGGGCCACCGCAGCCAGCACGACCCCGACAACGGGCAGGTACCCGAGCCAGCGCACATCCCGGACCGCCGCCCCCCGGGACCTCGACGAGGACGCCACCTCCAGGGCCACCTGGGCGAAGGGCAGCATCACCGCCAGCTCCTTCGACAGCACGCCCCCCATGAAGCCGAGCAGCGCCAGCATCCGCCAGCCCAGACCGGCGCCGCCCGCCCGCTCGGCCCGCACCGCCTCGGCATGCGCCCCGAGGGACAGAAAGACGAAGGCCCCACACAAGGCCTCGCTTCGACCGGTGATGTAGACCACCGACTCGGCGACCATGGGATGCACGGCCCAGAGCCCCACCGCCACGGCGGCCCGCAGAAGCGGGCGGGTGAGGCCGAACAAGCGAGCGGTGGCGTCTGCGAAGAACAGCGCAGAGCCCACCGAGAGCGCATGGATGACCAGGCTCGTGACGTGGTAGGCCCGCGGCTCCAGGCCAGCCCGCTCCCAGTCGAAGGCGTAGCTCAGCACCAACAACGGCCGAGAGACGTTGTAGCCGAGCACCGCCCGCCAGTTCTCGAACACCCGAATGGCGCGGTTGCCGATGACCTCCACCTTGTCGTCGTAGACGAAGGGGCCGTCGAGCGCTGCGAGGAAGGGCATGCAGGCCAGCGCGGCGAGCCCGGCCCAGAGGAGGCGCTTGCGGAGGAAGCCGGCGTCGGCGGGAGGTGGGTTCATGGGCCGAATCTACCTGAGCGCAGGCGCCGTCCCCGCAGCGCGACCGGATTCAGTCATCAAGTGACGGTACAGGGCCTCGTGTCGTTCTGCGACGCGGTCGAAGCCGAGCTGGTCGTGGATGTACGAGCGTCCGCGCGCGACCATCGCCCGAGCGGCCACCCGGTCGTCGAGCAGAGTGCCGATGCGGGCGCGAAGGGCCGCGCTGTCCCCATGGCGCACCAGCAGACCGGCCCCTGCCTCGCTGATGATCTCGCCACATCCACAGTCGTCGGCCACGATGACCGGCGCGCCGCACAGCAGGCCCTCGAAGGGCACAAGCCCGAAGACCTCCGCCGTCGTGGCGTACACAAGCACATCGGCATCCGCGAGCAGCTCCAGCCGGGCCCGCCCCGGCAGAAGACCGACGAAGTGAACGTCGGCGCCGTCTGCCTGGTTGCGGGCGTGCTCCATCGCCCCCATGTCGTTCCCCGCGACCACGAGCACGCTGCCCCCGGGACCACCGCCCGAAAAGGCCTTCACGAGAGTGTCCACGCCCTTTCGCGGCGAGACCTGGCCGAGGTAGGCGACGATGGGGGCGTCCCCCACGAGCGCGCGGTGCCGGTTGCGAAAGCTTCCGCGCGGTGGGAGAGGCGCGAACTCCGCGAGGTCGAGCCCGTTGGGAATGCGCACCACGCGGTCGCGGTCGATGCCAGCCCGATGGTGGGCAGCGGCGTCGGAGGCACTCACCGCCACACACCGGTCGACATTCGGGGGAATGTGGCCGCTCACCAAGGCGTCCCACAGCACCTTCACGCCCACCTTGCGCTCGTGGCGCGGCAGCGTGCCGTTGGCCGTCAGCACCGTGGGCAGCCCCCGCTCCTTGGCCCAGCGCCAGGCCACATTGTTGAGGAGATGCCTGTGACCGTGCATGTGGACCACATCCACCTGCGGCTGGGACGCCACGAGCCGCTCCAGCGCGGCCCGCGCCTTCATCGGCAGGAACAGCTGGTGCGCGTTCGCCAGGCGGTTGGACAGGTTGCGCGCAGTGCCCACCGCCACACCGTGGTGGTCGCGAAACAAGGGCAGGTCGACCCGCCCGGAGGGGTCGAACACATCGGTGGTGAGCACCGACACGGTGACCCCACGGTCCACCAGGGCCCGCGCCAGGCCGTCGACCACACGCGGAATGCCGCCAAAGGCCCAGGTCGGCGGAAAGTAGGGCGCGACCTGGAGCACATGCATTCGATGGGGTCCGGTGGTCGGAAGCGGTGGACGGAGTCGTGTGGAGAAGGTCCGGGCCTGTGCGTGGCGTTGCCCGGGCGACAAGCCGGCATTACCCTGGCGGCCCGTCCTGCACCCGCTCCGATGGAATTGCCCATGCGCCACGCCCGGCCGTCCACCTCCGATGCCGCGTCCACCTCGGTGGTCCCTCTCGTGCGCAACAGCTGGCTCGCACTGTCCGCCATCGCCGGCATGGGCCTCACCGCCACCGGCTGCGGCCCCGACTGCCAGAGCACCTGCACCAAGCTGTACTCCCAGAACGAGTGCAACATCCAGCGCGCCGGGGCGGAGCGTGAGGAGCTGCTCAACGAGTGCAACGACCGCTGCGAGGTCGCTCTCGACAACCCGGGAGAGGCCGACCCCGACTACAACCCCGCCGACAAGATGCCGCCCAGCCAGACCCAGGAGTCGTCCATCATCGAGACCGATGCCGAAGCGGCGATGTGGATGGACTGCGTCGAAGAGACCAGCTGCGACCTGCTCGACGAAGGCTACTGCTGGGGCATCGGCCTGTGATGAAGTCCTCATCGGGGTCACTCCCCTGGATGGCCGTCGTGGCGGGGGCTCTGTTGGGCCTCACCGCCTGCGACCCCCCCTGCAGCCGCACCTGCAAGAAGCTGGTCAACTGCGGCCTCGACACCCCGCGCCTCAGCAAAGAGGAGTGCGAGCTCGCCTGTGAAGAGCAGGAGGCCCTCTACGACGAGTGGGAGGATCCCGAGCTCCGCGCGGCCTTCCGCGACTACAAGCAGTGCGTGATGGACAAGACCTGCAACGCCATCGAAGACGGCGCCTGCTACGACGAGGAACTCTACGCCTTTTGAGCCCCGGGCTCCGGGTCCGACAAAGCAACCACCAAGAGCACGACGGGCCGATGCAACTCGCATCGGCCCGTTCGTATTCTTGCGGCCTCTTCGTAGAAGCTCCTGCCCGCGGGTCTACTCGGGTCGCAGCGTCTTGCCGTCGATGCGCCAGCCCACCGGCGGGCGCTCTGCAATGGCCTCATGGTGCTCGCCGAGGTCCCAGCCGCGCTTGTGGAAGGCCTCGGCGATGCGCACGCGCAGCCGATTGGACTCCTCATCGCGGCGACCGAGGGCCTTGGCGAGCTCCACGCGCACCTTGGGGTCGTCCTGGGCGATGAGGGCCTCGGCGGCGGCGTAGCGGATGCCTTCGTCGAAGTCCTCGAGGCAGGCCGGCACGCGCTCGCAGATGCGCTGGTCGACGTAGTCGGAGAGCTTGATGAGGATCTGCCGCTTCTTCTCGGTCTTGAAGGGGTCGACCTCGCGCCCGAGCATGTCGAGCAGCAGGTCGACTGCGGCGTCGGACCCCTCCAGCTCGTGCACCAGGCTCAGCGGTCGGGCGAAGGCCTCGTGCTTGCGGCACCACATGCGGATGGGACCCGCGATCCGCTCCCGACCCAGGCCGCGTAGAAGATCGGTCACGAGGTTCTTCTCCTCGGTGTCCTTCATCCGGTGCTCGTAGTTGATGGTGAAGCGCCCCAGCAGGCCGAGCACCGCTTCTTCGGAGGCCTGCTCCGCGAGCCAGTGGGCACTGCCGATGCGGTCCTCGGCCTGGGCGTTGAGGTTGCGCAACCGCTTCACATGGCGCTTGACCTGTCCTTCTTCACCACCGGTCAGCCAGTCGAACCAGCCCATCACGCACGCTCCTGAGGCCGGTCTTCGCCAGGCCAATGATGTCGAGTGCCGGGGCCTGCACGGAGGGGATGGAGTGGGAGCCCCAGCGCGGTCGGGGTGCACCCGAGGCAGGGAGGCTCCAGCCACGCCGGTGCGGAGGGACCAGGACTTGAAACTCGAGCGCGCTTAATCACCGGGCTCGGAGGGGCAACCCGCGCCTCGACACGCCACCCTGTGCGGGTCGGGCAGACGGTCGCGAAAGGCGACGCTAAGGTCATGCGACCTCGTTCGGCCCGGCATTCGACCGGAAGGCATGCCCCTCTCTCGGGGCGGTCTGCCACCCACTCCCCCGCCCTCTCCATGGTCTCCGCTCAGGAGTCGTGCAGACAGGCGGAAAGTGCGGCGAATGTCAGCCCTGCGATTGACGATCCCACCACGGTTTCCGTACACTTCCGCTGCCTCCCAGCCTGTGCGTCCGATTCGTTTGCGACGCTTGCCGTCCCGCGGCGTCGTGACTGTTCCATCCCCCGGTCTGCACCCGTCCCGCCAGGAGATTCCAAATGCGTCGGTTCCTTCGCCTTGCGCAAAAGCCCGCCTCCCTGCTCCTGTTGCCGCTCGCGGTCACCGCTTGCGACACCAAGAACGAAGCGGAGACCACCGACTCCGGCGTGGTCTGCGACGCTCCGGTGGCCACGGCAGGTGGTGACCTGACCCTCTCCGTCGGCGAGCCGGCTGTGCTGGATGGCAGTGCGTCCACCTTCTGCGCCAAGCACGACGCCGCCACCCGCACCTTCGACTGGACTTTCGAGACCCTGCCCACCGACTCGAGCATCGACGTCAGTGCGCTGTCCGACAACCGGTCCTCCACCGCGGTCACCCCCAACTTCGTGCCCGATGTGCCCGGCGACTACACGCTGGCGCTCACCGTGTCCGACCCCTCCGGCGACAGCGCCCCCGACTATGTCGTCGTGCGCGTGGGCATCGGTGACCAGGTCCCGGCGGCCGACTGCGGCGCCAACCTCGCGGGAGAGCTGGGCGACACCTTCACCTTCGATGCCTCGGCGAGCGCCGACCCCGAGGGTGCGAGCCTCGATTACCACTGGTCGCTGGCCAACAAGCCCACCTGCTCCGACCTCGACACCGCCAACCTCTACAACTCGGGCGGACCGAGCCCCACCCTGGTCCCCGACTGTGACGGCGTCTACTCGGTCAGCCTCGTCGTCTCCGACGGCCTGCAGTACTCCGAGCCGGCCATCTGCTACGCCGAGGTCAGCAACGACGACCGCGCGCCCGTGGCCGACGCCGGCGACAACGCCGAGTTCGGTGTCTGCGCCGACAACCCCTTCGAGCTCAACGCCTGGGGCAGCTACGACCTCGACGGCGACGCCCTGTCCTACCAGTGGAGCGTGGCCCGCGTGCCCGCCGACTCCACCGTGGATGACAGCTCCTTCGACGACCTCACGAGCGCCGAACCCAAGGTCACCTGGGATGTCCCCGGCACCTACATGTTCCAGCTCCAGGTCTACGACGGCTACGAGTGGTCGGCCCCCGACCTCGTCGTCTTCACCGTCGACGGCGACGCTGTGAACAACATCCCCGTGGCGAACGCCGGCGAGGACGTCAGCATCGAGAAGGAAGTCGACTGCGAGAGCACGTCCTACGTCTGGACCTGCCCCGACTGCAACGGCACCGACATCGAGCTCGACGGCTCGGCCAGCTTCGATCCCGACGGCGACGACCTGTCCTATACTTGGACCGAGAGCACCGGTTCGGTCACCTTCACCAACCGGTACAGCGCCCTCAGCGATGTGGAGCTGCCCGACCAGCCGGCCGAGTACAACGTCGACAACACCGTCGTGTACGAGATCGACCTCGAGGTGGCCGACTGCGCAGAGAGCGCCACCGACACCAAGCTCATCACCTACACCTGCAGCGGTGTGAAGCCCTGAGCCTGCCTCGGCAACAGGCCGCTCGCGCAGAGTGAGCGGCCCGCGCCACGTCAGCACCGGCCCCACCCCACCGGAACCTTTCCCACCGGACTCCACCGAATCCGGCTGTCCTCGGAGACACCACAATGCGGAACCTCCTGCTGATCGCGACGGGTGCCGTCCTGGCGTTGGGCTGCGACCCCACTGAAAACACGCTCAAGGAGAAGACCGAGAACAGCCCCCCGGTGGCCAACGCGGGTGACAACATCACCCAGACCGCCGACCTGCCGGTCGACCTCAACGGCGCGGGTTCCTACGACCCCGACGGCGACGACATCATCTTCCACTGGGGTTTCGACACCGCTCCCGATGGCTCCATCTTCGGCACCGAAGACTGGACCCTCGTGAACAACAACACGGTGTCGCCCACCACCGCCTTCGAACCGGATGCCGCCGGCACCTACGTGGTGAGCCTCTGGGTGGAAGACGCCTACGGCCTGTCCTCCACCGCCGACTACGTCATCGTCACGGTCACCGATGGTGCGGTTCCCGTGGCCGATGCCGGTCCCGAGCTGGCTGGTGCAGTCGGCGACCTCATGACCGTCGACGGCACCCGCAGCTACGACCCCTACGGCCGCGAGCTCACCTTCCAGTGGTCCTTCGCGTCCACCCCCTCTACCACCACCATCACCGCGCTCGACGACCCGACGGCGGCCGTGAGCACCTTCACGCCCGATGTGGGCGGTGTCTTCGTGACGGCCCTCGTGGTCAACAACGGTGTGAGCACCTCGTCGCCCGACACCGCCATCGTTCGCGTCACCTCGGATGTGCCCACCGCCCCCACGGCAGTGGTGGGTGACCCCATCGACGCCGAGGACTGCACCGCAGTGGCCATCAGCGGCGCCGGCTCCTTCGACCCCAACGACGAGCCCCTCACCTACAAGTGGGCTCTCGTCAGTGCGCCGGCCCAGTCCACCGCAAGCGACGCCAGCTTCGCAGACACGACCGCGGCGGAGACCACCTTCTACCCCGACATCGCCGGCGACTACGTGCTGGGTCTCACCGTCTTCGACGGCCACACCTGGTCTGACGTCGCCCTCCAGGAGCTCACCGCTGCCGAGCGCTCCTTCAACTCGCCGCCCAGCCTCGATGCCGGCGCCGACCAGGAGATCGATGCCGGCGAGGCAGAGTGCAAGGAAAGCGGCTACACCTACGCCTGCGACGAGTGCGCAGAGCAGGTCGTGAGCCTCGGCGCCGACGCCATTGTCAACGACCCCGACGGCGACCCCCTCTCCTATCAGTGGGAAGTTCTGAGCGGCACGGCTGAGATCGACGACCCCACCTCGCTCATGACCATGGCCACCCTCACCGACGCCGAGCCCACCGAGCCCGGTGCTTGCGAGGACACCGTCTTCGAGTTCCAGCTCACCGTCACCGACTGCTTCGGCGATGTCACCACCGACATCGTCACCTTCACCGTCACCTGCTGTGGCGTGGAAGAAGCATCCGGCACCACTGGCACCACGCCCTGATGCCCCCGCTCCACGGTCGTCCTCGAGGGTGACCGTGGGCGCCTCACACGCGAGGCCACCCTTTGCCGGGCTGTCCAAGCATCTGGCTCACCATCGCAGCGGCCACTCTCGGAGCACCGGGAGTGGCCGTTCCGCTGTACGCGGTCGAAGACAACTGCGCCGACCGTCGCTACCCCGCCCTGGCCGGCGACTGGGTGGTGGCCTGCGGGAAGGGTGGCCAGATCGACCGGCTGCTGCACCTGCCAGACGGACGAACCATCCCCCTGCCCGCCCCCCTCGACCCCCGCCGCACCGGCATCGCGGCGGGTCCAGCGCCGGGAAGCGCCGCACTGGTGCAGGTCGGCGGCGTGGTGCGCTTGTTCGTCGTCGGTCCGGAGGGCGTCTCGGAGGTGGCCGACGTCACTCGCTTGCCGGGTGAGCCAGCCGGGCTTCCCGCCACCGACGGCGAGCATGTGGCCGCGGTCATGGACACCCGGGTGGAGGCTCTGGTCGCCACGGACAAGGTGCGGCCGAGCTGGTCGGCGGCCCCCATCGGTTGGCAGGGCGTGGCGCTGGCCTGGCCCTGGGTGGCCTGGGTGCAGCAAGGCGCGGACGGCACCGAGGATGTCTGGGCGCTGGAGGTGGGGGGGCAACCGCCCGCTCCGATTGCGCATGGTCCTGGCCAGCAGCGCCTTGTGGTCGCCGATGAGGACGGCTTCGCCTTCGTGTCGGACGGACAGCTCATGCGCTGGCGTCCCGACCAGGGGGTGACCGCCTCGCTCGATACCGACACCGGCTTTCTGTCCCCGCCATCCGCAGACGCCGGCGTGCTTTGCTGGGAACAGCGCGAAGACGACGACATCGACGTCATCTGTAGCGACGGCCTGTCGGCTGCCGGCGAAGGCGACCAGCTCCGGCCTTCGCGCTCGGGCCGCTGGCTGCTCTACCGCCACGAGGGCCGTGTGTGGCTCCGGACCGCCCCATGAAGCACCTGCCGACCGTTGCACTGCTGCTCCTCGCCGTCGGCCTGGGCGCCGCGACCCTGCTGGTCGACCCCAGCCCCGCTGCCGAGCTGTCGCAGCTGCGGTCCGTGGGGTGGTCGCTGGCCGTCACAGCACTCGCGGTCGGTGCGGTCACCGGGGCAGGGGCGGCCGTGCTCTCCAGGACCCAGGCGCTGGCCTCTCTGGACGAGGGGGAGGCACCGGTCGGCTGGCTGGTCGCATCCGTGCTCGGTCTGCTGTTCTGGGGGCTGGGCAGCCTCGCGCTCGGAGCCGCCGGTCTCCTCACCCCGGTCGCACTGGCCATCCCCCCGGTCCTGCTGGGACTCGGCTGGCTGACCCGCCCCGGCCTGCGCCGCCCCTCTCCCACTCCCGCGGTGGCTGCGATAGCCGCAGTCGTCGGCGTCGTCGGGCTGATCGACGCATCCGCCCCGCCCATCGACACCGACGAGCTCTACCAGCATCTTGCGCTGCCCACTCGCATGCTGCGTCAGGGCGGTCTCGTCGGCGGGGTCTTCCACGCCGATGGAAGCCGTCCCCTCCTGCTCCAGCTCCCCTTCGCCGCGCTGTTGTCCTGGGCGGGAGACACGGCGCCCCGGTTGCTCACCGTCGGGTCGGCCCTGGGGGTGCTGCTGGGCGTCGATGCCCTGTCTCGGAGGCTGGCTCCGCGGCGCCCCCGACTCGCTGCTGCCCTCGCCGCCATCACTCTGGCCACGAGCTGGTCCTTCCTCCACGACGTCGGGCTCGCGGCCAACAACCTGCCCACCGCGCTGGCCGTGCTGGCTGCCCTGTCCAGTGCCCTCGCTGGCGCACCGATTGCCCTCGCGCTGTCTGCAGGCGCGGCGCTGTCCTTCAAGTACACCGCAGCAGGGGCCATTGTCGGCATCTGGCTGGTGGCACGCCTCCCCATCCGCACCCGGGTGTGGGCAGGCCTCCTCGCCCTCGCCTGCGTCACGCCATGGTGGGCCCGCAACGCCATCGACGGTCTGCATCCCCTCTTTCCCTACGCAGGCTGGGACCAGCTCTCCACGGGTGCTCCGCCGGGCTCTCTGCAGTTCCAGTACCTCGAGAAGTACGGCACCGGCCGCAGCCTGGCCGACTTCGTCTGGCTGCCCTGGAACGCCGTGATGACCGCGGAGATCGGCAGCTTCCGCTTTCTCGGCCGCATCTCACCGCTGCCCCTGCTCCTGGCGATTCCCGCAGCCGTCGGCGCGTGGCAACACCGCGGTGTGCGGGCCCCACTGGCAGTGGGCCTGGTCGGTGCGCTGGCCTGGTCCGCGGGTCCCCACTGGCTTCGTCACATGCTCCCGGTGTTGCCGGTGCTCGCAGTCGGGCTCTCCTCAGGGGCCGTCGGGTGCATGCGTCCGGAGGCACTGCTCGGTGCCACCACGCTCGTGAGCCTCGCAGCCGCACCAGCCAACCTTGCGCCGATGCTCACCCACCTCGCCGACCGGCTCCCGGCCGCCCTCGGACAGGAAAGCCGCGCCGACTACCTCCACCGGGCCGTGCGCAGCGCGCCTGCCATCACCTGGGCCAACGAACACCTGCCTGCCGATGCCAAGGTGGCGCTCCTCTACGACTGGTCCACCCACCTGCTGGAGCGGGACAGCGTGCTGGGTTCCGTCGAGGACCATGTCCCCACCCGATACTGGCTGTTGGTCCACGGAGACGACAGCCTCGATGCCCTCGCCGAACAGGGCGTCACCCACCTCGTGGTCGGACGCTTCCGCTTCCTGCGCAAGTGGTATCCATTCCTCCAAGACGACGTGTTCAACGAGGTCTTCAAGGACCCCACCGACCTGCTCGACCGGCGCCTGCTGCGGGATGCCACCCTCATCTACGAAGCGGGACACACCCGGATCTACCGCCTCGACCCCGCCCACGAATCTCCTTGACACCTCCCCCCAACCGGCTAAAACCGCGGGGCGCTCAGGCGGGGTCACATTCTCCGTTTGGTCAGCGCAAGCCACGCGGAAGTGGCGGAATTGGTAGACGCGCTAGACTCAGGATCTAGTGGGCATTGTGCCTGTGGGGGTTCGAGTCCCCCCTTCCGCATTCGAGCCGCCGGGCCCCCCGCCCGGCGGTTTTTGCATTCTTGGGTTTCCCCTCCCAAGCGCCTTGCCCGGTGGCAGAGTGAGCCCGAGCGAGACCGGTTAGACGCCGCCTCGGAGGTCTTCATGCGCCCACTCCGCAGCACCCCCTGGCCCGTCCTGGCAGCCGTTCTCGTGCTCTCGGGCTGCTCCCAGGGCAGCGTGCTGTCCTACAAGACCCACACCGGGGCCGCGGTGGACAGCGGTCCCTCGGGCGACGACGGCGGCGGCACGGGCGAGGTCATCGAACAGGACCCCGACTACGGCGATGACGGCGGCAGTGGCAGTGGCAGCGGCTCGGGCGGCGACGACGGCGGCACCGAGGTCACCTACGACACGACCCAGTGGAGCGGCAGCCGCACCTACGCCATCGACAAGCGCGCGGCGATGGACACCGACTGTACGGGCGACACCGTCGACGAGTCCGGAGTGCGCATCGACGACGCCGAAGAGATCGAGGCGCTGGAGGACCACTGTCCCATCTGCGTCGACTTCTACGAGGTCTCCTACGCGTCCACACGCGCCTGCGGTGGAGACATCGACCTGAGCCGACCCGAGGTGCGGGGCTTCGTCTACCGAGGCTCCGACGTCGAGATCTGGAGAATCGTCGACATGGGCACCTCCGTCGATGCCGAGCGGGAGCTCAACGACGCCGCCTACGCCGACGGCACCGCCACATACGCCTACGACCGCGACTGGAACGGCGATGGGACCACCACCATCACGGGCACCTTCAGCTTCCCGGTCGTCGAGTGACAGCCGACCGGCGCCAGGTCTTCCAAGGACGCATCGTCGATCTTGGCCTGGAGACGGCCACTCTGCCAAATGGTCGCACCGTCGAGTTGGAGGTCATCCGCCATCCGGGCGCGTCCGCGGTGGTGCCGCTCCACAACGACGGCACAGTCACCCTGGTCCACCAGTACAGGCATGCGGGCGGGGGCATGCACTACGAGATTCCAGCCGGTGTGTTGGAAGGCGACGAAGCGCCAGAGCTGTGCGCCGCGCGCGAGCTGGCCGAGGAAGTGCAGCTGCAGAGTCGTGAGATGGTTCACCTCACCACCATTCACACCACCCCCGGCTTCACCGACGAGCGCATCCATCTGTTCGTCGCCCGCCAGCTGTCCCCGGCGGAAGGTGTACCGGAAGTCGACGAGTACATCGAGGTGGTGCGCATTCCCCTCGCGGAGGCCATCCAGATGACCCGCGATGGCCGCATCACCGACGGCAAGACCATCTGCGGGCTGCATCTGGCCGCGATGCACACCGCCTGACAGTTCCGTACGACGGTTTCTTCGCGCAGACGGCCCGCCGACCCCACTCCGACATCAATGTCTCGAAAGCTGGGGACATGCTGTCGGGTGTCACCCCAAGACATCCCGCTGGTGGACGTCTTGCGCATGGCACGGCACATGCATTGTGAAGGGACGAACGCTGGCGGCACCGTCAGCATCCGGAAGGAGGGACGATGACACCAACGCGCACACGGGGACGAACCGTTCTCGCATGGCTCCCGCTGCTGACCGCAGTTGGCCTGGGCTGCAGCGACATGAGCATGAAGAGTGGCGACTCGGGATGGGCCGGCGCTGAAGGTGAGGGCGAAGGAGAGGCGGACCAGGGGGGCGGCACGGCCGACACCGGGGACACCTACGAGCCCGAGGTAGAGGACGCCTACACGGCCTTGTTGCCCGCCACCACCAACGCGCATGTGTTCATCGCCAACCCCGACCGAGGCACCGTGACCCGCGTCACGGCCGCCGACCTCAGCGTCATCACCACCGAGGTGGGCGTCGACCCCTACGTCGTGCGGGCCACGTCCGACAACGCCGCCGCTGTGGTGTTCAACCGGGGCACCGACGACGTCAGCATCGTCGACGCCGAGACCCTCGAGGTCGACCGTGTGGAGCTCCGTCCCGACTTCAACCAGCTGCTGTTGTCCCCCGACGGACTGTGGGCCGCCGCCTTCCACGATGCCCAACGGCGCACCAGCGACGACCTGTCCGACGACACCTGGTCATTCAACGAGGTCTCGCTTGTGGAGGTCCAGAACCGCCGGCACATCCCGATGGTCGTGGGCTTCAACCCACGCGACCTCAAGTTCACCCAGGACAGCCGCCGCATGGTGGTCGTGAGCGACGCCTACCTGGCCGTTGTCGACCTTTCCGAGGAGAACCCTGAGCCCATCCGCATTCCCATCGCCGAAGACACCGTCGAGCCACCCGTCGCCGAGGAGGTCATCCTCACCCCCGACGGCAGCTACGCCATCGTGCGCCAGTTCGGCGCCGAGTCGCTCGTGGTGGTCGATCTCAAGACCCACGACGTGGGCTGGGTGGATGTGGGCGACAACCCCACCGACCTGGATGTCACACCGGATGGCACCCAGGCCGTGGCCGTCGCCCGCGAGAGCAACGAGCTGTGGCTCTACAACCTCACGGACATCTACGCGACGCCCGAAGTGGTCGCGTTGCCCGAAGGCGAGGTGCTCGGCAGCATCGTGATGAGTCCGGATGACTCCAAGGCTCTGCTGTTCAGCACCGCCACCGGCAAGTCGCGCTACGCCAGCTGGAATCGGTCCACCGGCGACATGGACGTACACGCCACGGTGAAGCCCATCAGCGGCATCTCGCTCAGCCCCGATGGTGCGACCGGCGTGCTGGTGCACGACATCGACAACGGGGACACCGACTCCGAGTCGGTCTTCTACAACGAGTACGCCCTCACACTCGTCGATCTCAGCGACTACTTCGCCAACCCCATCCGCCTGCCCGCAGAGCCGACCGAGTTCGCCCAGACGTCCGACGGTGACCTCGGCTTCGTCATCATGGAGGCCGAGGCCAGCCTGCTGCAGCTGAACTACCGCACGCTCATCCACGACCAGGTGGAGCTCAAGAGCACCGCGGTCCACATGGGCGTGATGCCCGAGAGTCGCCTGGTCTACGCCAGCCAGGAGCACGACCTCGGCCGCATCAGCTTCTACGACCCCGACGCGCGCGAGCTTCAGACCATCACCGGCTTCGAGCTGAACTCGGGCATCGAGACCCACTGACCACCGACGGCGGCCCCGTCCGCACCCTCCAAGGAGACCCCATGTCCTCCACTCCCCGCATCCTCGCGGCCCTGACCATCGGTGTCCTCTCCGCCTGCAACCCCTGGCAGCGCGACATCGACTTCTACCTCGACAGCGGCGATGCCCTGTGGGACGCCAATGTCGTCGCTGCCGGCGATGGCGTCTACGTCCGCATGCCCCAGGCGAAAGCCCTGATGCGCGTGCAGTCCGACGGCACCATGTCCACAGTCGACCTCAAGGGCGCCGAGCCCACACGCATCGTCGCCACCCCAGACGGCGAGAGCGTGCTGGTCTTCGCCGACTGGCCCTACTGCGAAGACACCGACCCCGACATCGTCCGCCCCGAAGACTGCCCCGAAGACGAGCTCGTCACGCTCAGCGAGCTGGCCCTCGTGAAGGGCAGCGCCCGCACCGCCGCCTACGACGTCCCCCCGCACCTCAACGCCCTGGCCTTCTCCGCCGACGGCAAGACCGCGGTGGCCTACCTCGACTACTCCCGGGACATGGAGATCGAGGTCGACGGCCTCATCGACCTCGGCGAGGTCATGTTCATCCCGCTGGAGGGCGGACAGCCCCGCTCCGTGTCGGTCGGCTTCTCCCCCGAGAAGGTGCTGTTCAGCACCAACGCAGAAGGGGTCGACGACAAGGCCGTCATCTTCAGCCGCTCCGAGGTGGTGGTGGTCGAGCTGGCCACCCTCGAGACCCTCGTGACCTACCCGCTGGTGCTCGACGCCGACCAGGTGGTCGACCCCCAGGATGCCGTGCTCACCGCCGATGGCACCATCGCCCTCGTCGCCATCGACAACTCCAGCGACCTCTACGAGCTCGACCTGGAGAAGTACAGCATCGACCTCGAGGAGCTCGACAGCGAGCCCATCGCCATGGCCAACGCCGTGCTGCCGGGCATCGACGACGGCACCGACGCCCAGGTCACCCTGATTGCCTACCCCGACCTCCCCAAGGTCGACGTTCTCGACGAGAACACCCTGGAGCTGCGCGAGCCCTTCGAGCTGGAGGAGCCGGTGACCGACATGCTGGTCACCGCCACCAGCTCGCTGATGTACAACCGGCGCAACGACGACGCAAAGGACGTCTATGACATCGATCTCGCGACCTACGAGATCATCGAGTACCGCGTCGCCAACCCGCTCGACAGCCTGCAGCTGGCGCCCGGCGAGGACTACGCCGTCGGCATCCTGCGCCCCGAATACGACAGCGGCAACTCCCTCGACCGCTACCAGGACGAGCACTGGGGACTGGCCGTCATCGACCTGGTGGCCGAGAAGGAGACCAGCCTCGTGCTCGAGAACGAGCCTGTGGGCGTTGCTCTGCTCAACCGCGACGACGAGACCTACGCCCTGGTGCTCATGCAGGGGCACGACCACCTGCTCCAGGTGCAGCTGTCCGAGCCCACCTTCTTCATCGAGGTGGAGCTCGAGGCCCCGCCCATCGAGATTGGCGACATGCAGGACGGTCGCTTCTACATCACGCACGACGCCGCGCTGGGCCTCGTGTCCTTCCTCGACCCCGCCACGGGCGACATGACCACCACGGGCGGCTTCGCCTCGGCCGGTCTGTTCCCCGAAGCCATCCTGCCCCGCCAGCCCAACTCGGCTGAGTGAAGGAGTCCCCCATGTCGCTCCCCCTCCTCGCTCTCGGCGCCGTGGCGCTGTCCTCCTCCGCGCAGGCCGCAGATGACCGTCCCGCGCACGAATTCCACCTGGTCACCGGCAGCTATGCCTCCGGAGACCGGCACTTCGAGTTCTACAGCCCCTTGAACAACATCGGCTCCTCGGGCGCTCGCCTGGGCATCGGCCTGAAGGGACCGTGGACGCTCACCGCCGGCTACACCCGCCGCACCGTGGTCTCGGAGTACTTCAACTCGCTGGTGGAGTCCAACAACGACGAGCTCGACCGCGACGACGCCGCCCTCATCACCGGCTTCACCGGCCAGCAGGTCACCCTCGGTCCCAAGTTCCAGATCGACCCCAAGCCGTGGCTGGGCACCTACATCACCACGCAGGGCCTCCTGTTCATGGGCACCTCGCGCCTCGACGACGACCCCACCACCGACGACAACCGCAACCAGCTCAAGGCCTTCGACTGGGCGCCCGGCTTCGTGGCCGCCGCGGGTGTGCAGCTCAACCCACAGATCCGGCGCAGCCCGGTGCAGCTGTCCTCCTTCTTGGAGATGGGCTACAACTGGACCGCCGCCCTGAAGCTGACCGACGAAAACATCGGCGAACACGGCACAAACGAGCCCGCCAGCATGGGTGAGCTCACCTTCCGGGGCTACTACCTGCAGGCGGGTGTGGGCATCAAGTTCTGAGCCCGCCCTACTCCTCGGCGCCGGCTCCTTCATCGGAGTCGGCGTCGCTGTCTTCTTGGGGAGCCGCCGCCTTCTCGCGCTCCGCCTTGGCCGACAGAGCGGCGGCCCGCTCGGCATAGGCGATGACCAGCGGCTTCTTGTCGCGGTTGTAATACAGGATGGCGGCGCCCAGGAAGATCATCAGGAAGCTGCCGACCTGGGCCGGGGTGATGCCGAAGTAGCGGGTGTCCACCGTGCGGAACATGTCGAGCACGAGGCGGATGGGACCGTAGGACAGCAGCCAGATGCCCGTGTAGAAGCCCGGGAAGCGCGGCTTTCTATCGAGGATGAACACCAGCGGAATCATCGCGAGGGACCAGATGGCCTCGTAGAGCCCGAGGTCGTGGCAGGCCTTGCCGAAGCCCGCCTCTCGGGGGACATCGACCAGGTACATGAATTTGGACCAGCAGGTGCCGAGACTGTCACAGGCCGCACCCGCAGCCGCAAGCCGCATGCCGCCTTGCTCGCACATGCCGTAGACGCCCAGGTAGAACTCGGTCTCCAGGCCCGGGTGGTCGTGGGCGACGAAGCAGCCCATGCGTCCGAGGAACCAGCCGAGGGTGAAGCCGAACAGCATCGCGTCGGCGTAGCCCAGCACGTTGATGCGCGGCTGGAGGGGCTTTCCAGCCTTCTTGCGCGCGCGGTTGGCCTGGATGACGGCCTTGTCCTCGCGCTGGAAGAAGATGATGCCGAGGATGGTGCAGCCCACGAAGCCGCCGAAGCTCGACAGGCCTTCCCACACGCGGAAGATGCTGGTGGGGTCGCGCACCAGCTCCTCTGGGTAGTACATCAGCAGGTGGCCGAGGTGGCCGCCAATGAACACACCCGCGACCATCCAGCTCACGATGCGGTTGATGAGCTCGGGGTCGAGGCCATCCCGGGCGGCCTTCCGCATCGCCATGCGCGAGCCGAAGATGAAGCCCAAGGCGACGAGGATGCCGAAGCCATGGATGGCGAAGTCGTCGGTGATGGGGAACTTGACGACTGGAAAGTCTGGGATGAGCGGCTTCATCGGGGTCCCGGAAGAGGCGGCTGCACGGCCACCTCGGAGGACGACTCCCCACTGGCGGCTCGGGCGCGGCCGCCCCTAACATCGAGACCGTCGCTCACACGGCTCGGCTCACTCGACCTCGCGAAGATGCACTTCGATTGCACCCTTTCCGGCGACCAGGCCCACGCGGACCTCGCCGCCCACCGCTTCGAGCAGAGAGCGGGCCGCCAGCAGGGCGAGGCCTTCCTGGGAGTCCGGCCGGGCGCGTCCACTCAACAGGTCGGCGGCCAGCGTGGGGAACGGACCCCCACCATCACTCAGAATGACCCGCAGCACGCCTTTTCCACGCACCGCCTCTACCCTCACCCGCCCCCCGGGGACATGCCGAAGGCGGCAGGCGAAGACCTCCAGCAGGTCGGAGAAGGCGCGGCCGAGTGACGGTCGGTCGCCGTGGGCTCGCAGGCCGGTGATGGCGGGAAGGTCGACCGGCGGGTTGGCCGTGGTGGTGCGGAGGTGGCGAACGGCGTCTCGCAGGGCAAGGTCGACCGAGACCTCCCCGGTGTGGTCGACGATGTCGATGTGGGGGGCGGCCACGGCCTTGAGACATTCCAGGCCCGCCGCGAGGCCGGAGACCGCCGACACGCAGTCCGCCACGAGATCCTCGGCGTCGTCGAGGTTGACGATGCCCTCGCGCAGGTCGTCGAGCAGCGTGTCGAGGTTGGCCAGCAGCGAGGTGGTGGGGTCATCGAGGCACTCGGCCGCGCGCAGCACCCGCACCGCGAGGTCGGACACGGCCACATCTCGAGTGAGATGCCCATCGGCGACGGCTTCGACGCGCTCGGCGGCGGTGGACTGGACGGCCTCGAAGCCAGCTCGCGCCAGCAGCTGGGACTCCCGCGGGCTGTCCACGACGACGGCATGCACGGTCTCCGCATCAGCAGAGGCCAGCGACGGGTCGACGGCAAGAGTGGAGGCAAGGGCGGTCATGGCGACTCCTCTGGAGGAACGGCCCCGATCGCAACGGGCCATCGGAATACGCCATCGGCATGCAGACCCAATCCTTGACCGGTCATGTGTGGCGGGCCCGACAAACCGCCCCAGCAAAGGCCCCCACGGGCTCCCACGATCGGGGCTTGTCCCGACTCGCCAGCCAGGTGCTCGCCACCCGAATGCCTGTGGGCGCCGGCCCCGCCTGGCTCAAGCCCGAGCTCGACACCATCCTGGCGCACGACCCCCACCAGATGCACGGCATGGCCCCTGCCATCGACCGTCTGCGCCAGGCCCTGCGCGACCGCGAGCGCATCTTCGTGGTCACCGACTACGACGTCGATGGCACCACCTCGAGCCTGATCCTCCAGGCCGCGTTGCACCTCGCCGGGGGCGGAGCAGCCGACCTCGCCTGGCACATCCCCGACCGCTTCGTCGAGGGCTACGGCTTTTCCACCCAGGCCGCCGACAAGGCGAAGGAGCTGGGTGCGGGCCTGGTCGTCACCGCCGACATCGGGGTGCGCGACCATGCCGCTGTCAGCCGAGCGCGCAACCTGGGCCTCGACGTGCTCGTGTGCGACCACCACCTGCCGGCCGACGCCGAGGTGCCCGAAGATGCCAGCGCGGTGTTGTGTCCCCCCCAGGCCGGCTGCAGCTACCCCAACCCCGCCCTCGCGGCGTGTGGCGTGTCCCTCAAGGTCGCCCAGGCCCTGCTCGCAAGCCACCCTCGCCGAGACCGCCTGCTTCGCTCCTTCTTGAAGCTCGCCGCCATCGGCACCGTGGCGGATGTGGTGGACCTGTCGACCGACGAGAACCGGGCCATCGTGGCGTTGGGTCTGCGGGAATTGGCCAGTGGACGCCATAGTCCCGGCCTGTCGGCACTGATGGACGTCGCCGGCCTCAAGGACAAGCGCGTGTTGCGGGCCTCCGACCTCGGCTTCCGCATCGGTCCGCGCATCAACGCCGCCGGACGCCTGGAGCAGGCCACCGCAGTCGTCGAACTGCTCAACGAGCGCAACCCGCAGCGCGCCCAGGCCATGGCCCAGGACCTCGACCGGGTGAACTCCGAGCGCAAGGGCCTGCAGCGGCTCCTGGAGGCCGAGGCGAAGCGGCAGGTGAGCGACCCGCCTCCCCCCTTCATCGTGGTGTGGGGCGAGGAGAAGCTCGACGGCAGCAGCCCATGGCACCGTGGCATCGCCGGCATCGTGGCTGCCCGGCTACGCGACGCCTTCCACCGCCCTGCAGCGGTCATCACAGTGTCCGGGGTGTCGGCTCGCGGCAGCATTCGGTCCATCCCGGGCTTCCACGCAGTCCACGCCCTCGACACGGCCAGCGACCTGTTGGCAGGCTACGGCGGCCACCCCGCGGCGGCGGGCTTCTCGGTCGATGCGCAGCACATCCCCGCTCTGGCGGGGCGGCTCCAGACCTGGGCGGCCACCGCGGGTGCCGGAAACCACCTGCCTGTGCATGAGTTCGACGCTACCGCACGCCCCGGAGAGCTGTCGATGCAGCTCTTTCACGAGCTGGCCGAGCTCGGTCCCTATGGCAAGGGCAACCCGGCCCCGCTGCTGCGTATCGATGGCGTGCTGCCCGAGGATGTGGGACGAATGGGACAGAAGGGCGCGCACCTGCGCTTCCGGGTGGGCCGTGAGCGCGCGGTGTGGTGGCGGGCAGGCGACCATGCCGACGCCCTGATGAGCGGCGACCGCTTCGACCTGCTCGTGCGGCTCGAAGAAAACGAGTACCGCGGGCGCACCAACCTGCAGCTGGTGGTGGAGGACGCCCGGCCGTCGTAGGCGAGCCGACGCTCAGCCCGATGGGTGCCCGAGCTGCTGCTGGTCGGCCGCCTTTCGCAGCGTGGACTCCAGGTCTTCCACGCTGGCGTTGGGGGGTGGCTCGATGTCGAAGACGTCGGGAATGACCCCCAGCTCGTCCCAGGTGTGGAACGTGAGCTCCAGGGTCCAGCCCACCGGGGGCAGCTCCACCAGCATCTCCTCGGGGTAGTGGCTCCCGTCGATGCGCATGTGGTCGTGGATATCGAAGACGGCGTACAGTTCGGCAATCTCGGTGCTGTCAGCACTCGGGGCCACGCCGATGTCGACCCGCCGCACCAGCCGCTTCTTGGGGGCGATGAGGGCCCGCACCCGCACGTTGCCAGGGGCGCCCAGCACCACCAGCACGCCGTCTTCACGAGCTTCGGTGGCCAGCACCGGCGCATCCTCGAGGGGCAGGCCGCCGGTGAGCAGTCGGAGCACATCGGTCATGTCGACGGCTCCGCCGGTGAGCTCGCCCAGCACCTTGTGGGCGTCGTCGCCGCGGAAGAAGGTGGCCTTCTGCTGCGACCAGGCGTGGATGGCCTGCCCGTTCGAGGCCACCGTGATCATGGGCGTTCCGAGCGGGGTGAGGATCTCCAGCCGGAACTTGTCGGGCATGTGGGTGACCATCGCCCCGGTGGTGGAGCCACTGGCCGACTCGGACCCCACCTTGATCTGGAAGCGGGCCTGCAACGAGCGCGGAATCGGCTGGGTGCGGAGGTCGTCGACCACCTTGATGGCCTCGGCTCGGCTCACCCGCTTGGGACCACACCCCATCGCGAGGGCACACACCAGGAGCAAGCGCGCTGCCCGGCGAGAGCGGGAGGGCATCGGGCTCATGGGCACTCCGGGTGGGGCGGGGTGGACGGGGGGACGCGCAGGGTGGACACCGGGGCCGGACCCTGAACCAGCCACAGCAGCTCTCTGGACACGAGATCTGCAGGCTCGGCCCGCCAGGCGGCCGTGAGCAGAGAGCTTGCCTCGGCGCGGTGACCTTGGCGCGCTGCCTGCCATCCGGCCGCGACCTGGGGGGCGAGCGGGTAACCGACCGGCCGACCCTCGGAGTCCCCAGAATTGGCCGGGCGCCACTCTTGCGGCAGCATCGCGGCCGGGACCTGGAGCGCATCGATGGCCACCCGCACCGCCTCCATCGACTCGGGCGGGAGCTGGCCTGCGCCATGCAGCCGAAGGGCCGCGACCACCACGCCAGGGGACTCTCCGGCCCGCGCAAGCTCTGCCAGCACCGCCCGCAGCTCTGCGACATCCTCGGTCGACAGCCGGCCGCGCAATGCCGAGAGCAGCGTCGGTGACAGCGTCTTGGAGACACGGGACACCTGCACTGCCAGCCCGGGACGGTCCAGGGCGTCGCCAAGGTTGGCGGGGGACAGCTGCCCCAACAAGGTGAGGCGCAGCACATGGAGCTCCACGGCCTCCGGCTCACGGCGCAGTCCCTCCGACAGGGCGTCCTCTGCGGCCTCGCGGTCCCCCAGAACACAGGCAGACTCAGCGATCACAGCCCAGGGCGCCCCCGCCGACTGGTCGAGGTTGGCCGCCCGACGGGCCGCCGCCATCGCCACCTCAGCGTGTCCATCCGTCAGAGCCACCCGGGCCCGCAACAGCTCCGCCCGGGCCTGGGAGGGCACATGGTCGACCGTCTTCCCAGGCGTGGAAGGCGGCACCGGCGGCAGCTTCGGTCCACCACACGCCACCGCGAGCAAGAGCGACAAGGACAAGCGCATCAAGAGTTCGGCAGCTCCCGCTCCCACAGCTTGCGGGCCCCCCAGCGGATGGGGTGCACGAGGGCGCCCACGCAGATGCCGACGACCGCAAGCAGAGGGAGCACCACGCCGCCCCACTCCAGCGGGGTGAGCGACCGCTCCTGGAAGCGCGCCATCATCCACAGGCCAACGGGCAGCAGCTCCACACCCGCGACCACGAAGACCAGCACCAGGGCGCTCACCATGAACACCATCGCCGCCGGACTCGCCGCCACCCGAGCCGCATTGTCCGCCTTGAAGTCAGGGTAGACCGCCCCCACACCGACCGCGAGGCCGGAGATGCCCAGCGCCAAGAAGAAGGCCGAGAAGGCCGCCAGGCCGATGATGAAGGGGCCCGCCCCCAGGATGGTGGTGGACGCGATGGCCAGGACCTCGCCCACGACCACCATGGGCACCAGCGACGGCCACACCTTCGCCCAGAGCAGCTGCCGGGCGGTGATGGGACCGGTACGAACCACCCAGAAGGCGCGCCCTTCCAGCGAGATGGACGTGAACTGGAAACGCGTGGCCACGCTCGCCATGATGAAGCCCACCAGCGCCATGGCCCCGAAGGCCAGAGCCTCCCGCATGTAGAGGCCGTAGGGACCCCGCATGAAGTCGGTGGGCATGGCGGCGGCGCTCACCAAGGCGATGACCACGATGGCGCCCACCAGGAACACCTGGCTCCACTGGGAGGGGTCGCGCACGAAGGACTTGACGTCTTTGACGACGATGGCACGGGCGACTGGCGGCAAGGGACGGGTCCAGATGGACAGCACCAGGTCGAGCCAGCCGGCCTTGGCGAGACGGGCGGAGCGGGCGGCCTGAGCCCGGGAGCGTCCCTCGTCGTAGATGGCGGTGGTCACCCAGCGGGCCAGGGCGGTCATGGCGACCCCACCCGTCATCAGCAGTCCCACATAAAGCCAGGGCAGCCCACGGCCGCGTAGAGTGTCCTCCAGCACCTCGACGGCCCAGCGCGGCGGAAACAGCAGCGGAACGGGGGCCTGTAGCTCGGCGGCATAGGCGGCGAGGCTCTCGAAATTGGAGGCGTCCATCAGGCGCTCGGGACGGAGCATCCGCAGCAGCACCACAATCGCGATGAGCGCGAGGATGCCCACAAACACGAGTCCTTCACGCACCCGCTTCGCCGGGATGGCCCGCACCAGCAGGCTGGCGATCAACACACCCCCACCCGCCGGAATCATCACGAAGCCCGGCGCGCAGAGCACGACCGCGAGCGCATACTCGAAGCCGGCATCGTAGGCGTAGCCATAGGCCGTGAAGACCGGCAGCCCGAAGAACACCACCATCCAGCTCGACTGGAGCAGGGTGTCGAAGAAGCGGGCGAAGAAGAAGGTGTCGCGCCGCATGGGCAGGCTGAGCACCAGCTCGAGGTCTTCGGAGAGGTAGAAGGTGCTCACCGCGGACACGATGTTGGAGAAGCTCAACAGCGTGAACAGGCCGATGAGCAGCATCTCCAGCAGGCGCCGAGTGAGGATGGGACCGAAGACCTCCACCGCATACGCCTCGGTGACCAGCACGCCGAACAGCCCGAACAAGAACACCCAGAACAACAGCCCCATGACGCCGAACAGGACGAGGGTGGTGCGTTCGCCACCGGAGGCGCGCTTCCAGCGGTTGCGCTGGCCGATGGCACGGGGGGCGAGCAGTGCGGGAATGCTGGCGGCCACGGTGTTCCGGGGTCGTTGGGGGACGGAGGGGGCGCTCCGCAGCGGGGATTCACGGAGAGAGGGGGGTCAGTCGGCGGGTTCCCAGGGCGATGCATTCGCCGCTTCGCCCTGCTCCACGGTCTTTCGGATGTAGGCCCGGAGCAGCTTGTTGCGCTGGGCACCACCGACCAGGGCGCGGAGGTCCTCGTAGAGGGCAGGGTCGTGGGCCAGCATGCCCATGGTGCCGTCGCCACGGTTGATGGCCTCGCTGGCCAGCTTCAGCTCGCCGGCCATCACGGTGAGGTCGTCGAGAAGCTGCTTCTTGGAGGGGTCGTAGATGAGGGCGTGTACCAGTGACTCCTCGTCCTTCACGTCACGGGTGAGATGCGTGAGGGCATCGGCGAGCTGGGAGAGCTCCACGGCGAGCTTGCGGCCGTCGTCGCCGTAGATGAGCTCGTGGGCGATGCCGTCGCCGTGGCGGATGGCGTGGGTGGTGGTGCGCAGGTCGCCGCTCATCACCTCGAGGTTGCGCACTGTGTTGCGCACGCTGTTGGCCAGCTCCTTGTCGTAGACGAGGGCGTGCACCATGCCGCTGCCGTGCTGGGTCTCGTAGAGCAGAGCCTCGAGGTGGTCGAAGCTGCGGGCGAGGCTGGCCTTGGCGGCCTCCTGGTCGTCGCCCAGCATGAGATCGACCTTTCGGCCGATGTTGTGGGTCTTGTCGAGGATGCCCGAGACCTTCTGCATGTTGGTGGCGAGGTCGAGGGGGGCTTCGGCCCGAATCTCGTCACCGTCGGCCAGCACGGCATGGTCGGGCGAGCCCATCGACAGGCTGATAATCTTGTCGCCGAGCACGCCCACGCTGTCGATGCGGGCGACCGAGTCCTCGCGAATGCGCGGCTGGTACTCGGTCTTCACCTTCATCTCGACCCACATCATCCGCTCGGACAGCGAGCCCGAGAACTGGATGTTGGACACCTCCCCCACGTCGTAGCCAGCGAGCCGCACCGTCGCGCCAGGGACGAGGCCCTGGATGTCGGCCCACTTGGCGTGCAGCGTGTAGCGTTCCTGCAGCAGGTCGGCCGAGCCCCCCACCACGAACAGCAGCGCGCCACCCACCACGATGAGGGCAGCGACGAACAGGCCCACCCGCAGCTCGGAGTTCTTCGCCTTCGCCACACATGCCTCGCTCGATGGGACGCCGACAGCCTACCCCGAGGTGAGCGCCCGCAAGCCCGTGGACCGACGGGACACGAGGGTGGCGCCGCACAGCTTGTAGAGGAGGCGCGTGCCGACGATGGCGTCCCAGCTGTCTTCTTCGGTCACGCCCGCAGGGCCGGGGGACACCTCGCACAGATCGAAGGACACGATGTGGCGCTCCAGCGCGACGGCCTTCAGCAGCCACTCGACCTCCCGCCAGGACAGGCCGCCCGGGACGGGTGTGCCGGTGTTCGGACACAGCACGGGGTCGAGGCCGTCGATGTCGATGCTCACATGGATGCGGGGCGGCAGCGCAGCGATGATGTCGCGGGTGATGTCGGCGAAGGCGTGGCCGGCCATCGCGCGGTCAGCCAGCACCAGCTCGGTGAAGGGCTGGATGCGGTCCCGGTGCAGGTTCCAGTAGTCCACCTCCGATGCGCCCATGTCCCGCCAACCCACGCCCACGAGGCGCTCCACCTCGGGACAGTCCTCCAGCAGGTTGTAGAAGATGGAGGCGTGGGAGTAGCGAAAGCCCAGGTAGGCCTTGCGGAGGTCGGCGTGGGCGTCGATGTGGAGGATACCGAGGCCCGGGTGACGGCGCGCGCTCTCGGCGATGAGTCCGTGGGGACTGGAGTGGTCGCCACCCACAACGGCGGGCACACGGCCCGAGTCGAAGGCACGGGCGGCATGTCCCCTCACCCACGCCTGGACCTGCTCGGCCGCACCATCCACCCGGGCCGCCCTGGCCAGCAGGTCGACGGTGTGGGCGCCCCCGGACTCGATCACGGCGAGCGCATCGGCCTCCACCGCATCGTGCAGCCGTCCCACCTCTTCTTCGCCGTCGATCCAGGCGATGCCCGAGCGCCAGACCGGCCCGAAGGAGAGGTCGTGGAGGTCGACCTGAGTGCTGGCCTGAAAGATGGCCTGGGGACCATGGCGGGTGCCCCGGCGGTAGCTCGCGGTGGCCTGCCACGGCACGGAGATGACGTGAAACAGGGCATCTTCGAGGGGACAGTCGATGCCGTAGAGGCCGTCGCCACCGGGGCCGTCGGGGTCGAAGTCGTCGGCAGGGCCGCGGGGATTCTGGGACATCGGGACCCCTACAAGGTCGCGCCGCAAGCGGTGCAGGAGCCGGCCTCACCCGCGAGCAGCAGCACGTTCTGGGGCGACTGACACGAGCCGCAGCGGTCGACGAGGCGGCCGGACTCCTTGATGCGGTCGCGCTGGATGTACTCCTTTCCCTTGCGGTGGTAGACGAGCCGAGGCGCCCGGGGACGCTGTAGCAGCGCCAATAGCTGGGCCTCGCCGTCGGCTGGCGTGATGCTGTGGGCGTGGGCGAACTCGTCGATGGTGAAGCGGTCGCGGGTCCGAATCCAGGCGAGCTGACTGTTGACCCGCCGGTCCTTGAGGTGCAGGAAGACGGCGGCCAGGAGCATGGCCACGCCAAACACGAGGGGAAGTCCCCCGAACAGCGAGCCCGCGAACACGCCGTCGAGCCGCGAGGAGCCCTCGTTGGGGTCGACAATCATGCCGATGCCCGCGCAGGTGAACAGCAGTCCCCACCCCAGAGCCAGGACACCGCAGCCAATCAAGGGCACCTTCATGGCACCTCCCATCGACCGCCCCAACCCGACCCACCAACGGAAAGGGGCGGCGCGGCGCGGGGAGCTTAGCCTTGCAGCCCCATGGACGGGGCACATCACCCCACACGCTAAGCTGCCTCCCCTGCCGCGAGCCGCCGTGCCCTTCCAACGACCCGACCTGACCCCCGCGGCCCGCTTTCGGCGCAAGCTCGACCGCTTCATCCACCATCCCGCCACAGACATGGCGGTGGTGGCCATCATCCTGGTCGCTGTGATGGCCCTGCTGGGCGAGGCCGCCTTTCCCCGGGGCTCCCGCGAGCGCGACCTGCTGCGGCTCATCGGCGACATCTGCAGCGTGCTGTGGGCCATCGAGCTGGTCATCCGCTTCCACGTCGCGCGCAACAAGCGGCGCTTCCTCCAACGCTACTGGCTCGACCTGCTGGCAGTGCTCCCGCTCGCCCGACCGCTGCGGCTGCTCCGCGTGCTGGTGCTGCTGCGCCTGTTCCGGGCCGGCATGCTCATGAACCGCCGGCTCACCGCCTACTCTGGTGTGCTCCGCGGCACCCTCAACGAGCTCACCATCGTGGCCACGCTCACCGTCACCATCGTGCTGGTGGGCGCCATGACCCTGCACCTCGGCGGCGGCGGGGTCGACATCACCAACCCCCGCATCGACGGCAGCCTCGAAGGCCACATGTGGTTCGCGGTGATGACCCTCATCGGCGGCGAGCCCATCCTCGGCAACCCCCGGTCCGAGCTCGGCATGGCGGTCACCGTGGCCCTCATGCTCGGCGGCATGACCGTCTTCGGCATCTTCATCGGCACGGTCTCCGCGTCGATGGTCACCGTTCTCACCCGGAGGCTCCAGGTGTCCGACCTCGAGCTCGACGAGCTGTCCGAACACATCGTCGTCTGCGGCTGGAATCCCGCTGGCCCCACCATGCTGGGGGAGCTGTTCAGCGACAGCCAGAGACGCCGTCCCGTGGTCGTTCTCACCGAAGTTGAGCAGCGCCCGTCCGACCTCAGCGTGCCGGGCGTTCCCCCCGAGCTGGTCTACCACCACCCCGGCGACTACACCCGCGTGGAGGTCCTCGAAGCCATCGGCATCCAGCGGGCGAGCGCGGCCATCCTGCTCACCGACACGCTCACCCCCCGCAGCGACCAGGACCGCGACGCCCGCACCGTCCTCACCGCCCTCACCATCGAGCGCATGGCCCCCGGCATCTTCTGCTGCGCGGAGCTCATCAACGGCCAGCACGAGAGCCTGCTCAAGATGGCCAAGGTCGAGGAGGTGGTCGTGCGCGACTGGTATGCGGGAGTCATCATCGGCAGCATGGGCCGAAACAGGGGACTGTCCCGCGTTCTCAACGACATCCTGTCCACCGCCGAGGGCAATGCCTTCCACAAGGTGCGCATCGGACGCCGCCATGCCGGGCGCACCATCGGCGAGCTGCATGCCATGCTGAAAGACGACCACAACGCGATCCTGGTGTCCTGGGAGCGCGACGACCCATCCACCGGGCGCGCCGATGTGGTCGTCAACCCCGACGTGGACACCGTTGTCGCCCAAGACGACCTGCTGGTGGTCATCTCCAAGAAAATCGTCCGCCTGCGGTGAACCGCCGATTGTCAAGGAACACCCCATCCCCGCCAGGCCGCCGCGCAGGCGTGGCGACTCGCCGACAGTTCCGCTAGGCTGACCGCGTCGGTGCAAGACCCCCAGACCCAGGCTTCGAGCATGACGCGCAGTCGCACGGCCCCCGTCCTTCTTCTCCCCGCTCTGCTCGTCACCAGCACACTCGCAGCCGGGTGCGCCATCGACCAGGGCTTCGGCAAGTCCGGCACCGAGACCGCCACACCCGACATCGTGGTCGACCCCGGTCAGCTCGTGTTCGAGCGCGTGGCCTTCGGCACCACCGAGACGAAGTCCGTCACGGTCACCAACTACGGCGATGCCGCGCTCAACATCGAGGGCATTCGCCTCGAACAGGCCGGCGCCTTCACCGTTCTCGCCGAGGCCCCCGTCACCTTGCCCGGCGGCGAGTCCACCACCTTCGATGTGGTGTACAGCCCGGTGACCGACGAGGACTCCGGCCGGCTCTACGTCGACTCCAACGACCCCGACACGCCCAACGCCACCGTGGAGCTGCTGGGCACCTCCGGCTCCCCACGCCTGGTCATCGACCCACCCAACCACGACTTCGGCGAGCTGCCCCTGTACTGCGCCGATGCGGTCGTACACACGCTGCGCAACGAAGGCACGGCCGACCTCGAGATCAGCGGCATCTACGAGACCGGCGAGGGCTTCGGCCTGGGAGACGCCTACACCTTCCCCATCGAGCTCGAGCCCGGCGAGGAGCTGGAGGTGCCGGTCACCTTCGAGGCCCTCCTCGCGGCCGAGCTCAACGGCAGCCTCTGGGTGGAGAGCAACGACCCCGGCGGCACCCGCCAGGCGCCCCAGACCGGTGCCGGCGACGGCGACGGCGTGTGCATCGCGGTGCCTCCTGGCGGCGAAGAAGGCGTCGATATGGAGTTCGCGGCCGAGTACAAGATGGCCGACATCGCCTTTGTGCTCGACACCACGGGCTCGATGTCCGGCCTCGCCAACCAGGTGGCCAGCAGCTTCGCCGACCTCGCCACCCTCGTCGCCGACCGCATCCCCGACGTCACCTTCGGCGCAGCCACCTACGAGGACTACCACGACCCCGCGCAGAGCATGGGAGCTGCCGGCGACCTGCCCTGGCGCCTCCGCCAACAGCAGACCAGCGACCTCAGCCTCGTGAGCACCGCCCTGAACAGCGTGCGCGTGAACAACGGCGCCGACCTCCCCGAGTCGAGCTTCGAGGCGCTCTACCAGGCCGCCACCGGGCGGGGCTTCGACCAGAACTGCAACAACGCCCTCGACACCTCCACCGATGTGCCGCCCTTCCAGGCCACTGTGGGCGATGCCTTCGGCGGCGTGGTCGCCGGCACCTACGACCCCAATGTGGAGGGCACCGGTGAGCTGGGCGGCATGGGCTTCCGCGAAGATGTGCTGCCCATCGTCATCTACGCCACCGACGCCGAGCTTCGCGACCCCGACCGCGGCTACGACGTCCCCGGCGACGGCACCTGCAACCCCGGCGCAGCCGGCTCCAACGCGGCCACCTCCGCCCTCAACGCCCTCGGCGCGAAGACCATCGGCATCGTGGTGAGCTCGGGCGGCGGCGGACCCACCCGGCAGATGGAGGATGTGGCCGAGGCCACCGGCTCCTGGGGCGACTTCGACGGTGACGGCGACGAGGAGCTGGCCGTGCTGCAGTGGTCGTCGGGCAGCCTGTCCGAGTCGGTGGCCGATGCCATCGAGAGCATCGTCGACGCCGCCATCTTCGACGAGGTGTGGCTGGAGGTGGAGGGCGACGACCACGGGCTGGTCGAGTCCATCGACCCCGAACGCTACACCGATGTGCCCTCCGGCGAGGAGATGCCCTTCCACATCGAGTTCACCGGCGCCGTCCCCTCCGAGGCCAACGACCGCACCTACGCCATCATCTTCGTGTTGAAGGGACGGGTGGGCGATGTGGAGCTGGTGCTCGACCGCTTCACGGTCCATGTGCTGGTGCCCGGCGCCTGAGCCCAGGCCAAGACGCCAGACGCCCCTCCACTCCGGAGGGGCGTCGTCGTTCTCGGGGACTCAGTTGGTGGTCTGGGTGACCACCACGCCGCGGGACACGTTGCCGACCGCGTCGATGGCGCACACGCGGAGCTTGTAGCTGGAGCTGGAGGTGAGGCCGGTGACGTCGATCCGAGAGCCGCTGCCTTCGGCGATGTCGCGGCCCTTGCCACAGCCCGGAGGGGTGCGACCGTCGTTGCGACCGGTGACGAGGTAGCCCGCCACACCGGAGTCTTCATCGGTGTAGCCCGACAGGTCGAGGCGCACGCCGCCGGAGAGCGCCGAGGTGCTCACCGAGCCGTCAGTCGGGCGCTTTCCATCGACGAAGACGCTGTCGCTGAGGGGCGTCTCGGTCACGTTGCCCTGGCCGTCCACCAGCCACACGTTCGCGTCATACTCACCGTGGACCCGTCCGAAGCGGACCACCGCCGAGGAGGAGAAGGCGCTGAAGGTGCCGCAGCTGTTGCGCGCAGTCACGCACATCTGGGCCACGCCCGAGGCGTCCGATGCCGAGATGGTGACCGGCACATTGCCGCGGGCGACGTAGGTGGCGCCGCTGTCGACGACGACAGAGCCGGTGGGGGCGTTGTACTCGGAGGCGGAGCGGCCCACGACCTTGCGGGCGCGGCTGATGTTGCCCGCGGTGTCGGTGGCGCAGACGCCCACGGTGTACTCCGTGCCGTTGGTGAGGCCGGTGATGGTCGCCGAGGTGTCGGTGCCTTCGTAGACGATGGTGCCCTCGGAGCACTCGCGCATCCGCACACCGGGCTCGACATAGGCCAGCGTGTAGCTCTCGATGCCGCTGTGTCGGTCGACGAAGCCGTCCCACGACACGGGAACCTGGGTGTCGCCTTCGCCCACGGACACCTCACCGCCGCCGGGGAGTGTGGCGTCGTAGCCGATGGCGTCGGACATCATCTCGGAGACGTTGCCCTCGTTGTCGCGAACCCAGGCGTTGACGGTGTGTTCGCCGGTCTTCTTGGGAATGGCGGCCGTGCCACGGTCCTCCCAGGCCACCCACTCGGTGCAGCCCGAGGTGCGGCGAGAGAAGCACATGTCGCGGATGCCGGAGCCCGTCTCGACGATGTCGAAGGTGGCCACCAGGCGCCGCTGGTTGGTCCACTCGGCGTCATCGGCGAGCACGAAGGAGCCCGTGGGGGCGGTCGTGTCGGTGCCAGGCCATGCCACGACATCGAGACCGCGGGACTGGTTGCCGAGCTCGTCGACGGAGCACACCCGGTAGGCATAAGGCTGGCTGTTGGTGAGCCCGGTGAGGGTGACCTGACTGTCGGTGCCTTCGTAGACCACCGTGCCATCCTCGCAGGTGGCCGGGGCGGTCTCCGAGCCCTCCGCGACGACCACGATGGTGGACGCCACCCCAATGCCAGCGTCGGTCGCGCCCTCCCAGGACAGCGTCACGCTCTGGTCGCCACGCGCGATGCTGGCCGTGCCGTCGACGGGACCGAGCGTGTCGAGGAGGATGGTGTCCGTGGCGATGCCGGAGACGTTGCCGTCGTCGTCGCGGAACCAGGCGTAGGTGTAGTTCTCGCCGTTTCGCCCGCCAACCCGGTGGACGATGGAGGACTGGACCGTCTCCCACCGGTCGCAGCGCGTGGTCTTGCTCACGCACATGCGGGTGGCGCTCTTTGCGTCGATGGTGACGGTGACATCGCGGTCAGCCGTCCACATGTCGCCGCCGTTGAGCACGATGGAGCCCCGGGGACCGTCGCCCGAGCCCGCCGGAGTGCCAGAGGCCGTGGCACCGGTGCTCAAGTTGCCCGCAGCGTCGACCGCGCACACCCGGAAGGCGTAGGTGGTGCCGTTGTCGAGGCCCGAGATGGTCGTGGAGGAGCCCGTTCCGGAGTAGTACTCAGTGTCCGAGCTGCAGTTGTTGGGCGCCCGCACGCCTTCCCGGCCGACCACCCGCATCTCGGAGATGCCGCTGTTGTCGTCGGAGAAGCCGGTCCAGCTCAGAGCGACCTGACCGCTGGCCGCTGTGGCGCTCACGATGCCATTCTCAGGCTTCACGCTGTCCACCTGGATGGTGTCGGTGGCCACGGGAGAGACCTGCTCGAGGGCGTTTCGGTGCCAAAGGTAGACGCTGTGGGTGTCGTCACCGGAGGGCAGGGTCCAGCTGAGGGTGTCCGCAACCGAGCGCCAGGTGGTGCAGCTCGACGAGTTCGACACAAACATCTCGGTGGGGTCGTCGATGCCCGCGGACAGGCTCAAGGAGACCGATGCGGAGTTCGTCCAGCTGGCCCCGGACTCGATGGAGATGGTACCGGGGCTGCCCGCCTCCGCGCTCGGGGTGACGTTGACCTTGCCGCCCACACCGGTGTTTCCGGCACCGTCGAGGGCGCACAGCCGGAAGCGATAGGTGCTGTCGTTGTCGAGTCCTTCGAGGTTCACGCTCAGGCCACTGCCCTGGTAGGCCTGGGTGCCAGAGTCGCAGTCGGCGGGCACCGCGGCGTCCTTCGAGTACACCAGGGTGTAGCGGGTGATGTTGCTGCCAGAGTCGGTGGCGGCGGTCCAGCTCACCTGCGCGCCGCCGTTGGTGGCCACACCCGTGGGCGTGGGCACGGTGGGTGCGACCGTGTCGAGGGTGATGCTGTCGGACACCATGGTGGACTCGCGGCCACGGCCGTCCTTGAACCACACACCCACTTCCTTGGCACCCTGCCCGCTCGACATCTGCCAGGTGGCGGAGGTGGCGTAGGGCAGCCACGACGAGCAGGTTGCGGAGCTGCTGCCATCCACGTTGGCGATGCACATCTCGCTCACGCCGGCGTTGTCGTCGCTGCCGCTGAGGGTGAGGGCCACCACGCGGCTGTCGGCGTAGGAGCTGCCGCCGTCGACCAGCACCGAGCCCGTGGGCGCACCATTGGCCGCCTGGGTGAAGCTGATGGTCTGTTCGTCGATGGTGACCGTGGCCGTGCGGGCGTCGCCGGCGTTTTGGGATGCACTCCAGGACAGCGTGCCATCGCCCGTTCCCGAGGAGACGGTGAGCGAGAGCCAGCTGCTGTCGGAGGTGGCGCTCCAGTCGCAGGAGTCGCCGGTGGAGACCGTGATGGAGCCGGACTCGCCGCCGTCGTCGGGCGCGACCGAGGTGGATCCCAGGGTGACGGAGCAGGCGGCGGGCGCGTCGGCCACCGCGGCTTCCACGTCGATGCGGGGGTGGGTGTAGCCATTGCGGCTGTCGGTGATGTCGACGCCGGTGTCGACGAGGTGGGCGAGCCACTGGTCGGGGGTCTCATCGGGGAAGGCCGCTGCGACCACGGCCATCGCGCCCGCGACATGGGGGGTGGCCTGGGAGGTGCCGCCCATCTGGTAGCCACCGGCGTCGATGAGTGCGCCAGGGGCCAGCAGGTCGATGAAGGAGGCCGAGTTGGAGAAACAGGTGACCATGTCGGCCACCGGGGCGGTGTCGGTGCAGCTCGACCATCCGATGGTGCCGTAGGAGGTCTTGTAGACCGCACCCACCTTCACGGCGGTGGGGGCACACGCTGGCGACGCGATCTTGTTGCTCCAGCCGTTGTTTCCGGTGGCGACGGCAGACAGCACGCCCGCCGCCTTCGCGTCGATCATGGCGAGGTCGTAGGCCGTGTTGGCGCACTCCGCTGTGTACTGGCCGCCGCCCAGGCTCATGTTGAGCGCGACGATGTTGTAGGTGGCCTGGTTGTCGATGACCCAGTCGATGCCGGCGATGACCTCGCTGGAGTAGGCGAGCCCGTTGCTTCGGAAGACATCGAGGCCAATGAGGTCGGTGCCGGGGGCCACCCCGCCCACGATGGCAGCCACGTTCGTGCCGTGTCCGTTGTCGTCGAGGGAGTTGTCGACGTCGGCGAAGTCTTCCACCGCGATGACCTGGCAGCCGTCGTCGCCGGGGGCGGTGCAGGTGCCGAAGTCGCTGTGGGTGTAGTCGAGGCCGGTGTCGAGGATGGCGACGGCAGTGCCTTCACCGGTGTGCCCGGCCACTTCGGCCTCGGGCTGGTGGATGAGCGCCAGGCTGTCGGTGAGGGTGGGCTCGAACACCTCGTCGACGTGCAGCGCCACGATTCGATCATCGAGGGCAAGCAGCTCGAGGGCGTCTTGAGCCGAGACCTCGAGCGTCATGAGGGGGAGGTGCTTGTAGCTCTGGGCGACCGTGATGCCGCCTGGGATGCCACTCAGGATGGCACTGCGGGTCTCGCTGTAGCGGACGGACCGCTGGGTGAGCCGTTCGATGCGCTCGGTGCCCTTGAGCTTGCCGAGGTCGGTGATCTCCTCGCGTTCCATCTCCACGATGACACGCACCTTGCCGTCAGAGGCGAGGCCGTCGCGGATGAGCTCGGGGATCGGAAGGGACATGGGCTCGGGCGAGCCGGTGTCGAAGCCGGAGTCCGCCGCTGCGTCGGGAGTGGCCTCCGGAGCGGTGTAGCCAGAGTCGGACCCACCAGGACCTGCGGCATTGCGGGGTCCCTTGCCATCCTGTGGTGTGCAGCCGACCAGGGCGAGCAGCGCGAGAGCGGCGCGGGTCGGGGCACTTGGAACAGCGACGGGACGGCGTGGGCGAAGAACAGAACGAGACACGGTGGACGCTCCTGTGAGGGCATGCCCACCGGGAAACGGAAACACCGCTCAGGACATGACCCCCCAGGGCTCATTTGTGGGACCGACCCTGGCCCACCGATCCCTCGATCGGGTCACCCCTCCCGACGACGTCCGACCAGCACCCCACCGAGCGCCAACAGCCAGGCGCCGGGGAACATCATGCCGAAGCCCACCCCATCGCCTCCCGTGTCGTCCTCGCAGGTGCCGGGATTGTCGACGAAGCCCTCTCCACAGACCGGAAAGTCGCTCTCCAACGCCTCCTTGTAGAGGATGTAGCGCTGCTGGTGCTGGGCGAAGCCGTGTCGACCGGCATCGTAGAGCATCAGGTCGCCCCCGACGGCGTCGGGGTCGTAGCGCATGTGCAGGCGGGTGATGACCGCGCTGTTGGGGTCGCCCTGGAAGCCCACGCCCTTGAGCGCCTCGGCACTGAGCGGCCCCCCGCCGGTGCAGGGGTCGCAGGCGGTGGGCGCCCAGACATATTCGGTGAGATAGCCCGCCCCACCAGCTTCCTGGTCCCATGCGTTGGAGTAGATGTCGTCGTAGAAGCCGGAGAAGGAGCCGTAGCCCTCCTCCTCGTACATGCAGTCGCCTTCGACGCTGAACTCGGGGTAGTTCGAGATGCCGACGGGGCCACCGGTGTCTGTGATGACGTGTACCACGACGTCTTGAGCCCCACCCGCGTTGAGGGTGCCCAGCCGGATGGGCAGTGACATCATGTCGGACTCGTAGCTGAACTGGATGGGCTTGAGCATCACCCCCCCGCTGGTGACGCTGTCGAGATCGACCTTCACGGAGATGAAGTTGGCCCCGCCGGCGACGTAGTCCTCGAACAGTTCGCCCGAGCCTTCGGGCAGGAAGAGGCCTTCGTCGGCCGCCCATGCCTCCAGGGCTTCGCGGCTCTCCGCGGCCAGGGTGGACACCTCATAGGACCCGAAGCCGACGTCGAGGGTGTCGAGCAGGCCGGGGAGCTGGTCGAGGGCGGCCGAGGCGGCGAGGTCGATGAGGGTGTCGGTGACGCAGCCACAGGCCGCCTTGGAGGGGTCGCCGGTACCGTGGAGGTCGTCGCAGGTGTACTCCACGAGGCGCGGGGCGGCGTACTTTTCGACGCGGGCGACCACGCCGGGCTCCACCACCTTCACGTCGGACTCCACCAGCGTGCCCGGCGCCGGAATCAGCATCGTGAACGAGCTGAGGGCCGAGGTGAGGTCGTTGGCCATGGTGATGGTGGTGCGGTTGCCCTCGCGCACGTAGACCACGGTGCTGGTGGAGTTCGTGATGGGGGCATCGGCGCTGCCGAGGTAGGCCCCGCAGAAGGCTTCGGCCGGCCGCGCGGTGCTCAGCGCCGCGACACCGACGCCGGCGAGCACGAGGGTGTGGACACGGACCCGGGACATTGCACTGCTGGACATGGCGCCTCCAAGCGTCGACCGGCGCTCGACGACCGGATCTCGGCCGCCATTCACCCGACTTTCACCCTGCCCGAGTATCCCGCCGCTCCGCTCCTCACCGGCCACCACGGCCACCCGATAGACTCGCGAACCGAGGAAGACATGCCCCTCCGCACCCCCTCTCGATGACCGACACTCTGACCCGACTGGGATGGGGCCCCTGGTTTGCAGACGCCTTCACCCCCCTCAAGGACCGCCAGCCCGAGCTGGTGCCTGCCCGCGTCACCGTCGAGCACCGCGGCCGCCTGGGGGTGCGCACGGTCCGGGAGAACCTGCTGGCCTGGCCCCCCGAGGGCGCCCGCCACGACAGCCTCAACCCCGAAGATGTGCTGTCCAGGCCCCGGGTGGGCGACTGGGTGGCCGTGCCCGAAGGCACCCCGGAGCCGCGCATCGCCTACGTGCTCCCACGCCGCACCGCCCTGCTCCGGCAGCTTCCACGCAAGCGGGTGGGCGTGCAGGTGGTGGCCGCCAACCTCGACCGGGTGTTCGTGGTCACCGCGCTGGGTCCCGACCTGTCACCGCGCCGCCTGGAGCGCTTCGTGGCCGCGGTCAAGGCCAGCGGAGCAGTGCCGGAGATTATCGTCAACAAGGTTGATCTCGCAGAGTCGCTGCCGAAGGCCACCGCGGTTGTGGGCGCCCTCGCCGACGACCACAGGGTCCACTTCACATCGGCGCGCTTCGGCACCGGCATCGACGCGCTCCGCACCACCATCGCGGTGGGCGAGTCGGTCGGCCTGGTCGGCACCTCGGGCGCCGGCAAGTCCAGCCTGGTCAACGCCTTGGTGCGCGAGCAGGTCCAGGCGGTCGGCGCGGTACGCGAGACAGACGCCAAGGGTCGGCACACCACCACCCGCCGTGAGCTGGTCCTCCTGCCGCAAGGCGGCGTCCTCCTCGACACCCCGGGCATGCGGGAGCTGCAGCTGTGGGACGGACAAGGGGTGGCCGACACCTTCGCCGACGTCGAGGACCTCACCCGGCGATGTCGCTGGCGGGGCTGCTCCCACGGCCGCGAAGACGGCTGCGCCATCCAGGCCGCCATCCAGTCGGGCACGCTGGAGCGCGGGCGGTTTGCCAGCTGGAAGAAGCTGCACTCCGAAGCGAAGTCCGTGCGCACCCGGCGCAAGCGGGCGAAGAGCCGGCGCTAAAATGTGATATCGGAGATCCTGACCCCCGTGAGCGTGAGCCGCATTCGCCAGTCCACAGAGGTGAACACGCGCCACATCAGGCGGCTCAGCTCCATCGGGCTCAGCGTGTCGCCCATGTAGCCGCGCCAGTCCACCCCATTGCCGTGCGGGTCCGACACCGCGAAGAAGGCATCGTAGAAGGGCTGGATGCGGTGCAGGGGCATGTCCAGCAAGACCGCCAGACCGTGCTCGTAGAGCTTGCGGCAGGTGCGGGCCTCACGGGACCACACCCGGTCGTAGGCGGCCTGGGCTGCGCCGGTCCCCTCCCCCAGCGCAAGAGCCTCGGCGAGGGTGTCCGCCACCAGCGGGGCCCGACGCAGCGAGGTGATGAGGGAGTAGCCCGTGGCTGGATGAACGAAGCCGGCCGCAGCGCCGAAGGGCAGAGTCGCCCCCTGGGGACGCTCCGGCGCGATGCCCCCCATTGCGATGTGGCAGCGCTCCACTTCCAGCACCTCCTGCACCTGGATGCCGAGCTGGCGACATCGCGCGGCCAGGCGGGTCCGACACAGCTCCAGCGGGAGGGCCGGACGCGCCGCCAAGGAGGTCTCCTCCAAGAAGACGTGCTGGTCGTCAATGGGCAAAGCGTACAGAAAGGTGGGCAGCGCCTCGGTGTCGCCCAGCGCTGTGGTGCGCTCCCGGAGGCGGCGCCAGTCCATCAGCACCATCTCGCCGGGGGCCCACGGATGGCCGTCCACGCGGAGCAGCTCGCCCCACGCCACCTGCACCGCGGGGTTGTGCGCCGCCTTCAACCCGCGGCTGCCCGACGCGTCCACCACCATGCGCGACCGCAGCACCCGCCTGCCCACAATGACCGGCTGGAGGCCATTGTCGTAGCTCGCCACCGCCCGGACCGCGCCCTTCCGGAGCAGGACACCGGCCGCCTCGCACCGGTCGAGCAGGGCCCGCTGAAGCCTCGGAGTGTCCAGTCGCGCATAGGTGCGCCCCAGATCGCGTGCGCCACCGCCATCGGTGTGAACGAGGGTGCGTGCCCACCGTCGGGCCACCGCCTCGCCCAGCCCGAGCCCCAGCAGCTCGTCGTCGAAGCAGCCGTAGCCGGCGTGCCAGGGCGCGGTGGGCTCCGGTGCGATGACCTCCACCGACAGCCCGCGTGTCGCCAGCTCCGCTGCCAGCGCAAGCCCCGCGGGACCGGCGCCGACCACGCGAACATCGAGGGTCATGCCCAGGTGCGCCCGGTCAGCTCCTCGGAGCGCTCCCACAGCCGCTCCTGGGAGGTGGCGTCGCTGGCTGCGGCGGTGCGTCCGACCTTCACCGGCGGTCCCCACATCTGGAAGAAATTGGCCGGACCCACATAGTCGTCACCCGCGACATGTTCGCTCACGGCAGCGTAGACCGTGGGCTCGGCTCCCGCGGCGGCCGACTGGGCGATGATGGCGTTGCCCAGGCGCTTCACCCGCTCTCCGATGGACCCCTCGTCGTCGAAGGCGGTCTGGAGGTTGGTGGAGGCATAGCCGGGGTGGCAGGCCACAGCGATGGGACGGCGCTTGAGCTCGGCATGCCGCTCGGCCAGCCGACGGTCGAGCGCACCCACGAACAGCAGGTTGGCCAGCTTGCTCTGCCCATAGGCAAGCCAGCCGTTGTAGGACCTCAGCGAGAGCAGGTCGTCGAAGTTCATCCGGCCAAAGCGGTGGGCGATGCTCGACACCTGCACCACCCGGCCGTTGTCTGCGAGCAGGTCGAGCAGGTCGAGGGTCCACGCGAAGTGCCCGAGGTGGTTCACCCCGAGCTGAAGCTCGAAGGCATCCGCGGTGAGCTTGCGCGTGGGGGCCGCCATCACGCCGGCGTTGTTGATGAGCAGGTCGATGCGCTCCTCGCCCAACAGCTCCCGCACGGCCTGCGCCCCCGAAGCCACCGACGCCAGGTCGCCCAGATCGACCTGAACCACGTCGAGCTGCGCGCCCGGCACGCGGGTGCGGATGCGGTCGACGGCCTCCTGGGCCGCATCCGGACGGCGACAGGCCAGCACCACCCGCGTCCCCACCGCCGCGAGCATGCGGGCGGCCTCCCAGCCGATGCCGCTGTTGGCGCCGGTGATGACGGCCACCCGGCCATCTTGTCGAGTCAGCCAGATGGGCACGTCGGGGGTCGTGGCAGTCATGAGGTCTCCAATGCACGAGATCACGGCAGCGTGTAGCCGCCCGCATGTCGGCCGTCGTCCTGTCCTGCCTCGGCGCTGGCCTCCGTCAAGTCCCGCGCAGAACCGGCAGCAAGCGGGTCCGCACCAGCCGCTCCACCCGCACATGGAAGCGCGCCATCGCCACGGCCCGCACCCCGTCGATGACCACGTCCGGCTCCGCGCCCGCCCGGTCGCTCACCACCTTGAGAACCCGCAGGTCCGGATGGCAGGCAGCCACGCCAGCGGCCTCCATCTCGCAGGCGATGGCACCGATGGGAGCCACCTCGCGCCGCTTGTCGGGCGAGAAGATGGGTGCATCCACCGTGAGCAGGCGCCCGCAGGTCAGCCCTGGGACCGGGCGCAGTCGATAGCGACGCTCCTTGAATACCACCTCATCGGCAGTGACGAGGTCGCCCACAGCCAGCATGTCGGACAGGGCCCCGCAGCTACCGACGGTCCACACCTCCGCGGGCGCCACCTTCTGGAGGGCCCGACGCGTGCGCCCCTCTGCCCGCTGGGGGCCGACCCCACACCGCAGGACCGCAATCCGGCGCCCGTCGAGTCCCCCCACACACAGCCGGTGGGACAGCAGGCGCGGTCGCTGCAGCACGGCCACCAGCGGAGCCACCTCGCTGACGAGCGCCGCGACCCAGAGGGCGTCAACCCCTTCTCGCGGCAGGCTTGGTCTCAGACCCCGGACTCGTACGACGGCAGGGACTCCCCGCTCGACTCTGCGAGAATATCCGCCTGCAGGTCGTTCAGGTAGTCCATCATCAGGGGTTCGTCTTCCTGCATCGACCGCTGGTGGAAGATGATCTCGACCCCCGTGACGTCCTCCTCGACCGCGTGGGTGTACAGCGACCCCCGGAGCAGCTCGATGACCTCGCTGCCAAAGGTCTTCTGCCACCGGCTGCCCACCTCTTGAGGGGCCTCGACCTCTCCATCGAGTGCGCCATGGCGCCAGTTCACGTCGAACTCCACCGTGATGAGGTCGTGAACGGTGTTCGAGATGAGGTAGCTGTGGTCGTACTCGGGCTCCACGTCCCACTCGACGACCATGTTGTCGATGGCCCGGCGGTCGGCGACCACCCGTGGCACCTGGTAGGCGGCGTAGACGTCGGCGATGGGGTTGTGAACGTAGGTCTTGCAGTGGACCCAGGTGTACTCGCCGAACTCCTCCTCCTCATCCATGCCCGACTTGCAGGACAGCTGCTCGGGGTAGTTGCTGCCCGACGGGTAGCTCGCCTTGTTCGCCTCCAGCGGACCCAGGCCAGCAGGGAAGGGCGTCTTGATGTCCTGGTTGCAGCCGAAGGCGACTCCAGCGACCACGAGAAGGCTGATCCGAGTCATGGATTCGATCATCCCGGCGACAGGTTTGCGACCGCATCCTCGCACAGGTCATGCCGAGGCGCATCCCTTTGCTCAGGGAGCGGTGGACTTGTTCACATTCCGCCCACTGCGCGGCACATAGCCAAGGCCGAGGGTGGGACCGATGCGGGTGTCCGACCACCCCGGCGAGGCCCAGGTGGTGCCGGAGGTGGCCCGCATGCCGAGGTCGCACCACACGGGTCCCCGGCGCCAGGTGGCTGCCAACACGAGACCCGAGGGCAGCCCAAGCCGGGTCGGCACAGCCACCAGTCCACCGAGCCCCTTGTCGTCGGGACGGGTCTCCCAGCCCACCGTGAGCGCAGAGAGCGAAGCCCCCACGGTCACACCGGAGTCGAAGCGCACCACCGGCTGCACCTGGGCGATGAAGCGCAAGGAGGTCGCGCCGGGGCGGGCGGCCAGCAGGGGGACCTCGTCGGTGAGGAAGGTGCCGGGGTCGTCGGCCAGGCCTTCGATGCGGTCGAGCGAGGCCGCCGAGCACGCCGCGGCGATCCAGAACAACAGCACAGTCACGGCAGCTCCGGATTGCTGGTGAGCACGCTGTCCACCGGCCAGCGCGACAGTGCCTTCACCGCGCTCTTTCGGTGGACGGGACCCACCTCGAGGTAGTCCGCCACCTCGGCGAGTCGGCGCGCGTCGGTGCGGGTGCTGATGGTGGGGTGCAGACGGACCCCATCTGCGCCAGAGTCCTCGAAGTCCGCCACAGGGTCGAGCACCCCTTGACCCACGCCGAGTGCAACGCCGATGCCCGCGAGCCCCTCCCCTCCGGCGGGCGGCAGGCGCGGCCAGGACAAGGTGGTGCGAAGTGGGACGCCCAGAGCATCGGCCGCATCGGAGAAGGCCGCCAGAGTGACGCCAAGCTCGGCGACGACCACAAGCTCGGGGGCCGCTCCACGCCACTCCGCGAGCTGCCAGCGACCGAGCACCTCTGCTGCGAATACGGCCGGGTCGTGGCTCACATTGGGCTGAAAGCCAGCGACGAGATGCACCGCGGGGGGGGCGTCTTCCTCCTCCAGAGCAGCGATGAGCTCATCGAGGGTGGGGACGGGCGCCGCCGCCACCCGGGCATCGGGGAAGCGGTCGTCGGGCAGGCCGCCGCACCGATAGCCAGCGAGCAGCTCGTCGGACGCGGTCTCCAACAGCCACACGCGGGGGTCGATGGGACGCTCTCCCAGGGTCTGGCACACCGCCTCATCGAGGAAGGGGTGACCATGGAGGACGGGCACCCGGTCCTGCGTGAGGAAGACGTCGAAGCTGAGGTCGGTCCAGTCGCGGGACAGAGCGCCCGAGATGGCCAGGAGCGAATTCTCCGGCCAGAAGGCGCCGCCGCCGCGATGGGCGACCCGCGCGCTCGTGCCGGGACCACAAGCGGACAAGACACCGGCGAAGACGACGCTCTGGCGAAGGTAGCGTGACACGGGTCTCCCAGGACGCAGCGCCGACCATAGCCCCGCGCTCCGGGGCTGTCCGGCAGCGGTCCGCCTGCTGCTGCTGTCGAATCGCGTCTCGGAGGGCTCAGACCTCGGACGATACGGATTCGGGCGGATAAGGTGCGGCCGTCGGGCACCAGAGGGCTCCATGACCACACGCACACGCCGTAGCCGTCCTTTGCCAGAGCTGGCGCCATCACTGGCAAGAGCCGTCCAGCAGGGGGCACGCTGGTGGCTTGCTGGCGCCAGCGCTCTGCTCGTGGGTTGCAGTGAGCCCGGCCCGGATCCGGTCATCGACCGCGACGGCGACCAGTGGATCGCCGACTCCGACTGCGACGACCGCAACCCGGATGTGCACCCCTTCGCCGACGAGCTGTGCAACGGCATCGACGACGACTGTGACGGCGAGATCGATGAGTCTCACGCCATCGACCCGCGGCCCTTCTACGCCGACGCCGATGGCGATGGCTACGGCGACCGGGGCGTGGTGGCGCCCGGCTGCGAGGCCCCCACCGGCTATGTCGACAACGCCGACGACTGCGACGACTCCAACGCCGCCGTCAACCCGGGCGCCGAAGAAGCCTGCGACGACCAGGACAACGACTGCGACGGCGAGATCGACGAGTCCGGCTCCCTGTTCCCCAACGTGTTCTACCGAGATGCCGACAACGACGGCTACGGCAACATCGAGGAGACCATCGAGGACTGCGACGCTCCCGAGGGCTACGTCGACGACTACACCGACTGCGACGACACCCAGGCCCATGTGAACCCCGGCGCCGACGAAGTGTGCGACCCCTTCGACGTCGACGAGGACTGCGATGGTCCCGCCGACGACGAAGACCCCAGCGTCACGGGCCTCACCACCTGGTACGTCGACACCGACCGGGACACCCACGGTAGCCCCGACGCCGTGCTGGCCGCCTGCGAGCAGCCCGAGGGCTTCGCAGCCACCGACGACGACTGCGACGACACCGAGCGCACCACCAACCCCTCGGCCCGCGAGGTCTGCGGCGACGGGGTGGACAACAACTGCGACACCCTCATCGACGGCGAGGACCCCACCGCCCGCGAGGTCCGCTGGTACACCGACGCCGACGCGGATGGCTTTGGCGACCCCGACGCCTACTGGGGCGAGTCCTGCGACGACCCGGGCGGCGTGAGCACCGACCCCACCGACTGCGACGACACCGACGCCACCATCCATCCCCTGGCCACCGAGGTCTGGTACGACGGCGTCGACCAGGACTGCGCCGGAGACGACGATTACGACGCCGATGCCGACGGCCACCAGTCCGATGCCTGGTCGGGCGACGACTGCGACGACGCCGACCCCGACATCTACCCGGAGCATGTCGACACCTGCGGCGACGGCACCGACAGCGACTGCGATGGGGTCGATCCCTGCGACGTGGATGCCGTCTTCGCCGGAGCGGCCCCCTCGGATGTCGCGGCAACGGCCGTGGCGGCGGTGGGCGATGTCGACGGCGACGGACTCGCCGACATCCTCATCGGCGCCGACCGAGAGGACACCGTCGGCACCGCAGCCGGTTCCGCCTACCTCTGGACCGGTGTCACCACTGGCAGCCACTCGCTCGCCAATGCGCCCGTCGTCTTCCGCGCCGAGGCCACCGGCGACCATGCAGGCGCCTCCCTCGCCGGCGTGGGCGACGTCGACGGCGACGGCCAGAACGACATCCTCATCGGAGCCTACGACTCCGACAATGGCGGCACGGACGCCGGTTCCGCCTACCTGGTGCTGGGCCCGTTCTCGGGCGAGTACAGCCTCACCGACGCCGATGCACGCTTCGATGGCGAGGCCGCGGGCGACAACGCCGGCTACTCGGTGGCATCGGCAGGCGACTTCGACGCCGACGGCTTCACCGACCTGCTCGTGGGCGCCTGGGGCAACGACACCTCCGCCGCTGGGGCCGGCGCCGCCTACGTGTTCCGCGGCCCCGTGACCGGCAACTACCCGCTGTGGACCGCCGACCTCGTGCTCCAGGGCGAGCAGGGCGGCGACCAGGCCGGCTGGGCGGTGGCTGGCGTGGGCGACGTTGATGGCGACGGCATGGACGACGTCTCGGTGGGAGCCCCCTACGAGCACGGCGACGGCTCCTACCGCGGCGCGGCCTACCTCATCTCCGGAGGCAACCTCGGCACCCTGTCGCTGGAGTCCGCCACTGCCGTTCTCCAGGGCGCCACGGCGGGCGACCTCGCCGGCTTCGCCCTCGCCGGTGGCGACGTCGACGGCGACGGCTACTCCGACGTCCTCGTGGGCGCGCCCGAAAATGACATGGGCGGCAACGCGGCGGGTGCGGCCTACCTCGTGCGCGGGCCCATCAGCGGGGCGGTCGATCTGGCCAGCGCCGACCTCGTACTCGTTGGCGAAAACACCGACGACCAGGTTGGTTCCGCACTTTCCGTCGCCCCCGACATCGACGGGGACGGCGGCTACGACCTCGTGATTGGCGCCGGCCGTGAAGACTCCGGTGGCAGCGATGCCGGCGCCGCCTACATCATCCTCGGCTTCACCTCGGGCACCCTCGACCTGCTCAACGCAGACGCACGGCTCCAGGGCGACGGCATCGACGACCAGCTGGGCTCCTCGGTGGCCGGCCTCGGCGATGTCGATGGAGATGGCGCCGGAGATGTGCTGGTGGGCGCCCCCTTCTCCGACGTCGACGGCATGGACGACGGCGAGGCCTGGCTGATGCTGGGCGGCGGCTGGCCGGACTGAAACAGTTCACCGAAACGCCCGAATGAAATAGGCCTCCACCCCGCGTGGGGGTCAGGTCGTCTTGGGGTGGCATGCGGCTTGCTTGTGCATGGGACGACAGCCGCACACCAGCGGCCGACCGGAGCCCCCCATGTTTCCATTGCTCTTGTTTGTGGCCGCCCACGCCGACGATGCCCACCCCCGTGATGCCGAGCCCCTCGAAGCCCCCGGGGGTGTTCCCGTCGCCGAGGCCCTGGAGGTACACGCCTGGGCGGGCGCCGGCTGGGTGGCCCACACGCTGCACACCGGTGAACAGGTCGCCGGTCCGGATGTGCGCATGGCCCGCATGGGGGCTCGGGTTCACTACGATGAGCAGGGGGACATCTTCGCCCAGTTCGAGGCTGCCGACGGCACCGCCAGGCTGCTCGACGCACGGGTCAGCCTGGAGGTCGGACGGCACCTGGAGCTGCGGGCCGGCCGCATGAAGGCGTCGACATCAGCCGAGTACCTCATCCCCGCCCCCATCTTCCACCACGTCAACCGCGCGAGGCTGGTGGACTGGGTCCCCAAGCGCCACGTCGGCGTGGAGGCCATCGTCACCCCCTTCGCACCCGGCTTCGACGTGCAGGCGGCCCTCTTCAACGTGGCCGGCTCCGAGCCTGTCGAAGGCGCGGGCATGCTGGCCGTGGGCCGCGTTCGCTTCGAGCCGGTGCACGACCTGCAGCTGCACCTGTCTTGGACCGACCACCTGCCGGGCCACAGTCCCGACCCCAGCTGGCAGCCCGAGCACGACCAGCTGGTCGACGGGGCCATCGAGCTCGACCACGACGGCTGGATGGTGCACCTGGAGGGCCTCGGTCGCTTCGACCACGCCCACAACGGCCGCGGCGTGGTGACCTTTGCGAGCCTCGCCTACCGCTTCGGCGACGACCCCGAGGGCTTCGGCGTGGAGCCTGTGGTCGCCATCGACCACATCGTGGAGGAGATTGGCGTCACCGAGAATGCCGCTGCGGGGCTCAACCTCTACATCCACGGTCACAAGCTCATGCAGCTCACCGAGCTGGAGCTGCACAAGCTGCCCGATGGCCGCACCGACCAGGGCATCTACGTTCAGCTTCGCGGCGGCGTGTGAGGGGTCTGCGTCGGGCGCTTCCAACGCTTGTGCAGCCACCACCAGTCGCCCGGCGTCTCCCGCACCCGGGCCTCGATCCACTGTTGGCTGCGGGCGGTGAGCGCCTGGATGGCCTCCGTCCGGTCCTCGGGGACGGACCAGTCGAGGGGGACGGCACGCGCATGGAGCCGTCCTGACGCATCTCGCCACTGGTGGGACGCGAACAGCCGCGGCCGGTGCCGGTGGACCATGGCGGCAAAGGCGGCGGAGGTCCAGGCGGGGCGGCCGAAGAAGTCGACCGGAATGCCCGCATTGTGGCGTTGATCGAGTACGAACACGATGAGACGCCCGCGCTGCAGGGCCTTGTGGGCGGCCTCCATCGCATCCTTCACGGGCAGTGCTTCAAGGTCGACGCCGGGCCGCATCCGGAGCCGGCGCACCGCCCAAGCCGCCGCTCCACTGCTGGGAACCTTCAAGAACACCGTGAGCGGCGCAATCCTGGCCGCTTCCACCAGACACGGGTCCCACGGACCGAGGTGCGCCGTGAACAAAACGGCCCCACCGCGGGCGGCCTCGAGGCCTCGCCAGTCCACCTCGGGGCCGACCAGCAGCTCCAGGTAGCCCCAGGCCACGCTGCCCACAGCGTGACGCAGGCGGTGGGCAGAAGCGCCCGGTATGGCTTGTTGCAGGTTGTTCCAGGCCACCGAACGCCGGATCGGCAGCAGCAACCACCACACCCACCCGAGCAGCCACACTCCCGCTCGTGTCAAGCCAGGCCCCTCAGCCGCGCGATCAGTCCGTCTGCATCGCCGTCGCCCGGCACCATCACCGCCCACATCGCCCGGCCGTTCTCGGTCCACAGCAGCGCGACCTTGCCCGCATCGGTGCCCAGGCCCTCGATGGCTGCTCGCATCACCGCGTGCTTGGTGACCTTGCGCCCGATGATGCGCTCTCCAAGGCCGATGAGTGCGCCGCCCACGGTGACCGCCACGAACAAGGCGACCATGGCCACCAGCACCGGGCCCTTGCGCACCCGCATGATGTCCCAGTCGGCGAGCTCCTGGAGGGCGAACACCATCGCCACCGACACCGCCAGACCGATGATGAAGCCGACGCAGCCGAGCCCCGCATTGAAGATGGTGCGTGACTTCGTGCCCACCAGCAAGATGCGGTCGTCGAGGAGCTCGACCGTGCCCTCGCCTTCGTGGGGTGGACTCTTGCGGTCGGGGCGCTTGCCCTGCAGGAAGGTGACGGGAATGGGCATGGACGTCTCCTACTTCGTCAGGCGGGCGAGCAGCACGTCGAGCTCGCCCTCGACCACCGTGTCGACGAGCAGCACCCTAATGTCGGCATCGGCGGGCAGCCTCGCGGCATCCTTCTCCGTGACGACACACCCCGGTGGAAGCTCGGAAAGCCCGCCGTGGTCGGCCACGTAGGCGACCGAACGCACCCTCAGGCCGAGCTCCAGGAGCTGGCAGATGAAGGACTCGGGACGCGCAATGCCCACCACCACGTCGATGTCGCCGACCACAGCGTCCAGCGGCCGCACTGCGCCACCAATGCGCCAGCCTCTGGGCACGTAGCGAAGCCGGAGGGGCGCCGTGGAGTCCGGCGCAGGGTGGACCTCGACCACCGCATGGGCGCGCCCGAGGGCAGCGGTGTCCTCTCGTCCGCTCCCGACGGGGATGGGGCCTCCACCCGTGGGCCAGCGGGCGTCGACGCACACGATGTCGAGGTCGCGCGCCAGCCGGCGATGCTGGAAGCCGTCGTCGAGAACAATCACTTGCGCGCCGTTCTCGATAGCCACGGCAGCACCTGCCACGCGGTCGGGGGCGCTGACGACCCGCAAGCCCTGCCGACGCAGCATCTCCAGTTCATCCCCGAGAAAGTGGCGCGGTGGACGGTCTGGCCAGCCAACCCGCACCGCGGGTCCAGGGCCACGGCGGTATCCGCGGGCCACGACCCAGGCGCCGTCGAGCCGCTTTGCGATGAGGCCCGCGAGGGGAGACTTTCCCGTCCCGCCAGCGGTGAGCCCTCCGACGCTCACCACCGGCACCGAGACCCGGCGCGGACGGCCCCACCAGGCAGGCCGAAGGCGACCAATGCCATGGACGAAGGGCACCAGCGGCCACAGCCACGACCGAAGGGATGGCTCCGGGGGGGTGACCGGTGCAGGCAGCCGGTCCAGCACCTTCGCCACCGCACTGGAGGCCTGCGGTAGCCGGGGACCAAGCGCGAGGGCCCGCTCGATGCAGTCCCTCAAGTCGTCCGCCTGACCGGTACTCTCGAGTCCCCGTCCGCCCGACCAGGCAGCCGGATTGGCCTGCGTGTGCGGACCATGCACCACAGGCAGCCCCTGGGCGAAGGCCTCGGCCGGGGAGTGTCCGCCCAGCGCGGGGTCGAAGGTGCCCCCCACGAAGGCCGCCCGCGCCCCCTTCATCAGCCCGGCCAGCTCTCCGTGGGTGTCCACGACCAGCACGTCCACGTCTTGCTCTCGCCGCGAGCGCAGGCCCACCCGCAGCCCACGACGCCGCACCTCGTCGACCACGTCGTCCACCCGCTCCCGGTGCCGAACCCCCAGTACGAGCAAGGGGCCGCTTCGCCAGTCCCGGGCATCCAGCAGCCTCCGTTCATCGCCAGGCCGGGTGCTCGCCGCAACGAAAGAACCGTCCTCCAAGGCATCTTCGACATCCGGCACCGGTGCCGCCGCCTTGAGGTCGCCTGTGTCTACCTGGGGAAGCACGACCACGCCGTCCATCATCCAGCGCCAGACCGGACCCAGGCGCTCCCACCGCTGCCACCCCCGGCTGCGACGCGCCTGCACGACCACCACCGGGATCCCGCGGCGCCGGCAGGCCACCAACCAGCCCGGCCACAGCTCGCCTTCCACCAGCACCAGTCGCCCCGGACGCGCCCGGTCGAGCCATGGGCCGATGGACCAGGGCAGGTCGGCGGGTGCGGAGAACGCCCCCACCACCGTCGTCCTGGGGGATGCAGACGTGGGCCAGACCCGGGGCAGACTCGCCTGAAGCGCAGCCACCACCCGGTGTTCACCGAGCGATGCCCCATGGATCCAGGTCCAGCCCGGCACCGGGTGCGGCACCCGCCACACGAACCGACGCAGGCGCGGATGCAGCCAGAACACCGGCCACGCCATCAGGCCCACCAGCTGCCAGATCCCGAAGGCCAGCCGCCCGAGCAGTCGGTCGAGCGCACTCGGCGCCGCAGGACTCAATCGTCGGCCACCGTCGCGAGCAGCTCCCCCTCGGCAGCCTTGACCCCATCGACCATGGCCACGGCCTTGAACTTCCAGATGCCGCGCTTCACGGCGAGGGTCTCGACGGTGATGTCAACGGTGTCGCCCGGCACCACGGGCTTTCTGAAGCGCACCCGGTCGAGGCCCAGCAGGTAGACGTCTCGGCCTTGCTGCTCGGTGTGCGCCGACATGGCCACGATGCACGCGAGCTGGGCGAAGGCCTCGGTCATCAGCACGCCGGGCAGCACCGGCCGGGCCGGAAAGTGACCCGCGAACCAGGGCTCCGAGGCGGTCACACACTTGCGCCCGACCGCCCGCTCGCCCGGCACCAGCTCGGTGACCCGGTCGATGAGCACGAAGGGCCAGCGGTGGGGCAACATCTGCAGGATGGCCGCAGCGTCGAGTTGTCGTGCGGATTGGGGCTCACTCATCGTCGCCTTCGTGGGGACCGCTCCCCTGGGCTTCCAGCGCCGCGACCCGACGCCGCAGAGACCGCACCTCCCGCAGGAGCTCCGGCAATTCGCGCAGGGCCACCGACGCTCTCAGCCATGTGCGGTGGTCGATGGCCGGCACACCCGAGACCCGGGCACCCGGCCGTGGGGCGTCGTGTACCACGCTGGCCACCCCCACGGACACCCCCTCTCCCACCTCGCGGTGTCCGAGCACAGCGGCCTTCGCGGCCAAGGTGACCCCGTCGCCCAGCTTGCTGCTCCCGGCCACCCCGCTGTAGGCCACCATCCGCACTCCGCGACCGAGGCGCGCGCCATGGCCGACCTGCACCAGGTTGTCGAGCTTGCTCCCCTCCCCGACCCGCGTATGCGTGCCGGGCAGTGCAGCCCGGTCGATGCAGCTGTTGGCCCCCACCTCCACATCGTCTTCGAGGGTGACGCCGCCCCGCTGGGGAATCTTGAGGTGTCCACCCTGCGCGGGAGCGAAGCCGTATCCGTCGCCGCCCACCACAGCGCCGGGATTGAGCTGCACCCGGTCGCCCAGCACACAGCCGGGAGCCACCACTGCGTTGGCCATCAACCGGCAGTCCAGGCCCACCCGCGCATCGGCGCCCACCACCACGCCGGGCTCCAGCCAGGTGCCCGACCCCACCACCGCTCGCGCTCCCACCACCGCGTTCGCGTCGATGAAGGCACCCTCCACCACGGCATCCGCGGCCACATGCGCGGTGGGGTGTACCCCCGGAGCGGGCCAGTCGAGCGGATGAAGCAGCGCCATCGCACGGGCGAAAGCGACGTAGGGGTCGCGCACCCGGATGAAGGCTGGGGCTCCCTCGCAGCGCGTCTCCTCCGCGGAAACCAACACAGCACCCGCACGCGATTGTGCGAGGTGGGGCGAATAGCGGCGATTCGACAGGAAGGTGAGCTGGTCGGCGCCGGCCTCGGCGATGCCGGCAACACCGCTCAAGATGCCCTCACCAGGGCCATCTACGATGCCATCCAGCGCCGCGGCCACAGACGCGACCGTCCAGTCCGCAGCACCCGAGCCGGTCGACAAGTCGGGCCGCTACTGGTGCTTGGCGTTGTAGCGGGTGACGAGCTCGGAGGTGAGGTCGGCGCCACTGGAGTAGACCACGCCCGCGTTGCGCTCGAGCACCATGTCGTAGCCCTTCTCCTTGCCGATCTCCTCGCAGATGTCGGCCATCTTGCCGAGCAGGATCTCCATCTCCTTGTTGTATTGGGCCTGGAACTCCATCTCGGCCTTCTGCAGCTCCTGCTGGTAGACCATCTGGGCCTGCATCATCTCGCGCTCCTTGGCCTTGAGGGCGTCGGGCGTCATCACGAGGGCCTGCTGCTCGTACTCCTGCTGCATGGCCATGAGCTGCTTTTCCATCTCGCCGAGGGCCTTCTTCTTCTCGGTGTACATGCCCTCGAGGCGGGCCTGCACGATCTTGCCCTCGTTGACGTCGTTGAGGGCCTGCTGGAAGTCGACGGTGGCGAGGCCGCCGGCCCAGGAGAAGGCGGGCATCAAGAGGGCGGCGGAGGCCACGGCGGTGCGGAGAAGGGACATGGAGAGACTCCGGAGACTTAGAAGAGGTTGCCAATGCTGAAGTCGAACACCCCACGCCGCTCGTCGGGACGTGGGTTGATCGGGATGCCGTACTCGAAGCGCAGCGGGCCCATGGGAGACAGCCAGCGGACACCCGCGCCATAGGCGGTGCGCAGCTCGAAGGGGTTGAGGTGGCCCTCGCCCCACACGTCGCCGAAAGCGTTGCCGGCGTCGAAGAACACGACGGTGCTGATGCCGGCCTGACGGATGATGGGCGACACGATCTCGAAGTTGTTGATCCAGGACTCGGTGCCACCGACGATGAGGCGGTCGTCGGGGCCGTAGGGGTCTTCGGAGCCCTGGAAGATGGTCTGTGCGCTGTCCTTGAAGCCCGAAGCCCGGATGTCGGGGCCGAGGGTGAACCAGTCGTAGCCACGCACCGAGGTGATGCCGCCCGCGCGGTAGCGGTGGATGAAGGGCACCACGGAGCCATCGGTGCTCAGGATGTGTCCCAGGCTGATGTTGGCCTGGAAGATGAGCATCTCGGACTCGACGAGGGGCTGGTACACGCGGACGTTGGCCTTGGACTCGAGGAAGTTGAAGTCTCCCCCGAACACCTGGGTGACCGTCTCCTCATCCGACCGGAAGCCACCCGACAGGGCGACCGAGGCGGTGGTGTAGACGCCGCGCGTGGGCTGGATGCGGTTGTTGCGCTTGTCGAGGATGAAGCTGAGGCCACCCGTGCTCGTGATGCCGTTTCGGTAGAGCTGGCCACCGAGCATGCGCAGCTTGTAGGCGTCGAGGTTGCGGAGACCCGTGTTTTCGAAGGTGTAGTCGAAGGTGAGCCGCATGTCGTCGCGGCGGTCGAGGTAGCGGCCCACGCTGATGGAAGCGCCCCGCTGGTATTCGTTTTCGATGAAGTTCCGGTCGATGCTGTAGCCGTTGAGGGACAGCGTCCACCGGGTGTCGAGGAAGTAGGGGTCGAACAGCTGCAGGTTCCACTGCTGTCGCTGGCGGGACAGCTGGGCGGCCGTGCTCATCACGTAGCCGAGACCCAGGAAGTTGTTCTTGCTCACGTTCATCGTGAACATGAAGTTCTCGATGTTCGAGAAGCCCGCACCCACCGAGAAGCTGCCCGTGGGCTGCTCGCTGACGTCGACCTTCATGCTCAGCTCGTCGGGCGCATCTCCCCGGGGGGTGTTGATGCGGACCTCTTCGAAGTAGCCGAGGCGGTCGAGGCGCTGCTTGCCTTCACGAATCTTGGAGCCCGAGTAGATGTCCCCCTCGTTGATGGGAATCTCGCGTCGGATGACCTTGTCGAAGGTGGGCGAGTTGCCGGTGATGTCGATGCGGCCGATGCGCATCTTGTCGCCGCGCTGAACGCGGAAGGTGATGTCGAGCACGCCGCTTTCGGGGTCGGGCCGCACGTCGGGCACGACATTGGCGAAGGCGTAGCCCTGGTCGCCATACAGGTCGGAGATCTCCTGCATCGTGGCCTGCATGGTGGACAGCTTGAACCAGTCGCCCACATCCATCGCAGGGTGGCCGGGGTCGAAGTCGAGCAGCTCTCGGCCGGGCTCCTCCCAGCCTTCCGGCAAGGCCGCGCCTTCGCCCACCTCGTCGCGGGCCGCCCGCCAGCGGTCGTGCAGGTCGCGCGCGGTCTGGCCGGCGATGACCTGCTTGGCGGCCTTTCGAGTGAGCCCCTCGGACTCCACGAAGTCGCCCTCGACCTTGATCTTGCCGAGCTTGTAGCGGGGGCCTTCGTCGACGTTGATGGTGACGTGGATGAAGCGCTTGTCGGGGGACAGGTAGACCTGGGCAGGCTCCACCTGGGCCTCGTAGTAGCCCTCCTCCATCAGCACCTGGCGCACGATCTGGACATCGTCTTGCACAGCGAATTCGTTGAAGGTGCCCGAGTTGGACAGCCACGGCAGCACGCCGGCTTCGCGAGTCTGCAAGAACTTCTTGATCTTGCGGTCCTTGATGTTCTCGTTGCCCGTGATCTCGACCTTCTGCACCAACACCTTGCGGTTCTCGGTGACCTCGAAGGTGAGCTCCACCATGTCGTCGGCGACCTCGCGCACCACCGGCTCGATCTGGACCAGGTAGAAGCCCTTTTCGAGGTACTTGTCGCGCATCCGGCGGATGTTGGCCTTGAGGTCGGCCTCGTTGAGCACCGAGAAGGCCGTGATGTCGATGACCTCGTAGAGGGCATCCTCGTCGAGCTTCTTGTTGCCCGACAGCTTCACTTCCCGGATGGCGGGCTTTTCATCGACGATGAAGGTGACCGCCACGCCCCCATCGACCCGAGCGATGTCGACGCGCACGTCGTCGACGAAGCCACTGCCGTAGATGGCCTTCACGTCGCGCTGGATGGTGCGGGCATCGACCCGACCGCCGGCCCGCGTGGCGACCACCGCCAGCAAGGCCGCCTCTTCGACGCGGCGCAGCCCCTGAATCTGGACGGAGGCGATCTGGCCTTGGGCGGGTGCTGGCGCCGCGGCCTCGAAGCTCTGGGCCGACGCGATGGATGGCACCGACAGACCCAACACAAGCGACAGGAGACAAGGCATCATTCCTCACCTCCACCGTCATTGGCATCCACGAATCTGCCGGCTTCGAGACGCAGGCAACGCGGAAAGCGCCCGGCCAATTCGGTTGAGTGGGTCACGACGACGAGGGTGGTGCCCTCCTCGGCGTTGAGCTCCATGAGCATGTCGAAGATCCCGCCCGCGGTGTCGGGGTCGAGGTTGCCGGTGGGTTCGTCGGCGAGGACGAGCGAAGGCTTGCGAACCAGTGCACGGGCGAGGGCGACGCGCTGCTGCTCACCGCCCGACAGCTCGCCTGGCCGGTGGTGGAGGCGCGCACCGAGTCCGACGCGGGTGAGCAGGGTGGCGGCTCGCTCGCGGGCCTGTCCCATTGGCACGCCACCGATGAGCGCAGGCAGCATCACGTTGCGGAGCGCATCGTGGTCGGGGAGCAGGTGGTGGAACTGGAACACGAAGCCAATCTCTTGGTTGCGCAAAGCATCGAGCTCAGCGTCGCTTCGGGAGAATACCCGCCGGTCGCCGAACCAGATCTGACCCGTCGACGGGCGGTCGAGGGTGCCGAGGAGGTGGAGGAAGGTGCTCTTTCCGGAGCCCGACTGGCCCACAACCGCCACCTTCTCACCCGCTGCGAGCGAAAGGTCGAGGTCTCGGAGCACACGAAGCTCCTGTCCGCCCTTGAAGAAGGTCTTGGACAGCCCCTCGATGCGAACCGAGACGCCCCCTTTTGTGCGACCGCTCATTCGTACCTCAGGCCTTCGACGGGGTCGATCCGGGCCGCGAGGGTGGCCGGGTACAAGGTGGCGGAGAAGCAGATTCCCACGGCGGAGAGAGCCACGATGACGACCGTTTCGGGCACGATGACCACCGGCAGGGTGTCGAGGTAGTAGACATCGGTGTCGAGCGGGAAGCGGTAGCGGTCGAGTCCCATGCAACCCAGCAGGCCGAGGATGGTGCCGAAGGTGGTGCCGACGACACCGATGATGAGGCCCTCGAGCATGAAGATGAGGCGCACCGCACCCTTGCTCGCCCCCATCGCCCGCATGATCGAGATCTCCCGCGTGCGGGTGACGACCACCAGGATGAGCGAGCCCACGATGTTGAGGCTGGCCACCAGGGTGATGAGACTCAAGATGAGCCCCATCACGATCTTCTCGAGCTTCAGAGCGGCGAACAGGTTGCGGTTGAGCGTCTGCCAGTGGCGGGCGTAGAAGGCCGTGCCGAGCGTCTTTTCGATGAGGGGCGCCGACTCGCCCACGTCGTCGGGCTCGTGGACGCGGACCTCGATGCCGCTGGCCACATCGTCGAGCTGGAGGAACTCCTGGGTGTCCTCCAGAGTCATGTAGGTCCACTTCGTGTCGTACTCGTACATGCCCGAGTAGAAGACGCCCGCGACCCGGACCGGCTGCACGCGGGGCACCGGGAGGCCCATGGGCCCGACACCGCCGCCAATCGGGTTGATGACGTGTACCCGGTCGCCCGGGTAGACCTTGAGCTGGTCGGCGAGCTCCTTTCCGATGATGAGGCCGGGCAACACATCGGTGTCGTCGTCAGCCTGGGCGATGGCGCGGGGGGGCTCGTGCAGAGTCTCGAGGATCTCGCGCTGCTCCTCGGGGTCACTGACCTCGCCGAGGGGCCCGATGGTGAGGTTGGAGACGACGTCGGTGACGCCGGGCGTGCGCTTGGGGTCGATGCCCTTGAGGATGACGCCGGCGTTGCCCCACGACGAGCGCACCATGGCTTCGGTGTAGAGGAAGGGCGCCGCAGCCTCGACCTCCTCCAGCGCGGCGATCTCGTCGGCCTTTTCGGCGTACTTGCCGAAGTAGCCGGTGAAGGACAGGGCCACGACGTGGGCGTTGCTGCCGAGAATCTTCTCCCGCAGGTCGACCTCGAAGCCCTCCATGACGGCCAACACCATCAGCAGGGCCATCACACCCACGGTGACGCCAAGCATCGAGATGAGCGAGATGGCGCTCACCCCGGCATCGTGGCGACGCGACCGGAGGTGGGAGAGGGCGACGAGGAGGGCGAAGCGCATCTAGTTGGCGTCGCCCGCAGACGCGTCGGCGGCGTCGTCCTCGGCCACTGTGCCGGTGGTCTCCGGCTTCATGGTGGGGAACAGGATGACGTCGCGGATGCTCTGGGTGTCGCTCAGCAGCATCACGAGGCGGTCGATGCCGATGCCTTCGCCTGCGGTGGGCGGCATGCCGTAGGACAGGGCCTTGATGTAGTCGGCGTCGAAGTACATGGCTTCCTGGTCGCCGGCGTCGCGGGCTTCGACCTGGGACAGGAAGCGGGCCTGCTGGTCCTCGGGGTCGTTGAGCTCGTTGAAGCCGTTGCCGATTTCCATGCCCGCGATGAAGATCTCGAAGCGGTCGGTGAAGTCGGGGTCGCCGTCGCTGCGGCGGGACAGCGGCGAGATCTCGGTGGGGTAGCCCGTGACGAAGGTGGGCTGCACGAGGCCGGGCTCCACGTATTCGTCGAAGAACCACTCGAACCACTTGCCCATGGTGGACGGCAGCTCGGGGTGCTTGGCATCGCCAGGATGGTCTGCCAGCCAGCGTTCTCGAAGTGCCGCGGGGTCGCGCACCTGCTCGGCGGACAGGCCGGTGGCCTCGGAGATGCCGTCAGCCATGGTGAGGCGACGAAAGGGTCCCTTGAAGGACAAGGTGTGCTCTCCGAACTTCACCTCGGTGCCGCCGGTGGCCTTGACGGCGACCTCCTCGAACAGCTCCTCGGTGAGCACCATGAGGTCCTCCCAGGTGGCGTAGGCCTGGTAGAACTCCAGCATGGTGAATTCGGGGTTGTGCTTCGTGCTGACCCCTTCGTTGCGGAAGTTGCGGTTGATCTCGTAGACCCGCTCCATGCCGCCCACCACGAGGCGCTTGAGGAACAGCTCGGGGGCCACACGCATGTAGAGGTCGATGTCGAGGGCGTTGTGGTGCGTGACGAAGGGACGCGCCGTGGCCCCACCCGGGATGACCTGGAGGATGGGGGTCTCGACCTCGACGTAGTCGCGGGCCTCGAAGAAGTCGCGGACGGCCCGGACCACCTTGGACCGACGCAGGAAGACCTCGCGGCTCTCCGGATTCACGAAGAGGTCGACGTAGCGGTGCCGGTTGCGGAACTCGGGGTCGGTGGCGCCCTTGTGCTTGTCGGGCAGGCTGGCGATGCACTTGGCGGACAACGCAATGGCCTTGGCCCGCACGGTGGCCTCGCCGGTGCGGGTGCGCATCAAGGTGCCCTGGATCCACACATGGTCGCCCATGTCGAGCTTCTTCCAGACGTCCTTGAAGGCGTCGGCGCCGATGTCGTTCTTGCGCACGAAGATCTGGAGCCGCCCAGCGCGGTCCTGGATGCGCGCAAAGCCCACCTTGCCCATCTCGTTTTTGAACATGAGGCGGCCCGCCAGCGTGACCACCGTCTCGTCGTCGGACAGGGCGTCGTTGTCGCGGTCGCCGATGAGGGCGAGCACCTCGGCCGTGGTGTGCGTCACCGTCAGGCCGTGGGGGTAGGGGTTGGCGCCAGCCTCGCGGAGCACAGCGAGCTTGGCGTGGCGCCTGGCCTCGAATTCGTACATAGCCGAGAAATCCGGGGAGGTGGGGGAAGCGGCGGCGCGGTGTAACCGGTCGACCCGGCCGGGTGTGAGGTGCTGCCCGCAAGGGGCCCGTGGACCGTCATCCTTTGCAGCGCGAGGGCCGCAGGGCGTGGCTGGTAGTGTCCAGAGGTGGCCCCGAACACCCCAGCCTCCATGTCCCCTCCCCTCCCGCTGAAACGACCGCCAGGCGTGCTCCAAGGCACCGTGCTGGCGGGAATCCTCGCCGCACTTTGCGCCGGCTGGGCCATCGATCGGGCCCAGGTGCGCGGCGACTTCGGGGGGGAGGCCCGGGGGGTGGCCTGTGGCGACCTCTCGTCAGCCGAGCTTGAGGGGCGCCTTCGCATCGAGGGCTGCGCGTTGCACCTGCCATCGGCCTCGGTGGTGCTGGACGGACCCGCAGTCGTGGGGGGCTATGCGCGCCTGCAGCCAGTGGACGGCCCCTCCGATGCCATGCCGGTGCTGGTGCGGGTGAGCGAGCCCGGTCGGGTGGACCTGCTCGGACAGGCGCTTCAGGCCCAGTCGCTGGGAGACCCCGATGCCTGGGTGAAGACTCGCCTGGTGGCGCTGGTGCCACGGGTCGACCTGGAGGGGGTGGTGCTTCGGGGACGGCACCTCGACGGCACAGACCGGGACCACCTGCAGCTTCACGCCGGCGCGCTGACCGCCGACGCCGGGGTGTTCGCCCACCCTGCCACCTTGCCGTCGCCGTGGCCCCCCGCTGGACTTGGCCTGCTGCTCGGCATTCTCGCATTGTGGGGGTGGCTGCGTCCCCCCTCGGGCATCACGACCGGGCTCGGGACCGGCGCCCCCCGTAAAATGTGATACCGGGGGGTCTGACCCCCATCCGATTTCGGTGAATCAGCAGGCCGACCAGCAGGACCAGTCCGCCCAGGAAGAGGCGCTGGCCCACAATCCACCCTTCCGGCCGGTAGTAGAAGCGCACCCCATCCGCGCCCGGTGGAATGGGCGCTCCGAGGATGAGGCCCGCGACCCGCACGACCGGAACCGGGCTGCCGTCCGAAAGACGCGCGCGCCACCCCGGGGCCCAGGCCTCGGAAGCCACGGCAACGCGAGGGTGGTCGGCCGCTTCGAAAGACAGCGCGATGACGGAGCCACCGTGCTCGGTGCGGGTAGCGGGCGCGATGGATGCCTCCTGGCCTGCAGCATCGAGGTCGACTTCCACCGGAAGCCAACCCATGGCGTTCTTGATGCCCATGGCCCACCCGAGGGATGCCTCGGGGGAGCTCCGCTTGATGGAGGTGCCCGCCACCCAGGCCATCGGGTTGTCCACCCGGTCGCGGGAGGCGACCAGCGGGGCGGGCTCGGGCAGGTCGAGGCGCTCCCAGCCGGCCTCGGGCAGGCGAGCGACCTGGTCGGCCAGGGCGGCCACCACGCGGATGCCCAGAAAGCGCTGCAGGAAGCCGGGAGGGACCTGCTCCACGGGGTACCACGGCCCCCTCGGCGGGCGATTGAGCGCCTCCATGAGCCGGTGGGTGTCGGTGGACACGGGCAGGTCGTAGCCGCGGACGTCCCGCAGTCCGGCAAGCGCCCCCGTGTTGGGTTGCAGCGCCCAGTCGAGACCGAGCACCCGTCCCCCCTCGGCTGCGTCGAGCAACGGGGCGGCCCAGCGCGCGGGCTCCACCTCGTGAACAGCCTGCTCGACGGTGTGTTGGTCATCCCACCTTGCATGGGTGCCCGTCGCCAGCACCAGCAGAGGCAGTGCCAGGCGCCACCTCCCTCCCGGAAGCCGACCCACCCCGAGCGCGGCCGGAATGGCCAACAAGCCCACCCCCAGGCTGAGCAACCGCCCGTGCGCGAAGGGCCCCGGCAGTCCCACCACGGCACCGATGCCACACGCGAACACAACAGCCCACGCCCAGCTCGATGGACCCCGCCGCGTCTTCGGGTGGCCGAGCCCCCAGACCGCGAGGCCCATGGCCATCAGTCCAGGGTGGAGCTGTCCGTCGGCCCAGGCGCCCGTGCCCTGCCAGGTCTCCCGCGCGGGATGACCGAGAACACCGGGCCACAGCAGGTCGACGAGCTGCCGCGATGGCAGTGTTCCCCCGACGCGCGCCGTCATCGTGGTCGACCGGGCGGCCTGCTCCACCACCGGCATCCAGACGGGTGCTGCCAGCAGGGTCCCCGCGAGCAGCCCCACAAGCAGGATGACGCGGCGACTGCGAAGTGCCCACCACACCGCCCAGATGGCGCCCACATGCACCATCGTGCCGGGGTGTCCACCGGTGAGCAGCCCGAAGGTGGCCAGGGCGAGACCGACGCCCGCATTGGCCTCCAAGGCGAGCAGTCCCCAAGGCAGCCACACCACGGTCGAGGCATGGGGATGCAGCAGCCACACCGACAGGAAGGGGGTGGTCAGGCCCACCGCCGCGCCCGTCGCCACGGCCAGAGACCGGACGTCCTCCCGACGCGCCAGCCGGCCACAAAGCAAGCCCCACCCCAGCGCACTCCAGGTCAACAGCCAGGCCACCCCGAGGTCCTGGGCCACCGACGGTCGCCAGGGGGGCACCTTCAGCAGGGTCACGGGCGACAGCGGGCGAGACTGAGCATCCCCGAGGAGCGGGGCACCGAGGTAGATGTCCGGGTTCCAGAGGGGGGCCTCGCCCCGACGAAGTGCAGCCACGGTGCGCTTGTCGAGGGCGGCGAACTGCAGGGCGGGGTCGGACAGGTGGGGGTGCGCCACACGGCCGGTCTCACCGTCCTCCTGGAACAGGGGATGCACGCTGAGGTGGTCGTGGGCGCTCACCACCCGGGGACCGGGCAGCGCGCCAGGAAAGCGGACGACCATGGCGACAACGGCCACCACCAGGGCAATTGCGATGGCCTTTGCGCGCCCCTTCATCCGCCCGTGTACACCCGCGGCACCCGCGTGTTGATGTTGGTGAGCACCTCGTAGGGGATGGTCCCCGCCAGCCCGGCCAGCTCCTCGGCCGAGACGGCCTGCCCCTCGCCCTCACCGAGAAGCACCACAGGGTCACCATTCCAGGCACTGTCCCAGCCGATGTCGACGAGGAGCTGGTCCATGCAGACCCGCCCGACCACCGGATGCCGACGGCCCCGCAGCACCACATGGCTGCGGTTGCTGAGCGCGCGGAAGTAGCCGTCGCCATAGCCCACTGGCACGGTGACCACGCGCGTGCGGCGGGTAGGCGCCCAGGTGGAGCCGTAGGAGACCTTGCTGCCGGGCTCCAGCACCTTGAAGTAGACGACCCGGGACATCCATCGCAGGGCGGGACGGAGGCCGGCAATCAGCGGCACATCGGGGGACGGGGCCACACCGAACAGGGCGATGCCCGGCCGCACGAGGTCGAGGTGGGCTTCGGGGAGGGCGAGGATGCCGGCGGAATTGGCGATGTGGCGCCAGCGCGGTCGCAGTCCGAGCGAGTTGGCCGCGGACAGCACCTCCATGAAGCGCCGGAGCTGCAGTCGGGCATGGGAGAGGTCGGCGGCGTCGGAGTTGGCAAAATGACTGAAAATGCCGTCAAGCTCAATATTCTCACAAACCGACGCCGCACGGAGCAGCGGCTCGGCAGACGACCAGCGCACGCCGATACGGTGCATGCCGGTATCGACCTTGAGGTGGACCCGGGCACGCACTCCCATGGCTGCGGCGGTGCGGTCGATGGCCCTCAGCTTCGCCACGGAAGGGGCCGTGAGGGACAGGTCGTGCTCGAGGTATGCCGGAAGCTGGTCGTCGACGATGCCGCCCAACACCAGCACCGGACAGCGCAGGCCCGCTTGCCGCAGCAACAGCCCCTCCTCGAGGTACGCCACGCCAATCGCTGCCGCACCGGCTCGCTCCAGGTGGCAGGCCACGGGCACCAGGCCGTGGCCATAGGCGTTGGCCTTGAGGATGGGCATGCAGTCGACGCCGGCTCCGACGTGGGCCTGCAACGCGTGGAGGTTGCGCTCGATGCGCCCCAGATCGACCTGTACGTGGGTCGGACGCACCGCGTGACCTGTTCGTCCGACCACTGCGGCGCGGAGGGCGGGGGCTTGCGCAGTTGGGGAGGACATGGGGGGCCGAGGTGCGGAGGATGCAGGCAGGCAGCCCTATCGCGACCGTCCCCTTCGGCACCAGCCGACGACAGCCCCATCCAGAAGGCCGGTGACATCGCCTTGTGGTTGATTCGAACCGACCGCACTGGGCATCCTTTCGGTCCTGCTCCCCAGCCTTGCGGCGCGGTCGGGGGAGCGCGTGGAGCCGAGATGCCCCTGCAGTCCCCCTCCCCCCGTGCAGTCGGCGTGAAGCTGCGTGGGCTCGCCCTTCGGGTCGGGCTCGCGGCCTGTGCCCTGGCCGTGGCGCTCACCCCCCGCCCAGCCGATGCCAGCGTGACCATCTCTGGCACCGAGATTCAGATCTACTACGGCCCCTACGGTGTCTGGAACAACCCGAGCTCCTCCTACGGCTTCCAGTCCAAGTTCGGGGGCTCCAGCTTCGTCGACGTCACCTACCCGGGCACACCCTGGGCTCTGCTGGCGGTCGAATACACCAAGAGCGGCTCGAACGTCCACTACTACGCGCTTCAGAGGTCGAGCGCGACCGTCAACATGACGCTGTCGAGCGAGACCGACCTGTCCACCTCCACCACCAAAGAGGTGGAACACGTCTGGTCGGCGGGCGACCTCACCATCACCCGCAACGAGAGCTGGGACATCAGCGACAACATCCTGCTGTCCTACTTCGAGCTGGAGAACTCGGGCTCGACCACCATCTCCAACATCCGGCTGCTCTACGCCATCGACCCCGACCAGGACAGCTGGACCCTCGGCACCTCGTCCACCTACAACGACGTGCGCGATGTCGACGGCGACGGCACCGATGACTGGGTGGAGTCCGCCGGCTACTACTCGGGACAGACCATCGGCTTCGGCGCCTGCGACCCGGCCAACAGCGACCTCGGCCACTGGTCGAGCTGGGGCTCCACCACCGACGCCGACCAGACCATGTCCGACCCCGGCGGCAGCGGCGGCGACTGGGCGCTCGGCCTGCGCTGGAACTACACGGGCTCGGTGACCTCCGGAGACGTCATCGACACCAGCATCGTGGTCATCACGTCGAGCACCGCGTCGGGCGCCCGCACCGACTGGACCACGGCAGCCTCCACCATCTGCACCACCACCGACCCCTGTGACGTCGACGGCGACGGCTATGACGACAACTCGTCGACCTGTGGCGGCACCGACTGCGACGACTCCGACCGCACCGTGAACCCCGGCGCCACCGAGATCGCCTACGACGGCGTCGACCAGGACTGCGACGGCGCCGACCTCACGGACGTCGACGGCGACGGCATCGATGGACCCAGCGCCTACGCCACCGGTGTGGACTGCGATGACTACGAAGCCACGACCTACCCGGGGGCCACCGACACCTGGTACGACGGCGCAGACTCCGACTGTGGCGGAGAAGATGACTACGACGCCGATGCCGATGGGTATGTCCCGACTGGCTACGGCGGCCTGGCGACCACCAATGTGACCGGCTCAGGCGCGCTTCCCGACGGCGACTGCGACGACACCGACAGCAGCGTCAACCCCGGCGAGGTGGAGGTCCCCTACGACGGCATCGACCAGGACTGCTCGGGCGCCGACCTCGATGACCAGGACGGCGACGGCTACGCGGGCACGGCAGCCAGCGGCGGCACGGACTGCGACGACTTCGACGCCGACACCCACCCGGGCGCCACCGAGACCGCGGATGGCACCGACGAGGACTGTGACGGCACGGTCGACGACGGCACCTCCTGGTACGACGACGATGGCGATGGCTACACCGAGGCCGGCGGAGACTGCGACGACAGCGATGCCAGCAGCTTCCCGGGCGCCACCGAGACCGCGGATGGCATCGACGAGGACTGCGACGGCACCGTCGACGAGGGCACCACCGCCTACGACGACGACGGCGACGGCTACTCCGAAGACGACGGCGACTGCAACGACGGCGACATCGGCGTCAGCCCGGGCGCGAGTGAGACCATGGGCAACGGCATCGACGACGACTGCGACGGCGTGGTGGACGATGGCGTGAACGACGGCGACGGCGACGGCTACGCCTCGTGGGCGGGCGACTGCGACGACGCGGACGCCACGGTCTACCCGGGCGCCCCCGAGCTCGAAGACGGCATCGACAACGACTGCGACGATGAGACCGACGAAGGCACGGCCGCCTCCGACGACGACGGCGACGGCTACACCGAGGCCGACGGCGACTGCAACGACGCCGACGCCGACGTGAACCCCGGGGCCACCGAGCACGAGTCCAACGGAATCGACGACGACTGCGATGACAGCGTGGATGAGGGCGGCGAGTACGGCGACGACGACGGCGACGGCTTCACGGAGGCCGGTGGCGACTGCGATGATGCCGATGCCGACGTCAATCCGGGCGCTTCAGAGGACCCCTCCAATGGCGTCGACGACGACTGCGATGGCGAGACGGATGAGACGGCCACGGTCGCAGATGCCGACGGCGATGGCTTCACCTCCGCGCAGGGCGACTGCGACGACACCGACGGCTTCGCCAACCCAGACATGACCGAGCTGTGCGATGGCATCGACAACGACTGTGACGGCGAGGTCGACGAGGACGACTGCGCCACGGTCGAAGGAGAGGGGCTGAGCGAGGGCGACAAGTCGGGCTGCAGCACCGCCCAGGCGTCCACCGCCGGGTGGGGCATCGGACTGGCCTTCCTCCTGGCGGGATGGCGCCGTCGCGACACCTGACGCGCATGTCCTCAACTCGTTCACCCCAAGGGACGATACCGAGGCATGCATGCTGAGGGACCGGCGTCCCCGGGTGGGGAACAGGGCGGTGCGCTGAGCGCCGACGCCACCAGGACCAGCTTTCAGACCCGCTCCGCGTGGGTGCTGCTGGCGTTGGCGGCTGTGCTCGACCTCATCATGCTCGCTGGGGACGTGGGCCAGGGGGAGCCCGAGGCGGTGCGGGGCGAGCTGCTCGTGCTGGTGCTGCTGCCCCTGCTCGCGGTGCTCACCCGCAAGGGCCACCCCACGGCCGTCATTCACTCCCTGCTCGCGATGTTGTGGCTGGCGAGCAGCGGCATCGGCTTCGGCGGCGCGGGCTTGTACGGCAACTCGGCCCTGTTCTTGATGCCCCTCCCCCTCGTGGGGGCTCTGTTCACCAGCTGGCGGGGCGCCGCGGCCTGGCTGTCCATCGCTGTCGGAACCGCGCTGCTCTACCTCTACGGACACGCCCACGGCTGGATGGGCGACCCCACCGCCGCGCTTCCGGGGCCCGCCGACCGCGCCAAGGACTTTCTCATCACCATGGCCATGTGCGGCGGGGTGGGACTGGCCTTCCTCAAGCTGCAGCACGACGACCTGCGGCGAGTCCAGGCGAGCCTCGCCGAGCTGCGGGCGGAGAACCAGCGCCGTCGGGAGGCCGAGGAGAGGGCCCAGGCGGCCACGCGCACAAAGAGCCGCTTCCTCGCCACAATGAGCCATGAGCTGCGCACCCCGCTCAACGGCGTCATCTGCGCGGCACGGCTGCTGGATGCGGAGTCCGACCCCCGGGCAGCCTCGCAGCTCCGACACACCCTGATCGACAGTGCCGAGGGCCTGCTCGCGCTCATCAACGACATCCTCGACTTCAGCAAACTGGAGGAGGACGACGTGCTGGAGGCTGTTCCCACGGATCTCGCGCGATTGATGGAGTCCACCGTGGCGAGCCTTCTCCCCGTCGCTGCTGCCGCCGAGGTGGCCTTGGTCGCGGAGATCGACGACTCGGCACGGGACCCCGTGGTGTGCGACCCCACTCGAATGAGACAGATCGTCACCAACCTGGTGGGCAACGCGCTGAAGTTCACCAGGCAAGGCGGGGTGACGGTGCGGCTGCTGCGCTCGACGCGGGGCCATGAGCTGTCGGTGGAAGACACCGGCATCGGCATCGACGAAGGCGCGCTGGACCGCCTGTTCACGCCCTTCACCCAGGGAGACTCCTCCATTGCGCGGCGCTTCGGGGGAACGGGGCTCGGCCTCGCCATCGTGGACCGCCTGGTCGCTCGAATGGGGGGACATGTAGAGGTGGAGTCGGCGCCCGGCGTGGGGACGCTGTTTCGGGTGGTGCTCCCTCTCGAAGCGGCCGAGCGGTCGGACCTCCAGGAGTCTTCCAGCCTGCCGCTCGCCGACCTGCCCGACGCCCCCTTGTCCCTGCGGGTGCTGGTGGTGGACGACAATGCCGTGAACCGGCAGCTTCAGACGCTCCTGCTACAGCAGTGGGGCCACCACTGCGAGTCGGTCGACGGCGGTGGTGAGGCGGTGGAGCGTCTGGCGACAGAGAGCTGGGATCTCGTGCTGATGGACTGCCAGATGCCTGGCGTGGACGGCTTGATGGCCACACGCCTCACCCGGGCCCTGCCCGCGCCCCACAGCCGCGTGTGGATTGCCGGTCTGTCCGCCGACCCGCGCTCGGAGGCCCGCAGCGCCGCCATGGATGCCGGCATGGACGACTACCTCACCAAGCCGCTCCGCTCCGAGGCCTTCGACCGCACCGTGGCGCGCTTGTCCCGGCGGCAGGCCCACCCCCAGACGGCCTGAAGTCAGATCGGGGACTCAACCCCGCCCAGATGGCATCCGTACCCCTCCGCGCGGCGGTACGTGGAGCATCCTGGCATGACGCAACGTTCATCGAGCCGAGGGCTACTGCTCATCGGGCTGGTGTCGGCCTTCGGATTGTGGCTGAACGACACCGGGCGTCCCTTCACGCCGGACCAGCGGCAGGCGTCCCTCGACGGCTACGCGGCGGTCTTCCAGTCGCGGACGCGCTTGCCGACCCGCATGACCGACCCCACAGACGCCCCGCTGGTCATCGATGTGCGCACGACCCAGGCATGGACAGAGGCCTGGGTGGACGGCCAACTGCTGGCCCAGGTCGAGCCCGGCACTCCCGACGATGAGCTCGATGCACTGGCCTGGCGCCACGGGGTCGACCTCGTCGATGCCGACAGCCGCCACGGCCTCGTGGTCCTCGGGGCCTCAAGCGACAACCCGCAGCTGCGTCAGGCCTTGAGCCAGGACCCCCTCGTCCGCTCGGTGGGCCTGCATGGCCGCACCCGGGGGGCGATGGTGAAGTTCTCGGAGCCGTCTTCCTCAGCTCCCGAGCCGTCCCTGGACTCCATCGACAGCGCAGACTCCATCGACAGCGTGGAGGACGGACCCGTGGCCCGTAGCGCGCCCGCCCCCGCCGCTGTCGTCGACTACGTGGGCTACCAGTGGCACCTGGGCGCCGTGGGCCTCCCCTACCCTTCGGCCGTCGCGGGCACCGTGAGCGTGGGGGTGCTCGACACCGGGGTGGCCATCGGGAATGCCGACCAGCTCAGCATCTCCGCAGCCTCCGGTGAGGCACCCTACAACCGCGGCTGGGTCGATGTGGCCCTCACCAGCAGCGGACTGGCCGAGGACCTCGACATCGTCGACGGACACGTCATCGCCCTGGACCACCACCAACACGGCTCCCACATCGCCAGCACCCTCGGGGGCAATGGCGCGGTGCTCGGCCTGGCCCCGGGCGTCCCCATCACTCCGGTGCGGGTGCTGGACGCCGAGAACACCGGCAGCGAGTTCGACCTCGTCACGGGCATCTACGACGCGGTGGATGCCGGGGTCGACGTGCTCAACCTGAGCCTGAGCTTCGGGCCGGCCTACGTCCCCTCTCCCGCCCTGAGCACGGCCCTGTCCGACGCTGCAGACGCCGGGGTGGTCCTGGTCGCGGCGACCGGCAACCTGGGCATCGGGCAGGTGAGCTGGCCGGCGGCGCACCCCGACGTCATCGCGGTGTCGGCCTCCTGCCTGACCGCCGACGGCCTGGAGCGGGCACCCTATGCCAACTACGGCCCCGGGGTGGACCTGCGGGCGCCGGGCGGCTGCCTCGACCGGGACATCAACGCTGATGGTCACCCCGACGGCATTCTCGCGGAGGCCATCAACCTGAACGACCCCACCTCCACAGGCCTGTGGTTCGCGGCCGGCACCAGCCAGGCGGCTGCACAGGTGTCTGCGGCGGCTGCCCGGCTGATCGGCGAAGGCACCGCGCCCGAAGATGTGCGCGACACCCTGCAGCTCTGGGCGGACACCACTGGAAGCCTCGCGTTCGGAGACGGTTCAGGCGACCTCTGGCTCGACCCGCCCTCGGGCACATCCAGCGACAGCGGCCTGCCCGAGCAGGACATCGGCGAGCTGCGGGTGGCGATGATGCCCTACCTGTCGCAGACCAACAAGTCGAACAAGGTCCGACCGAAGGCCAAGGTGGTCGCCCTGGACGGCTTCGACCAGCCGGTCGCGGGACTCACGATTCTCGGCAGCTTCCGGTCGGAAGACGGCACCGAGATGGTGAGCTGCGAGACCAACAAGAAGGGGACGTGCACCCTCAAGGGCGCTCGCCTTCGCACCAACAACCTGCCCGATGGCTGGGAGGTCACCGTCGGCGGGGCCACCTTCGGCAACCTGCTGGTGCAGCCCGGGTCGGTCTTCTGGGCGGGGGACGGCATGTCGGACGTGTTGGGCCTGCTGAGCGAAGCCGACATGTCGCCCGGCTTCGGCTGGTGGTGGCAGGACGACGAGTCTGTCGGCAACGCCAAGACCCTGGAGTCGGTGGTCTTCATGACCAGCGGCACGGGCGTCACGACGAGTCCTTTCGGCGTGCTGCTCACCCCGGGGGGCATCGCCAACCTGGGCACGGTCACCACCTCGTCTTTGGAGGGCTCGGGCGTCACCACCAGTCCCTTCGGCGTGCTCACCATCCAGATGCCCGATGGCACCGTGCTCAACGCTCTGGACGGCTCCGGAGTGACCACCAGTCCCTTCGGCATCACCCACACGCTGATGCCGCCCGGCAACAACGCCGACCTGTCCCCCATCGACCCCGCGGTCGGGGCCAGTCTCGATGGCTCCGCTCTGCCGGCCACCCTCGACGCGACCCTCGGCAGCGGCGGTCTGGTCGTCTCCACCGGGATGTCAGCCGGCGGCTTCGTGTCGAGCGCACTGACCGCACAGCAGCTGGAGGGCACCACGGCCGGCTGGAGCGCGCTCAGCGGAGAATAGCGTCCGGACCGCCTTTCTCGTCTTCTCCACAAGTGGGGACGGGCTCAACGCGAGGTCGACGGGAGCACCAGCGTCTGCTTGTAGATGTAGGTGTGCCCCGTCTGTCCTTCAATCCAGCTCACATCGGCGCCGTCGAGCGGAGAGCTGTAGTTCCACACCTCGAAGCGGTCCTCGCCCACCGGCAGGATGGACGCAAAGCAGGTGTCGCCGCGGCCTGCCAGGTCGAGCACGAAAGCCACGGTGAGGGTCTCGGGGTCGACCTCCCACAGGCTGCACCGCTTGGGCTGTCCCCAGTAGGCGGCCTGGTAGGCGAGCGTCTGGCTGTTGTGGTCGAGCTCGCGCTGCTCGAGGTCGTATGCGCCGGTGTCGGTGAAGTTGCGGCGTCCGACGAGCCAGATGCGGCGGTCGTGGGAGAAGACCAGCGGCGAGTCGAACTTGCGAGGGTCGGTGTTGCAGGTCCAGTCCCCCAGAGACTCTGGCTCCCCGCGGCAGATCTTCGACCCCCAGCCGTCTTCGTCGCCGGCCTCGTTTCGCACCACCGCGATGACCGCACCTTCCGGAGTGAACGCGAGGTCGGTCTCGCTGCCCCCGCCCACCAGGACAGGGTTGCTGCCGGGCACCCAGTCGTCCCAGGCCGCACCATCGACGGACGCGAGCCAGCTCACCTCGATGGCTGGATAGCTGCCCTCTGTGAACTCGTAGACGTCGGCCCCACCGCGGTAGCCGACCATCATGGCGCGGTCGCCCAGCCAGCGGGTGCGCCAGGGAATGAAGGTGTCCTCCGCCCCGAACAGGTCGACGGCATCACTCCAGTTGCCATCTGCTGAGCGGGTGGTGACGAGGGCACCCCCGGGCTCGAAGGCGGTGGAGCTGGTGCCGAGCTTCGCGAAGTACAGGTGCAGCTCGTCGTCGACGGACAGAAAGCGCGGCTCGCGCAGGTCGGTCTCCATGAACAGTGTGTGCTCCAGCTCCCAGCTCAGGCGGTCTTCGGAGCGCAGCACGTACATCACCGTCTCGGCGCTCGCGAAGTGGTTCGGAGCGGTGCGAAAGGCGAAGAACCAGGCGTCGCCGTGACGCACGACGTCAAGGTTGTTGGCCGAGGGCTGGACCACCACCTCGGGCGGAAGCCCATCACCCGGAACAACCTGCACAAGGTCGTTTTCAAGGAAAGGCGAGGAGGGTCCCCCCGAGTCTGCGACCTTCTGAGTGCAGGCGGAGAGCCCCAACAACACAACAGCCTGGGACCGACGCAAGGTACACCTCCGAAGCGGCTTCGAAGGGCAGGGTAGCGGATCAGGCCGCGGCGGACACGGCTTCGCTTCGGAGGGCGTCGAGGGCGGCGAGGCGGTAGCTCTCGGCCATCGTCGGGAAGTTGAAGGTCGTCTCGATGAGCTGGTGGAGGGTCCAGCCGGCCATCATGGCGACCTGGCCGAGGTGGACGAGCTCCGCCGCCGAGCTTCCCAACACATGAACCCCCAGCAGGCGGTCGGTCTCACCATGGGCGACCAGCTTGATGAGGCCATGCGTCTGGCCCTGGATGTGGGCCCGGGACACCTCGGAGAAGCAGGCACGACCGACGCGAATGCTGCCGTGCCGCTCCATCGCAGCTTCGGTGGACAGGCCGACCGACGACATCTCGGGGATGGTGTAGATGCCGACGGGGACCACCGACAGATCGGCGTTCACGGGCTCACCGACAATGTGGCTGGCGGCACGACGGCCCTGCTCCATGCTGGTGGAGGCGAGGGCGGGAAAGCCGATGACGTCGCCAACCGCGTAGGTGCCTGGAGCAGAGGTGCGGTAGTGGGGATCCACGATGATGTGGCCCCGACGGGTCAGCTCAACGCCGATCTTGTCGAGGCCGAGGCGTTCGACGTTGGCCACGCGGCCGAGGGCACAGACCACCTTGTCGGCCTCGACGGTGCTGCCGTCGGACAGGTGGGTGCGCACGGTCGCGATGCCGTCGAACTCGACACTCTCGACGCGCACGCCGGGCAGATACCGTCCGCCGGCGTCCTCGAAGGCCGAGACGAAGCCATCCGACAGCTCCGGATCCATGAAGGCCACGGGACGCTGGCCTCGGTCCACCATGGTCACCTGCACGCCGAGCTGCTGGAAGACGCTGGCGTACTCGCTGGCGATGACCCCGGCGCCGAGCACGGTGAGGGTGCGGGGCAGGTAGACGAGGCTGAGCACCGAGTCGCTGTCGAGGATGTGCTCGTGGTCGATGGGAACTTCGGGCGGCAGCCTGGGCCGGGACCCGGTGGCGATGACGGTGTGTGGCGCACGCAGCTTGATGACCTCTCCGCGGATGGTGGCGACATCGACCACGCCGGGCGCCGCCTTGACAGCTGTCAACTCGACACCGTTCAGCACGCCGCGCGCGACCGGGGACAGGCCAAAGGCCAGGTGCAGCGTATTGGCGGGGGCGGGAATGTCGTCGACATAGCGCGCGGCCCCGGTGACATGCAGCGGCGCGGTGTCGTGCGGAAGCGGTTTGCCCATGCTCATGCGCGCACCTCCCGGACGTTGACGGCCGTGCCCTGGCCCTCCGCGAAGTAGCGGCGCAGCATGTTGCGGGCGGCGGCGAGGCGATAGTCGGCAGAGGCGCGCATGTCCGACATGGGCGTGAAATCCCTGGCCCATTCCGATGCGGCGCGATCAAGGGCGGCCTCGTCCCAGGGCTGGCCGACAAGCGCGGCCTCCACATGGGTGGCGCGTTTGGGAATCCCCGCCATGCCGCCAAAGGCGATGCGGGCCTCCGTCACGACGCCATCGGCAACGGCGAGGTTGAAACAGCCGAGAACGGCGGAGATGTCCTGATCGAACCTCTTGGAAAGCTTGTAACAGGCCAGCCGCTGTGCGCGCTTCGGAATCGTGACGGCCTCCACGAACTCGCCGGGTTCGCGGTCCTGTTTGCCGTAGTCGATGAAGAAGTCCTCGATGGCCATGTCGCGCCGTGTGTCGCCCCGGCGCAGGTGCAGCGTCGCGCCGAGGGCGATCAGCGCGGGCGGGTTGTCCCCGATGGGCGAGCCGTTGGCGATGTTGCCGCCGATGGTTGCCGCCTGCCGGACCTGTTCGGACCCGTAACGCCGCACCATGTCGGCATAGCCCGGATGGACATCGGCCAGCTCCGGCAAAAGGTCCGACATGGTGACGGCGGCGCCGACGCGGAGCGCGTCGCCCTGATCCTCGATTCGTTTCAGATCGGCGCAGCGGCCGAGGAAGGCGACCTCGGTCAATTCGCGCAATTGCTTGGTCACCCAGAGCCCGACATCCGTGGCGCCCGCGATCAGCGTGGCCTCGGGGTGGTCGGCATACCAGGCGGCAAGCTCGTCCGAGGTTTCCGGCGCGATGGCGAGGGGGGCGACCTCGGGGGCGGGGTCGCGGATCCAGTCGGGAACCGCCGTGCCCTCGACGGCCTGAGCGGCGCGCACGATCGGCGCGTAGCCGGTGCAGCGGCAGAGGTTGCCGGCGAGGATTTCATCGTGGTTAGTGTCGCCACGGGTATGCGCCGTCACCATGGAGGCGATGAAACCCGGCGTGCAGAAGCCGCATTGCGACCCGTGCTGATCGACCATGGCCTGCTGCACCGGATGCATCTGGCCATCGGGCGAGGACATGCCCTCGACCGTGCGGACGGATTTGCCGTGAAGCTGCGGCAGGAACAGGATGCAGGCGTTGAGCGCCCGGACGCCCTGCGGGCTGGCCGGGTCGCCGACCATGACGGTACAGGCGCCGCAATCGCCTTCGTTGCAGCCCTCCTTGGTTCCGGTCAGGCCCGCGGTATCGCGCAGGTATTGCAGCAGAGTCGTTGTCGGTGCGACCTCAGGGGGGAGGTCCACACGGTCTCCGTTCAGGTGAAAGGAGATGGTCATATGTTGTCTGTCCGCCGCCTTACCCCGTGGGACCGTTGTGCCCTCTTCGATGCGGCGTAGAAGGGGGCGGTCTTAGCCGCTCCAGCAAAGCGACTCAAATCCCGCTTGGCAAGCATTTGCTGAAAAGAGTGGCGGTCCTTGGTCGCGCGATGCCCGCAAAAGAGGCGTCAGAGCTTGCCCAGTTTGATCCCGGACGACTCGAGCGCGCTGCGGACAGATCGTGCGATTTCAATGGCTTCCGGGGTGTCGCCATGGCAGCAGATCGTGTCGATCCGGGTGGGGATGCGTTTTCCCGATGCGGTGATGATCGCGCCTTCCTTCACCATCTCGGCGATGCGCGGTCCGGCCAGTTTGGCGTCATGGATCACCGCGCCGGGCAGCGACCGGTCGACCAGAGTGGCGTCGTCGTTATAGGCGCGGTCGGCAAAGATTTCGCCCGCGCGGTTGAGGCCCAGCTCCTCCGCCGCGGCCTCCTGCGCGGTGCCGGCGAGGGTCATGATGACGATGCCCGGCTGGACCTTTTCGGCGGCGGCATAACAGATGCGGGCCATCTCGATATCTTCCGACGCC
>ENA-OWNT01000433-OWNT01000433.1-seawater-metagenome-genome-assembly--contig:-NODE-433-length-100474-cov-11.478909_pt1 | contig 100474 bp, 84 predicted proteins | sample MGYA00238136_ERZ651165 | MGnify/ENA primary metagenome ERZ651165 (study PRJEB26861, sample SAMN08777766) | seawater metagenome | isolation source: coastal seawater | place: USA: Florida | collected...
AAGAAGAAGGTGTCGCGCCGCATGGGCAGGCTGAGCACCAGCTCGAGGTCTTCGGAGAGGTAGAAGGTGCTCACCGCCGCGACCACATTCGAGAAACACAGCAGCGTGAAGAGCCCGATGAGCAGCATCTCCAGCAGCCGGCGCGTGAGGATGGGGCCGAACACCTCCACCGCATAGGCCTCGCTCACGAGCACGCCGAACAAGCCGAAGAGAAACGCCCAGAACAGCAGGCCGAAGATGCCGAACATCACCAGGGTGGCGCGTTCGCCCCGGCTCGCGCGCAGCCAGCGGTTTCGCTGCCCCATCGCACGGGGGGCCAACAGCGCGGGAATGGTGGCTGCCAAGGCGGTCTCCTTCGGTCAGGGAGCGGGTTCCCAGGGGGAGGCATTGGCCGCTTCACCCTGCTCGACGGTCTTTCGGATGTAGGCGCGCAGCAGCTTGTTGCGCTGGGCCCCCCCCACGAGCGCCCGGAGGTCTTCGTACAGGGCGGGGTCGTTGGCCAGCAGGCCGAGCGTGCCGTCGCCTCGGTTCATGGTCTCGGAGAGCGACCGCAGCTCGGCCGACGTGACGGCGAGGTCGTCGAGCAGCTGCTTCTTCGAGGGGTCGTAGATGAGGGCGTTCACCAACGACTCCTCGTTCTTCACATCGCGCGTGAGCTGTGCGAGGGCATCGGCCAGCTGAGACAGCTCGACGGCCAGCTTCTTGCCGTCGTCGCCATAGATGAGCTCGTGGGCGATGCCGTCGCCATGCCGCACGGCGTACGTGGTGGTGCGGAGGTCGGCGCTCATGACCTCCATGTTGTGCACCGTGTTGCGCACACTGTCGGCCAGCTGCTTGTCGTACACCATCGCGTGCACGAGGCCCTCGCCGTGCTGGGCCTCGTTGAGCAGCACCTCGAGGTGGTCGAAGCTGCGTGCCAGGCTGGCCTTGGCCGCTTCCTGCTCGGCCCCCAGCATCAGGTCGACCTTCCGGCCGATGCTGTGCGTCTTGTCGAGGATGCCCGACATCTTCTGCATATTCGCGAGGAGGTCGAGGGGGTCTTCGGTGTCGATGAGGTCGCCGTCGGACAGCATCTGCGACTCGGGCGCCCCCATCGAGATGGAGACAATCTTGTCGCCCAGCACGCCCACACTGTCGATGCGGGCCACCGAGTCCGCCCGGATGCGCGGCTGGTACTCGGTCATGATCTTCATCTCGACGTACATGAGCCGTTCGTCCAGCGACCCGGAGAACTGGATGTTGGACACCTCGCCCACGTCGAAGCCCGCCAGGCGCACGGTGGCTCCGGGCACCAGCCCCTGGACGTCCTGCCACTTGGCATGCAGCGTGTAGCGGTCGCGCAGAAGGTCGACCGAGCCCCCCACCACGAACAGCATCACGCCGCCGATGAGGATGAGCGCGGTGACGAAGATGCCCACCCTCAGCTCGCGATTCTTGCCGTTGGCCACCGACCGCTCCCGTGTTCGCTGTCGGAGACTACCGCGATGCTCCCCACGGTGGCAGTCAGGTGACCGCTTCCCGCCGCAGCCTGGACACCACGGCCGCACCGCAGAGCTTGTAGAGCAGGCGCGCGCCCACGATGGCGTCCCAGGCGTCTTCTTCTGTCACCCCGTCCGCACCCGGGCTCACTTCGCACAGGTCGAAGGAGCAAATGGTGCGAGACCGGGCCAACAGCCGCAGCAGGTGCTCCACCTCGCGCCAGGACAGCCCCCCCGGCACCGGAGTGCCCGTCTGGGGGCACAGGGTGGGGTCGAGGCCGTCGATGTCGATGCTCACGTGCACATGCTCGGGGAGGGCATCGACGATGGCCCGGGCCACCTCGGAAAACGGCCGCCCGGCCAGCTGGGCATCGGCCAGTCGGAGGTCGGTCCAGGCGTGGATGCGCTCCGGTTCTGCGGCCACACGGTCGAGCTCCGCCGCCCCCATGTCGCGCCAGCCCACCCCCACCAGCGGCCGCACATTCGGGCAGGCCGCCAGCACATTGTGGAAGACCGACGCATGCGACCACCGAAAGCCCAGGTAGGCCACCCGGAGGTCGGCGTGGGCGTCGATGTGCAACACCCCCAGCTGGTCGACCGTCTCGGCCACCGCCTGCACCAGACCGAACGGCGCGCTGTGGTCGCCCCCCACCACTGCGGGGATGCGTCCGGCCGAGAGCGCCGCCTGTGCGCGCGCGTACACCCACCGGTTCATGGTGTCGCCCGCGGCATTCACCCGCCGGACACGACCATCCGAAGCACTGGCCCCGCCCGACGCGATGACCGCCAGAGCGTCGTCCTCGTGCGCATCGTTGAGCGCCCCCACCTCCGCTTCACCGTCGATCCAGGCGATGCCTCTCTGGTAGACCGGCCCGAAGGCGAGGTCGGCGAGGTCGACCTGCATCGACGCCTGGCGGATGGCAGCCGGCCCATGGCGCGTGCCCCGGCGGTAGCTGGCCGTGAGCTGCCACGGAACCGAAACAACGTGCACGAGGGCATCTTCCGGCACGCACTCCGCACCATAGAGGCCGTCTTCGCCCGGCCCGTCGGGGTCGAAGTCCACATCCAAGCCACGCGGCAACATGGGGGCTCCAGGCGGCTCAGAGAGTGGCGCCGCACGCCGAGCAGAACCCGCCTTCGCCCGGCAACAGCACCACGTTCTGGGCGGACTGGCACGACGGGCAGCGGTCGACCAGCCGCGCACCGGACGTGAGGCGGTCGCGGTGGAAGTACTCCCGCGCCTGCCGGTGGTAGACGATGCGGGGCGCTTTCGGTCCCTGCAGCAAGCTGAGCAGGTGCGACTCTGCATCCGCAGGCAGCATGCCGTGGGCGTCGGCATATTCCTGGATGGTGAAGCGGTCGCGGGTGTGGATCCAGGCCAGCTTCTTCTGCACGGCCTTGTCGCGGAAGTGGAACACCAGGCCCACTCCCAGGAACACCGCGCCGATGACCAGCGGGGCCACGCCGAAGAACACTCCAACACCGATGCCGTCTTTCCAGGAGTGCCCCTTGGCGGGGTCGATCATCATCCCGAACGACAGGCACGTCATCATGAAGCCCCACAGCAGGGACAACGTGCCACAACCGATCAACGGAACCTTCACGGGCCCTCCCACGACAGCGAGCGCCCGACGACCCTAACGACTCGCTAGCGGGTCTCGCAGACCACCTTGTAGGCATTGTTCGCTGGAGCGATGCGCCAGTGGCTGTCCCAGCGGGTGCTCTCGGCCGTGGTGAAGTCGGTGACCACGATGGCTGCGCCGTGGTTGTCGTAGCCCCAGGCGCCCGATTCCTTCACGCCATCGAAGTCCTGGTAGTTCCAGGTCTCGCCGTTTTCCCACTCCCACTGGGCCCAGTACCAACCGCGTGCGCCCTGCCAGGCCGTGACCGTGGAGTCGATCTCGGGGTTGTAGGCCCCAATCCAGAACCAGGTGTTCAGCGCGCCATCGTTGTCGGCGCCGTTGTAGGCCGCTTCGACGAGCCACCTGAACTCGGTCTCGGAGGTGGGGGTGACCATGTCCATCGACACCGAGTCGCACAGGTCGGCGGCATCGTCGAAGTCGACCGACCGGTCGATGAAGGCGTAGCCATGGCCGCCGTGGAAGCGCCACTCCGACACGAGGCCGGGGTTGTGCGCGCTGATCAGGAAGGCCATGAGGACTGGGCTCGACATGGGGACCTCGCCTTTGGTGGTGAGTAGACGGTACCACCGTTGCACAGGAATTCGACTCCTATTTCGCGCCATTGTCCGCTCCGTCTGGAATCGCACCGCACGCTGACCCCGCGCAGGCCCCGCCGTCCGTTCGGCACACTCGAAGACACCCCACCAGTGGCTGCTTTCGAGGTCCCTGCCCGCGACGCACGATTCTGCGTCGAATCCTGTCCCCAGCGCAGATTTCCATCCGACGCCTGGCGCCCCCACTCACGGCCGCGGCCCCATCCGATACGCTCCCCGCTCGCTCAGCCCCCCGGGTGCCGTGCCCTTCACTCCTCCGCGCCCCACGTCCCGGCTCGACCGCCTCCGGAAGGCCCTGGACCGCTTCATCCACCACCCCACCACCGACATGGTGGTGGTGGTCATCATCTTCGTGGCCGTGGGTGCCCTGCTCGGAGAAGCCGCCTACCCCAAGGGCTCACGCGGTCGGGAGTGGCTGCGCTTCATCGGCGACTCCTGCAGCACGTTGTGGGCCTTCGAGCTCTCCATCCGCTTCTTCGTCGCCCGCAACAAGCGGCGCTTCCTGAAGCGGTACTGGCTCGACCTCCTCGCCGTGGTCCCCCTGGCCCGCCCGCTCCGCTTGCTCCGCGTGCTCGTGCTGCTGCGCCTCTTCCGGGCCGGCATGCTCATGAACCGGCGCCTGCTCGCCTACTCCGGCGTGCTCCGAGGCACCCTCAACGAGCTCACCATCGTGGCCACGCTCACCATCACCATCGTGCTGGTGGGAGCCATGACCCTCCAGCTGAGCGGCGGCGGCGTCACCCTCGCGAACGGCGACCTCTACGGCGACCTCGAGGGCAACCTCTGGTTCGCATTCATGACCCTCATCGGCGGTGAGCCCATCTTGGGCCAGCCCCGCACCGAGCTCGGCATGGCGGTCACGGTCGCCCTGATGCTCGGCGGCATGACGGTCTTCGGCATCTTCATCGGCACGGTGTCCGCCTCCATGGTCACCGTCCTCACCCGGAGGCTCCAGGTGTCCGACCTCGACCTCGACGAGCTCACCGACCACATCATCGTCTGCGGCTGGAACCCCGCCGGCCCCACCATGCTGGGCGAGCTGTTCACCGACGGCCACAAGCGCCGTCCCGTGGTGGTTCTCACCGAACAGAACGACCGTCCACCCGACCTCCTCCTGCCCCACATCCCCCCCGAGCTCGTCTACCACCACCCGGGCGACTACACGCGGGTCGACGTTCTCGAGGCCGTGGGCATCCGACGCGCCAGCGCCGCCATCCTGCTCACCGACACCCTCACCCCCCGCAGCGACCAGGACCGCGACGCCCGCACCGTTCTCGCCGCCCTCACCATCGAGCGCATGGCGCCCGGCATCTTCTGCTGCGCCGAGCTCATCAACGGCCAGCACGAGAGCCTGCTCAAGATGGCCAAGGTGGAAGAGGTGGTGGTGCGCGACTGGTATGCGGGCGTCATCATCGGCAGCATGGGCCGCAACCGTGGCCTGTCGCGCGTTCTCAACGACATCCTGTCCACCGCCGAGGGCAACGCCTTCCACAAGGTGCGCGTGGGGGCCGCCCACGCCGGTCAGACCATCGGCGCTCTGCACGACGTCCTCAAGCAGCGGCAGAACGCCATCCTGGTGTCGTGGCAGCGCGAGGACGACCGAGGTCAGACGCTCTCCACACAGGTCAACCCCCCGGTCGACCTGGTGGTTCAGGAGGGCGACATCCTGGTGGTGATTTCCAATCGCGTGGTGCGCCTCCAGTAGCTGCTGACGCCCTCCAGACACACAACCGACACACACCACACATTCGGTGACGTAGCGTTGCCCTCCGTGCCAACGGAGAAACCATGAACGCGCGCTCCATCGTCTGTGTGTCCTTCCTCCTCGCCTGCAGCGGAAAGGGCGACTCGGCCGAGGATGTCGTCGTCGACGCCCATCCATACGCCGGTGCATGGACCGGCTCGGTGAACGGGTATGCCAACTTCGACGCCAGCTGGGAGACCGAGCCCTACTGTACGGGCGAGCTCTACGCAAATGTCGACAACGACGGCGTCTTCACAGGCAACGGCAGCTGCACCATCACCTGGGGCCCTGCCGAAGGAGAGGTGTTCGACGCAGAGGTCACCGGGGAGGTCGACCTCGAGGGAGCGTTCAGCTTGCGCATCGAGCTTCTCTTCGACACCGAAGAACGCAGCTGGCAGGCCACCTCGGTCAGCGGAACCACCGACGGCACCAACATCTCCGCGCGCGGCCTCACCCTCTACTTCCCCTCCACCGGCGGCGACCTCGAAGCGTACGCGGGCCTGGACGTCTCCAGGTAGGCCAGTCCACCTCACGGATCTCCGCCCGCTGTCCGCTGGAGGTGAGCACTGACGTGCTTGGCACACACCCATCATGGCGACCCCCCCTTTCCTCCGCTAGGATGCCCGGGTCGGTGCAGACCCCCGTGCAGGTGAGACCACGATGAATCCAAACGACTCGGCCGTGCCCACGCCCCCCTCCCCTCGGCAGCCGGTCCACGGACGGTCGGCCCGCTGGCTCGCGCTCCTGCTGGTGGGCGCTCCCATGTCCGGCTGTGCCATCGAGCAGTCCTTTGGCAAGTCCGGCGGCGAGACGGCCCGCCCCGACATCCTGGTCGACCCCGACCGCATGCTCTTCGAGCGCGTGCCCTTCGGCGAAGAAGAAGTCCAGACCCTCACCATCTACAACAACGGCACCGCGGCGCTCAACGTCTCCACCATCCGGGTCGAGCAGTCCACCGCCTTCACCGTCCTCGCCGACCTCCCCGCCACCATCCCCGGCGGCGACTCCATGACGGTCGACGTCACCTACAGCCCCATCAACGACGAAGACCAGGGCTACGCCTACGTCGACAGCGACGACCCCGACACCCCCAACGCACCGGTCGAGCTCATCGGCACGTCGGGCTCGCCGCGCCTCATCATCGACCCACCCGCCTACGACTTTGGCGAGCTGCCCGTCTACTGCCGCAACTCGGTCACGCACACGCTCACCAACGACGGCACCGCCGACCTCACCATCTCCGGCATCTACGAGACGGGCGAGGGCTTCACCCTCAACTCCGACGTGGGCCTGCCCGCCGTGCTCGAGCCCGGTGAGTCGGTCGAGGTCGACGTCGAGTTCGAAGCTCTGCTCCCCGCTTCCCTGTCCGGCGGACTGTGGGTGGAGAGCAACGACCCCGGCGGCACCCGCGAAGCCCGCCACCAGGGCATCGGCGACGAAGACGGCGTGTGTCTCTCCGTGCCTCCGGGCGGCGATGCCGAGGTCGACCTCGAATTCACCGCCGAGTACAAGATGGCGGATGTCGCGTTCGTGGTCGACACCACCTGCTCCATGTCGGGCTTCGCCAACCAGGTGGCCAACTCCTTCTCCGGCATCGCGGCCGAGGTGGCCACCCGCATCCCCGACGTCACCTTCGGGGCCGCCACCTTCGACGACTACAACTACGCCGGCGGTGGCGAGGAGATGGGCTCCGGCGCCGACAAGCCTTGGATCCTGCTCCAGCAGCAGACCTCCGACATGAGTCTCGTCAACTCGGCCCTCGGCAGCATCTCCATCCACAACGGCGCCGACTGGCCCGAGTCGTCCATCGAAGCCCTCTACCAGGCCGCCTCGGGCGCAGGCTTCGACCAGGACTGCAGCAACTCCTACGACTCCGGCGACGACGTCCTGCCCTTCATCGCCCACCCCGGCGACGCCTTCCAGGGCACGTCCAACGAAGTCTACGACCCCAACGTGGAAGGCACCGGCGAGATGGGCGGCATGGGCTTCCGCGAGAACGTCCTCCCCATCATTATCTACGCCACCGACGCCGAGATGCGCGACCCCGAGTCCGGCTACAACGTGCCCGGCAGCGGCTCGTGCAACCCGGGGGCAGCGGGCATGTCCGACGCCACGCGCGCCCTCAACGACCTCGGCGCCAAAGCCATCGGCATCGTGGTCAACAGCGGCTCCGGCTCGGTCCCCTACAACCAGATGACCGAAATCGCTGCGGCCACCGGCACCTACGCCGACTTCGACGGCGACGGCGACGACGACCCCGGCGTGCTCCTCTGGAACTCCGGCGACCTCACCGAGAGCATCGCCACAGCCATCGAAGACACCGTCGACAGCGCCGTCTTCGACGAAGTGCGCCTCTACCCGGTCTACGACTCCAACAACTTCGTGTCCTCGATTACCCCCGAGAAGTACGAAGACGTCCCGTCCGGCCAGGAGATGCCCTTCCACATCGAGTTCGAAGGCGTGGTGCCCTCCGAGCCCTCCGACCGCACCTACCCCATCGAGTTCGCCCTCGAAGGCAAGGTCAACGACGTCGAGCTCATCCTCGACCGGTTCGTGGTGCACGTGCTGGTGCCGGGCGCTTGACCGGACGGTCTGCCGGACCGCTACGCCCGGTCGACCGGAACGTCTCTGCTCGACAGGCCTGCGAGCATTCGGCACATGCGCGAGTGCTCTTCCCACAAGGCCCAGCCCGAGGCCTCGATGGGCCGTGAGCCGTCGTAGCCGTCGGGGATGGGTGGTGCCTCTCCGGGTGCACAGCTCCGCGCCCCCTTCACCGAGCACCCTCGGATGAGGTCGGGGATGCCCTCGACCAGGCCCTTGAAGGCACGGGTGGCCGAGCGGGGGTCGTGGCCGGGGAGGTCGGTGGTGTCGGTGAGGCCGGCCACCAACCGGAGGAAGCGTCCGGGGCCGTGCAGGTCGACCACACCCAGCCGGCGCTCGGTGCCCAGGCGCAGCACCTGTTCTTGTCGACGCCCTCGGGCGAGCGAGCGCCCCACCCGGTAGCGCCGAATGGTGACCTCGCCGGGCACCGCGACCTTGATGCCGGTCCAGGGCAAGGAGCGGAGGTCGGCCGGTGGAGACTCGGGGACATCTCCATCCCACGGCCAGGTGGCGCTCACCTCGAAGCGGCACGACGACCGCACGCACCGCAGGACCAGATCTGGCGCCGCGATGCCCCGAAGCTCATCCCGGCTGGCCACGATGGCGTCGATGCCCAGCCGCTGAACCTGCACTGCCGCCGTGCGCAGCGGGGTGGGGTCGTCGCCGCGGAGGGCCACGCGGGGGGTGCGGGCAATCGCCGCAAACCGGGCCGTCACGCCGTCAACGCCCAGCGCCCGGGCGAGCGGTCGGGTGAGCTCGGCGTCGCCCGGACCGTGAATGACCAGCATCCAGTGATGCCGGTACCGGGGCAGCTCGACCGCCGGACGCTCGCGCGCGGGCGGGACCGGGACCGGGACCGGGGGGTCGTCGGGGAGCGGGACCAGGAGGGGCGGAGTGAGCGACGGTGGCAGCGGCTCGACCGGTGGCGCCGACCGAACCGGAGCCGGCGGGGCCAGCTGTGTGGCGTGGTCGAGGGCCTGCTGCACTGCGGCGAGTGCTTCGGCGACGGGCCGACCTTCTCCATGCGCCACGAGCGCCATCCGCGCCGAGGCCACCACCGCCTGGAGGGCATCGCCGAGGGAATCTCCAACCGGCCGAGGACCCGCACGCACTGCGGCGGACCGAGCTGCGGGTGCCGGACGCCTCACCGGGACCGAAGAAGGCGGTGGCGGTGTGGGCTTGCGGGGGGGCGGTGCCGCGCGTGGCGGTGGCGGAGCGGGCTGACTGCGGGCTGCCGACATGGCCGACTTGAGCTTGCCGATGTCGCCGCCCGCCAGGGCTTCGCGCACCAGGGCGTCGAGGTTGCTGGGGAGCGTGGGCGGCGCCGGACGGGAGGGTCGGGCCACCGGCGACGGCATGGCGGTCCCGCAGTACAGGCAGGTCACACGATGCGCAGCGTTGGTGCGTGAACATCTCGGACAGGACACCGGATCGGCCATCGCGCCGTACCTCCCGCATGCGCATATCGCTTCCATCGGCCCCATCCGCCCAGAGTAGAGTGCCGCGGCGCATGGAGGATGCTGTCCGCCAGGCTGGCGCGCACCACCAGGCCCCGTCGTCCCGGCCGCGCGACGTCACCACCAGGCAACTGGGGCGGTTGCCCCGAACGCATACACTGCGCGCAATTCCGGAGTCCGCCATGTCCCTCGTTCGTGTCCCCCCCCTCGTGGTGGCCCTGCTCGTTCCCCTGGCCGCGTGTTCCGACTACAACCTGAACAACAAGGACCGGCCTCTCGACCGCCAAGACGACGAGACCGGCGACCCCGGCACCACCCTCCCCGACTCCGGCGACACCGCCGAAGACCCCACCTGCCCCGACACCGAGTTTGCGCAGGAAGACCGCGGCGTCGACGACACCTGCAACGGCGAGCCTCCCGGCGGCTTCACGCCCATCATCGAGTGGCAGCACGGCTCGGGTGCGGGCTGCCTGTCTCAGCCCATCGTGGCCGACCTCGACCAAGACGGCGTGCCCGAGGTCATCTACAACAGCCTGCCCAACCTGTTCAACCCACCGGGACACCTCACGGTGGTGCGCGGAGACACCGGTGCCCTCGTGTGGCAAGACACCGCCGCCGCCATGGCTTTCGGCTCTCCGCCTTCGGTGGGCGACATCGACGCCGATGGCGAGCCGGAAATCGTCTACGTGCGGGAGTACACGTCCGGGCTCATCGGCGCAGGCGACTACACCGTGGTGGCGGTCGACATCGACGGCAACCTGGAGTGGGAGTCCGACCACCACGAAAAGCTCGACTTCGACTGGGCCACCGCCGTCAACCTGCGCGACATGGACAAAGACGGCCACCCCGAAGTCATCGCCGGGCGGGTCATCTTGAACGGCGCAGATGGCACCGAGCGTGGCACGGGCCTGTTCGGTCGCGGGTCGTACGGTGTCGCTGGCGGAGGCCTGGCGTTCACCGAAGCCAGCGTGCCTGCCGTCGTGGACATCGACCTGGACGGCATCGACGAAGTCATCGTGGGCAACGCCGCCTACACCCCCGACGCCGCGCCCATCTGGTGGGACACCCACCTCGACGACGGCATGGTGAGCATCGCCAACTTCGACGCCGACCCCGAAGGCGAAGTCGTCGCCATCTCGTACAACACCATCCGCCTGATGGACACCGACGGCACCGTGCTGTGGGGCCCCACCGAAGTCCCTGGCGCCAACATCCTCTCCTCCGCAGCCATCGCCGACCTCGACCAGGACGGCCTCCCCGAGATTGTCACGGCGGGCGGCAACAGCCTCGTGGTCTTCCACGCCGACGGCACCGTGTTCTGGCAGGCCTCGGTCACCGACGAGTCGGGCGCCACCGGAGCCAGCTTCTTCGACTTCGAAGGCGACGGCATCCTGGAGGTGGTCTACATCGACGAAGTGGCCATGACGGTCTACGACGGCCAGACCGGCGGCGTGAAGTTCCTCGACACCAACCACATGTCCAACACGATGATGGACTACCCCACCGTCGCCGACATCGACGCCGACGGCGAAGCCGAGATTGTGGTGTGCAACAACGGCTTCATGCCCGCGGTCACGGTGTACGGAGACCAGGACAACTCCTGGCGCGGCGCCCGCGATGTGTGGAACCAGCACGCCTACAGCATCACCAACATCAACGACGACCTCACCATCCCCACCGACCCCACCCCCGGCTTCGTCGAACACAACACCTGGCACTCCGCGCTGCCCGCCGACCTCGCCCCCCTCGGCTGGGACCTCCAGACCGAGCTGGTGGAGGTGTGCACCGATGACTGCGACACCGGCGTGCTCCGGCTCACAGTGCGCATGCTCAACCGTGGCCCCGAAGACCTCCTCGAGCCCTTCGACTACACCGTGTACGCCGAGGTTGACAGCGCGTGGGAGGCCGTCCACACCGCCACATTCACCGACGGCGTGGCCAGCGGCATCGCCACCGAGGGCCTGGTCCTCGAGCTCGACGCCAGCTTGTTCGCTGACGCCACCGCCGTGCGCGTGAACATCGACGACGACGGCACAGGCACGAGTGCGCTCGACGAATGTGACGAGACCAACAACGTGTCCATCTTCGAAGGCGACCTCTGCGCCGGGTGAGCGGACGCCCGGGCGGTCAGCAGTCGCCCGACAAGCCCAGCTCCTGCACCAACGCCACCAGGTCCGCCGCCGGGGTGGGCTTGGTGAACACCCGCGTCGCCCCCTGGTCCAGCAGCCGTCGGTCGGAGTGGTCGGCGTAGCCCGTCAGGAACACCCACGGCGGCAAGCCACCCAGCCGCTCCTGCGCCGCATGGAACGTGCTCAAGCCATCGAGGTTCGGCATCCGCACGTCGCACAGCACGAGGTCATAGGTTCGCCGCTCGAGCAGATCGAGCGCCTCGAGGCCGTCCCCCGCGGCGTCCACCGCAAACCCCAACCGAGCGAAGAAGCGAACGAGGACCCTGCGTAGCTGCGGCTCATCGTCGACGACGAGCACGCGGGGGCTCACCCGGCTGTCCGACAACACGATGGCCCCACCCCGTCGAGCACCACCTCGAATGTGGTGTGGGGACGGTCGGACCGGAACCGCAGCACGCCGTGGTTGCGCTCGGCCAGTCGCTTCGCCACCGCCAGCCCAAGCCCCGTGCCCCGACCGCGGGGCTTCGTGGTGAACCAGGGCTTCATCAGGTCGGCCTGGTGTTCGGGGGCCACGCCCGGTCCGGTGTCCACGCACCGCAGCGTGACTTCACCATCTGTACGAGCCACCTCCAGGGTGATGCTGGCGCCCGGCACATCGGTAGAGGCGTCGATGGCGTTGTGGACCAGGTTGAGGAAGATGTGCACCAGCTCGGCTTCGCGCCCACACACCAGCAGCTCCGGGCTCACCGCGGGAACCTGGAGCGAGATGCCCGACACGGATGCCCGCGAGCCACACAGCGCCACCACGTGCCCGAACAAGGTGGCCACGGGCACGGGCTCCATGGGGTCGTCACGGGTCTCGCGCGAGAGCGCCCGCAGTGCCTTCGTGATGCGCCCTGCACGACGGGCCGTGGTGCAGATGGCATCCATCGACGACCGCAGCTGGTCGTCGGTGAGCGACGCCCCTTCGAGCTCCATCTGGAGCACCTCGGCTTCCATCAAGATGATCTGCAGCGGGCTGTTCAGCTCGTGGGCCACCCCACCCGCAAAGAGCGCCAGCGACTCCACCCGCGCCTCTTGCTCTGCCGCCTCTCTCTGCTGACGACGGACCTTCTCGGTGACATCGAGGTGCGTTCCCGTGAAGCGAATCGGACGGCCCTCGGCATCCCGACCCGAGATGCGCCCCCGGTCGAGAATCCACATCCAGTGGCCGTCGGCGTGCCGCATCCGGTGCGTGTTCTCGTACCGTTCCGTGCGTCCTTCGAGGTGGGCCTGGATGTCGGCGTAGCAGCCGTCGATGTCGTCGGGGTGGACCCGACTGCTCCAGGTCTCGAGGTGCATGGGCGTGTCGGCGTGCACCAGCCCCAGCATCTCGCACCAGCGACGGTCGAAGTTGACCGAGTCGTCGCGGGTGTCCCAGTCCCAGATCCCGAGCCCCGTGCCCTCGAGGGCAAGGTCCAGGCGGTCGATGAGCTCTTCCTCGGTGATGTGGTCGAGGAAAGCACGGATGCGAGACATGGCATCTCCGTGGGGTGGTCCACGGGTCATACCACATAGGAGCCAGAAGCGCTGACTAGCCGTAGCCAAATCAAGTCAACGGATGTCAGCGCGACGCACCATCGGAGCACGCCTCTGCCGCGGCATCCGGAAGCTCGGCCACACCGACTGCGAGCGGCGGGACCTGGAGCCGGGTGCGCACCGCTCCTTCGAGAACAGGCACCACGAGGTCGTCTCCAAACTCCAGCAGCGTGCCGTTGTGGCGGACCTCGGTGGACGCCAGCTCATCGGCCTCGAGCAGGTGCACGCGCATGTTTCGCGACGACATCCCCGAGATGCCCACATCGAAGGTGCGGTCGGTGGAGAGGTTGATGGCCAGCACGCTCACCGCGCCGTCCCCATCGGGGTGACAGTGGGCATACACGCGCAGCTGGGGGTCGCCAGAGCGGACAGACAGCACACCGGTGCCCATCGTGGTGCGCCACAACAGCGCCGCCCAGTAGTCGGGGCGAGGGGTCAGCGTTTCGTCGTCGAGCATGCCGTAGTCGCTGCCCGAGAGGGTCTGGCGCACCATCACCGGCTGTCCCCGTGCGGCCAGGCCACCCAGCTGGTCGAGGAACCAGAACGAGCTGGCCCAGGTGTCGGAGACCCCCGCAGCACCGCCACACTGGGCGTTTCCAGACTCCCCGAGCCACACGGCGGCATCCGGCGCATGGGCCGCAGCGTAGCCCTCCACGGTGTCGGCCCAGAGGTGCACCTCGTCGAGGTTGTCGGGGTCGAGCATCACCTCGGGTCCGGCCAGGCGGCTCTGCACAGGGCAGCGCTCGGACTGCTGGGGGTAGTAGTGCCAGGTGACCACGTCGAGGTGTGGACCGGCGTGCACCAGGGCGTCTTCCATATACGCCACGATTTCGCCGCTCTCGGGCCAATAGGCCACCGATGGCCCCAGCACCGGTACGCCGGGTGTGTGGGTGTCGCGAAGGACCGCCAGCGCAGCCATGTCGTCGCCATACTGCGCTGGCGGGATGGTCTCCCCGAACTCGAGCGGGAAGGCGTTGAGCTCGTTGCCCAGCTCCCAGGCCGCGATGGGGTCTGCGCGGTCGGCGGCGAGGGTCAGCAGGTCGGCGGCGTTGTCGGGAACCCAGGCACCGGATGCATCGCGGGCCGTGGGGCTGGCGTTGAGGGTGAAGAAGACCTGCGTGCCAGTGTCGCGCGCGAAGTCCGTGAGCCCCGACCACGTGGGCACATCGATGACGCCACGGTAGCCTTCGGGCGCCTCGACGGTGTCGCCGGAGGTGTCGTACCAGAGGTGGTCGGCGTCGGTGCCACCCACCCGAATCATGGCCGGGGCCAAGGCCGCCACGAGGGGCCGCAGAGCGGGTCGGTCGAAGTCGTACTTCTCGATGTAGACCTCGGGTTCGTCGGCGCCATCCTCGGCCCAGAACTCCGTGCCAGCCACCTGGCTCGAGTCGACCGCAAAAGACAGCATGCGGGCGTCGACCGTGTGGATGCGGGCGCTCCCGTCGACCGTCACCAACGCACCCTCGCTGCCGGCGGTCGACGGTCCGCCCGAGTCGCCGCCCTTGTCGCGACACCCGTACAGAACGCTGACAGCGACGGCCACCACACCGATCATGCGCCGAGATGGTGCCGTGGGGGGGGATGCATCCATCGAGACCTCCGGACCGCCGGATACCCCACCACCCGCGTGTTCGCACACGGGGGCCCGCGGCCGGGGCGAAGCGTGCTAAACAGCTGCACCTCGCCTGTCCGGAGCCATCATGCCTGCCCCATTCCTCCTGTTTGCTGGCCTCATCGCCTCATCCAACACCGCAGATGCCGCCGGCTACTACATGTCCGACGTCGGCACCCGCGGCATGGCCCGCGCAGGCGCCTTCATCGCCGGCGCCGACGACCTGAGCGCCCAGTACTACAACCCCGCCGCGCTCATCCGCCTGCGGCGTCCGCAGCTGTACCTCAGCTACACCCAGGTGCGGCAGCCCATCGAGTTCACCCGCAAGGACTACGACGCCGCCGGCAACCTCACCAACACCTGGGACACCGTGGTCAACGAGGCCAAGCCCATGCACATCCCGAACTTCGGGGTGAGCCACCACTTCGGCCTCGAAAACACCATGTTCGCGCTGGGCCTCTTCTCGCCCTTCGCCCCCCGCTTCGACTACGCCGAAGAAGGCGGTCAGCGCTACACCATGAAGAAGGCCGAGGTGCTCCAGTTCTACGTGGGCCCCTCCGTCGCGCACCGCATCAAGTGGCTCACCATCGGGGCCGGCGCCTACTGGACCTACGTGAGCGCCGACCAGTCGCTCGACCTCGCCATCTGCTCCACGGCCTTCGACGCCGAAGAGCAGAACTGCAACGACGAAAACCTCGACCAGACCGAACCCGGCAGCCAGGTCTACGACGTCGGCGTCGACCTCTCCATGGCCGACAAGATGCGCTTCACCTGGAACGTGGGCCTGCTCGCCGAGCCCGCCGACTGGATCAGCATCGGCTACAGCGCCCAGCCGCGCCTCGATGTCGCTGGCACCGGCTCCATCGAAGCCAAGTTCGAGGAAGGTCACTGGATGACCGACCCCGACGCCCCCCTGCCCATCATCGACGGCGACACCCACACCGACGAAGACGTCCTCGTCGAGCTCACCATGCCGTGGATCCACCGCATGGGCGTGGCCTTCCACGACGCCGACCGCAACTGGGAAGTCGAGGTGGCCGCCACCTACCAGCGCTGGCAGGTCACCGAACAGATCACGGTCTCCAACCTCGACCTCACCCTCCCGGTCACCGAAGAAGTGGCCAACTTCGACGTCGAAGACATCGTGATCGACGACGACATCGTCCTTCCCGCCCACTACGTCGACACCTTCAGCTACCGCCTGGGCGGCCACTACCGCGTCATCGACCCCCTCCTCCTGCGGGCCGGCGTGCTCTACGAGGGCTCGGCCATCCCCGCGTCCACCCAGGGCGTGAACCTGATGGACGGCAACAAGTGGGCCGTGGGCTTCGGTGGGTCGTACTCGCTCTTCGACAACGGCCTCGACATCGACTTCGGCGTGCTGCGCACCTGGTACCCGGAGCGCGAGATCACCGACAGCGTGGTGGCCCGCCAGGAGCTGCCGGTCAGCATCGCCGGTGCACTGCAAGACCCCACCGCCCTCGACAACCTCGAGCTCGGCCCGGGTCAGCCGGTGGGCAATGGCACGATGAACGCCAAGACCCTCTTCCTCAGCACGGCCATCACCTGGCGCTTCGGCAAGCGGCCACGCGCGAAGGGCTGAGCCGCTTCAGGTCTGCGGCACCACTTCCACCCGAGGCGGGCTGCCGCGCCACCGACCGATGACCACCCGTCCACCCTCTCCGGCCTCCACATCCACGCGGCCGTAGGGGGTGGGCAAGTTCTCGGCATGCTCCAGTCCGGGCATCAGCCGCAGTCGACGCGACTCGGCCCGCACCCGGTCCAGCGCCAGGATGCCGAACAGCGCGGCCGCGAGGGGGTCGTCGCCATGGCCCAGCGCTCCGCGTCCGGGATGGCGGGCGGTGGGGAGGGCGCCGGTGGGGGACGCCAGCGCCACCAGCTCCCCCAGTGGGTTGTAGGAGTCGTCGGCCAGGGCCTTCACCGCCGCGTAGATGCAGGTGCCGGCCACGTGCGCCCCGCCTTGGAGCAGCACACCACCGCCATGCCAGGCCCGGGTGCGCAGGTGGTGGAGCGTGGGCTGCACGCCGGGATGGGTGGGCGACACGAGGCCCAGCCACACCGCCACGAGCGCTGCCGTGGACGAGCCGTCGGGCGCCCGACCGGCATCTGCACTCCACGGCTCGGCTCCGAGCTCATGGCGCATCGCCTCACGGATGCGGCCCCCCGCGAGGGTCCACTCCGCGTGGCGGTCGTGGTCGCGGAGCACCCAGGCGCTCGAGATCAACCCGGCCGCCTTCCAGATGCGGGTCCAGCGGCTGCTCCCGCCCATGCCGAACAGTGCCCGACCGCCGGCCGGTGCATCCGACGTGATGATGTGGTCGAGGAGGCGGGCCCACGCCTCTTTCTGCTCGCCCAGCCAGGCTTCATCGCCCGTCCACATCACGTACTGTCCCGCCGCCCACGCCAGCACGGCCGCTTCTTCGGGCTCGCTGCCGGGGTAGCTGCCATCCCGACGTACCCGCGCCAGCTCCGCTGCCAGGCGGTTGCCCGCACGCCGCACAAAGCCCAGCCGCGCGAGGCTCACAGCGGCCACACAGCCGGCGAGTCCACCGCGCTCCCGGCCGATGAGCAAGCGCACGCGAACGGCGTCGAGCAGGCTGTTCACGGTGCCTTCAGGCAGACCGGGAGGGTCGGCGAAGCGCACGTGGCAGCCAGATGCGAGCAAGCCGCGACGGTCGGCGTTGGCGCTCTTGAACAAGGACTCGGCGGTGGTGCGCGCCACGGCCACAGGCACGCCCCGAGAGGGTCCGAGGATGGCGTAGCGAGACAGCGACTGGCCGGGCGCGAGGGTGGCCCGCCAGGCCTCTCCCCCGGCGCACGAGCCCATCGAGCAGCGCATGTCGATGCGGCCGGGGCGGGACCACCTGGTGTGTCCCCGACCCGCGAAGGCTTCCCAGGGGTCGTCGTTGTGGGCCAGCCGCCCCGCCACCATCGCATCCCCGGGTCGTCCAAAAGCCAGGACCGGCGTGCCGTCAGCCTGCCAGATGCCATCGGCTGTGCGCTGGAGCCGGAAGATGGGCCGCATGCCCTCCACCGTGGCCGGACGCACCTGCACCGCCACCCGCACCTGCTTGGGGACATCGGTGACCGACGACAGGCGCACATGCACCACCCACGCCACCCGACCGTCGATCATCACGGGCCAGTGCACCACCACGCAAGACACCCCCCGGACCGTGCGCGAGGTGCGCACCCCCACTCGGCTGTCGGTGCGGGCCTGGTCGGCCGGCGCATCGACCCGCGTGCCCGGCGTGCGCCCCATGGTCCACACACCTTCGGCATCGGCGAACCACACCCCCACTGCGGGCCCACCGTCCACACCGGCCCACGCATCGGGGTCGACCCAGGCCTTCGGACCATCTCCCGGCATCCCGAGGAGCGTGGTGTCGCGGGCGGCCAGGACCGGGTGCATCCCGAGGGCTGGCAAGAAGGCGGGGTCGTCGGGGTCTTGCTGCCGCATCACAGCGTGCGGCCAGGGTGCTTGGGCCCATGCCGACAGGGCCCGCGCGGTGAGTCGCGCACGCGTGACCTGGGCCGGACCGCCGGGAAGCAGCTCCACGGCAGGCATCTGCCCCACCATCGCAGTGAGCGCACGGGCGCAGGCAGCAGCCTGGTCGACTTCGAGTCCACCGAGGGTGCGAAACAGGCGACGGATGGACGGACGCACGCGGGGGGCTCCAGGCTTCTGAGGCCCCCCGCCTATCGCGCCAGACCGCGCGCCTCAGCTCTCGTGGCGCCAGCGTCGGCTGCGGGCCACTTCTTCCTGGTAGGCCAGGATCTCGCGGGTCTCGACGGCTTCGGTCCAGCCGAGCAGCTCGCGCATCCGGGCCGCGACCGTCTCGACCGCCGACAGCCCCTGGTCGCCATCGCGGAAGAAGATCTGGGTGCGACGGATGAAGAAGTCGCGCGCGGTGGCAGCCAGCTCCACCTCGACCGAGTGGTCGACCTGCGCCAGGATTTCGGGGCGTCCGGGCACGAGGCGGGTGGCGAGACGTTGGTCGACGGCAGCTCGGCGGGCGACGTCGGCTCCGCGGGTGCCGTAGATGGCAGCCAGGTAGCGGCAGATGTCTTCGGAGAGCTTGCCTTGGGCCGCATCCACCACGAGCTGCACCACCTTGGCTTCGTCGTCGTCGGCGGGCCAGCCCACCGCACCGGGCAGAGGCTCGCGGTCGGTGCGGGCTTCGCGCAGCTCGGAAGGCAGCTTGCCGGCGAGCATGAGCAGGTTGGCGGCCCGGTCGACCACCTCGGCCGCCATCCGACGGTAGGTGGTGAGCTTGCCGCCGGCGATGGTGATGAGGAAGTCGGGGTCGACCCGAATCTCGTGCTCGCGCGACACCGCGGACTCGTCGTCGGCGTCTTCCTGGCCGATGAGGGGCCGCACGCCCGCCCAGGTGGACAGGACGTCGGACTCGGTGAGCGTGGACTCGGGGAAGTAGTGGTTGCTGGCTGCGAGCAGGTACCGGACATCTTCTTCGGTAGCCGCCACGTCACCGGGGTCGGAGGAGAAGTCGGTGTCGGTGGTGCCGATGTAGGTCTGGGGGCCCCACGGGATGGCGAAGAGCACGCGGCCGTCTTCGGGGTGGAAGCAGACCACTGCGTTCTCGACCCGCAGGCGCTCGGCATCCACCACGATGTGCACGCCCTTGGTGGGCCGGAGGCGGGCCTTCTGGGTGGACGAGCCCAAGGCGCGCGTGCGGTCGGACCAGGGGCCGGTGGCGTTGATGACGGCGTTGGCGCGGACGGAGCGTTCGTCGCCGGACAGCACATCGCGCACGCGGGCTCCGCTCACACGGCCCTGTTCGTCGCGGAGCAGGCCCACCACCTTCGACCAGTTGAGCACGTGGGCGCCGGCATCTACGGCGTCGAGGGCGGTCTCGAGGGTGAGGCGGGCGTCGTCGGTGCGGCAGTCCCAGTACAGGGGCGCGCCCTTGAGGCCGGTGCGGTTGAGCGCGGGCTCGGCCTCGGCGACGGCCTTGCGGGAGAGGTTCTTGTGGATGCGGGGCGAGCGGAACAGCGACAGGCCGTCGTACACCCACATGCCCAGGTTGACGGTGAAGACACCGCGGCGGCTCGAGGCGTAGACCGGAAACAGGAAGCCGAGGGGCTTCACGAGGTGCGGCGCAATTTCCATCAGGATGCGGCGCTCGCTGACGGCCTCGAACACGAGCGAGAACTCCAGCTGTTCGAGGTACCGCAGGCCACCGTGCACCAGCTTGCTGGAGCGGCTGCTGGTGCCGGATGCGAGGTCGTCCATGTCGACCAGGCAGACCGACAAGCCCCGTCGAGCGGCATCGCGCGCTGCGCCGGCCCCCGTGATGCCACCGCCGATGATGAGGAGGTCGTACACCCCATCGTCGGCGAGGAAGCGGTCTGAGGTGGCGCGCATCTCGGTGCGGGTCGTCATGGGGGCCTCCGAAGCGGAAGGGGCCCTATCCCCCCGGTCGACCCTCCGGCGACCCCGCTGCCGCGACGTCACACACCGCCTACCCGCGGGTGAGCACCAGGTCGCAGTCCAGCTCGGACTCGAGGAAGTTGCCCACGGTGGCCTCGAGGGTGTTGGCGCCGTCCCAGCCGAGCTCATCGAAGCCATCACACGGCATCTCGTACGTGCCGTCTTCCTGGACCACCTGGCACACGGCATCCACCTCGACCACCTGCGGGCCAGAAGTGTTGGGCTGCACCCAGACGGAATCGAGCTCGACATCGGAGCGCACGCCATCGAGGGAGAGGTCGGAGATGAGGCCGTCGGCGTCGTATTCGTTGGACTTGTCGGCCTTGTCCACCTCGAAGATCAACGACACACCACCGGCGTCGCCGCACGCCACGGTGCCCGACCACGAGCCGGCCAGGCTGCCCTGTTCTTGCTTGCAGCCCACGGTGGACAGCATCAACACCGCCACAGCGACCGAGGTGAGACGAGTCATGCGTTCCTCCTGCGCGGGCGTCCATATGCGCTCCCGCTGCGACCGCGACGATAACGCCCCCACCCACCGGTCATGTGACGGAACCGTCAGGGCACTTCGTCCACCTCGGGTTCGGTGGGCTCGGCCGACGGCTCGGTGGCGGCTTCGGGCTCGGCCGGCGCTTCGGCGGGGTCTTCTTCCGGCTCGGAGGGCACGAACAGCACGGGCGGCACCACGCCGGGGGGCACGATGATGACCGGCTCGGCGGGCGGCACCACCACGGGCGGAGTCACCACGGGCGAGGCGTCGCGGGCGTCCATCGAGTCCTTCGACCGTCCCCACCGAAAGCCCACCTCGGGCTGCACGGTGGTCACCCGGCGCTGAACCGCGGCCACATCGAGCTTGTCAAAGGTGGTGCGCACCGCCACCCACGCCTCGCCAGTCGGCACGGCCCAGGTGGCACGGCCCGTGAGGTCGACCGCGGGCGCGTTCCACGGACCGGTCGCATACAGCGCAGCCGGAACCGCCACCTTGTTGGCCCACTGGGCATCCACCAGGTCGGGGGCCAGAGCGGTCCGGCCCCGTCGTGCCAACACCCCCACTGCGGGCGTTCCGGCCGAGAGCCGTACCTTGGCCGGGCCGGCATCCAGGCGCATGCCCGCGGTGGGCGCGAACTGGAAGTGGTTGCTGCACACGCCGTGCTGTTCGGTGCCTTCCGCCGCGAAGGCCACCCGCGAGCCCACAAAGAAGGGCCCCATCGCGTGCTGCCGCTCCACCTCGAGGCGCGACATCCAGTGCGCATCGCCGGCGCCGAGGTGGGTCTTGGCCAGGTCGAGGCGCGCCATCGGAGCGTTCCGCCCGTCCCCACGCGCCGTCAGCACAAGGCCCGGCCCGCCCTCCCGGTACTGCACCTGATCCCCTGCAAGCTCGGCTACCTTGCGGTGTTGGACCGAGACCGCAGCGCCGAAAGTACCCGCACTCGCGGTGGACACCCAGCCAAGGCTCAGCAGCAGGGCCGCTGGGATGAGACGACAGACAAGTGCGGAATCGTAGGGCACGACCACCTCCGCCGCGTGGAACACCACGGGTGGGCGGAGGTGTCACCGCTCATGTGTTGGTGGTGCGGTCCTTCACGTCGTCGAGCTGCGCGCGGAGCCTGGCGAGGTCGGCGGTGAGCTCCTCGACCGACTTCTCCAGGGCGCCCACACGGCCTGCGGGGTCGGCGCCACGCAGCTTCTGGGCCTTCTTCTCCAGGCGCGGGCGGTCCTGCATGGGAACCCCCACCCGCGCGAGCGCTTCGATGGCTCCGGCGCCGCTCGCTTCGCCCAGGTGCTGAAGCCCACCTGCGGCCGCCTTCCGCACGCCCACATCGGGGTCGCGGGTGAGACCGGAGAGCACATCGACCAGCCGCTCCCGCACCGCGCGGGCCTGCCAGCGCCCGGCCTTGCCCAGGTTGTCGGCGGCTTGCACGCGCACCGACCGCCGGGTGGCGGGCGCCAGGGCCAGGGCTTCGAGAACCTCGGTGGCGCGTTCGGTGCGCAGAGCGCCCAGGCCCTGCACTGCTCCACGGGCCACCCAGCCCCACCAGCCGTCGTTGGACGTCGCCTTGACCAGGCGGTCTTCGAACCGGACGTGGCGCTGCTTGCCCAGAGCGTGGAGTGCGGCGGCATGGGCCCGGTACGGACGGTCGCCTGCGTCGATCCACGCGGCCACGGCGTCGGCGAGCGCAGCATCGCGGTGCTGACCACAGGCATCGAGCAGAGCCGACATCGCCTTGGGGTCGGTCTCGACGGTGAGCAGCTCGGCCAGCAGGCCCGCAGCATGGGCATTGGGCGCGCTCCCCAGAGTGCGGGCGTAGTGGGCCCGGATCTGCCAGTGGGGCTCGGACCGGTATGCGGCGGCAATTGCCGAGAGCCCCTTGCGGCGCGCCTTCTTGCCCAGCGCAGAGGCCGCATCCAGGCGACCTCGGACGTGGGGAGAGTGCGACAGCGAGCGCGACAGCTGGGACACCCCGGCCTGGAGCGTCACCTTGGCCGGCAGCACCGACTCGGGGTCGACCACCACCTGCTGTGCATCGGCCGTGAGCGCGAAGCGGACGGAAGTGGACGCCTTGTCGAAGCGGACCGTCTGGCGATGCCACACCCCATCGCCATCTTCCACCGCCACGGTGAGCGGCAGCGAAAAGCGCGGCACATTGCTCTTCTTGGGCCAGTCCTTGCGCTTGACGGACAGCGTGCCCTCGTTGTCGTCGGCATCGAAGGACCACGAGGCTTCGAGGCGAGGGTAGCCCGGGCTGCGGAACCAGTCGTCGAAGAAGCGGGCCAGCGACCGACCGGAAGCAGCCTCGAGCTCACGCCGGAAGTCGTCGGTCTCGACCACCCGTCCGCGGTACCGGGCCAGGTACGCCCGCGTGCCCCGCCAGAAGGCGTCGTCGCCAATCTCCTTGCGCAACAGGTGCAGCCGGACGGCCCCACCCGGGTACAGGTGGCGGTCGTACATGTCCCAAGGACTGTCGAAGAAGCGGGTGGCGATGGGCCGGATGTACGCGCCGTCGGCTTCGGAGAAGTAGGCCCGCCGCTCGTCGGCCAGCTGCAGGTGCAGTGCATCGGTGCCGAGGGTGTCTTCGAGCCAGACGCTCTCCATGTACGTGGCCCAGCTTTCCTTGAGCCAGGCGTGCGCGTAGTCGCGGCAGACCACCACATCACCAAACCAGGTGTGCGCCATCTCGTGGAGGTTGATGAGGTCGACCAGCCAGCCAATCTCGGCGTGCGCCCGCGCGTCGACCACCCAGGCGTCGTCCCACGAGACCAGCGAGATGTTTTCCATGGCGCCGCCGATGCCGGGCACCGCGAACTGGAAGTACTTGGGGTACGGGAATGTGCTGTCGAGGAAGCCCGTCATCCAGTCGAGCATCTCGCGGGTGCGACCGAACGACCGCTGCAGGTCTTCCGTCGTGAACGGATGGGGCGCGAAGAACGCGATGGGCACGGTGCGACCATCGGCCGAGGTGTGCACGCCGCCGTCGGCTTCTGCAAATGCCCCGGTAGCCACACACGTGAGGTAGCTGGGACAGCCTTCGGCCAGGCGCCAGCGCACCGTGCGGGTGCCGTTGTCGTGGGTGGTCTCGTCGACGAAGGCACCGGCTGCGAGGGCGTGGTGCCCCACCGGTACGGTCAGCGAGATGTCGAGCTGCGGCCGGACGCTGGGGTGGTCGATGCAGGGCAGCCAGTACCGTGCCCGGTTGGTCTCGTGGTCGGTGGCGAGGAACGGACCCTGCTGCGCATCCCAGTCAGCCGACGGCCCCACCAGCCCCGAGATGGGAGCGGTGGCGGTCCATCGAAGCTCGACCTTGCGGGTGTCGCCGCGCTGAGCAGCATCCGCCCAGGTGATGCGGAGGCGGTCGCCGAGGTTGGTCCAGGTGACCGCGCCGCCATCGACACCCGTGACAGAGTCGACATCCAGGTCGACCGCATCCAGCTCGAGCACCCGTGTGGAGGGGTCGTGGCAGACCGCGGTGAGCACCATCGTTCCCGAGACGGCGCGCGCCGGGATGTCGGGGGTGAGGTGGAGGGCCAGGTGGACCGGTTCCCATGCGAGGTCGGGCGCATAGTCGGCGTCGACGCCAGGGCGGGCGAAGCCGGGTGCGGGAGCATGGGGGACGAGGGCCGAGAGATGCGCACGATGAGACACGAGGGGCTCCGGACAGATCGGACGCGGGGTGGATCCGAGGAGCCCGGCTCGTAACGCTCACATGCCCCACACCCAAGCCTTGGTCACGCGACAACTGCGCGTGTACGCCGTGGCCCGAAGAGTGCTGTCCCCACCCGCACGATGGTGGCGCCATAACGAACCGCTACTTCGAAGTCACCGCTCATTCCCATCGAGAGCTCGGTGAGCGCCAGCCCCTCCCCACGCCCCTTCGCAGCCAGCTCGGCCATCGCGGCGAAGTAGGGAGCGGCATCATCGGGATGCGCCACGGCGGGCGGGATGCACATCAGGCCCTTTACATCGACCAGCGGCTGCTGATCGACTGCGCGTGCGAGGGCCAGAGCCTCCGCTGCCGCCACACCCGCCTTCGAGGCTTCGTCGCCGATGTTGACCTCGATGAGCACCCCCACGGGTGCCGAGAGCGCGCCCCGACCCGCCAGGAGCGTGGCCCGCTTGGAGATGGCCTCGGCCAGCCGCACGCTGTCGACGGCATGCACCAGAGTGGCCGTCCCCACCACATACCGAACCTTGTTGCGCTGGAGCGGGCCGATGAAGTGCCACTCGGGCATCGGCCGGTGGCCCACCAGCGCCGCCGACTTGTCCCGAAGCTCCTGCGCACGGTTTTCCCCGAAGAGCCGGTGTCCGGCAGCGAGGGCTTCCTGCACATCTTCGGGTGTGCGGGTCTTCGAGGCCGCGAGCAAGCGCACCTCGGCGGGGTTGCGGTCGGCGGCCACACAGGCAGCGTGCAGCCGGGACAAGATGGACGTGCGACGTTCGGCGAAGCTCATGGTTGGTCCTCCACAACGACCGGCTCGATACCCACCCGGGCGAGCGCCGCCAGGACCGCATCGAGCGGCAGGCCCACCACCGTGGAGGTGCTGCCCCGAACCTCGGCCACCAGCGCCGCCCCCAGCCCCTGAACACCGTACCCACCAGCTTTGTCCCGCCCTTCGCCGGTGGCGATGTACGCCCGGACCATCGCAGGGGTGAGCGACCGGAACCGCACCTGCGCCGTCACAGCCCCAGACCGCTCCGTGCCATCACCTGCCCGCACACACCACCCGGTGGTGACCGCATGCCAGCGGTCCGCCAGCCCCAGCAGCGTGGCCTCGGCATCGGTGTCGTCGACCGGCTTTCCGAACACCCGGCCCTCGAAGTGCACCACGGTGTCGGCCGCGAGCACCACATCGCCGGGAGCTGCGAGTGCTGCGGCCTTTTCACGGGCCAGCCGCACCGCATAGGCCGCGGGGGCCTCGCCCTCCACGACCGACTCATCGATGTCGGCCGGAGACACGCGCGCGATGGGAATCCCGATGGCGGTCAGCAGGCCTCGACGCCGGGGCGACGCACTGGCGAGCACGAGAGAGGGGGTGGACATGACGACATCCTCGGGCGGGGGCAGCCTCCATACCGCGCCACTTCCAAGCGGGCCGGGCCCCTCCACCACACCCACCCTTTTCGAGGATGTCGAACGTTGGGTATGGTGCACCACCACTGGAGGACCCATGACCACCGCACGACTGCTCCTGCTTGCCCTTCCCCTCATCGCGCTCGGCTGCGGCGACAGCAAGGACGACGACGACACCGGGTCCGGCACCACCACCACCGGCGAGGGTGAAGGAGAGGGCGAGGGTGAAGGCGAAGGCGAAGGCGAAGGCGAGTCCCCCAACCCCTTCATGACCGAGGGCTACATCTCCTGCGCGCCCAATGCCTCGGGCCCCGACTCCATCGTCAGCGGCATCGAAGTCGACGATCCACAGGGCGCCGATACCGTCTCCAGTGATGCCAACACCATCCGCATCGAGAGCAACGGCGCGATGCTCTACGAAGACGTGCTGCCCTGCTTCAACGGCACCTGTCCGTGGTCGATTCGCGACGACGTGGCCGGCGGAGTGGACTGCACCACGGGCCCCGACCTCGACTACATCGTCACGTTGGTCGACGAAGACGGCAACTCGTCGGGCGAGATCACGGTCGAGTGGCGCTAGACGGGGCGGACCGTCCGAAGCAGCTGTCCCCACCGGTCGCCCTCGACGGTCCGGTGCCAGGGCTGCGCCTGTGGCACGCGCATCCGCCCAATCCGCACCTTCGGCTGTCCATCCAGCAAGCCCACCACCGCACGAATCACGCCTGCGTGCGCCACCACGAGGGTGGGTCCCCTGCCCTTCCGCGCATCCAGCGCCGCTATCGCTCGGTACGCCACAGCAGCGAGGGTCTCGCCACCGGGTGACGCCTGATTCCAGGCCGCCCGACAGCTGCTCCACCGGCTCGCCTTCACTCGGTCGACCGGCCAGGCGTCCAGCTCGCCAAAGCCGCGCTCCCGGAGGGCTGCCACCACCTCGACCGTGGCTCCCGGCTGGACCTCCGCCACCGCTTGGGCAGTCTGGCGGGCCCGCAGCATGGGGCTCGTGAGGATCCAAGAAAACGACACCGCGGAGAGACTGGCGGCCGCAGCGCGCGCCTGGTCCCATCCGCGGGGGGTGAGCGGGGAGTCCGTGGGCGCGACCAGCAGTCGGTCGACATTGCCCACGCACTCGCCATGACGGAGGAACACCCGGAGCTCGCCGGGTGCCGGGGGAGTCACTCCGCGGCCTTCCGGTAGTCCGCAATCCAGGCCCGCACCCGCTCTTCGGCCACCAGCAGCGCCGAGACATCGGGACGGTCGCCCAGCAGGTGGGCCATCAGCTCGCGCAGCGGCTTGAGCTCGCGACGGCCCAGGCGGGTGGCCACGCGGTCGATGCCGAGGCGGACCTCGCGGCGGACGTCGACTGCGCTCTCGAGCTCGCGGATGAGCAGCACGTAGCGATTGCGGAGGATGCCGATGGCGACGGGATCCCAGCCACCCTTGGCCTTGCGGGTCTCGAGGGCACGCACGGCGGGCAGCAGGCGGCTGGACTCACCGAGGGAGAGGTAGCGGACGATGGCGTCGTCGAGGGACTCATCAGCGGTGTGCGACCGGGCGATTTCACGCGCCGCGGCCAGCTCTCCCAGCAGCGCGATGCGCTTGCGCACCACCATCGGAATGCTGGTGCCGCCGAATTCGTCCATGCGGGACTCGATGCGGCCTTCGTGGGCGGTGCCGTGCATCTCGCCCAGGCGTGCGAGCACGGCGCGGATGGTGTCCATGTCTTCGGCGTCTTCGCCCGGTTCGCCCGGGGCGAGCCACAAGGTGACCAGGCCCATCGCCGCGCGGGTGACGGGCACCCAGGCCTTGTAGAGGGTCTCGAGGGGAGCGCCCGAGGCGTTGAGGTCGATGCGCAGCTGCTCGGCCCCGATGAGGTCGAGGGCGCGGTACCAGGCACGGGCGATGCGCACCATGGGCTGGCCCGTGAGCTCGCTCACCATCGGGAAGTACAGCGCGCCGGCGTCGCCCACCACCTCGCCCACCACCACGGTCATGCCGATGTCGCGGTAGAGCATGTGCGAGCGGATGCGGTCGGCGAAGTCGGTGGCGATGCGGTCGGGGAAGTAGCCCAGCACCTTGTCTTCAAAGCCGGGGATGAGCGCGGGGTCGGAGCTGTTGAGTTCCTTGAAGACGTGCATCTTCACGTGCGCCTGGAGCACCGCCAGCTCGGGACGGGTGACGCCCAGGCCGGCCACACTGCGCCGCTGGAGGACGTCGTCGCTGGGCAGGTTGAGGGTGGCGCGAGACAGGCCGCCCTTGCGGCACACCCAGTTGATGGCGCCCGAGAAGGTGAGTGGGTCGATGGCCGACCGCACGCTGTCGAGAGACAGCTGGCGGGCGTGGCGGTCGTTGTTGGCCAGGACGTCGTCGGCCACTTCGTCGGTGAGCGACTCGAGCAGCTCGTTGCGGGCATCGAGGGCCATGACCCCTTCGGTCACCATCGGATTCAGCAGAATCTTCAGGTTGACCTCGTGGTCGGACATGTCGACGCCACCGGAGTTGTCGATGAAGTCGGTGTTGATGCGACCACCGCGGAGCGCGAACTCGACCCGGCTGGCGGGGGTGAAGCCCAGGTTGCCGCCTTCGCCCACCACCTTGCAGCGGAGCTCGGTGGCGTTCACCCGGACGTCGTCGTTGGTGGGGTCGCCAGCGTCTGCGTGGGACTCGTGGGAGGCCTTCACGTAGGTGCCGATGCCACCGTTCCACAGCAGGTCGACGTCGAGGCGCAGGATGAGGCGCAGCACCACGTCGACGGGCAGCTCATCCTGGAGGACGCCCAGGCGTTCCTTGATCTCGGGGGTGAGCTGGATGGCCTTGGCGCGGCGGCTGAAGATGCCACCACCGGGCGACAGCTTGGACTGGTCGTAGTGGTCCCAGCCGAGGGCGGCGTCGAAGAGACGCTTGCGCTCTTTGTAGGTGACGTCGGGGTCGGGGTCGGGGTCGATGAAGATGTGCAGGTGGTTGAACGCTGCGATGAGCTTCATCTTGTCGTGCTCGACCACGCCGTTGCCGAACACGTCGCCGGAGGGGTCGCCGATGCCCACACAGGTGAATTCTTCGGTGCGGGGGTCGAGGCCCATCTCCGAGAACAGCCGCCGGGCGGTCATCCAGCCACCACGGGCCGTGATGCCCACCTTCTTGTGGTCGTAGCCGTTGGAGCCACCGCTCGCGAAGGCGTCGTCGAGCCAGAAGTCGTAGCTCTGGCTGATGCCGTTGGCGGTGTCGGAGAGGTGCGCGGTGCCCTTGTCGGCGGCCACGACGATGTAGGGGTCGTCGCCGTCGTGGCGGACCACGCGCGGGGGATGGTCGATGGCGCCGCCGACGATGTTGTCGGTGACGTCGAGCATGCCGCGGACCAGGATGCGGTACAGGCGGTCGGCGGTGGCCCGACGCTCGGCGCGGGTGCCCGTGTTGTGCTTGATGTAGAAGCCGCCCTTGGCACCTTCCGGCACGATGAGCACGTTCTTCACCATCTGGGTGCTGGCGAGGTCGAAGATCTCGCGGCGGTAGTCTTCGCGGTCGGACCACCGGATGCCACCGCGGGCGATGCTGCCGCCCCGGAGGTGGATGCCTTCCATCTCGCGGTGGTGGACGTACACTTCGTACTTGAGGCGCGGCTCGGGCATCATCTTCACGGCCGACGCATCCATCTTGAACGAGATGTAGTGCTCGGGGCGGTCGGTCCGGTAGAAGTTGGTGCGCAGCGTGGACTGCATCAGGTTGAAGAGCGTGCTGAAGACGCGGTCCTGGTCGTGGTCGGTGATCTTGACAATCTCGGACTCACACGCATCCGCGGTGGCCTTGATGGCGGCAGGGCGGTCGCCTTGGAGGTCGGGGTCGAATTTGGCCTGGAAGTACTGCCACAGCTTCTGCACCAGCTCGGGGCGACCGAGGAGGATTTCCTGGACGCGGGTGACCGTGTACGGAAGACCGAGCTGCCGGGCGTAGCCGTTGTACGCGCGCAGCATGTCGACGCCCTGCCAGGGGACGGACGCCCGCAGCAGGATGCGGTTCATGGGGTCGACCGGCATCTTGTTGGCGAAGACGGCCCGCAGGGCGTCGATCAGGAGGGGCCCGCGGGCCAGGAGCTCGGTGTCGTCGAGGCCCCGGACACCCTGCAGGCGGAAGGTGTCGATGGTGCGCTCGGGCAGACCGACCGGACGGACTTCGTCGGCGTATTGGTCGATGATGACCAGGCCGAAGTCGTCGAGCACCGGCAGGATGGTGGACAGCAGGATGTCCTTGGCCTGGTAGATGCGCAGCTTGATGCGGTCTTTTGCATCCCGGAACAGCGACACCTCGACGCCGTGGTCGAGCGGGAGCTTCTCGAGGAGGAGGATGTCGGCGGCGGCACGCTCGGGGCGCGTGACCTGCATGTAGAGCGACTCGAAGGCGTTGCCGTACTTGAGGAACAGCTCGGCGGCCTTGTCGTCGGAGTGGTGCTCGGACAGCTCCGTGAACACGCGGTCTTGCCAGGGGGTGGACAGGTCGACCAGCCCCTCGAGGAGGGCGTCGCGGGCGCTGTCGTCGAGGACGCGGGTGCCGGTGAGGAAGTAGTGGACCAGCATGGTCTGGTAGCGACCCACGAACACGCCATGGTCGCAGTACGATGCCCCGGTGGCGGACACCACGCGCTCTTCCATGCGGGCGCGGAGGTCTTCGGACCAGCGCTCACGGGGCAGCGCGGCGAGCACGAAAGAGGTTTCGGTGTCGGCGTGCTGGACGAGATGGGCGCGGGTCTCGTGTTCCTGCTCGGCTTCCAGCACGCGGTCGATGAGGCTGACCACCTCTTCGCTGCTGGCGGTGAAGAGGAACTCGGTGGGCAGGCTGTCGAAGACGTTGGCGATGCCCTTGTAGCGGTACGAGCCCGGCTTGCTGTCCTGAGAGCGCAAGATGCCGGCGAGCGTGCGCCGCAGGATGGGCACGTGGCGGCTGGGCTGCGTGATGGCGCGGTGCGTGAAGAGGCCCTGGATGAAGACTTCCTTGGCAGCCGTGCCCGATGCGGCGGGCAGCACGATGCGGAGCTCGTCGAGGCGTCCGGCGCGGTGCACGCGCGACTCGTGGGCACCCTTTCGGGCCACGACGAGGCGCTCGGACTCGGACCAGGTGGACAGCGACGAGGCGTCGATGACGTCGGCGAGGCTGTCGGAGGCGGTGCCGAGGTGCTGGTTGCCGCAGACGAGGCCCATGAACACGAAGTTGTCGGCCAGGAGCCACCGGAGGAACTCGGCGGTCTCGCGGAGCTCATCGCCGCGGTCGGGGGTGCGGTCGGCGAGGCGACCCAGCTGGTAGGCCGCACCGTCGAGGAGGTCGGTCATGGCCTGGAAGTCGCGCACAGCGGCGTGGGCGAGGCGGAGGTTGCCGTGCAGCCGCTCGACGAGGGCATCGACGCCGGCCTGGTCGAGGCCTTCGGCTTCCATGAGCACGACGCTCTCGAGCTGGTCGGTCTCGCCGCCCACGCTGGCCAGGCCACCGTTTTCGCCCCGGGTCATGCCGGTGACGACGTTGAAGCCACCGGCGTAGCTGGCGCCGCTCTGCTGGAGCGTGAGGCGGAAGGTGTCGACGATGAAGGGTTGGTCGGCCATCACGGTGGTGATGGTGGCGAGGTTGCCCGCCAGCCGGCCGTCGACGTGGATCTGTTCCGCCGAGCGGTCCATCACCCGGGGAAAGAGGGCCTCCAGCATCCCCACGGCCACCGACGCGCGGTGTCGGGCCATGAAGGGCGCCCGGATCTGGCGTCCAGTCGCCCGAACCAACGACTGGAAGACACCGGACTGGGCGTACGCACCGCTGTCGGCGGATGCGACCATCTTCTGGATGTAGGCGTTCTGCGGCATTTCGGGCTCCACGTGACCCGGCACACACAGCCGGGAGACGTTCGTGGGTGTCGATGGACATGCTGGTCGCGCATCCGCGAACCGAGCGGGCGGAAACCCCCGGGCCTCCACCAAGGCCGTGGACCATACCGCCTCCGACCCTTCGTGCGTAGGGGCCGAATCATCCGATTGGACATCTCCTGACGAGCCGCGGGCGAATTGCCGCAGAATCCGCCAGCACGCACCCAGATCGACTAGCCGCCCGATGGGTCCGGGAGGTCGATGGGGCCGATGGGATAGACCGCTCGGGCGTCTCCAGCTTCGATTCGGACGGCCGCCAGATTTCCGCCGTAGTGGGCAGAAATTCCCGTATCGATCCCGAGCAGCGCTCCACCGCAGCGGTGCGCCACGGTGCCTGTGCGCTGAGTGGTGTGGCCCACCACCATCCGTCGGGCGCCCAAGGCTTCCAGAGCATCGGTCAGCGCGGGGCACGCGACCGATTCAGGCGCCTGCAGATAGTCCCGGAGCCACAACGGGCCCTCGGCGCCCAGGACAGGGGCCTGCGGGTTGGTATCGAGGGCCTTCCGCACTTCGTCATTGATGTGGTCGAGGCCCTTCTCGGCCCACTTGGGTGACACGCCCCCATGGACGAAGACGGTGTCGCCGACCTTGGCCACGACATCCCGCTTGCGCAACCACTGTCCCAGGTCACCGTTCGAAGAGAAGGCTTGCCGACGGGCCTCGGGCGTGCCGAAGTCGGCGACGTCGTCGGGGTGGACGTACCGCCAGTCGCCCACGATGTTCATGGCTTCGTGGTTTCCAAGCAACGCCACCACCCGTCCACCCGCCGCACCGGCGTCGCCTTCGAGCTTGGCGATGAGCTCGATGACCTCTTTGGAGTCGGGGCCTCGGTCGGTGGTGTCGCCGGTCTGGACCAGCACCGTGTTCCCGCCGATCCAGGCGTCGGTCTCGTCGATCACACCGGCGAGCCGGAGCACCTTGCGGGCGGCGTCGAGGTCGGCGTGGAGGTCGCCCACCGCCACGATGGTGCCGGGAAAGGGGGCCGAGAGGGTGGGGGCGGCCACCGGGACCGGTGCTCGAGGAGGTGCCTCGGGAGCCGCATCCGGGCTGGTGGTGCCACACGCGACCAGGACCAGACCGATCGCAGCCCACGCAGAGCCACACCTCCGAGGGCCGTGGCCACTTCGACTGCATCGGGCGGCGTCCGGGGACGATAGGCTGGCGAGACCCGTCGGTTCGCAGGAACGGCGGGCGGGTGTTCGGGCAGGCTCGGTCGACATAGCGGCCGCATAATGCCCTGGCGCTCGACATCCCAGCGCACCCCACCAGTCGCCACGTCCGGGAGATGGCTCTTGTCCGACACGCCCACGGGAACCTGGTTCGACCCCACCGCCGGCACCGCCCGCTCCGCCGCCCTCCGCCTGCTCGACCGCGCCAAGGACGCCGGCGCCGCCACGGCCGAGGTCTTCGCGGTTCGGATGGAGTCGAGAAATCTCGATCACGGCCACCCCTCCGTCGACCGCAGCGTCGACTTCCGCTTCACCGTGCGGGTGTGGGATGCCGCCGGAGGCCACGGCATGGCCACCGGTCGTGGCTCCAACCCCACCGACGCCGACCAAGACCGCGTGATCCAGCAAGCACTGGCCACTCTGGGCGACATTCCCGGCGCGGAGAGCGGTCCGGCCCCACGCCTCGACATCCCCGACCGCGGCCTCGACATCAACGACCGCCGGCTCCCCCACCTCGACGACGACATGCGCCGCGGTGTGGTCCGGTCCAACGTCGACGGTGCGCTCCAGGTCGACCGCCGGGTGGCCGGCACCGACTTCCGCTACGAAGAACTGCACGCCACCCGCTGCTTCGCGTCCACCCACGGCGTGTCGGTCGAAGAGCACGGCACCCGCTTCGCGCTCATCGGCAGCGCCTACACCGAAGACCACGCCCACCGGGTGCGCGGCCAGCTGGTGAGCCGCAACTTCGCCGAGGTGGCCAGCCGTCCCCTGGGCTTCGAGCTCGGCACGCGCCTCGTGGCCTCGCTCAGCCCCACCCAGCTCCCCTCTGCGCCCACCGCGGTCGTGTTCGAGCAGCGCGCGGTCGCCACCCTCCTGCCACGCCTGGTGTCAGCATTCTCGGCCGAGCGCATCGCCTCCGGAGAGTCCTACCTCCAGGGGCGCGTGGGCAGCCGAGTGGCCAGCCGCGACCTCCACGTGGTCGATGATGCCCGTCGTCCCGGCGGCATGGCCACCCGTGGCTTCGACGAACGCGGAGTTCCTCCGGTCAGCATCAACCTCATCAAGGAGGGCCGCGCCGCGGGTCTGTACCAGGGCCCCCGCTCCGCCGCGCTGGTCGACGCCCGCCCCAGCGGCCACGAACGGGCCGATGGTTCGCTGTGGCCCGGCAACCTCGTGGTCCGGCCCGGCAGCCGCAGCCGCAACATGGTCTACCCCGAGCTCGGCACCTTCGTGGTGGTCCAGGAGATCACCGACGCCTCTGGAATCGACCCCAGCACGGGCAAGATCGACGTGGGCGTGCTCGTGTTCGTCGCCGACGCCTCGGGTGTGAAGGGCAGCGCCGGGGTCCACCGCCTCCGCTGCACCGCCGGCGAGCTCCTGGGCGGCATCCAGCGCATCTGCAACGACCAGCAGCGCCACGGAATCGTCGACACCGCCACCTGGGTGGTCGACGGCGTCTGGTTCGGCTGACCTCTTCTGGCCGCCCGCCTACCCGCGGGCCACTCGCTCGGTGAGGTCCACCACCCGCTCAGCGAGGTGTTGGGCCAGCCGCAACGCCAGCCGTGCGCCCAGCTCGGGCTGCCGCCGGATCAGAGCGTGCACAGGGTCACGGTGCAGGCGCAGCACCCAGCCCGCCGTCTCGGCAACCACCGTGGCCGTGCGCCGACCGCCACGCAGCAGCGAGATGTCGCCCATGTGGCTGGGCGCTTCGAGCATGACCAGGAACACCCCGGCCCGTGTCACCGAGTACCGGCCCGCCCCCAGCACGAACAGAGAGTCCCCGCGGTCGCCCTCGCGCACGAGAACCTCGCCGGCCTCGACCGTGCGCAGCTCGAAGTACGGTGCCAGGCGCTGCAGCTCGACGGTGTCGAAGTCGGCGAAGATGGCGTTCTTCGCGAGTGCTGCGGGCTTGTCGACGGCCAGAGTGGTGCGCCGGGGGTCGATGACCACCGCGGTGGTGTTGTCGACCAGGCCATTCTGTTCGGCCGCCTGGAGCAGCCGCTCGGCCGCCTGAGCAGGAAAGCGCCCGAGCACCGCCTGCTGCATCTCGCCCTGGCCCACGCGTTCCCAGAGACCGTCCGAGCACAGCACCACCCGGTCGCCCGGCTGCAGGTCGACCTCGAGGATGTCGACGTCGAGCTCTTCGCTGATGCCCACCGCCTGGTACAGCTTGTTTCGCAGCGGGCTCACATCGGCTTCTTCGGGCGTCATGCGTCCCCGCCGCACTCTGGCTGCAGCCACCGAGTGGTCTTCGGTGAGCTGTCGGGCGCCGTCGGGGTCGACCAGGTAGGCCCGCGAGTCACCCACATGGGCCACGTAGAGCGTGTCATCCATGACGACCGCCACCGTGAGGGTGCACCCCGACCGCGGCGGCCGTGCGGGCGCGTGGCGCTTGATGCCGGCCTCACGGACCGCTTCATTGGCCGACCAGATCAAGTCTTCGAGGATGTCGGCGATGGACCCCGAGCCCCCTTTGCGCATCGTGCGGAGGTCGCGAACCAGTCCGTCGGCCACACCCCGCACGTACCCGGTCGCAGAGTCGGCAGAGGCACGCCCGTCAGCCAGCCCGCCCATGCCGTCGGCCACCGCGTAGACGCCCACACCCGGGAGAGCGAGCGCGCAGTCCTGGTTGTCTGTACGGGGGCCACACGCAGTGGCGACACCGACCACCCTGCCCGCATCCGAAGTACCCATGTTGCCCTCATTGTCGGGCATTGCCCGGCTCGATGGCCCAGCCTACCACCGATTCGCGGGCGAGTTGGCTCAGGGGGGCTCCGGGGAGTCCGGGCGCGCTGCGGATGGCCGGTACAGCCCCGCCCGCCAGAGATGAGACCGCAGCTCCACCGCAATCGCCGCTGGAAAGCCGGGATGCGCATCAGCCCCATCGTCGGTCTCGCCGCGCCAGAAGGCCTCCCCCGGTGGCTCGGTCGCCCGGCAGTCAGCCGCAATCGGCGCCCCCAGTCCCATCGCTTCCAGGGCCAGCACAGCGGCCAGCGCAACCGTCGCCCCCCGCGCGCCCAAGCCCTCGGAGCGGTCGGTCGAGGCGACCAGGACAGCCCCCACCAGGGCGACCACAGCCACCGTCGCCCCGAGCGCATACCGGTGGTGCACCGACGGAAGCCACCACCGGCCCACCACCACCAGCCCCGCAAAGGCGGCTCCATACACGGCCATCGCCAGCAGCCCACGGTCTACACCCGACCGCCGGGCCAGCCAGGCCACACCCACCAACACGGGCCCGACCAACCCCAGCCACAGCCGCAGCGACCATGGATACGCCACCAGCCGACCGGCAAACGCCACCAGCCTGGCCCAGTCGTCCGTTCCATCGGGCAGCACGAGCCCCGAAGACCCACCCATCGAGGTCCACGCCCCCAGGCCCACACCCAGGGCCAGGTACGACAAGCCCCGCAGCCGCGCACGCTCCCCTTCCTGCAGCACGGCCGCCAGCGGCAACACCAGCAGCCCTTCGGCACTCGACAGCGCCGCCAGCGTGCCGCCCACCACCACAGCCACCGCCCGACCCGGCCACGAAAAGGCGATGGCCGCGCCCAGAAAGGCCAGTGGGTACTGGATGTTGGTGGGCCACGACACCGACCACGCCAACGAAGGCCGGAGCACCGCCGCCAGGAACACCACTGCGAGAACCGCGCGTGCTCGCGTCTTCCAGGCCTGGCACACCACACCAGCACCCACCGCCAGCGCGCCCACCCCCACCGCCACGGGGAGAAGCGGTGCGCCGTCGGTCACCACAGCCTCGAGCCAGAACACCAGCCGTGGCACCACCGGCATGTGCTCGTTGTGGCCCCGAAACAGGTGGGGCGGCGCGTGCAGCATGTCGGCGAGCAGGACCGCGTGGTCGAACAGCGGCGCGTTGGGTCTGCACGCCTCCAGCACGCCCGCAGCAGCGGCCAAGACGCCCACAGCCAGGGCCACCGCGACCCCATCGGCGATGATGGCCGGCGACGGGCGCCCGCTCACATCTTCTTGTACTTCTGGCGGTACAGGCGGTTGGCCGCTTCGCTCACCACGCTGGGGATGTTGCGGTTGCGGGTGAGCTGCAGGAGGTCTTTCTTCTGCATCTGCGAGACCATCGCCACAGCCTGCGCCACGGGGGTCTTCGGGTTGTTCACCAGCGACACCTTCACCGGGTACTTGCGGGTCCATTCACGGTTGGCCGCAATCTCGCGAATGACGTCGCTGTCGAGGTTCTTGTTGCCGGCAAAGCTGGCCACCTCCTGGTCGGTGAGGCGGCCCGACTTCACCACTGCGCCAGCCACGATGCGGTTGCGGTCGCGGATGAGGTAGGCGCGGGCTTCCTTGTTGCCGAGGTAGGCCAGCTTGATCTTCTGGCCCACCGACATGTCCTTGATCTTCTGCTCGATGCTGCGCTTGAGCTCGCCCTTCTCTTCGGACTCCTTGCCGGAGTGGTCGGCGGTGAGGTCGAACGTGAAGCTGTCGGCCACATCGGAGAAGTCGAAGGAAAAGCCGCTGTCGTCTTCGGAGAAGTCGTCCTCGAGCTGGCCGAGGTCGAACATGCGCAGCTTCTCTTCCTGTCGCTTGACCAGGGTGGGCGACACATCGCCGCGAAGGGCCGCTTCAATCTCGGCCATCAGGTCGACCGCACCACCCGCGGAATCATCGGGTGACAGGGAGCTTTCGACGAGTGGCTCGGCTTCTGGGGAGGGCTCGGGCTCGGAGGCGCCGCCGTCGTCCTCGTCGAGGCTCACGAACTCGTCTTCCCCGGCACTCTGCAGGAAGGGACGCACGGCCGGCACTTCGGGGAGGCTGTCCTGCATCCGGAGGAACGACTCGGCCCGGGCCACCGCGGAGTCGGGGCAGTCGGGGTTGGCGTGCAGGCTCACGAAGACGGCCGGCGTGACCAGCAAGCGCTCGTGGTTTCGGCTCAGCAGCTCGCACAGCGCCTTGTTGGCACGCTTGGCAATCATCACAGTGGTGCGGTCGTTGGCCGTACGCAGCATGCCAATGCGCTCGTCGAGGGCATCGTCGCCCTTTCGGAACTCGGCGATGAACTCCATCACCTTGGGGTGGGTCTTCAGCGAGATCTGGTTGAGGACCTGCTTCACCGGAAGGTCGCGCAGTCCCTTTCGCGCAGCCTTGGCCACCCGCTTGTCGGGGTCTCCGGCCAGCACGTAGAGCACGCCCAGCTGCGCGCCAGGCTGGACAGGGACGGCACCCTTTGCGATGGCCCGCTTGATCTTGGCGGGAGCATCCCGCGCGAGGCGGTCTTCCAGGTTGAGCGGGATGCCGAGCTTGGCGAAGGGGATGCGTTCGGGGGACGACTTGGACACGGTCAGCTCCACAGCGGCGGACGACATGGTGGTCCGACGCCCCGGGCCGGGTCAACCCCCTGGCGCCAGAGCAACGTGTGCTGGCCCACTTCCGCAGGCCAGCACCGATCGAGCGACAGGCTCAGTGTTCGTCGTCGGACTTCCGGAAGGGGCTCGACGCCACGATGCCGTCCACGAGGTTGCGGGGCACCTCTTCGTAGCCCTCGAGCTGCATCGTGAACGAGCCCTTGCCGCCGGTCATGCCCTTGAGCTCGGGGGCGTAGCGCTGCACGCTCGCGAGGGGCACCACGGCTTCGATGATGGTCTTGTGGCCCTTGGTGTCCATGCCGGTGACTCGGCCGCGCCGGGAGGTGACATCCCCCATGACGTCGCCCATGTTGGCGTTGGGCACCACGATTTCCATGGCCATCATCGGCTCGAGCAGCACCGTGCCCCCCTTCGCGAAGGCCGCCTTGAGGCCCTTGGAGCCGGCGAGCTGGAACGCGACGTCTTTGCTGTCGACGGGGTGGTACTTGCCATCGACCAGCTCCACGCGGAGGTCGACGATGGGGTAGCCGGCCAGGAAGCCGGACTTCATCCGTTCCTTGACGCCCTTCTCCACGCTCGGGATGAGCTGGTTGGGGATGGCCCCACCCTTGATCTTGTCGACGAACTCGAAGCCACCATCCCGCGGCAGCGGCGACACGTTCATGAAGGCCACACCGAACTGCCCGGCACCACCGGTCTGCTTCTTGTGCTTGCCTTCGATGTGGGTGACGGCGTTGCGGAGGGTCTCGCGGTAGGGCACCGGCTGCAGGCTGGTCTCGACCCGCACCTTGTACTTGCGGCGCATGCGCTCGATGGCCATGTCGAGCTGCACCTGGCCCACACCGCTGAGCACGAGCTGGTGGGTGAGGTCGTCGTTGGAGACCGACAGGGTGGGGTCTTCGTCGAGGATGCGCTCGAGGGCGGTCTTGATCTTGTCGGCATCGCCCTTGCTGGCGGGCCGGATGACGTACGACATCATGGGCGGCGGGAAGCGGACGGCGTCGAGGACGGTGGCTTCGTCGGGTGCCGACAGGGTGTCGCCGGTGTGGGTGACCTTGAGCTTGGACACGCCGAGGATGTCGCCGGTGACCGCGTTGTTCACGGTGGTGCGGTCTTTGCCGCGCAGCGTGTACAGGGCGCCGAGGCGCTCGCCGGAGCTCTGGCTGAGGTTCTGGACCTGGTTGTCGCCGGGCACCGTGCCGCGGAAGATGCGGAAGATGCTGGTCTTGCCCGAGAATTCGTCGACCATGGTGTGGATGACCTGGGCGACGAACGGACCGTCGGCTTCGGCGTCCACTTCCACGAGGTCGTCGCCTTCCTTGCCGTCGAGGGCGGGCCGCTCCAGCGGGTTGGGGAACGCGATGGTGCCCAGCTCGAGGATGCTGCCCGCACCCACACCCGAGGTGGCGGCGCCGTAGACGATGGGGAGGAGCTTGCCTTCGCGGACCGCGGCCCGGAAGCCGGCCTTCACCTGCTCGGGGGAGAGCTCGAAGGTCTCGAGGTAGATCTCGAGCAGCTCTTCGTCGGTCTCGGCGACGGACTCGACGAGAACCTCCCAGGCGGCATCGACGTCGTCGGCGAGCTCGCTCGGGATGTCCTGGATGTCGCGGTCGCCCGAGCCATCCATCGAGTAGTAGAACGCCTTGCGACGGAACAGGCTGACCACGCCTTGGAAGTCGGTGCCCGTGCCGATGGGCACCTGGACGGGAACCGGGCGTGCGCCGAACGACTCGCGAATCTGGGCGAGACAGGCCTCGGGGTCGGCGCGGTCGCGGTCCATCTTGTTGATGAAGACAGCGCGTGCCAGGCCATTCTCGACCGCAGCATCGTAGACGCGTTCGGTCTGGACCTCGACGCCATCCGGCGCGCTCACCACGATGACGGCGGCGTCTGCGCCCTTCATGGCACACAACGAATCGAAGATGAAGGACTGGTCGCCAGGGGTGTCGAGGATGTTGAACTTGAAGCCCTCGTGCTCGAGCCACGCCAGCGAGGTGGCGATGGAGCCCTTGCGTTTCTGTTCTTCGGGCTCGAAGTCGAGGGTGCTGGTCTCGCCCTGCACGCTGCCCAGGCGGTTTGTGGCGCCCGTCCGGTAGAGCATCGCTTCGGCGAGAGATGTCTTTCCGCTGCCACCGTGGCCAACGAGGGCGATGTTGCGAATGCGGTCGGAGGAGTAGGCAGGCATGGGCACCTCGGGTTGTCGGGCCAGACCTGGAGGACGGCCCGATGGGCGTGGTCGTGGGGCCATTCCGGGATCGGCGGCCTTTTTGACGAGTGCGACAACTTACCGACACCCTTCGGTCCCGGTCAACCGCGTCTCGCCGTCACGCCCCTGTCACGCGCATCCCGGGCCAAATCGGGTTGGCGGGTGGAGCGGGCGACCGGCCGGTCACTCTTCGGTGGCGCCCCCCACCTGCGTCCGTGCTTCCAGAACACAGAGGTAATCAGGCGCCTCGGGGGTGGGCAGCGACAGCTCCCGCGCACGGGCCCGAGGGGAATGGAGGGTGACGTGGTCGTACCCGGTGGCTGCGATGGCGCCTCGTGCTTCCTCCAACGACGCGAAGTGGGCCTGTGTGCGGCCCCGGGCAATCCCGGCCAGCGTGACCAGGAACAGCTTCACAAGAGGATTCGACCGGGCGTGCGGACCGAGGGCGACGTCGCCGAGCAACCAACCGCCCGGACAGGCCCGCAGAAACCGCGAGATGCGGCCCCACATGCCCACAATCGCCGGCGTGGGGAAGTAGTTGAACAGGCCTTCCACGATGACCACCGTGGGCACATCGGCGGCCAGTCGCTGCAGGGCGTGGGGCCCATCATCCGCGAGGAGGTCCACCACCAGCGCCGGGTGGTCGGCCCCCAGCGCGCGCTTGCGCAGGTCGACCATGTGCGAGAGGTCGCCATCGATCCACTCGAGCTCCGGATGCCGTTGCGTGAGCCGCAGCCCCCGCGCCGAGAAGCCCGCCGGAACCTCGATGACCCGCCGTGCCCCCGCCGCCACGGCCGCACCCACGAGGTGGTCGATGAGCAGGTGGCGCTGGAGGAGCGCGGTGTCGAGGGTGGCACCTCCGAGGAAGGGCCGAAGGAACACGCCCCAAGGGGACAGCACCCGGTGACCAACGCGATTGAGAACGCCGTCGAGACGGGTGTCTCCGAGGCCGTTGGCCCGCCACACAGAGCCGGTGTAGTGCGCGGTGGGGCTGATGCGAGAGGTGTCTTTGGCCATCGGGACTCCAGGCGCTGGACAGCGCGCTATCCTCACAGAAGCGAGGCGAGCGTGCGTCATCCCCAACGAGTCTGGTCGCTGATGGTCGTGGGCTCGGGCTGGGGCTGCACCACCAAGTCGGCCCCCACCCCACCGGTCGACCCGACCACCCCACCGGCCACCACCGACACCGGCTTGGGCACGGTCGCGCCCGACACCGACGCACCGTCCACCGACACCGCGGACTCCGGCTGGCACCCTCCCGACCCCGACGCCGGCGACACCCCCGCCGACGCACGGGTTCTCCCCGACCCCTCCCCTGCCCTCACCATCTCCGACACCATCGACCCACCCGGAGATGTGGACTGGTTCGCCCTCGACCTCCACGCCGGCGACACCGTGTGGCTGGCCGCCCTGGCCGGCTTGCGCACCCCTCCCAGTCCCCTGGTCCCCCGCCTCGAGCTGCGCGACGAAGCCGGCACCACCCTGCACATCGTGCGCGGCATGCCACTCGACATCGCCGACCACGACAGCGCCCTCGCCTTCGAGGCCCCGGCCACCGCCCGGTACTTCCTCGGCGTCCAGGCCACATCCCCCGCCACCGCTTCACTCGCCCCCGACCCCACCCTCGGTGGCCCCGACCACGCCTTCAGCCTGCGAGTGGAGCGCGCCGAGCCCTTCGAGGCCGAGCCCACCAACGACTCCGCCGCAGACCTCACCGCCTGGCTGGCCGAAGACGGCACCTACGCCTACCGCGGCGACCCCTTCATCGCGGGCTGGCCCCTGTTTTCGTTCCGCGCAGACCGCACCGCAGACACCGACCTCTTCCCCTGGACCGTCCGCGGCGAACACGCCGATGGCTCGGCCGCCGACTGGGAGCTGTGGTCGTGGAGCCCGTGGCCCGGCTGCGCCCCAACCAGCAGCTGGCGCGTGATCTCCGGCTCTCCCGACGACCCTGCCGCTCCTGTCTTGGGCACCGGCCACACCCGCACCCTCGACACCGACCCCCTGTGGCGCCTCGCACGCCACAACCTACCCGCGATTCCCGACGTTGGCCTGCTGGTGGAGGCGGCGCCCGGAGAGATGTGGCTCGAGGTCATCCACGACGCCGACGCACCAACCGTAGGCAGCGCGTGCACGGGCATTCTCGCAGGCTGGTACACCGACAACATCGCCCGCTACGCCCACCTCCCCGCCACCGATGGCGTCCGCCAGGCCACCACCCACCCCACCGACGCCGGCCCCACCACCCTCGTCTGGGGCTGGCTCGACGTCGACGACACCCACGCACTCCACATTCCCGTCGATCCAGACCACCCCGTTGCACACGTCATCCTGCAGGCCGAGCGGGTGGGGCATCCCGTCGACATCACCCTCACCACACACCTCGACGACACCCTGGCACGCACCACTCTCGGCAATCCGTACGACCGCTCCGCCGACCCCGAGCAGTGGAACCTCCACACCACCGGTCACGCCTCTCTCGGCCTCACGCTCCATGCTGCCGCGGGCACCGGCCACTACCTCCTCCAGGTGGTCCAAGCGGCCGAGGAGGCCCCCTGACATTCTCCACGAAGTTCCCAGCACTCATCGCTTTCGCTGCCGCTTGCAGCCCTCCTTCGGTGGCGCCACCCCTCGCCCCACACCCCCTCCAGCCGCTCATCCACCCCGACCGGCCCGCCATCATCGCCCACCGAGGTGGAGCACAGATGGGGCCCGAAGAGACTCTCGACACCATGGCCGCCTCGCTCGCTGCCGGCGCCACAGTCCTGGAGCTCGACGTCCACCTCACCGCTGATGGCATCCCCGTCCTGCTCCACGACGCCACCGTCGACCGCACCACCGATGGCACCGGCGCAGTCGTCGACCTCACCTTCGACCAGATCCAGGCCCTCGACGCTGGCAACGGTGCGCGCATCCCCCACCTCGCCGAGCCACTGCGCGCCTTCCCCGACACCCCCTTCATCCTCGAGCTGAAAGGAGACCACCCCGACCTGGTCGACGTGGTGGTGTCGGTCCTCCGCGACGAAGACGCCCTGTCACGCGTCATCCTCGCCAGCTTCTGGGCCGACCGCCTCGAGCGTGTGCGCCAGATCGACGAAGCCCCGGCCACCGGCCTCGCCACCTCCGAGGTCGTGGACTGGCTGTGGCACGAAGAAGACCCCACCTACCGTCCACCAGCGGCATTTGCGCAAGTGCCCCCCGAGGTGGGGGGCTACGAGCTCGCCACGACCGAGCGCATCGACCGAGCCCGAGAGCTTGGGCTGACGGTGCAGGTGTGGACCATCAACGACCCCGACCAGGCGCGGCGCCTCGCAGAACGGGGAGTCTCCGGTATTCTCACCGACAACCCGGCCGAGATTTCTGTGGCGGTATCTTCTGCCCGTTCTCGATGACCGGGTGTCACCGCCACCCCAGTCGCCTCCTCCCTGCGGAGCACCGATGCAGACACCCACCTCCCTCACCCCCACCCTCGCGTGCCTGCGCACGTTCCAGGGCATCCCGGGTCCCGAGATCCACGCCCTGGTCTCGGCAGGCCGCGTGGTCAACATCGCGCGCGGAGAACGCCTCGCACAGGCTGGCGACCCCGCCGGGACCGGATGGTTGGTGGTCCAAGGGCGCATGCGGCTCGAAGCGGGCACCCCACGCCAGTCCCTCGGCGACGTCTGGCCAGGTGAGCTGGTCGGCGAGCACGGCCTGTTCGGTCCCGCACAGACCCACGTCACCGACATCGTGGCGGCGAGCGACACCATCCTGCTCGCCCTCGACCGGGGCACCTGTCACGCCACCGGACTCCGCAACAACGGGGCCATGGCCGCGCTCCAGCGACACACCCTGATGGTCACCGCGCGCCGCCTGCACACCCTCGACACCAGCCGCGCCCGGCTCGCGGCCCCCACCCCCCAGAAGCCCGACGTCGCGCCTGCCGAGCCCGACGGCCAAACCCTCATGGGCTGGCTCCGTGGCCTGTTCGGAGGTGAAGAATGACCACCGCTCCCCTCGACGCCCGCCGCCTTGCCCAGCTGGCCGCTCGCTACAGCCTTCCGCCCGACTCCCTCGTGGCCCTCGCACGTGTGGTGGTGCAAGGAGACCGCGAGCTGATGGTCGAGCCCGGTGCGGTCCTCTGCTCGCAGAACGAACCCGCAGACGCCCTCTACCTGCTGGTCGACGGTGCTCTCCGGGTGCGCCGTCGCGACCGTCGCAACGAGATGAAAGACATCGCCACCGCCGTGGCCCCCGCGGTGCTCGGCCACATGGCCCTCGTGCTGCACCAACGCCGCACCGCAGCCCTGGTGGGCGGCACCGAAGGCGCGCGGGTCATCGCTCTGTCCAAAGCGCAGGTGGAGTGGCTGCTCGACGGGCACACTGCCGAAGCCGATGCCTTGCGCCGCCTCATGCTGGCAGCCCAGCTCGACCAGCACCAACGCTCGGTCACCGACATCCTGCGCAAGCTCGACGCCAGCACGCCCCTTCCCAAGGGCTGGGCACCCGTCAAAGACTAGATGCCCACGGCTCTTCACTCAGCGGCACCACCCGCCACCCGGGCCTGCGCCACCGCGTGGTCGATGGCGGCCAGCAGGGTGTCGGGCTGAAACGGCTTCTCCAGGACGTCCACCACATTGTCGGGCAGGCGCTCACCGGGTGGACGCCCGCCGCCACTCATCAGCAGCACCGGCAGCCCGGGTGCGAGATCGATGAGTGCTTCGGCAATCTCGGGGCCAGTGAGCATGGGCAGGCTGACGTCGGACACCACGAGGTCGAGGTGGGGTTTCGCCCGAATCAGCTCCAAGGCCGCCTTGCCGTCGCCCGCCTCTTCCACCACCACACCCGCCCGACGCAAGACCCGCCGCAGCACCCGGCGCAGCGACGGCATGTCTTCCACCAACACCACACGCAGGCCCTCCACCCGCGTGCGGCGGCGCCGCTCCGGGGCCTTCACCACATCGGCCGCGGCCTCCACCTCGGGCAGACAGATGGACACCGTGGTGCCCACCCCAAGCGTGGAGTGGAGCTCGAGGCGTCCGCCCGCCTGCTCGACGATGCCGTAGCACATCGACAGCCCCAGCCCGTTGCCCGTGGCCTTGGTGGTGTAGAACGGCTCGATGGCCCGACGCGCCTGCTCTTCCGACATGCCCACCCCCGTGTCGCTCACACGGAGGCACACCAGGCCGCTGCCGCCCTCGGTCGCACAGATGTCGATGCGGCCACCGCTCGGCATGGCATCGCGGGCGTTCACCACCAGGTTGAGCAGCACCTGGTCGAGCAGTCCAGGGTCGATGAGCACGTGTGGTCCCGCCCCGGAAGCGTGCACGGTCAGCTCCACCTCGGCACCCAGGGTGCGGTCCAGGATGCGTCGAAGCGCCCGGACCTGACGCCCCACGGCCACCCGCTCGGGCCGACCGGGCCGGCGACGGGCGAAGGTGAGGAGCTGCGACACCAGGCGTCGCCCCCGCTCTGTGGCAGCGAGGATGTCGGAGAGGTCTTCGGACAGGCTGGCGTCCTCATGGGAGCGCTCGACCGCCAGGCCCGCCGTGGTGGAGATGACCGCCAGCAGGTTGTTGAAGTCGTGGGCCATGCCCGACGCCAGCTGACCGAAGGCATCGAGTCGTTGGGCACGGACCAGCTGGGCGCGGGCATCCACGAGCGCCTGGTGGATGCGGCTGCGCTCGATGGCGTGGCGGATGGTGCGCCCCAGCATCGACGGCCGGACCAGCCGCTTGGGGAGGTAGTCCTGTGCACCGGCCTGCACCAGGGCGCTCCCCAGACCGTCGTCGTCGCGACCGGTGAGCACCACCACGGCCAGCTCGGGATGGGCCGCCAGCAGGCTGGTCAGCGTCTCGGGCCCGTCGGAGTCGGGGAGGCCCAGGTCGAGCAACACACAGTCCGGACGAACCCGGTGGGCGTGGTTGATGCCCTCTCCCAGCGTGATGGCGTGGTCGACCGTCATCGTGGGGGACAGCACCGCACGCACGGCCTCGAAGTCCACACGACAATCTTCAATCACCAGCACCCGGGTCGGTCGTCCGTTCACGGTTCTCTCCACAATCCGGTCCATCGACGCAGCGTCTCCCAAACTCAAGTGTCGATTGGCCGGGACACATCCCAGCGGCCTCGGCAGCCAGAAAACCACACGCGATCTGACCGAGCACATCCCACCACAACGCTGGTGCTGCCAACACCGCACAGACCACCGATCCGGGCGTGCAATGCTCCAGCGCAGGCGCGCCCGACCGCCCACGCCCCGGAGCCCACATGCCTCGCCCGTCCTCCATTCTCCTGCTCTCCAGCCTCATCGCCTGCGGTGACAAGGACGACGACCCCATCGACAGCGCTGCCGCGTCCCCGACCTGGTACTCCACCTGTGGTGACCCCTCCTGTGCAGGATACGCAGGCCCAACCGACGGCGTGCCCACCTGCACCACCGAGACCGAAGGAGACACCTGCACACCCGAAGGCGTAGAGTGTGACCTGCAGACCGACTGCAACACATTCCTGCGGTGCACCACGGAAGACCCCAAAGACCAACCCGGAGGCTGTCCCATCTCGCGCGCCCGACACAAGACCCACATCCAATACATCTCCACCGCCGAGCGCCAGCACGCCCGCGAGACGCTGCTGAACACCCGACTCGCCACCTGGCGGTACCACTGGGACTCTCCCGACCGCCGGCTTCGCCTGGGCTTCCTGATCGACGACCAGCCGCAGTCCCCGGCGGTGCACGAAGGCGGCGAGCACGTCGACCTCTATGGCTACACCAGCCTCACGGTCGCGGCGGTGCAGGCCCAGGATGTCGAACTACAGCAGCTCCGGACCGAGCTGGCCGAGACCCGCGCCGCGCTTCAGCGGCTTCAAGCGGAAGTGGCTGCGATGCGTCGCGCCGAGCCACAATCGCCATGAGAGTCCTGGTGGGCATCGCTCTGGGACTGGTGGGTTGTGTGCGCTGCCCCGACGTCGAGCGTGCACCCATCCGAGTCGACGACCGGGTGGCGGACCCTGGCGCGGTGGAGGCCACGGTTCGCGACACGATGCGGGTGTTCGCGTCGTGGGTTGGCGAAGACCGCATGTGCTTTCCCATCGTCAAGGTGAGCCCGGATGTCTGGCGCGACTCGGGCGGCGTCACGGTGGCGACGCCCTTCATCCATGACCGGGTCACCGTCTCGTCCAACCCTCTCGAGCCGTCGACCATCCTCCACGAGCTGTGCCACGTGCTCGACGCTCAGGAGGGCATTTCCGTGGTCTACACGGACTTCATCGAGCCTGTGGTCGACACGGGCGGTCTCGCCTTCGACTACATCGAGTCATCGGAGGGATTCGCCCGCACCTGCGAGCTCGGCCCCCGGAACGCCGCCCTTGCCGGACAAGTCGCCCGGGCCTGTGACCTGGCTCCACCTTCCCCGCTCGACCTGATGATGGACGACGTGGTGTTTGGCCTATCGGATGCCACGATGGAGTTCCAGAGGGACCTGGAGCTGCGGTCGCGCCCGGCGGCGGCGGTCGACCTGGGGGAGCTGCCGGAGGACGGATGGGTAGCCGGGTGTGGTGGCGCGAACGGAGATCTGTTCGTCGCGCTGGACAACATGGCCGGTACCACGGTGGTTTCCGTCGACTTCGGGGCGGGCCCGGTCGCCGTCGCGCGCACGACCCACCGCACGGGAGTCAGACGGGCGGCCGGGATTGACGGTGCGCTCGTGGTCGAGCTGGGCAGCGGTGTGGTGGAGGTGTGGAGCCCGGAGGGCGTGAGACGCAGCCTGCTCCCGGCGACCTCGCAACTCCCGACCGCCGCCTACGACACATCGACTGTGGTGGTGTGGGGCGGCAGCGCGGACAAGGTCGCCCAATACACCTACCAAGCCGACCTCTTCGGCTGGTGGGACGAGACCGTCCGCTGGGAGCGCCCTGACGGGTCGGTCCAGGTGGTGGAGGTCGGGCAGGCCATCCCATCCCGGGACAGCCCCACCGTGCACCCGCCGGTCTGGCGCGGAGACGACCTCCTCGTGGCGTATACCCAACACACGTTCTTCGGCGGAGTAGAGCACGGACGCATCCGTGTCTCGCCAGGGGGCACCATCGGACACGTCCAGGACCTCCCACCCCTCCGACGGACCGCAGCGGGCTCCAGCCCAGTCACCAGCCTCTGGATCAGCACGTACCACGACCCCCGCGCTCCGGAGCCGGAATTCACCACCAGCGCCGACGTCCTGCCCGCCCACGGGTACAGCGCGGCCTTCCAACGCAACAACCTCACCGGCAGGTACGGGCTCATCCACAACTCCTGCGGCGTCACGCCAGACAGCTGCTTCACCTTCGCTGGCGACACCCTTTGGCACGTCTTCGGGCGCGACGGCCGCCTCATCGCCCTCCCCCGCACTCCTCCCAACTGACCGGCTGCAGATTGGGCCGTAGGGCTGGCCTGCCCCTACTCGGCGACCAGGAGCTCGACTTCGTTCCCTGGCTGTAGCAGGCCTGAGACGGAGAAATGGTAGTAGGTGAGCGAATACTCGAATCCCGATCTGTTGGTCGTCGTGTGCCATCGCTGTGAGTACCAGAACGTGGGATTGTGCCACCCGTAGATGGTGTCTTGCTCCAGGTAGGCTCCCCGGGCTTGAAGGTACGCTCCGCTGCCTCTGACAAGCTCGGTGGGCAGGTGGTGGCTGTGGAACGCTCTACACAGCGCATCGACTTCGAAGCCACGACGGTGGACCAGGTTCCTCGAGCCGAGGTTGATTCTGGATGTCTGAATGGAGTCCTCGAAGGTTGCCCCTCTGTCCTCGAACCGAGCACGCTCTACCATCCACTCACACGACGAGTGACCGCCCGCAGCCGTCGGAATCCACACAGTTCCACCAACGTGGCGAAACGAAAGGGTATTCCGAAACCCCCACACCTCGAGCGGAGAGTATGCGCCAGAGGTGCGGGTATAGTACCGCATCACTCCGGCCCAGATGGACTGCCTATCTACCACCTCTCCTTCTTGAACGATAAATCGCGGAGCAGGGCATAGATCTCGACTCCAGCAGTCTGGATCTTCACAGTCGCGCCAGCCGTCCAGATCGTTGTCACGTCCATCGGAGCACAGCTCGTCACAGGATGTTCCGTCGATGCAGTCGGCGTCTTCGCAGTCTGTCAGGCCGTCTCGATCGTTGTCGATTCCATCGAAGCAGTCTTCATCACAAAAGGAGGTTCCGGCACAGTCCGGGTCGTCGCAGTCTGCAAGCCCATCCCGGTCGTTGTCGACCCCGTCCGTGCAGTCCTCGTCAGCGACACAGGCAGGGTCGTCCATGCAGTTCGGGTCGTCGCAGTCCACGTGGTCATCGTGGTCGTCGTCCTCCCCGTTGGTGCAATCTTCCAATGCCAGCGCGTGGCCCGTGTCGATGGGTCCGGCCGGGTCCGCACCAGGGTCTCCGCCTGCGCTCTTACGGTCACCTTGGCAACCGGAAGCGCCCAGCATGACTCCTACAAGGAGCAATGTGGTTCTCGGGGTTCCCGGTGCGTGAGACGGCATCAGTCGTTCCTCAGGCTCCGGCAGCGTCTACCGGTCCGTTGCCAACGCAGCCCTCAAGGCGCCGTGAGCGCAGCGACGAAGGCTTCGAAGGTGGGGTACGCCGGTGTGATGGCGCCCGGCGAAGCGAGGATGACGGCGGCGTCGGGGCTCTGGCGGTCGATGGCGAAGAAGTAGGGGTGGGGGTCGCCGTAGGGGTTGGACTCGTCGCGCAGCTCCGTGCTGATGGGCAGGTAGCGGTCGTCGGGGTTGAGCCCACAGAAGTCCATGTGGACGATGCGCAGGTTGTCGAGCACGACCAGCAGGCGGTGGCTTCGAGCATAGAGGGGCACGCCGGTCACGATGAAGCCGTCGGCGGCAATGTGGCGTCCGGCATCCAAGAAGGCGGCATACGTTGCCGGCAGCTCGCCCGTCCGGGACCGATGGGCGTCGGCCAGGCTTGTCTTTGCAGAGTCGTCCTCCTGCCACCCAGCAGCCAGCGCCTCTTCCACGCGTTCGTCGAAGTGTTCTTCCGCTTCGCCTTCCCAGTTGCACTCCTCGCAGTCCCACCCACCGCCATTCAGGCGCCTCATCACCTGGCAGTAGTCTCGATCGAGCTCCAGGACCTCGGTTCCTCGATGGAAGCGGCGGTAGTTCTCGGTGGGTGCGTGGGTGTCGGTCATGCGGTGCGTCCGGCTTGAGAGAGTAGGGTGCAGACAGGCTGGAGCGATGCATCGTCACTCCAGCCTGCATAGGCTGGCGGTGGAGGAGGAGGCCTGAGCCTACCGATTGAAGAACTCCGCCGCGGCGTCCGCCGACAGCTTCACCGCCTCCGGCTTGTGGTAGAAGTCGACGTGGCCAAGCTCGTCGACGGCCAGGACTTCGTGCTCGTTGGTGAGCTTGTCGATGAACCCGGTCGAGCAAATGGCCGTCGAGGCGTTCGAGCCGTAGATCACCAGGGTTGGCTGGACAATCTTGTCGGCGTAGGCTTCTCCAATGGAGATGAGCGACTCCATGGCCTGGTCGGCGATGTGGAGGTTCGTGTAGTTCTCGACGGCCTTCGGTCCCTTGATGCCGTCCCTGCCGTAGTAGTCGTAGCTCTCGCCGGCCATGGGGTTGGGGCTCAGGGCGACGTGCTCCTCTCGCGACTGCTCGTCGTCGAGGCCGAACGGTGCCACGTAGACTGGCTTGCCGGTCTCGAAGATCTGCTGCTTTGCACCGTTCGCGGCCGCAATCATCTGGTTGGCGATGTCGCGGTTGCTCCACTGGAAGACGTCGGCGGCCATCATCCCGGAGACCAGGGCCATCTTCCGGATGCGGTGGTCGGTCACGGCGGCCGAAGCGATGATGGAGCCGCCCTGGCACACGCCGAGGCCGAACACCTCTTCGACAAAGGGAAGCGACTGCAGGAACGACACGGCGTCCCAGGTGTTCTCGATGAGTCGGAACATGTACCGGCTCTGCTTGAACTCACCGGGCAGCGCGGGGGAGTCGCCCATGCCCAGGTAGTCGAAGCCCAGGAAGACGAAGCCGCGCTTCGCCAGCTCCGGTCCGTAGGTGCCCAACACCTGTTCCTTCACCTGGGGAAACGGACTGGCCCCGACGATGGCCTTGTACTTCTTGGACTCGTCAAACCCCTCGGGCAGGTAGAGGTCGCCGACAAGGTCGACACCGAAGGACTTGAAGGTGATGCGGGTCTGGGTCATGGCTCTGCGCTCCATTCGTGGTTCTGGTCGCGCAAGGTTGGATGCTCCGCGACCAGTCAACGACCAGGGCTGTGTTGCCTGTCGTCCGACCGCTCGGGGCTGTTCGCTCCTTGCACACCCAAGCTATGCCCCCACCCACTCGCCCGCGTGCCTGATGCCCCCCGGTCTGTTGCCTATTCCTCTCAACTCCTGGAGGCGTGGGTCGGGGCGGACGGTACCCGGCAGCACCCAGACCCACCCTCCGTGCACCTGGCGGGCTACCCACCCGGTCCGGCCCGTCTCGCCTGCTCCGCCAGGATGTGGGCATAGTAGGTGTCGGCCCGCTCTTTCGCGAAGTAGTCGATCACCAGCCCACCGAGCCCGACGATGACCAACGCGATGGCCGTGGCCCGCGCGTGTGGACTCTCGGACAGGTAGAACAGGGCGGTCGCGCCAGCAAAGCACACGGGCGCGAGGATGAGCGTGAAGGTGAACAGCGGTCCGAAGCCCTCCACCCGTGCCTGTTCCGCATCGACGAACCCGGAGGGGTCTGCATCCCCGGCTTGCTGAAACGCGTGCACCCGTGCCTTGTTCGAGACCACTCCCGAAGCGCCGGCCGCTGTGAACAGGAGCCCCACCAACACAAGCGGAATGAGCAACGCCTTGGCGTTCGGTGTCTCCCCGAACCTCCAGAACAACAGTCCCGTTGCGACGGTGAAGACGCCAACAGCGGCAGTGAGGGTGGCCTCGAAGACCTCTCCCTCTGCCCAGGCGATGCTATGTTGGACGAAATCCATGGCTTGGCTCCTTCGAGGTGGGCCACCGTACCGACCCCCTCGGCTGTTGTACGGAGGTGCTACCGAGCTTCGGCCGGGGTCAGCCCCAGCTGCGACCGACTCAGCTCCCAGACCTTCTCGACCAGCGTGTCATCCAGGGCCTCTTTGTTGGGGTCTCGGACGTGGTCTTCGTAGATGAAGGCCCCCGACAGCTCCGCGTATTGGGGAGCGATGGCCGCGGTGACGATTCGGTCGGCCCCTGCCTTGGGTGGCTCTCCGAAGAGCGCGGTGCTCAGGGCCCCCACCCACTTCCGCCAGCCCTTCAGGCTGCCCCCGGAGCCCACGTTCGCGGTCTTGATCCAGCCGGGGTTCAGGGCATTGACCGTCACTCCGCTGCCCGCCAGCTCCCTGGCCAGGCTGCGTGTGCCCATGTTGAGCGCCAGCTTTGCCTGCGCATACGAGCGCAGCGGCGCCCAGCTTCGCTCGAGGTGGATGTCGTCGAGGTGGATGTGTCCGAGCCGTTCCGTGGCCGAGGAGAGGTGGACCACCCGCGATGGGGCGGACGCCTTGAGTCGGTCGAGCAGTAGGTGGGTGAGGAGGAGTCCCCCCAGGTGGTTCACGGCCCAGCCGCGCTCGACACCGTCTTCGGTCATCCTCCGCTCTGCGAAGTTGGCCCCCGCGCAGTTGACCAGGACGTCGATGGTGGGCGTGCTGCGGAGGACCTCGTCGGCGGCCGCCCGCACACTTGCCTGGCTCGCGAGGTCGCAGACAATCCCGCGTACCCGCTCCACACCCACCGAAGTGTTGACCTCCGCACAGACACCGTGCGTCTTCTGCGGGTTGCGGCCGAGCAGCACGATGGATGCCCCCATCCGGGCGAGGTCTTCGATGGCCACACGGCCCATGCCGTCGGTGCCACCGGTGAAGACGATGGTCTTTCCGGACAGGTCGCGGCTGTGGAGGGGGACGTCTTCCAGGCGAACGACGGTCTTCGACATGAGGACTCCTTGCGGTCACTAACTACACTGCACCGTACAGTGTAGCGAAGAGCCCGGCAAGGAAAATTGTACCGATCGGTGTAGGTTATCGGGAGGCGTACCTGCAGAGGAAGGTCTCGATGGCCTCTTGCTTGAGCACCTGCACCGTCGCCGCCGGGAGGGGACCGGCAAAGAGCTGCGGCCACGACAGGGCTCCGCCGACCAACGCCCAGAACATCGTCGCCGCCAGCTCCGGGTCGTCGGTGGTGAGCCGACCGTCTTGGGTTGCCGCACGGACCCACTCGGCCAGCGCCGTGTCTCCGGATTGGTACTTGGCGAGCGCTTCACGGGCGAGCGCCGTGTCTCTCATGTGGACGGCCAGCGCCACGCGCACAAGCCCCAGCCACGCAGGGTTGTCCACGGTGGCTTGCTTGGCATCCACAAAGCGTCCGAGCTGGTCGGCAAGCCCCACGTCAGGGTCGTACTCGATGGCCCGGAGCCCCTCGGAGGCTTCGAGGAGCCGCTCCAGCACAGCATTGAACAGGATGTCTTTGCTGGCGAAGTGGTTGTATACGGTTCGCTTCGACGCACCTGCGAGGAGGGCGATGCGGTCCATGCTCGCCGAGTCGTAGCCTTCCTGGACGAACACGGTCGCGGCGGCGTCGAGGATGGCGTTGCGCTTCTTGCTGGTGTCTCGCTTCTTTCGGGGCACGGCTCAACCTCCGGTGTACTACACCGTGTAGTTCATTTATCCACGGTTGTCCGGCCTGGCGGTCGTACGCGCAGGAGGACGACTCGGCGAAACCTCTCTGCCCGTGCTACCTGACCGGATGCTGTCTCTACTCTTGGCCCATGTCGCCGTCGCCGGGGGGGGCCCCCTCAATGTGATGGTCCTCTACAACGCGGATGTCCCGGAAGCACTCGAGGTCGCCGAAGCCTACGAGGCCGCGCGCAGCCTTCCGTCCGGGCACCTGTGCGGCGTCTCTGGAGTCGACCCCACCGCCGGCGAGCTGGCCAGCGAAGACGTCGACCTGCTGATTCGACAGCCGCTCGACGCCTGCATCCAGGCTCTGCCCGCCCCCGAAGACATCGACTACATCGTGGTTGTGCGCGGCCTGCCCTACCGGGTGACCATCGCCGCGGGAGCAGGATCTGTGACCAGCCTGTCCGCACAGCTCCAGGTCTACAACGGCACCAGCCTCACCACCGGCCTCGAGGTGGCCGGGAACCCCGTGTTCGAGATCTACGGCTACACCATCACAGACCTCGTGAACCCCGCCTTTGTGACCGATGCCTACCACCCCGACGACTACACGCTCAGCAACACCAACCAGATGTCGTACAGCGCGTCGACGGGAATCACCCGCATGGAGGTCCTGCCCGGGAGCTTCCGCCGCAAGGAGGTGGAGGTGGGTGATCTGTACGACCTTCGGGACAACCTGTTCGTCGTCACCCGTCTCGACGGCTTCAGCTACCAGGACGCACTCGACCTCATCGACCGTGGTGTCGCCGCCGACGGCACCTTTCCCACGGCGTCGTTGTTGTGCATGGAGGGCGCCGACTCAGCCCGTCAGGCGCGCGACCCCGAGTGCGAATACGCCACCCGTATGCTCGCGGGGGCCGGCTTCAATTCGAGCTTCATCAGCCCGTTCGATGCAGAGCTGAGCGGCGAGACCGTGGCCGCCTACTTCACCGGAGCTGCCGACCTTCGGGGCGCCATCGACGACATCACCTACGTTCCGGGTGCCGTCACCGACAACCTCACGTCCTACGGCGCGGTCCCCTCGAATTGGGTGTGCGACGAAACCGGCGAGCTCTGCCCCGACTCGGAGAGCCAGACGGCCATCGCACGGTTGGTTCGGGCGGGCGCCACCGGAGCGCATGGCACGGTCTCCGAGCCCTACAACTTTGCGTTCCCCAATGCGGGCTTGATGCTGCTGTATACCTTTGGCTACAACCTCGGCGAGAGCTACCTGCTCAACCAGAAGTACCTCTACTGGCAGAACACGGTGGTGGGAGACCCTCTCACCACACCCTACGCAACGCGTCCCACCGTGAGCTGGCCCGCCGAGGTGGAGGTGGACACACCGCTCGTCATCACCGCAAGCCACCCCAACGGCATCCAAGAGACCCGCCTGTACCTGGACGGTGAGCTGGTCGCGTCTGCGGAAGGCGACACCTTGGAGGTGGTGCTCGATGCGGGCGCCGGCGATGCCGTCTCGATGCTCGTGGTGGCCGAGGCAGAAAACGCACCACAGGCTCGCCCGGGGTGGACGGTCGAGGCACCGCTCGCCCAACCCGACGTCCAGGGGTGGCTCCAGGGTTCGGTCGATGTGGTCGCACCACCCGACGAAGACAGCGGTCTGCCCACAGACACCGGAGACCCCGAAGACACCGGTCCCACCGACATCCCAGAAGACACCGACGCCCCGGAACCCACAGACGTCGACACCGCCAGCCCCTCGGACGCCGCGTCGGGCACCTCCACCAAAGACCAGGGCTGCAGCTGCTCCTCCGGGAGCGGAAGCGGCGGCGTGACGGGCGCCTTGCTGGCGGGAGTTGTCGCTCTCGTGGGGCTTGGGCGACGGCGGCGGAGGGAGTCTCTCACAGCCTGACCCACCGACTGGAGTCCGGGACACCCCACAGGAACAGAGGCGGCAGAAGCGTGGCGCGGGGGACGGCACCCAGCATCAAGGCCTGAGCTGCGTTGCGCTACCTACGCCTCGGAGACATCGTCCACCACGCCAACCTGAAAGGTCACCTGCCGCATCAGTGGAAAGTAGCGAAGCGCCTGCCACCAGAACCCGGGCGACCACATCTGCCGCCTTCCCGCAGCCTCGAAGTGGGCCAGAGAGTCCCAGCCGAACAACACCATGCTCAGGTCGTCCCCATCCACCGAGCGCAGCTCGAAGTCGAAGCACACACCGGGGTTCTCCTTCACGCCTCGCATGAACGCAGCGCGACGGGTGCCGAAGATGGCCTGCTTGGAGGGCCGAATCCTCCGTAGACCAAACTCGATGGCCTGGCCCGGGCGGATGCGCGCTGCCAGGTCGACCCCACGCCCCCCAAGAGAGTCGAACCGACCGGATGCAATGTTGCTCGCGAGCGCATCAGGCGCCGGTTGCAGTGGCGCGGCATCTGCGGCCGCGAGCGACGCCCACTGGACCAGCTCCATGTACACACCTTCAGCCCCCGACTTTGTGTAGGAGGTGACAGACTCGAGCCCGCGGGCGAGCTGTACCCCGCGTTGCGACCGAACGGCGTCGAGTCGGGACGCTCGGTCGGCAAGGTAGGCGTCGCGGCCCCCGGTGGTCACCTTGTACACCGTCACAGAGAGAATCGAATGGTTCATGAGGATGGCCTTGGGGGATGATTCCGAAGCGGTCCGTGCCCGAGGGACACGGCTTCCCGAGCACGCCCCGCAGCAGCGACGTCCCGAAAAGTGCTGTTGTACCTATGCTTCAGATGCAGCCAGACCATAGGAGTCTCAGCACGGCATTCGTGTCATGGGAGCACCAATATGGACTTCAACCAGCTCAACCTGTTCCTGAAGGTGGCCAAACACCAGAGCTTCACCGGAGCGGCCGCCGCCATGGGGCTCCAGCGGTCTTCCGTGAGCCGTCGGGTTGCAGATCTGGAGGACGCACTGGGGGTCCGCCTGTTCCACCGAACCACCCGGCGGGTGCGACTCACGCCGTCTGGGGAGTGGCTGCGCACCCGTGTCGAGCCGCTGCTGGCCGGTGTGGAGCGTGCGGTAGAGGCGATTCCAGAGCGGGCGGCCACGCCCTCGGGCGTGTTGAGGGTGTCGGTCGCTACGGACATTGGACTCTACCTGGCGCCCTTCTTTCGCTCCTTCCGAGAGCAACACCCCGCCGTGACGGTTCAGCTCGATGTGACCCACCATCGCATCGACCTGGAGGAGCAGGGCATCGACGTCGCTCTGCGTGCTTCCGCAGGCGAGCTGGAAGACTCCCACCTGGTCGCCCGTCCCCTGCTCACCATGTCGGCAGGCATGTTCGCCGCACCCGGGTATCTGGACCGGAGCCCGCCACTCCAGACGCGGGATGACCTGCCCACGCACGCCATGGTCATGACCTCCAGCATGCCAGCGATGCGACACATTCCAGTCGGTCGGCCCGTCTTGTTCGCCGACGACCCACTCGTCATCATGGCCTGTGTGCAGGCCGGAATCGGGCTTGGGTGGCTTCCGCTTCACATGACACGCGACGCGGTCGATGCGGGTCGGCTTGTGCGCGTGCTCCCGGAGGTGGAGGTCGCTGGCGTGAAGCTGTTCGCGGTGTATCCCCCTGCATTGCGGCGCATCCCCAAGGTGCGCGCATTCCTGAGCAGCCTGGTCGAGTTTCTCGGCCCGGAGAGGTGCCTCCGCCCGCAATGACATTCAGGGGGTGCACCTCCGCCAGAGGTCGGCTACCGTCCCGGGCAACGAGGACCCATGCGCCACACCCTGCCCGTGCTGCCCACCCACGCCGTCCGCTCCACGCGGTCGACGATGGGTTCGTTGTACGCGGGCAACGCAGCGCTCTTCTCCAGCGCAAGCGAACGAGATTGGTCGCCCGGGGCCTCGATGCAGTAGTCCACCCCACCACTGCAGTCACACGAGACCCCGGGCCACCACTCCCCGGGGTCTCGTCGTTCTTGGACTCTGCGACACACTCGAGTGTCGCGGAACGGCACTGCATTGCCTACACAACCCGACAGCCACGCAATATAAAGTTCAAACTTTTCCTTGCACGCTTGGATCCACCACTGTAGAACCAAACCATCGGAGAAACGAATGCGTCCCGCCCACACACAGTCCAGCCTTCCGTTGTGCCTGAATGGCACCGGTCTCGGTGTGTGGTCAACGTACGCTGAACCCACGCTCCAAGCCCTCGTGGCCCCGCCCGGCTAACGTCCGTCCCAACGGTCGTTCTGCACGAGCCCGGGCCCCCCACCCGGGCTCGCGTCGTTCTCCAACACCATTCTACAGCTCGACCACTCCCCAACCCGGGAGCGGGTCGTTCGCTGGGGAGCTGCGGCTCTTCGGCACCACCGCCCCGTGTCTGCACCATGGCAGGCCGCGGCACCCTACCCAACTCGGACCCAACCACAGGAGGACCGTCCGATGCACACCCGCAGCGAGAACCAAGACAAGATCCACGTCAACGTGGGCACCATCGGCCACGTCGACCACGGCAAGACCACCCTCACCGCCGCCATCACCGCCGTCCAGGCTCTGCGGCACGGTGGGACCGCCGTGGCGTTCGACCAGATCGACCGCGCCCCGGAGGAGAAGGCCCGCGGCATCACCATCAACACCGCCCACGTGGAGTACGAGTCGACCGTGCGGCACTACGCCCACATCGACTGCCCCGGCCACGCCGACTACATCAAGAACATGATCACGGGTGCCGCCCAGATGGACGGCGCCATCCTCATGGTCGACGGCAGCCAGGGTCCCGAGCCCCAGACCCGCGAGCACATCCTGCTCGCGAGCCAGGTGGGCGTCTCCCACCTCGTGGTGTTCGTCAACAAGGTGGACCGCTGCGACGACCCCGAGCTGCTCGAGCTCGTGGAGATGGAGACCGCGGAGCTCCTGGAGGCCCACGGCTTCCCCGACGCCCCCGTGGTCCGTGGCTCTGCCCTCCTCGCTCTGCAGGCCGCCGAGCGCGGCGAGGTCGACCACGCTGACACCGCGTGCATCCAGGCCCTCGTCGACACCCTCGACACCGCCATCCCCGACCCCATCCGCGACATCCAGGCCCCGTTCCGGATGAGCGTGGAGCAGGTCGTGACCATCCCCGGTCGCGGCACCGTGGCCACCGGTCGCATCGACCGCGGTCAGGTGCGGGTGGGGGACAAGGTGGAAATCGTGGGTCTCGAGGCGGCCGATGCCGACGCTCGGGAGGTGGTGGTCACCGGCGTTCAGATGTTCCGCAAGGACATCCCGGTCGGCCAGGCCGGCATGAACGTGGGCATCCTGCTGCGTGGGGTCAAGCGCGACGCCATCCGACGCGGCCAGGTGCTCGCTGCACCCGGATCCATCCGGTCCCACAGCGGCTTCTCCGCCGAGCTGTACACCCTCACCACCAAGGAAGGTGGACGGCGCCGTCCGTTCGGCTCGGGCTACGCCCCCCAGTTCTTCTTCGGAACCACCGACGTGACCGGCACCATCACCCTACCCGCCGAGGTGGCCCGGGTGGCGCCGGGCGACCGCACCTCGCTGACGGTCGTGCTCCAGAAGCCCGCTGGCTTCGAGGTGGGCTCGCGGTTCGCGGTCCGTGAGGGCTCGAGAACGGTGGGCGCCGGGGTCGTGACCGCGGTGACGTAGCGCCAACCCTGTTCAATGCGGCCGTCTCGACGCTTCGGTGTCGGGGCGGCCGCAGTCGTTCCCACGCTACAGTTCTCCACCAACCTGCGCCAGCGCATTGGCCACCTCCCGCCGCAGGTCGAGCGCCCGCATGGGCTTGCGCAGCACCGCGTGGACCGCCAGCTCGTCTTCGAGGTCGGTGCTCCACGAGCCAGGGTCGCCCGTCAGGACCAGGACCACCGCAGGGTGGCCTTTCTGGCGAAGGGCCCGCAGCAGCTCGACCCCCGACATGCCGGCCATGCGGATGTCGGTGATGACGAGGTCGATGTCGGGGGACGACTCCAGCACCTCGAGGGCCAGCTCGGCGGTGCCCACGGTGTCGACCGCATAGTGTCGACTCAGCACGCGCTTGATGGACCGAAGCAGGAGTGGTTCGTCGTCGACACAAAGGACGCGTGGCTTCATGGGACCTCCCCGGATGAGGGTCCGAGGGGCAACACGATGTCGAATCGTGTGCCCGCGGGGCTGGTGTCAAAGCCGATGTGGCCACCGTGGTGCTCCACGATGATGGCGTGGGCGATGGAAAGCCCCTGCCCTGTGCCCACACCGACCGGCTTGGTGGTGAAGAAGGGGTCGAAGATGCGGGCGCGGGCGGCCTCGGGGATCCCCGTACCGTTGTCGAGGACGGAGATGGTCACGCTCCCCGGCTGCGCCCGAGTGCGCACAACAATCGCGCCTCGCGTGCCGCCTGGCCGGAGCTCGACCGCCTGGGCGGCGTTGATGAGGAGGATGAGCAACACCTGGTTGATGTCGTGCTGCCGACACGACACCAGCGGCAGGTCGCCGAGGTCGGTCTCGACGGTGGCAAAGGGCTTGAGCCGGTTGCGCGAGACCTCGATGGTGTCGCGCACGCAGGCATTGATGTCGGCGTCGCAGGCCTTGCCGTCGCCTTGCCAGGAGAACCGACCCATCGAGCGAACGATGCGCGTGACCCGGTCCAGCCCGCTGCGTGCCGTGTCGATCGACTCTTCGAGCTGCTCGAACGCGCCCTCGACATCCCACTCGGCGTCGATGGGTGGTGCCCGGTCTCCTGCGGCCTCTCGGTATGCGGCCACGGCCCGCCGGAGCTGCTCGGCAGACTCGTCGATGAGGAACACGCTGGAGTCGAGGAACTGCAGCGGGTTGTTGATCTCGTGGGCGATGCCCGACGCCAGCTGACCGACGGCTTCGAGCTTCTGGGCGTGGCGCAGCTGGACCTCCACCTTCTCCCGCTCGCGGGCTTCTTGTCGCAGGCGAGCGGCGGTGTCGCGCAGCTCGGTGGTCTGGGCGAGGAGCGCGTGGTGGAGGTCGTCGAGGTGCTCCCCGGAGCGCAGCACCCGCACGGCCAGCCACAGCCGACGGGTGAGCGGCACGCGGACCGGGACGTCCACAAAGTAGGTGGCCGACCGCGGCGAGCGCACCATTCGCACCGGCACCGGCGTGCCCCCCACGATGGTGGGCAGAGCCTTCAGAAAGCCCAGCACGATGAGGAAGAACTCCGGGCTGTCCTCCTGGCCGTCGGCGAGCGAGATGCCCAGCTCGAGGCGTGCCGGCGAGGCTTCGTTCCAGGTGGTGCGCACGCGTCGGAACACGCTCGGGCCGCCGTACCGGTGGCTGAGCTTGAAGATGGTGGACAGCGCCAAGCCACTCGCGAGGACCCGCACGATGGGACCCACGGGGGCCTGTTCGGTGACCACCGTGCCCGCTTCTTCGAGGCCGGCCTCCCCGCAGCGCTGCGCGAGCCGACGGTTGAGCACACAGAAGTCCGACCAGTCGAACCACTCCCGGCCGTCGCGCACGGCCTGGATGTCGGCGAACAGCTCGTCGGCCGAGAAGCCGTGGCGACGGGCCATCTCCAGGTAGACACCCAGCACACGTGACGAGACGTCGGGCACTCAGGACCTCCGCTGGAGGTGCACACGCTCGGTGAGCGCGGCCAGCTGGTGACGTTGCCACGAGTCGCGGGCGAAGGTCCACACCCAAAGTGGCTCGGGAGTGCTCCCCAGGCGGTGTTTCTCGGCACCTGCGGTCATGCCGAAGTCGATGTGGGAGCACCCGAGCGCCTCCGCACGCAGCACCATCTCCACGAGGAGGTGGCGGTAGGTCCCGTGCGACTCGACATACCGGTAGTCCAGGCCACAGAGGAGCGGCGCGTAGGACCCGGCGTGCCGGTGGGCCCCGTAAAAGGCCACAGGACGGCCATCTTCGGGCCCGCCCAGCGCCGCGGGAAGGGTGAGGATGCGGAGGTCCCAGGCCGGGCTGCCCGCCAGTGCCGGCAGGAGTCGCTGCGGCAGCAGGTGCATGTTCAGGGCCAGGTTCTTGCCGGCGACGTCGCGGTAGAGGCCCCAGAGGTGGCTCCAGGGGGTGGTTGGGTCGGGGTCGGCGAACCGAAAGCCGACGTGCTCGTCGAGGCGCTGCTCGAGGAACCGGCGCGACCGGCGCGACTGGTCGGCAAAGAGCGCGCGATACCCACCGGGAGGCAGCGCGATGAGGTGGCGGTCGGGCAGAGGCGCGCTGGTGAAGCCCTCGTCGCGCAACGCCGCATCGACCTCGGCATCGGCGGGGAGGTCGCGCAGGACGATGGCGTCGAGCTGGCGGCGCTCGTAGATGTCGACCGCTTCGTCGAGGAGGCAGGCCAGAGCGTCGCGCCACGGACCTGAGCGGCGCAGGTAGAGGTGGCTTCCTTCGCTGATGCCACCCCCCATCATGAGCACCCGCGAGCAGAAGCGGTGGGGGTCGTGCCGCCGCTCCGCCTCGACCGCCCGACTGACCACGGCCTCGGAGAACATGTCGTCCTTGGCGAGCATCTCGACGAACACGGTCGCCGCCAGCGGCACACCATCGGCCCCGCGAACGATGAGGTAGTGGAACCGCCAGTCCTCGGCCGGCGCATCGGACGAATACACCGCCTCGGCCACCGCCATCGCCGCCGCGGTGATGCAGCCGTCCGCCCCCATCAGGCTGTCCCACTCCGCCGCGTCGACCTGTGCGATGGCGTGGTGGTGGTCCACAAGAAGACCGTGTGGGCGGGCGGTCTCGGGCCTCCTGGAGACCGGGACCTCCAAGCCGACGCGGGTGTTCTGGAAGTGCGTGAGAACCTGCGCTCGGGACAAGGCGTGCGCGTGCAGGACCGCCGGCACCACCTCGCCGGCCGCCTCGACGAAGCGGTCGATGTCTTCGGGGAGCAGGTGGTCGGTGACCGTGACCCGCAGCCCCGACCGGCTGTGCGGCACCGACGGGAACATCGACACATTGGCGTAGAACCCGCGGTCGGCGAGCTGCGCGATGGCCTCCATGGCCGCCCCGGGCTTCACCATCTCGATGAACGCGATGGGGACGTCGTTGTCGGCCACGATGTCGACCCCCACGTCGCGCAGGCCACGCTTCAGGCGCCGGACCTTCCCGTAGAGGCTGCGCTGGCGGTCGGGCAGGGCGTCGGACAGGTGGACGTCGGCGCTGGCCAGGGCCGCTCCGAGGAGTGCAGGCTGCAGCGGCCCCGAGAACACCATGGTGCTGCCACACATGCGCACGTGTTCCCGCATCTCTTCGGTGGGCAGCAACAAGGCCGCGCCGCCGGCAGCAAATGACTTGGCGAGCGAGGTGGCCACGACCAGCCGAGGTGTGCCGCCGAACCGTTCCAGTGTGGGCCCCCGACCGTGGGTGCCGGCCCAGCCCGTGCCGTGGGCATCATCGACGTAGAGCCACACATTGGGAGCGATGTCGAGGATGCGCTTGAGCAGGCCATAGTCGGCGTGGTCGCCGTACATGCTGGTGATGCCGTCGGTGGCGAACACCACCCGCCGGGCCGTTCGGGCAGCGTGGGCAATCCCCTCCAGGCCAGACTCGAGCGACTCATGACGGATGGGGTGGACCGGCGTGCCCCGCAGCATCGCGTGCCGGGCGGCGGCGTGCACACTGGCGTGCACCTGGTGGTCGAGAAACACCACGTCGCGCTCGTCGACGCACGCATCGAACCAGGCGATGTGGGCGAGCGTGGTGGTCTGTCCGATCAAGGCCGGTCGACCAAACATCCGAGCGAGTCGCTGTTCGAGCGCTCGGTGGCCCTCCAGGCTCACGTACCCGCGCGACGACGCAAACTGCGTGCCCGCCGACCGAACCGCTGCCACCGCCCCGTCCACCAGAGCGGGATGGTGCTCGAGCCCCATGTAGCTGCACGAGCCGAACCACAGCAGCTCACGGCCCGCCATCCGCACCACCCGGCCGTCGGGCGCGCCTTCATGGTGCTGGAAGTAGAGGCCGCGGCGGGAGGCATCGGCGTGCTGGGAGTGAACAGCCTTGACGATGTGCGAGTACGCCACGGCAACTCCGGGGGCGGGGGGGGAGCAACACCCGTGATTGTACGCAGGCTGTCTCGCCCCATGGCCCGGTGCGGCCCTCCAGCACACATTCCGACCACCACACCAGAACAACCTACAGCACGCCATCCTCAACCATCGAGCGGGGGAGTTCCGGCCCACACCGAGGCCCCCGTCACCCGGCATCCACCCACCACGGCCCGACCGGACACACCGCTCGCGGCATGTCGGGCGCCCCCTTCCCTGACCCGCCGCGGCCAGCCGTCGCCCAATCAAGGCCCCCGAGCGGCGTATCCTCGACGATACATCGCGCAATGCACCCTGCTCACGGACATTGCGGCACAGCGCTTGGGACATGCCCGGGACCCAAGCAGACAGACCGGACGCCACTTGCCATCAGGTTGACACTGTCCTGACAATCCAGTGCTGTCCCCGACGCGCAACAACGGTTCAACCAGCCTTCGACTGCCCCACTCCAGCGGTCCATCTCAAGGACTTCCCATCGGGCACGCCGGGCACGAGACACGATGCCCGCACGCGGTCGGCCACCCGCTCGGATTGGGGCGTCGCGCACTCCCAGGCGGAGGCTCTCCGGGCCGGACGCAACGCTGTGCGGCCGGTTCCAGCGCACTATCGGTGGTTGAGCTCCCACAACATGCGCAGGCCGTCGAGGGTGAGGTCGTTGTCGACTTCGTCGATCTCGTCGCAGGCGCGGCCGATGAGGTTGGCCAGGCCCCCGGTGGCGAGGCAGGGCACAGCGGCGCCGTTCTTGGAGAGCTCGGCCTTGCAGCGGCGGGCGAGACCATCGACCAGCCCGACGTACCCGAAGAACAGGCCCGACTGCATGCTGGCGATGGTGTTGGTGCCGATGGCGCGGGGGGGCTTGTCGACCTCGACCTTGGGCAGCTTGGCCGTGCGGTTGAAGAGGGCATCGGCGCTGATCTGGAAGCCGGGGGCGATGGCACCGCCCACGTAGTCGCCGTTGTCGTCGACGCAGTCGAAGGTGGTGGCGGTGCCGAAGTCGACCACTACGAGGGCGGTCTTGTGGCGTTGCCAGGCTGCGACGGCGTTGACGATGCGGTCGGCGCCCACTTCGCGGGGGTTGTCGGTGCGGACCCGCATGCCGGTGCGCATGCCGCGGCCGACGATGAGCGACTCGCGGTGGAGGTAGCGGCGGGTGGCCTTTTCGATGGCGTAGACGACGCTCGGGACCACGCAGGAGACGATGACGCCCTTGATGTGGGACGGGCCGAGGCCGCGGTGGCCGAGGAGCTGGAGGAGCAGCAGGCCGAATTCGTCGGTGGTGCGCGGGGAGGTGGAGACGCGCCAGCGGTGCCGGACTGCGCTGCCGTCGAGGGCGCCGAGGACGGTGTTGGTGTTGCCGACGTCGATGACGAGGAGCATGGGGCGGTCCGGGGTCAGGTTGCGGGGGGCGTGGTGATGTGTTCGGGGACGAGTTCGTCTTCGAGAACGTGCCGGAGGACGGCGTGCCCGACGGACTGGGGGTCGGCGGGCAGGACCCGGGCGGACCGTCGGTGGCGGGCGACGAACACACGCCGGACGGTGCGGGCGACGAGCTCGGGCGCGAAGGTGGGGGTGAACCAGAGGTCGTCGAGGTAGCGGGTGCCGTCGCGGGTGGGCTCGAGGGTGTGGGTGTGCACGAAGAGCGAGAAGAGCTTCGAGGCGCCGCGGTCTTCGAAGGCGCGCCCGGGCTCGAGGAGGCGCACCTGGACCTCCCACGGGATGGGACCGATGCGGGCGGGGCTGCGCACGCTGTGGGCGCCGTCGGCCCAGGCGGACAGGAGGTCGGCGGGGCGGTTGATGCGGAAGGGCACCCACGGCGGAAACTCGGCCATGATGGCGTGGGGGTCGGACTTCTGGGCCCAGACGTCTTCTACGGGGGCCAGGTAGCGGGTGGAGACCCGCAGGCGGTAGGCAGGACGTGTGGACACGGCATCTCCGGTGCAGCGGCCGGGGTCTATCCCGTGGTGGCGGGGGATGCGGTGTGGTCGGCAACGAGGGCGACGTCGCCGGTGAGGATGGGGTGACCGTCGATGAGGAGGGCGCCGTCGTCGCGGATGCCGGTGGCGATGCCGGTGCGGTCTCCGACCTGGACGGTGCGGCCGAGCATGCAGGCCCGGCGACGCCAGGGGTCGAGGAGGGTGGGGGCGTGCACGTCGACGGCGTCGATGGCGGTGATGAGGCGCGCGAGGAGGCGGGCGCGGTCGGGGGTGGGGCGGCCCAGGGCGGCGAGGGAGGTGGCCTGTGGGAGGTCGTCGAAGGTGGTCTGCCCGACGTTGATCCCGACGCCGAGGATGACGGTGGGGTGGGCGTGGGTGCGGCGACCGGTGGGGGGGCCCGGCTCGAGCTCGGCCAGGATGCCGCCGAGCTTGAAGATGCGGTCGTTGCGGAGGACGACGAGGTCGTTGGGCCACTTGAGGGAGACGTCGAGGACGGTGGCCATGGCGGCGGCCCAGGCGAGCACGGCGCGCGGGATACGTGCGGCGGGGAGGTTTGGACGCAAGAGCACGCTGAAGAGGAGGTTCTGGCCGGGTTGGGCATCCCAGGTGCGGCCTCTGCGGCCCCGGCCGGCGGTCTGGTGGTCGGCGACCACGACGGGAAGTGGAGCGCCGAGGGCCACGGTGCTGGCGAGGTCGCGGGCGATGCGGTTGGTGGAGGCGCAGGTGGGGAGGTAGGCGACCGGTCGAGGCAGGCGCCAGTGCAGGGTGGCCGGGCCCCAGCCCACGTCATGGTCGAGGGTGAGGCGGTCGTTGGCGAGGCCGATGGTGTGGCCTTCTTGGCGCAGCTGGCGGAGGTCGTGGTGCAGGGTGGTGGGGCTGCAGCCCAGGCGGGTGGCGAGGGTGGTGGGAGCGATGCCGGCCGGGTTCTCGGCGAGCACGGCGAGGATGGATGCACGGCGCACGGCGGACCTCCGGTGGCGGCGCGGGGTATCGCGTGGGATGACCGGGGGCTGGTGAGCCCGTTTTGGGGGGTCGCCGGACCGGATGCGGCGGATAGACAGGGCGGCATGTCCGATCTGCCCGCGCCCGAAGAAGCGTCCATCATCGCCCCCGTGTCCGCAGTGCCGTCGAGCACGCCCGATGCGCCGGAAGCGCCGCCCCACGCGCTGGCTCCGGCGGCGGTGGGCCTGTGGCGACTGCAGCGCTTCATCCGCCTGGGTGTGGTGGTGCTGCCCTTTTCGATTGCGGCGGGCATCGGCCTGTCTACGGTCACGCACTGGGGCGTGGGAGCGATTGTGGGTGGGGCGCTGCTGCTGGTGAACCTGGTGCTGGCGATTGTGTGGCCGCCGCTGCAGTACGACGCCTTCCGCTACGCCGTGCGCCACCACGACCTCCTGGTGCAGTCGGGGGTGTTCTTCCGGCGGTGGTCGAGCGTGCCGCTGTCGCGCATCCAGCACGTCGACAGCCGCCAGGGTCCGCTGGAGCGTATGTTCGGTGTGCAGCGGGTTCTCGTGTACACGGCCGCGGGGGTGAGCGCCGATGGTGTGATCCCGGCGCTCACGGAAGACAACGCCACCGCCCTGCGCGATGCCTTGTCGCGACGTGGGGGCGACGATGGCGTCTGATGCCGAGTGGGCGGAAGACGAGCGGCCCACCGACCCCGGCGAGCTGATGGTGCCCCAGCCGGTCCCGCCCCCCGAAGAAGAGCCCCCCTGGCGGTCGCTGCATCCCCTGAGCCTGGCGGCCAACCTGGTGCCCCAGGCCTGGCGGACGGCTCGGGCGGCGTGGCCCATCCTGCTGGCCCTGTTCGTGGGCGGCGGGTCGATGGGCATGGAAACGGTCGACCTGTCGCTGCTGGTGGCCTTCTTCGGCATGACCCTGGTGCGCACGCTCACGCACTTCCTCACGCTCCGGTACCGCGTGCACGCGGGGCGCTTCGAGGTGCGGTCGGGGCTGCTCAACCGACAGGCGCGGGCGCTCGACCCGGCCCGCATCCAGAACATCGAGCGGGTGCAGAACCTCTTCCACCGGGCGGTGGGGCTGGTGGAGGTGCGGGTGGAGACGGCGGGCGATGCCTCCACGCAGGGGCTGCTGTCGGCGGTGTCGGTCGACGAAGCAGCGCGGCTGCAAGGGGAGCTGGAGCGGCTGGTGCGGTCCACGCGAGGCGCGCCCGAGCCCCTGGTGGCCGGCCCCGACGGTGAAGAGGTGGCCGAGCAGCCGCCCGAGACCCCCTTGGTGGAAGGCAGCGCGGTGGAAGCCATCGCCTACGGCCTGTCGCGGCGCACGGTGGGCACGGTGGCGGTGCTCACGGCCGTGTTCGCCGAGGTGTTCGGCCGCATGAACCCCTCCCCCGAGGCCACCCGCCAGGTGCTGCAGCCCACGGTCATCGGGCCGGCGGTGCTGCTGGCGTTTGCGGGGTCGTGGGGGTGGTCGGCGGGTCGGGCGCTGCTGAAGCACTGGAAGTTCACGCTCGTGAAGCAGGGCGACCGGCTGGTGAACGAAGAGGGCCTCACCACGCGCCGACGCGTGGAGATCCCAGTGCAGAAGGTGCAGCTGGTGCGGGCCGACGAGCCCCTGCTGCGCCGGTGGATGGGCTACGGCAGCGTGCTCATCGAGACCGCCGCGCTGGGCTTCGCCGATGGCCAGGTGCGCCAGGCGGAAGGCGTGGTGCCCATGGTGGAGCGGGATGCGCTGCCCGAGGTGGTGCAGGCAGCCACGCCCAAGGTCACGGTCGACCCCTGGACTGCCGAGCTGCTGCCGGCCCACTGGCGCGCGCTGTACCGGATGGCCATCGCAGGCGTGGTGCGCACCGTGCTGTTCGCGGCGGCGGTGTGGTGGTTTGTGGGCCCGTGGGGCTGGCTGGCTCTGGGCGCGCTCCCCATCGTGGCCATCGGCGACTGGCTCGAGTGGCGCCGGGAGCGCTGGCTGGTCACCGACGCCTCGGTGGTGGTGCGCCGGGGACTGCTGCGTCGGTCCACCTGGGTGCTCGACCGCGCGAAGATTCAGAGCGTGGAGGTGGTGCAGACCCCCATCATGCGCTGGCACGGACTGGGTCGGGTGGTGGTGCGTGTGGCCGGCAATGCGGTGGCGTTGCCCGACGTGGCACTGGACGTGGCCCTTGGCGTGTTCCAGGATCTCACCGGTGCCACACCCCAGCCACCGGTCCCGATGGAGGCCGCATGACCCGACTCCCCTTCATTGCCCTCGCCCTCCTGGTGCCTTCGCTGGGGGCTGCCCAGGGCATCCCCGCGGTGTCGGGCGTCCTCGAGACCGAAGTTCGCGCGAAGGTCCCCCGTGGCATGCCGCCCACGCTCACGCTGCGGGTGCCCGACCGCCCCGCGGCGTTCTATGCGCGCTGCACGTTCGGTTCGCCCGAGCAAGAAGCGGTGGCGGAGAGCGATGTGGTGGAAGCCGGGGAGGCATTCGTGCTGGCCCTGCCCGCAGACACCGATGCGCGCACAGCCGAATGTGCCGTGGTGGCGCGGTTTGCGAACGGCCTGAGCGAGCGCAAGCCGGTGTCGATGGCGTGGCAGGTGGTGGAGCCCGAGCCCGAGGTCGAGCCTGAAGCGGCTCCGGACGACCCGCCGAAAGACGACGAGAAGACGCCCGACGACGCCCCCAAGGACGACGAAGCAGAGAAGTGACCCCAGCCCATCCGGGGTCCTCTTGACATGGCAAGCTCACCCATGAGGGAATAGCTTCATGTTCCTGCACCCGGACCGGCCCGGGTTGCGCTCTGATCCGCCCTGTATGAGGCTGTCGGACGATGTCCTCGAAGCGTTCCCGAATCCACGACCAAGAGCTGAGGCGCTTGCTGTCGTTCATCGGGATCTTCGGGCTGTTCTCGGGGGCCACCTACGTGGTGCCGGGCCTCGACCTCGTCCGACCGTGGGTGCCCGGCGAGCCAGTCCCGCTGGTGCACCTCGCCCTCGACCGCGCCATCGTCACCGAGAACCGCCTGGGAGAGATTGTCCGGCAGATGCCCGGCGAAGACGCCCGCAAGGACGCCCCCGTGACGGTCGACTCCGGGTCCCCTCCCCCGCCCGGAGATGGCTCCGACCAGCCACCCCCTGCCGTCGACACACCGGCAGACGACACCCCCCGCGCATCCGACCTGTTGGCCGACCAGGAGGCCAGCCCGCCCGCCGATGCCGATGTGGAGTGCGAGCCGGATGCGGTCGAGCAGCCCGCGGAAGTGGTGGTGGCCGACGCCGACCTGGAACAACCCGAGGTCGAAGCCACAGACCCCGAAGACACACCCCACCCCGGCGCCGACGACCCGGCCCCCGAGCCAGAAGAACCGGTCGACACGGAAGCCGACGCAGGCACCGCCGCTCCACCCGCCGAGGTCGCCGACGCCACCCCCGCCGTGCTCGCGCCTCCAGCCCCGCCACCCGACACCAAAGCATCCGTGGCAGTGGCCATCCCGCAGAAGGCCCCCCCCGAGCGCGCCGCCACCCCCGACAACGTGGCCCGTCCCGGCGAGGGCTCTCTGCGCAGCCGGCTCCCCGCGCACGGCACCCCCCTCGAAGTCCCCACCGGTGGCCTCGACGCCTGGTTCACCTCTCTGGCCAAGGCGGCCGCAGGCGCACCGGGCCACATCGCGCGCGCCCTGCACTGGGGCGACTCCACCATCGCCGGCGACGGCATCACACGCACCGTCCGCAGCCGCTTGCAGAGCCGCTTCGGCGACGGCGGCCCGGGCTTCCTCGCCGTCCAGGTCGACCCCCGCTGGGCCAGCCGCCCCGGTGTGTTGCGCAATGCCAAGGGCGCCTGGAAGACCCGCACCATCACGTTCGGCGGGGCCGGCAACAAGTACTACGGGCTCGGTGGCACCGTCTCCACCGCCTATGGCAAGTCCTCGTCCACCCTGGGCGGCAGCAAGGTGGGCGACCAGCGCCAGGCCCTGCACCGCTTCGACATCGCCTTCCAGACCCGCCCCGACGGCGGCACTCTGGTGGTGCAGGTGGATGGTGGGGAGGGCGCCACCTTCCAGACGAAGAGCGAGTCCACCAGCGACGCCTTCCACACCCTCACCGCACCCAATGGCGCGCAGAAGCTGCACGTGGCGTCCAACGGAGACGGTCCGGTCACCGTCTACGGCGTGGCGCTCGAGACCCGCGGTCCCGGCATGACCTGGGAGACCCTCGGTGTGGCCGGTGCCGGGCAGGGCTCGATGTTCCGCCAGGGCCCCAACCACCTCGCGCGGCAGGTGGCCTGGCGCGACCCCGACCTCATCGTCTACCAGATGGGCGGCAACGAGCTCGGCTACCCCAGCTTGAAGACCGGCGGCGGCAAGGTGTGGAAGGAACGCTACGTGCGCGTGGTGCGCAGCGTGCGGAAGGGTGCCCCCGACGCCAGCTGCCTGCTCATCACCCCGCTCGACCAAGGCGAGCGCGTGCGGGGGGCCGTGCGGTCCAAGCCCACGATGGCCACGATGGTGCGGCTGCAGCGCGAGACGGCCCGCGAGATGGGGTGCGCGTTCTGGGATGCACAGGCGGCGATGGGCGGCTCGGGCAGCTTCGGGGTGTGGCTGAACAAGAAGCTGGCCTGGAGCGACCTGTACCACCTCACCAACAAGGGCCTGGCCATCATCGGTCACACGCTGTCGGATGCAATGGAAGCAGCGTACGATGAGTGGCGACGCGGCACAGCGGCATCGCTCGGTCGTTCGTCGGGTCCGTCTGACGGGTAGCCCTCCGGATACTGCACCTCCCGACGCCGCCCCCCGGGGGGTCTCCCGATCGCAATCCCGTAGGCTGGTCGTGCGGGGGGCTAATGCTGCTGAGAACGCCGCCCTGGCCCCTCTCTGGAATCACTGCAGCCGGTACGACGGTCTACGCAGCCATCCCCCTGGCCACGATGTGGCAAGATGCGTGCGCAATCCTGGCGCGACATGGCATCGCACCACGCATGACCAACCGTAGGGGACTCACCATGCGACGACTCATCGCCTCCGCTCTTGCACTCATGGCCACCACACCCGCGCTCGCCACCACCGCTCGTGTGGCCGGCCTCTCGGGCAACTCGGCCTTCACCGACGACACCGACGTCTTCAAATTTCCCAGCGTCATCTCCGACACCGGCGACGCCGTCAACCTCAACTACACCGGCCCCAACACGGTGGATGGTGGGGTGTCCTGGATGGGCCAGCACATGCTGTGGCTCCAGCGCGACAGCGCCCTGCCCGACGGAACAGGCCTCGGAGACGGCTCTCCCTTCACCATGACCTATGGCCAGGGCGACGGCAGCACGGGCTTCCTGGCCCGCGCGTCCTGGGCCCCCGAGACCTTCTCGCTGGGCGGCGCGTGGAGCAAGGGAGGCCAGGCCCGCGAGACCTCCAACTTCGCAGCCGGTGGCGACATCGTGTCGGCGAAAGCAGGCAACAGCACCAAGTACGCCATCACGGCCTTCGCCCAGTCGCGCGACCTCACGGCCGACAGCCACACCACGTGGGACGCCACGGTGGCCATCCAACAAGACGTGAGCAACGTGGTGCGCGCCAACTACCGGATGGGCCCCCGCTGGGGCGACGGCCAGCTCCGCGCCGCTCTGAGCATCGGGCCGGGCCTGCAGTTCACCAACACCAAGGGCGGAAACGCCGTCGCACTCGATGTTCCCGCTGCCAACCTGGCGGCCGAGTACGAGCTGCGCGAGTGGCTGGTGATCCGCGGCAGCTCCACGGTGGGCCTGCAGCTGGCGGTGGCCGATGTGTCGAAGTTCGGCGACACCCGTGAGTTCATCGCGGGCTCGGGTGGCGCTCTGGGTGCAGGCCTCAAGCACGGCGACAAGGCACGCTTCGACATGTCGATTCGCCCCGCCTGGCTGGTGAATGGTCCGGCCGTGCTCTCGGGCACGCCCAACCCGATGTTCGCCACCGTGTCGGGTCGCATCCTGCTGTAGACACGCGCCGGCTGGCACAGATGTGCCCAAACGCAAGCGGCCCACCGTGGAAGCGGTGGGCCGTGTCGTTGTCTTGGGCGGGCTCAGTAGGTGCCGGAGCCACTGTAGAAGTAGGAGTAGCTCGAGCCGTAGACGTAGCCACCAGTGGCCCAGCTCAGGGTGCCACCGCCATGGGCTTCGGCGCCCCAGTATTCACCCGAGAAGTAGACGGCACCGTTGTCCACCTCGAGAATTCCAGACGTGTCGCCACCGAAGGAGCAGCTGCCCGCACCGGTGAGATCAAGGTCCATGTCCCAGCCGAGGTCGCAGCCGGCGCACTGGCTGCCCGACGCAGCCCAGACGATGTCGCAGCCGAGCTCGAAGATGGCGACACCGGCGGTGCCACTGAAGGGACCGACCTCGCCTTCGCCCTCTCCTTCGCCCTCACCCTCGCCTTCGCCCTCGCCTTCGCCTTCGCCCTCGCCTTCGCCTTCGCCTTCGCCCCCAGCAGCCGAGTCCGCCCCAGAGTCGCTCTTGCCGTCGAGGCAGGCCACGGCACCAACGCTGAGAGCCAGCACCAGAAGTCCATTGCGGAGGTTGTGGTAAGTCATTCGAGTCCCCTGTTTCTACATGGTGTCTGCCACCAGAGTGTTCTGGCGTACGCGGAGCACACTACCACACAGGGGTTGTCCCAACCAGTCCACCCAAGCGGCGGGGCGCTGTGCGCACCGACTCTGCGGAGGGGCGCTGTGCGCACCGGAGCCCGGAGCAGACCCCGGCCGCGAGGAACGAGCGGGTGAGGCTGCGGAGGCCCCGGATGCCTACTCGATGACGGTGAGGGGGCAGTCGCCGCGCTTGTAGACTTTGGTGGTGCCGTTGGGGAGGCGGTACCGGACCTCGATGGGGCCGAGCGAGGCGCCCGAAGTGCCCGCAGGGACGTTGGACACGGCCCAGTACGTGACGGTGCGCTGCGACTTGCCGGCGCCCGACGAGACGACCCGACCGGCTGCGCGGCGGACGACCTTCACGCCCCGGGTGACCAGGGTGACCCCGGCCCAGTCGACCTCGATCTGGGAGTTGGCGCGCACGGCGGTCTTGATCCAGGCCGCCTTGCTTTGGTTGGGGCCCACCGTGGTGTCGCCACAGATGACAGCAACTTCCACCGAGCCGTCGCCGGAGAAGTCGGTGGGGCGGTCGGACAGGCTGGGACCACACCCTGTGAGCACGCAAAACAGCCCCCGCAGCAAGGTGCGAGAGCCTGGACGGCTCGATCGGAGTGGGGGTGGGGTCGTCATCGCCTCGACGGGTGTGTGGTGTCCTGCCCTGCCTTGCATCGGCACGTCAAGGCGGAGCTACAGACGATGACGTGCCGTGACCTCCTGTAATCGCTGCGGCTTCATCGAGGGCCGCGAGGAACAGCTCGGCGGAGCGTTCGTAGCCGGCTTGCGTGAAGTGGATGTAGTCCCAGCCGGCGAGGGGTGGGTCGACCGCACGCCAGCTGAGCATGCCGCCGGGACCGCCTTGGGCCATCTGCCAGTCCCAGAAGGCGCAGTCGAAGGCAGGTGCGACCTCGCGCTGGACCTGGGCCACGGGAGCCGTGCGGCCCCAGATGGTGTACTGCTTGCCCTTCTGGACCACCTTCGCGCGGTCGGAGGGGCCCACGAGGATGCAGGCGGCGTCGGGGGCGCTGGACCGCATGATGCCCAGCACGCGGGTGAGGTCTTCGCGGTACCGCGCCATGGAGTAGTCGGTGTCGGCGGCTTCGTTGGTGCCGTAGGCCAGGACGATGAGGTCGGGGGACAGGCCGGCGAGGCCGGGGTCGCGGAGCTCGGGGGCCCAGTCGAGCCAGGTGCGGGCAGTGCGGCCGCGAATGCCGATGGCGTCGACGATCACACCGGAGTCCTGGCGCTCGCCGGTGATGCCGAAGAGCCGGACCTCGCCATCGCCTTGGGTGCGGACGGTGGCGCGGTGGGGGCCATCGGGGACGTCGATGACCAGGTGGATGAGCTCGGCGCTGGTGCGGGCGGTGGAGACCACGATGGGGTCGGCGTCGTCGACGGTGACTTCGAGGCTGCCGCCTCCTGGCTGGCCGAGGGCCCACACCTGGATGCGGTTCCAGCGACGGCCGTGGGGGTTGTCGCGGGTGGTCTGGATCCACGCGAAGTCGAGGGGGTCGGCGGTGGACAAGCTGGCGCCGGAGAAGCCGTGCAGGCCGTCCCAACGGCCGTTGGAGCGGCCCACCCAGTCGCTGCGCCAGCCCGGCGAGCTGCACAGGTTGATGTCGTTGGCGCGGTGCCCCTGGTAGAGCGCGGCGGGGAAGACGAAGCCGTGGCCGCGGTCGCCGTAGCGGTCTTGGAGGGTGCGTCGGAGGGCGCCCGTGAAGAAGTCGCCGCCGGTGTGGGATGCCCCGAATGCGCTGATGCGGACGGGCTGGCCCGACTCGGCGCGGCGGAGCACATCGCCGATCTGGCGGAGGGAATCGTAGTCGCCTTCGAGGGGCTGGACGGCCAGCGCGGAGGGGTCGGCGCCCGGGAGCTTGCCGGCGCGGACGTCGGACCACTGGACCAGCTTGTTGGCCACTTTGGCGGCGGGGTCGGTGTGTTCGCTCTCGAAGGCCGAGACGGGCGACCGCGGGACCTTGGGGATGGTGGGGGCGGTCCAGCCTTTCCGCGCACTCTTTTCCTGCTTGGCCAGGGCCAGCGCCTGCCCACAGGACAGCTCGGAGGGCCCCGACGTGCGGTCGATGCGCACATGGATGGGCGCCACGGCCTGCGCACGGGCGCTGGGGAGGGCGAGAACGCCCGTGAGGAAGAGCGGTGCGAGCACGCCTCAGACCGTTCCAAAGGCGCGGTCGCCGGCGTCGCCGAGGCCCGGGAGGATGAAGCCCCGGTGGTCGAGCTGGCGGTCGATGGCGGCGAGGTGGATGGTGATGTAGCGGTCGGCTTCGAGCAGAGCGCGCACCCCTTCCGGCGCGCCGACGAGCCCCACGAACCGCAGCGACTCGGCCCCGGCATCCCGGAGCACCTTCACGGCGGCGGCGGCGCTTCCCCCGGTGGCGAGCATGGGGTCGACCAGGAGCACGGGCCCTGCGTGGAGGTCCTCAGGGAGGCGCTTGAGGTAGGTACGCGGCTGGAGCGTTTCCTCGTCGCGGGCCATGCCCAGGTGGCCGATGCGGGCTTCCGGGAAGACGTGCATCACGCCTTCGGACATACCCAGGCCCGCCCGCAGGACGGGAACCACGGTGACCGGTGACGCGAGCACCCGACCGGTGGTGGTCTCGAGCGGTGTGCGCACTTCGACTTCCCGTGTGGGGAGGTCGCGGGTGGCGGCCCAGACCATCAGCCCGGCGACCTCGCCCAGCCGAGCCCGAAACGTGGGGGAGTCGGTCTCGGGGGTGCGCAGGACGGACAGCTTGTGGTGGAGAAGGGGGTGGTCATGCACAAACACGCGGGGGTGCCGTGCGAGCGCGCGGACGGAATCGGATGAATCAGACACGGGGAAACCCTACCATACGGTCATTCCATGGAGTCGCACCAGATGGGCACGACGTCGGGCGAGATGGTGGCGGTGCCGCCCGCACCGTCGCCCAAGGTGCCCACCGACCCGGTGCCCCAGGCTTCATTGGCGTCGGTGTCGAAGCCCTCGAGCGTGAGCGAGGCCGAATTGTCGCCCACCGTGGAGTCGAAGTAGTGGCCCGCCCCTCCGGCCTCTTCCTGCAACTTGGCGCGCACCCCATCGGCGCCGGTGTAGCTGCCGGTCTCGCCCGGGAAGGTGTCGAACATCTCCACCAGGAGCACGAACACGTGGTCGGGGCCCCGCCAGAACTGGCGGAAGGTGGTGGAGCCCGTGCGGTGCGAACAGGTGGGGGTGTCGAAGGTGAGCGTGCCTTCGTAGGCGCCGGACACGTTGATGGTGAAGGCATCGGGGCGGTCGGGGAAGCCGCCGGGGTCGGTGGTGCCGGAGTCGCCGCTGTCGGAGGTGTCGGTGGTGCCGCTGGAGCCGCTGTCGACCGCAGAGTCGTCGTCGGAGGACTTGCCCGAGCATCCCATCCACATCGCGAGACACCCACACCACAACACTGCGCGCATTGTTCCTCCAGCTGCACCGGGGTTCCGGCCGACGAGTGTACCTGCCTTCCCGAGAACTAGCGCCCTCCTCCCTCCACGGGGGGACCCAGATGCGGTACAACGGGTGCCGACCCACGCGCCCCCCGATCCCGGTGGGCCGACCGGAGGACCGATGCCTCTCGCCGGATTCCTGGCTGCTGCCCTCATCACGCCCGCAATGGCGGCGAAGGGTGGCTCCATCAAGGACCTCGACAAGAAGAACGGCTTCCGTGACGTCGCGCTCACCCAGCGGTGCGACCAGATCGAAGGCCTCAAGGGCAACACCGCCGCCGTGAAGCAGGCGGTCAAGGACGGCCTCGGGTCCGACAAGAAGGACGCCCCGTACCTCGGGATGCTCCACTACGTGCGCCCCTCCGACTCCCTCCGCATCGGCGCAGCCGACCTCCTGGGCGTGGGGTACACCTGCTACGCCGAACAGCTGATGAGCGTCAGCCTCCAGGCCTATGGCGCCGCCAACGCCGAGCCCCTCCGCGCGGCGCTCGTGGAAGCCTTCGGCGATGCCACCGCGCCCGACCCCGACAACGGTCGGTGGGTGTGGGCCGGCAAGAAAGTCGTGCTCACCTTCCACCACGACCCCATGAACGAGCTGGTCACGGTGGTCTACGCGAGCCGCGAGATGCTCGACGCCAAGGCAAAGAACGACCTCGCCCTCGAGCAAGCAGCGGTCAACGACCTCTGAGCCCGGCCGGGTCTCGCGCTCCCCGGAAGCCGACAAACGCGACATGGATGACGCGATCGGGTAGAGTCCGGATGCAGCCGCGTTCAGGAGCCGCTGCGCTTCCCACCAGGTGGTTCCGGATGTGCACAGTCCGGGTGCGCCCGGTGCTTCCAGAACACCCTCTCGGTGCGACTCGTAGTCCGATGATTCTCTTGCCACGTCAAGATCTACACGCAACCGGCCCAAACGGGGTCATGGAAAGCGGGCTGTTCTCCGATCATGGAAGTGGAGGTCGAACCCAATGATCGCTTCCATCAATCCTGCGGCTGGTACGCAGTCCATCCAATCCAGTGCGGTTCAGCAGAGAACGCAGACCACCAGTGGCACGGCGCCCACCACAGCGCCCACCACGGCGCGTTCTCGAGCCCAGACCAACGTCGACAAGCTGTTTCAGCTGACGGCCGGCCTGAGCTCGGAGCTGACCAACCGCATCGACGGAGCGGAGGCCAACCGGGTGCAGGGCGGTGAAGGAGTCGAGGTCGGTACGGTGGTGCAGAGCCTTTCCGAGATCAAGGAAAAGGTCGACGCCATGCGTGCCCGCGCGCCCACACTCACCCGCTTCACAGACCAGCTCTCCTCAGAGCTGGACCAAGCGGTGAAGACCGGGCGTGGCAGCCACGAACGCATCGCCGAGGTGGTGCAGCAGGCCCAGTCTGCCATGGCCGAGCGCTATGGCTACGTCGGCCACATCCTGAACACCACTGCCTGACCCACACTCCTGCCGTCCCCGGCTGGCTTCCGCGGCGGGCTCCCCATGGTGGGGGGTCCGCCGCTCGCGTTCTTGTGGTTCCGGTCGGGCCTGCGTCCCGCCCGGCCCGGCGAGCCAAGGTCTCGCCGGGAGCCTCGGAGCCAAGGTCTCCTCGGCCGGGCCCCTTCCGACCGCTTCGCGGCCACCTCCCCCTGAAGGGGGAGGACATCGTCGTTCTCGCAGTCTTTCCCTTTCAGGGCTCTCCGATCCGTGCTGGTGCCTGGTCCCGGGCCAGCTGTCGGTCTGGGCATCGATGGGCTCGGAGCCCCCTTCAAGGGGAGGTGCCTGCGGCATCGTGGCCAGTCGTCGGAGTCCTCCCCCTCTCAGGGGGAGGTGCCCGCGAAGCGGGCGGAGGGGGCCCAAAGTGCCGTCCCCTCTCAGGGGGAGGTGCCCGCGAAGCGGGCGGAGGGGGCCCAAGAGTGCCGTCCCCTCTCAGAAAGAAGTCCCCGCGAAGCAGACAGAGATGGCCCACTCAATACAGGGCGTCGTCGTCGCCATTCGTAGCGGTGACGAACAACACCGTGTCACCGCGCACTTCGGCGTCGAGGGCCCCCCAGGCAGCCTCGATGGACACCGCGTGTTCCGGTGCGTACGCGATGACGCTCAAGATCTGCCGGGTCCACGCATCTTCGGGAGCGACATTGGCCGTGCTGAGCGGGATGTCGGCCAGCTTGTCGGTGAGGAGGTCGGTGGCGTGGTCGACCGTGTAGGGGTCTTCGCGGGGCCAGCCGACCGCGCGGGTGACGCTCACGCCGATGGTGTAGCCGTCGAGCTCGACGATGAGGTCGGTCTTCTTACCGGAGGGGTCGGTATAGACGACCTCGCTTTCGGTCTTCAGCAGGCCGGCCCCTTCACAGCGGTACAGCACCTCGTAGGCCACCACCTCGGACTCGACCGACGAACCCCCCAGGTTTCCGTCTTCCCAGATCTCGGCTCCACCCTCGGACAGGGCGCTTTCGTCGAAGCCATCCGTGCCGAGGTCGAGCTCGGTCTGGAAGAGGCGGGGGGTGGGGTCTTCGATGAGCGAGGGGTCGAGCAGGTCGCCGCAGTCGCCCGAAAGGACGCCCATACCATCAATGGGCCATGGGTCGACCTCGCCGGTGTCGCCTGTATCTCCGGTATCCCCCGCTTCACCGGTGTCGCCAGTGTCTGCGGTGTCGCCGCTATCACCGGAGTCTCCGGAGTCTCCGCTGTCGCCAGAGTCCCCCGAATCGTCGGCGAGCCCGGTGTCCGAACCCGACAGATGTGACTCACCCGGGTCATCCGACTTCGGGGCTGCGCCAGAACACGCCACCAGTGCCAGGCAGCAGAGCAGAGCACGCATCTCGTCCCTCCGACTCGTCGCGGTGCGCAGCCGATGGTAGCCGTCCTGCCCGCGACGCACCACGCACCGGCGCGCCCGTTCGAAAGAGACCGCAATGTCCGACGCCCCTCCTCCCATCAACGCCCCCCCCACCGGGGAAGGCACCCACTTCGCCCCACGGTCCGAAGCCTTCCAGCGCTTCATGGCCGCACCGCTCATCGTGGCCACCGTGCTGATGGTCGCCACGGCCACGCTCGCATTCCTCGCCTGGCGGGGCGGAACCGCCGAAGGAGAGCGCCTCCAGATCACGCTCACCGGCACCTGTGCGGAGGCCGCGTTGCCCCTCGTGCAGGCCCGTGTCGACGAGATGGGCCTGGGCACACCCGAGCTCACGGTCCACGGCAGCACCCTCACCGTGGTGGCGACCATGCCCGGCAGTGGCGACGACGAATCCACCCACGTACCGGGCGTTCTCGCACGACAGGGCAACCTCCGGGCCGGCCCCCCTGGCGCCCCGCTCTTCACGCACGAGAACATCGAAGAGGCCCGCATCCAGCTCGATGAGTCCGGCCTGCCCTACACCTGGCTCGACCTCGATGCGAACACCCTGAAGGCCCTCGAGGCCGCTGCCGAGGCCGACCCCGAGGGGGAGATGCCCATCCAGGTCGACCACATCTCGGCACCACCGCGCCCGTTCAACAAGCCGATCGTGGAGGGCGGCATTCGGCTCCTCCCGGGCGACGGGGTCACGCGTGCGCGGATGCGGGTGGCGGCAGACCACGGCATCGTGCTCACCCACGGTCCCCTGCCCTGTGCGCTGTCGGTGGGGTCGGTGTCGGCGGTGGCCACTGGCCCGAACGGGCGATAGTCCGCGACCTTCCCGGAGGTCGGCCCCATGAAGTACCGCGTGACCCTCATCAAGGGCGACGGCATCGGACCCGAGGTCACCGATGCCACGTGCCGCGTGCTCGCCGCAGCAGGCGCGCCCATCGAGTGGGAGGAAGCACCCGGCGGCAGCGAAGCCGTCGAGCGCTACGGCTCCCCGATGCCCCAAGCCACCCTCGACGCCGTCCGTCGGAACCGCCTGGGCCTCAAGGGCCCGCTCATGACCCCCAAGGGTCGGGGCTTCCGGTCGGCCAACGTCACGCTGCGCCAGGCGCTCGACCTCTACGTCGGCTACCGCCCGGTGAAGACCCTCCCCGGCATCGAGACGCCCTACAAGAACGTCGACCTGGTGGTCCTTCGCGAGAATACCGAAGACCTCTACGCCGGCATCGAGCACGAGATCACGCCGGGCACCATCCTCACCTTGAAGGTGTCCACGCAGGCCGCCGGTGAGCGCATCGCCCGGTGGGCCTTCGAGAACATGCGCTACACGGGCCGGCGCCTGGTGCACTGCTGCACGAAGGCCAAGGTGGTCCCGCTCGCCGACGGCGCCTTCCTCGATGCCTTCCAGAAGGTGGGGGCCGAGTACCCCTACATCGAGAAGCAGGCTCTGCCGGTGGACGCCCTGGCCTTCCAGCTGGCACAGGACCCCACCCCCTACGATGTGCTGCTGCTGCAGAACCTCTACGGCGACATCTTGAGCGACCTCGCCGCGGGCCTCGTGGGTGGCCTGGGCGTGGTTCCCGGCGCCAACATCGGCGACCGCATCGCCGTGTTCGAGGCCGTTCACGGCACCGCCCCCGACATCGCCGGAAAGGGCATCGCCAACCCCCTCGCCGTGCTCAACAGCGCCCTGCTGCTGCTCCAGTACGTGGGCGAGCACAAGATCGCCGACCGCATCGAGCGCGCTGTGTTCGACGTCCTCGAGAAGGGCGAGGTCCGCACCGGCGACCTCGGCGGCACCGCCAACACCGCCACCTTCACCGACGCCATCATCGACGCGCTGTAGGAGGACCGATGACCCAACCCGACAGCTCCCAGAGCCCCCATCGCGTCACCCTCCTGCCCGGCGCCTGGGTCGGACCCGAGATCACCGCGGTGATGCAGGACGTCATCGCGGCTGCAGGCGTCTCCATCGCGTGGGACACCTTCGACGCCACCGACCACGTCCCCGAAGCCCTCCTCGAGAGCGCCCGCAGCACCGGCGTGGTGGTCCGTGGCCGCATGTCCGGCGTGCGCACCAAGGGCCAGCTGCCCCCGGTCGTGCACCTGCGCAAGTCCTTGGGCTCGTGGGCCATGCGCCGCGAGGTGAAGGCCATCCCGGGCGCCCCGGCACGCTTCGACAACATCGACGTGGTGGTCGTTCGCGAGGCGAGCGAAGGCATCTACACCGGCATGGAGCACGCGGTCGCCGACGGCGTCTTCGAGGCCATCAAGGTCACCACAGCCGCCGCATGTGAGCGCATCGCCCGCCACGCCTACGAGTGGGCGCGGGCCAACGGCCGCAAGAAAGTGAGCATCGTCCACAAGTCCAACATCATGAAGAAGTCCGACGGCCTCTTCCTGCGCACGGCCCAGCGGGTCTCGAAGGACTTCCCCGACATCCAGACCGACGAAGTCATCGTGGATGCCCTCTGCATGCGTCTCGTGCGGTGGCCGGCCAGCTTCGACGTCCTGCTCACCGGCAACCTGTTCGGCGACATCGTCTCCGACCTCTGCAGCGGCCTGGCCGGCGGCCTCACCGCATCGGCCACCACCACACTGTGCGACGGCGTCACGCTCTTCGAGAACCCCCACGGCAAGGCCCCCGAGCTGGTGGGCCGCGACCTCGCCAACCCGGTCCCGATGGTCCAGACCGGCGTGCTCCTGCTGCGCCACCTGGGCGAGACCACCGCCGCCGACCGCATCACCGCAGCCATCGAAGCAGTCATGGCGAGCGGCTGTCGCACCGGCGACCAAGGCGGAGATGCCCGGTGCTCCGAGGTCCGCGACGCCCTGGTCTCCCACCTCTCCAACAGCTGAGGAGCACGTCATGCCGGCGACTTTCGACGACGTCCGTGCGGCGCTGGTCGCCGGACACCGCCTCGACCGGGCCACTCTGGTGCGCCTGTGGAACGAGGCCGACGACGACACCCTGAAGGAGCTGGCCCAGCTGGTCCGGGCCCGCTTCCACCCGCCCAACCAGGCCACCTACCTGAAGATGGCCATCGTCAACTACACGAACGTGTGCGTGGCCCGCTGCGACTACTGCGCGTTCTACCGGTTCCCGGGCGCCCCCGACACCTACCTCCTCAGCACCGAGCAGGTCTTCCAGAAGATCGACCAGCTCGTGTCTCACGGCGGCACGATGGTGGGCTACAACGGCGGCTTCCACCCCGACCTCGGCGTGTCCCACTACACCAACCTCTTCGCCAAGGTGCGGGCGCGCTACCCCGAGCTGTCGTTCTACGAGATGACCGTCGCCGAGTTCATGTTCGTCGCCAAGCGGTCCAAGCGACCGTACGACGACGTGGCCCGCGAATTCGCCGACAGCGGCACGGCCTGGATCACCGGCGGCGGGGCCGAAGTCCTCGACGACGCCTTCCGCCTGCGCCACAGCCCCGGCAAGTACAAGGTCGAAGACTTCTACGACGCCCAGCGGGCCATCCTCGACGCCGGCATGGGCTCCACCGCCACGATGGTCATCGGCTTCGACGAGACCCTCGACGAGCGCATGAACCACCTCATGCGCCTCCGCGAATTCCAGGACTCGGTCGACGGTCGGCTCACCAGCTTCCTGTGCTGGACCTACAAGCCCTACAACACCGAAGCCGGCGGCGAAGAGGTCTCCCTCCGCGAGTACCTGCGGTGGATGGCCCTGTGCCGCATCGCCCTCGACAACTTCGTCCACCTGCGCACGAGCGTGCTCACCCGCAACGCCGACGCCCTGCAGGGCCTGGCGTGGGGCGCCAACGACTTCGACCTCCCCACCGAAGACGAAGTCACCCAGAAGGCCGGCGCCACCATCTCCCACGCATTCGAAGACGTACTCGCGTCCGGCCGCGACCTCGGGTACCGGCTGGTCTACCGCGCCCCCTTCCCCAAGGGGCCGGGCCAGCCCACGCGCTGACGCGGAAGTCGCCTCCCCTCTCCCCGACACGGTCCGAGGCTCAGCCGGCGAAGGAAGGACCTTCTGGTCGAGGGAGGGGAGACGAGACGCCTCCAAGAGGCCTGAATCCCGACAGGTTCTGACACCCCGGGTTCTGTGCGATACGTCAGAATGCGGTGTGGGAATCGGTGGGGACGCAGTGGTGTCCGTCCGCTCCCGCTACGCCCATCTCGGTCCCCCTCCCGCCCCCGGCCCGCATGCAGGTGCTCTCCACCGTCCTCGTCACTGCCGCCATCGTCGTGATGGTGCTCGCCACGGTGCTCGGCATCGCGGTGCACCGCCTGTTGAAGCACCGGCAGGCTGAAGACCGCGTGTGGGCCGAAGCCACCGCCCACCGCCTCACCGCCATGGGCAACCTGTTCCACACAAACGGGAACCACCAGGTCCGCGGAACCGTCGCCGGTCGCACCGCCGTGCTCGCGCGGTCCACCGATGGGCGCATCGCCGCAGTGGTCACGCTCCACGTGCCCATCAACGACGCCGACGGCCCCCGCCGCCCCAACCTGCGCCTCCCCCGCGACGGCTCCGATCACCGCTTCGGCCGCCGCTGGGTGCAGGTCTGGACCGACGACGCCACCCCCGCCGCCACCCCTCCCCTGCTGGCGCGCGCCCTGTCACTGGCGCAGGCCGCCGAAGAACAACAGACCGCCCCCTGGGCCTTGTTCGCCGGACAGCAGGGCCTCGCCTTCAAGGCCTCTCGCCAGGGCGAGCCGTGTGTCATCGAGGGCGAGTTCGGTGGCGTGCCCGTGCACGTGCACCTCGACGGTGTCCAGAAGCCCCCGCTGCGCACCATCATCGTGGCCGCCTTCCCACGCCGGCGCCGCACCGGTCCCCCGCCGCCGATGGGTGGCATGGAGTCGCTGGCGGTCGACCTGCCCAACCTGCTCAACCGCTACGAAGATGCCGAGGTGGAAGACGGCACCGTGCGGCTGCGCATCGACGGCATGGTGGTCGACGACCTCGAGCAGCGCCTCAACGAAGCCATCCTGCTGGCCCGCGCGTTCGCCTCGTCCGCTACGAGCTAGGAAGCGGTCCCACATCCGCCAGCGTGCGGTCCAGCGCCCACGCCGCCAGCGCCTCCTTCAGCTCGCCGTACAGCGGATGGAGCGGACAGGGTCGGTCGGGGTCGCAGCGGTCCCAGCCAAACGCACACGGCCGGCCGGCGGGGTCGTAGCCAGCCGCCAAGAGAACCTCTCCCACGGCAATCTCACCGGGTGCGCGCGCCAGCACGTAGCCGCCACGACGCCCCCGCTGGGACCCCACCAGCCCCGCCTGCACCTGGGCCCGCATCACTGCGGACAGGTAGCGCTCGGGCACCGCGCACCGCTCGGCCAGGTCGGCGGCCCGCAGCGGGGTGTCGAGGTTGCGGGCCAGCACGGCCATCGCCCGGAGGGCGTACTCAGCGGTCCGGGGAAACACGGTCCTTCCAGGCGTGCAGCGCCCCCGGTCGGAGATCGGAGGCCGTGAACCGACGCTCACGCGCGATGTTCGCGTCGGCGCCGCTGGCCTCATAGCCTCCATCCACCGACAGCTCGCCCTTTCCGCAGTGCGCGGCCACACCGGCGTCCCAATTCTCGGGGTCGCAGGCGGTGATGAAGCCCACGAGCAGCATGCGGGGAGGCACCCGCGACAGGTTCATGCCGTCGCGAAGGAGGTCTTGCAGGCGGAGGAGGTCCTTGGCGGCCCGGAGGGTCTGGGGTCGGAGGACACACCGCGCCAGCGACGCCATCAAGCGCGGACGCGCCAGGCGGTCGCCCGCCTTGAAGCGGGTCCGGTAGCGCTCGCAGGCGGCTTCCACGCGCTCCAGGTCGACCAGCTCTCCGAACGCACGCGGTCCGGCTGCGGTGCGGACGACGAGGTGCTGCTGGATGTAGAGGCACTTGCGCACGCGGGCCGCGCTCAGCAGCGAGAAGTAGGCCTTGTTGAAGCGGCGGATGTCGTCGCGGTCGACGCCCTCCACCTGTGCGCAGAACTCGGTGATGAGGTCGTCGGGCATGAGCGTCCGAGCGCCGATGGTGCCGTCGCCTCGAACCAGTGCGTCGCGGGCGCTGCCCAGCAGTCGTAGGCCGAGGAAGAGAATCTCGCGGATGTGGTCGTTCTCGGGCCTCAGGGCGAAGCGGTAGGTCTCGCCGATCTGGGCTTCGTTCAGACCGCCGGCGATGACCACCACGAGGCTGGTGGCGAGGCCTTCTTCGCGCAGGTTCTCGACGGCCTTCAGCCGCCTCTTGAGCAGCCGTGCCCCCCGCAGCGCCTGGTTGGCATCGTCGTCGAAGCCATCGAACTGCAGGAACACCTCTTCCACACCGGCCGCCTTCAGGCGCTTCACGTAGTCGCGGTCGGCGAGACGGATGCCGTTGGTGTGGAGCGCGGCGATGTGACCGGCATCACGCACCTGGCGGACCCAGTCTTCGAGGTCGTCGCGGAGGGTGGGCTCTGCCGCCATGAGGTCGACCTTGAGCCCACGACGCTCGGACAGGAGGCGCTCGAGGCCGGAGAGGTCGAGGTCGGGGGTGTCCTCGGTGTTGGCCTTGGCCAGGCAGATGGGGCAGTCGAGGTTGCAGCGCTCGGTCATGCGAACGATGAAGTCGCGCTGGGGTGCCGGCTTCGGGTTCACGTCGAAGAAGAAGCCGTCGAGCTCGGCCCAGTGGTCGCCGTGGGTCGACAGCACCTGCGACGCCACCCCATGCTCCGGACAGGTGCGCTCCAGCACGGCGCCGCGGTCGTCCACCACCACCATGGCATCCAGCTCCACCAGGCACGTGGGGCACACCGCGCGAGTGCGGCGCACCACGCGGCGGTTCTTCGAGGACTGGGCGACTTCAGGCGACGGTGCATTCATGCCAGGCTCCGTGCGGCGGTGTAAAATCTATCTACCCATAGATTTATGGGTTTCCGCAAGAGGTCACCGTGGTCCGCCCCATCCGCCGCACCGTCGAGAGCTGGTTCCCCCTCGTGCGCATGGGCCTGGGCGCCCTCCGCAACCGGCTCGGCGGCCGCGCGGCCCCCCTCAACGTGATGATTTCGCTCACCGACGCCTGCACCTCGGACTGCGGCTACTGCGCGATTCCCCAGCGAAACCACCCTGCGCTCTCCACGTCTCGACTGCGCGAGATCATCGACGAATTGGCCGATCTCGGGGCGTGCCGGGTGGGCTTCTGGGGAGGGGAGCCCCTGCTCCGCGACGACCTCGGGGAGCTCATCCAGCACGCCCGGTCACGGGGGCTGTGGGTGAGTGCGGTCAGCAACGGCGACCTGGTCCCGCGCCACATCGACCGCATCCGCGACCTCGACCACCTCATCCTCAGCTTGGACGGTGCGGCCGCCGCCCACGACCAACAGCGTGCCCCTGGCAGCCATGGCCGAGTGCTGGCCGCCCTCCGCGCCGCACGGGATGCCGGGATCCCGGCCTGGACCCTGACCGTGCTCACCCGTCACAACCTCGACGACGTGCCGTACCTGGTCGACCTCGCCGAAGCGCGTGGCCACAAAGCGGCGTTCCAGGTCCTGCACCACGCCGAAGCGCTCGACGGCGGACAAGGCCAGGCACTCCATCCCCCCCGCCAAGCCCTCCGCGACCGCCTCACCTGGCTCGCTCAGGCCAAGCGGCGCGGCCGACCGGTGGCGAATTCTCTTTGGCAGCTCCAGCAGCTCCTGGGCTGGCCCGACCTCCACACGCCCGACCCCGTGCACGACCCCACCGCTCCGCCCTGTCTGGGGGGACGGCTGTTCTTCAACGTGGACACCGCGGGCAGCGTGTACCCGTGCTCGCTGCTCATCGGTCGGCCCAACGCCCCCACGGTGGCGGAGGGGTCGGTGGCGGATGCGCTGGCGTCGGTGCAGGCGCCGGCATGCAACCGGTGCGCGGCCACGGCATTCACCGAGTACAACGCGCTGCTGCGGCTGCAGCCCGAGGTGATGGCCGCCTGGGCGCGCAGCATCGTGGGATAGGGCTACCGGCGGAGAACGGCACCAGGGGCGGTGTCGGGGTCGTCGGTGTCTTCGACGGGGGCACCGGTCTCCCAGCTGTACCCGAGCCACTCGAGGCGCCGGCGGACCACCGGGAGGTCGGCGTCGAGAACGATGCAGGTGCGGGCGTCGAGGCGACGGGTGAGCAGCGGACCGGCGATGCGGTCGCGACACAAGGCATCCGACGCGGCCTCGGGAAGGACGAGCAAGGTGCAGGGCTCGGCCCGGGCAGCGAGGGTGCCGGCAGCGCCGAGGACCGCGGCTTCGAGCTCGCCGGGCAAGGGGCCATCGTGGAAGCCGCGGAGGACTTGGAGGAAGGTGGTGGGGTCGTCGACGGCTTCGGGCGCGATTTCCCACCGCCAGCCCAGCGGTCCCGGCTCGACGGGCATGCCCATCTTGTCGGCCAGGACACGCACTGTGAGGGCATCTTCACCATATGGCACCCGCACCACCCCCGTGTTGATCTCGAAGCGGGCGGGGGCTTCACCTCGGTAGTGCAGCTCGCGGGTGTCGGGAGGGGCCGGGCCTTCGAGGATGGTGAAGCGGTCTTCGGTGCGGGTGGGGTCTTCGAGGACCGACGCCCCGCTGAACAGCCGGATGCGGACGGCGGCCCGCTGCCACTCCCGGATGCCTGTGGACACGTTGCCGGGCACACCGGTGCGCGACCAGCGCCCCAACCACTCGACGAGGTCGTCGTAGCCATGGGCAAGGTCGGCGGTGACGCCATCCTGGGTGAGCTGGTGGCGGTGCATCATGTCGCCGCCAACATAGGGGGCGACGCGGCACAACCGCCCGTAGACCCCTTCGGGAAGCTCGCGGGGGTCGACCAACAGCTCGCGGTCGGGTGTGAGCAGGAACCCGCCCTCGCGGACAGGCACGGGCGTGGGGCGCCGGAACGCACGGACGCCTTCCGGACCGAGGTGGGCGTCGATGAGGCCCAGGCGATGCAGCCAGACAGCGGCGGCGTCGAGCCAGGGGCCTTCGCGTCGTTTCCAGCGGGTGCGCGGCCGGGTCTTGGGCGCCAGCACTTCGGGGCAGCGGGTGCGGAGCTCGGCCTGGAGGGTGTCGAGGTCGATCCAGGCATCGGCGGCCAGGCGCAAGATGAGGGCAGCGGCGGCGGCTTCGCCGGGGTCGTCGATGAGAACGAGGGGGTCGGTGACGGGGCGAGGCTTGGACTCGGGGTAGCCGCACAGCGTGGGGCCGGCGGCACGAACCAGCCCGGACTCCCGTGCCTGGCCGAGGGCGAGGGCCCACCGGACGTGGTCGTCGCCCATCGAGGCCAGGAAGCGCCGGTGGTCGTCTTTGCGGACCACACCGGCCATGGTGAGCCGCAGCGGGGAGACCTCGAGGGCCGCAGCGACCACGATGGCGTCGGCGCGGAGGTGGTTGGGCGCCGGATGGGCCGTCCGGGGGGTGTCGTCGTGGAGGTGCTGCCAGAGTGGAAGCCCCCCCAGAGCCCGGTTCAGGCGACACATCCCGCCGTAGTACCGGGGGTCGATGGTGGCGCCGGGCGATGGGGTGATGCGCGGGAACAGCAAGCCAGCCCGCCACAAGTCGGCGCCGTCGGACTCGATGTCGCGGCGAAAGCGCTCGGGAACGGCGTCTCCGGCAGCCCCTGCCAGGCGTAGGCAGTCGAGGAGGTCGGTGGCGACGGGGTCGAGGCGTGCGGCTGCCGCCAGCAGCGCGGCCGGGTTGGAGAGCGCGCGGGGCGCCACCCACATCTCTGCGCGGTAGTCGTCGGCGTAGTGGCTGACGATGGGCTCGGGGGTGGGGTCGTCCTGGCTCAGCTGCCGCTCCGGATGGCGAGGAAGTCGCCTTGCAGCCAGCAGTCGATGGAGCCGTCGGCGCCGTCGAGATCGACGCCGATGAACCCGTAGCCGCGGATTTCGTCGCGCTCGAGCTGGGGCTGGGTGAACAGGAGACCACCCAGGCTGATGTAGAGGTCGTGCGAGCCGAAGGTCTTGTTGCCCGTGAAGGTGACGCCGCCCTGGAAGTTCTCCACGCCGAAGTAGCGCTCTTCGGTGTTGTTGAAGGTGACGTACAGTTGGTCGGGGACGCGCCCGTCGACGTGCATCACGCCGTCGAGAAACGACCGCATGTCGTTGGCTTCGAGGCCGGGCACCGAGCAGCCGCCCCCATCGTAGACCTGCGACGCGAAGGAGGAGGTCCAGGCGCCGAGGATGTTGGGGACGTCGCCTGTGTCGCCCCCCGCGCCGTCGATGTCGCCGCACTCTTCCGCCGAAGGGCCGGCCACAGCGGCCGACGAGTCACCGTCGTCGTCTTTGCCACAGCTGGTGAGCGCCACGAGCGCACCGAGGACGAGGGGCAGGCGGACGAGCGGGCGGGATGGGGTCATGGGTACCTCCACGCGCATCGTAGCCGATGCGACCCCGGAGCTCGCAAGATCAGCGCCAATCCTCGGTGGGGCCGATGATGACGTCGACCCGCCGGTTCTGCGCCCGGGCGCCGTCGGTCTCGGCCGCCACTCGGGGACGGGCCGTGCCTTGACCCGCCGCGACGAGCCGCCCCGGTGCCACGGAGAACTCGGCCGTGAGCATGCGCACCAGCGCGCCAGCCTGGGCTTGGGTGAGGCCCAGAGCATCGCCATGGGCCCGGAGCAGCGCGCGTGGAATGGGGGAGTCGTCGGTGTGGGCGAGCACCCATGCCGAGGTGTCTTCGTGGAGGTTGAGCGCAGTGGCGAGGAGGTCGACCACCAGGCGCGCTTCCCGGCGGACCTCGATGCCGTCGCCGGGGAACAGCAGCGATGCGGGAATCGACACCACCACCCGCGGACCATCGCGGACGACCTGCACTTCGGTGTCGGCGAAGGCCTGCAGCAGCTCCCGGTACAGCGCCGTGGACGAACCACCCTGGTCGCAGCTGCGGGCGGCCTCTTGGGCTTCTTCGAGGCGCACCTGACAGGCCAGGACCTCACGGTCGAGCTGTTCGAGGGTGGCCCGTCTGGGGCAGTCGCCCCACAAGCCGGCGGAGCTGGTGAGACCGATGGACATCAGCAGGGGCGTCCACATCAGATTCGTCGCTCCTGTCGGGTCCATTGCGGCGGCTCGAGGGTCCAGTCTGCATGGCCCTGGCTCCGCGGGTTGGTGCGGCCACGACCGGCAGCGCGCGCCCGAAGCCACCGACGTGCCCAGGTGCGCACGGACTCGGGGAACCGGGGGTGCCAGCGGTCGCTGCGGCGTTCGAGGGCCAGGATCATCCACTCGAGGTGGTCGGGGTGACGCTCGACGGACTCTCCCTCGAACTTGCCGGTGAGGAACCGGGGTGTGCCCTCGGGGCCGAGGTCGAGGTGGCCGGTGTCGGGGGGCGGGCTGACGGCATCGGCCCACTCGATGAAGCCCTGGATGTCGTCGGGGGCGGTGTGCCGACGGGCAATCTCGATGAGCACACGGCCACAGGCCTCGGCATCGTGCGAGGCGCGGTGGGCGTTGTCGAGCGGAACACCCAGCTCTTTGCAGATGGCTTCCAGCCTGTGCGAGCGCATCTTGGGCATGAGGCGCTGCGACAAGGGCAGGGTGTCGACCTCGGCGACCGTGGCTGGCCAGTAGCGCCCCACCCGCTCCAGCTCGACCCGCAGGAAGTTGCGGTCGAAGGACAGGTTGTGCGCGATCAACACGGCACCGCCGAGCACATGGCGCACCTTGTCGGCCACCTGCTCGAAGTCGGGGGCATCGGCGACGTCGTCGTCGGTGATGCCGCTCACCTTCGAGGCCGCCCGCGGGATGGGAATGCCCGGGTTCACAAAGAACTGGTGCGCCTTCACATCCTCGACGTCGCCCCCGGCCCCGATGACCAGCTCCACCGCGCCGAATTCGATGACACGGTCGCCTTCGAAGACGTTGAGGCCTGTGGTCTCGGTATCGAAAGCCACCAGCCGATGGCGGGTCCAGCGCCGGTTCATCGTGCCTCGTGTGGGCTTGAGGAGGGTTGGCCCGGACACCGCGCCGGAACCGAGTGGGCTGCTATCCCGTGGGCTCGCCAAAGTGGGACGCAAACTGTCCGCGGGACGCCAACCACCGCCGCGCCACCTGCCGTGCCGACCGCTCAGCCCGGTCCCGGTTGGCCAGCCACTCGGCATGCGCATCCGGACCCACCCGGTTGGCCACACCCAGCACCACCGAGAAGGGCACGCCCGCCTCGGAACAGGCCAGCGCCGCGCCATAGGTTTCCATGTGCTCCACATCCCAGTGCTGCCCGTGGGCTGCAGCCGCCTGGGCATCGGAGGTGATGGCCACGAGCGTGAGCACCGACGCCAGCGGCACCCCCACCGGAACACCCTCCACATGGGCATTCAGCGGCTCTGGCGCCAGCGGAACATAGCCCTTTCCGAGGGCGGCACCGGTGTCGGCAAAGCCCAGGGACGTGCCCACCACAGCGGTCCCCGGAGTGAAGCGGTCGCCATACACCCCACACGACCCCACCAACAGCACGGCATCGGGCGACCGCTCGATGAGCAGGCGAGTCATGGCCACGGCAGCCCGAAGCGGTCCCACGCCGAGTGTGGCCCCGGGTAGGTCGCCGAGCTCAGCATCGACGGCAGCGACCACCAACACAGTGGTCACGTGCCGGGCTCGTCCTGCTGGGCGGCCCGACGGCGGGCAGCAGCGCCACCACGACGCTTCTTCGGCGCTTCGGCCTCGACCTCTTGGGGGGCTTCGGCCGCCTCAGACTCGGCCTCTTCCGCAGCCAGCGCACGAGAGTGGAAGTAGTTGATCACCAGGTACTCGAGCCCGGCGACCCCCAGCCAGCCCGTGAGCGCAGCGGGCACGAGCGCGAGCCCCACTTCCTGCCAGTCGTCGAGGGGGGTGACCCCATCGCGCATGAACACGCCCCACAAGCACAGGAAGGCGAGGTCGGAGGCCAGTCGCTCGGCGTTGTCGCGCACGCCGAGGATGAGCGCGAAGAACGTGACCAAGGCGGTGTAGGCCCACATCACGATGTCGGACGGTGGCGAGGGAACCACCTCGAGCACCAGCTTCTCGACCGCCAGGCCCTGCCAGTTCGTGACCGTGACCGTGACGTCGCCGTCGCGGGAGAGGTCGTGGCGGTCCTGGAGGTCTTCGCCCAGCTTGCTGCCGCGCTTGCCCCCCATCTCTTCGATGCCGGACTGGCCGAGCGCATCGATCTTGTTGCCCCCCGTGGCCGACTCACGCTTCATGGTGCCGTCGGCGGAGGTCTCCCAGCCCTGGCCCTTGATCTTGAGGGCGTAGTGCGTCTTGTCGGTCTCGGGTTCGTCGGACTCCTCGGTGAGCACCGCGGTGACCATCAGCGAGTGTCCGGGAGGCACATGCATCTGCACGACGTCTTTTTCGGCCTTCACCTCGGCCGTGGACGCCACCTCGCCGGGGTTCAGAGCCATCCACGCCACAAAGGCCGGACCGACGGCCGACGCCAGCATGAGCGGCCACACCCAGATGGACATGGCGTTGAAGTCCTGGAGGCGCTTGACGACGAAACCGAGCGTCAGGCCGATGACACCGGCAAGGATGAGGATGACCAACACGGGAAGGCTCCGGGGGCGAGGCCGGGGGCCCTAACCATCCACTCCCGCTACGTCTGCCCGCTGCGGCGCCTTCGGCAGTCGAGGAGGGTCTCGATGTGTCCCACGAGCTCTCCCGGCGTGAACGGCTTCTGGAGCAGGCGGTCCACCTTGCAGTCCTCTCCACGGAACCGGACGGTCTGGGCGCACCCGGTCATGAGCACGTGGGGGACATCCACACCACACGCACGCACCTGCCGCCCCAGCTCCACGCCGTCCATGCGGGGCATGCGGAAGTCGGTGACGAGGAGGTCGAGCTCATCGGCATGTTGCCGTGACAACGCGAGCGCCTGGTCCGCATCGGCTGCCGGAAGGACGCGGTACCCGTAGCGCTCCAGGGATCGATGCACGCTCGACCGAACCCGGGCATCGTCGTCCACGAGCAGGATGGTGGCGCCGGTCGAGACATCCGCCATCGTGGGGTCGGTCGGTCGCCTCGGTCCACCTTCACCCGCCAACATGGGCAGCTGGACCACAAAGGTGGTCCCCTCCCCTTCTGCGGTCTGGACCGCCACGCGCCCACCCGCCTCTTCCACGATCGACCGGACGGTCGCCAGGCCCAGGCCTGTGCCCCCACTGCGCCGCTTGGTGGTGAACATCGGCTCGAAGATGCGCTCGACGATGTGGGGTGGGATGCCCGGGCCCGTGTCGGACACCCGCAGCTCCACCATCACACCATCGCTGGACGGCACCGGCCCCACCACCACCATCAAGTGCCCTCCATTGGGCATGGCCTGTCGGGCGTTGACCACCAGGTTCATCAACACCTGATGGGCGGCGCCTGGAGACAGCGGCACGGAGCCGTCGAAGTCGGCGATGTCGCAGTCCACCGAGATGTCTTCGCCCAGGCCCACCCCCAGGCTGCGCAGCGCCTCCACCGCCACCTCCGGAAGCCGCACCCTCTGGTCGCGTGGACTGTCGACCGCACCGGTGGAGTCGAGCAGGTGGCGCGCCATGTCGGTCGCCCCCATCGTGGCCCGCCAGATGTCGTCGAGCTCGGGCCCCACATTCAGGCCTCGGTTGACGCCTTCACGGGCCAGCTCGGTGTTCTGGAGGATGCAGGTGAGCGCGTTGTTGAGGTCGTGCACCACGCCGCTGGCCTTGAACGCCAGGCCCTCGTAGCGCTGGGCCTCTCGCAGCTGCGACTCCTTGTCGCGGAGGGCGTCCATCGTCCGGGCCCGCCCCACCGCGGCCGACACCAGGCTCACCACCCCTTCCACGAACAGCCGGTCGTTGGGCGTCAGGCCGGTCCGGTCCCCCTTCTCGCGAGGAGCCTCCACCTCGAGCAGCCCCCAAGGCTCGCCCTGGACGTCGACATTCCACGTGCTCCGACGCATCGGTCGACGGCCCTGCGACCGACCACATTCGGCCACCACCTCACCCGACACTGCCCGAACCCGGACGTGTCCTCCTCCGAGCTCGGCGAGGGTGATGGCACAGCAGCGGGCGATGAGTGCGAGCAGCTCGGCGTCGTCGTTGTCGGGTCGACCCGGCCCGTAGGCGAAGGCGTGCACGGTGAGCCGCGCCAGGACCTGCTGTTGCCGGGCGCGGGCCACGGCATCGGCGCGGGTGCTGGCCAGCACAGAGTTCACCGCGCGGAGGCTCTCGGTCGACCGCAAGAGACGCTGCATGGTCTGGGAGCGGTCGTCCCAGCGTCCGGCCTGGAGCACCCCCGACAGGCCGAGCGACAGCACCAGGAGCACGGAGACCTCGACGCTGCTGTGGGAGTACAGCGGTGTCGAAGGACCCGCCATGCCCTCCCACACGGCGAGCCCGAGCACGCCGGCAAGGCCCACACCGACCGCCAGCACCGCATTGCGACGGTCGAGAAACCGCTCGGTGTACGACGCATGCAGCAGCAACAGGAGGAGGACGGGCGAGCGGGTGCCTCCCGACATGGCCGCGGTGGCGAACACACTCGCCAAGCCCCCCCAGGCCACCCACCATGCGGCCCAGTCCGCTCGTCGCACCGCCACCAGCCCCGCCCAGGTGGCGAACATGCCGATGACCGGCGCATCCATCCACACCGCGCCACCACCGCGTCCCCCCGCGAGGAAGACCACCAGGTGGGCCGCAGCGGCCGATGCCAGCGCCCAGTACAACGCCCGCTCCACCCCGTTGGTGGCCCGGACCGGCCGCTCGAGGTCCGGCGGCGTCGCGAGCGGCTTGGAGTCTGCGGATGAAAGGTTCATGCAATACCGGTGGCGGGCCTCCCTGTTTCGGTGATCGATCTCCCGACCTGATGACGAATTCGAGTCCCTTCCGCCAATTCCCCTGCGGGAATTTCAGTACGCAAACAACGACTCCGGTGTCCGGGTTTCCACGTCGCCCAAGCCCGAGAAGTCTGCTTCCGCCATGCGAGACAGGTCGCCCACCACCACCACCACCGGTGGCCCGGGCGAAAGAGACTGCCGAAACGCCTCGACCGCCGCCTGGTCCAGGCCGCGCACCGTCTCCAGCCGCGAGGGACGGGGGTCGTGCACAAAGCCCCGGCGGTCCCACCACCGCGCAGCCCCCGGCACCGACCGCGCCGTGATGCGCTCGGTCCGCAAGCCCTCCACCGCCGCGTGACGCGCCCGCGCAAACCGACCGGCATCGTCGAGGGGACGGTCGAGGAGGGTCACCAGGAGGTGCGCAGCGCCAGCGGCTTTGTCGGGATGGGTGGCGGCATGGGCCCACAGCAGGTCGTCATCGCCCGGCCGAGCACCGAACGACAGCCCACCGGAGGTGGCGTAGGCCAGCCCCCGGGCCTCACGCAGCTCTTGGAAGAACAGCCCCGCACTGCCCCCCAGCACCTCCCCCAGGACGCGGCCAGGCCCCAGGCGGTCGACTGTGTGGGGCCCCGCGCTCCGATAGACCGTCACGCTGGACTGGGCGGAGGCGTGGTGCACGAGAATGACCCGTGGCACGTCGGTCCGAGCCTTTTCTACCGGCGGACGTTCCGGCCGTGCGGGCCCCGGCTGCACCAACGGAGACAGCGCGTCCACCAGCTCCGCTGCCGTGGCGTCCCCCGTGTACAGCAGGTCGCGCGGCGAGGAGAGGTGGGGCTGGAGCAGTGCCACAAACGCAGGCCTGCCATCCGCACCGGCTTCGAGGAGGCCCCGCAGCTGTGCATCGGAGGGACTGTGGGCCAGCGCGGTGGAGTCGGTGCCGAACAGGGCGTACCCACGGGCTGCGCCCACCAGCCGCTTCTTGGTGGTCTTGTCGACCTGCCGCCGGCGGATGGCGTCGTCGAGGTAGGCGTGACCGACGTCGGGGTCCACCTCGGGGGCCTGCCACCGACGCCACACCCGGTCCCACACCTGTGCCACCGCATCGGACGGACCGGCGAGCGACAGGGCGGTGTCGTGGCGTCCACAGCGCGCCGCCACCCGCACGCCGGCGTCGTATAGCCAGCGGTCGAAGGCCACGCGGGAGTCGCCCCCTTCTCCAGCGAGCGTCAGCAGGCGCAAGGCGTGGCTCAGGCCGCATGCGCCCTCGTAGCCGTGGTCCCAGGTCCAGGAGATCTGGCAGAGCGACGAGTGGGGGTTGGCATTGGCGTAGATGGTGCCTTCCGTCCGGCGGACCACCTGCCAGTCTCTGCCCGGCACCAGCTCTTGTGGGACCAGCGGTGCCACCGGGGTCGACAGCACCTCGTGGAAGAACGCGCTGTGGGCGGTGGTCTCGATGGGACGGGCCGTGACGGTGGGCGCGGGAACCGGCGTGTGGAGGGGGTCTCCGGTGCGTCGCACGACCCCCACCCGGTCGGGACCGAACCACTCCCGGGCCACCCTCTGGATGTCGGCCGGCGTGACGGCTCGGTGGCGGTCCAGCTCTCGTTGGGCGTCGGCCCAGGACTGCCGGTGCACGAAGGCGGCGGTCATCCAGTTCCCGCGTGCCTTGTTGGACTCCCGCGCCCCCAGCTCCCCTTGTTCCCAGTGCAGGAAGATGGCCTCCAGCAGGGCAGAGTCGAAGTTGCCGGTGCGCAAGCGCTCCACCTGTTCAAGCAGCAGGTCCCGGGCGGCGTCGATGGACTGGTCGGCGAGCGGGCGCACCCACACCACCTGGGCACCGCCGTCGCGGTAGAAGCGCGGAAATGCCCCGGAGGCCCGCACCACCTTCGTGGCGTTCAGCGCGGTGTCGAACAGGCCGGTCTTGCCGTTGTGCAGGAGCATGTCGGCCATGCGAAGGGCGGGCCGGTCGGGGTGGTCGAAGGGCACCGTGCGCCACGCCACATGCACGGCCGGCGGACCGTGGTGCGTGATGGCCTCGGAGTTCTGGCCTTGGATGACCGGAAATGCGGAGGGGCTTGCGCGGGGCGGGGTGGGCCGGTCGACCATGCTGCCAAAGTGGTGCTCGGCAAGGGCCAGGACGGCGTCTCGGTCCAGGTCACCGGCGAGCACGAGCGCCATGTTGGACGGCACCACCCAGTCGTCGAAGAACCGACGCATCCGCGAGACGCGTGGCCGTGCCAGGTGGACTCCCTTGCCGAGGGTCTCGGTGCCGTACGGGTGGTCGCCCCACAGCTGCCGGTCGAGGGACGCAGCCGAGCGGCGTCCGGCGTCGTCCAGCGCACGGTTCTTCTCCTCCACCACGGTCTGCACCTCGGAGAAGAAGGCCCGGAACACGGGCGTGGAGAAGCGGTCGGCCTCGAGCATCATCCAGCGCTCGAGCATGTTGGCGGGGAGGTCCACGAAGTAGTTGGTGCGTTCCTTGTTCGTGGTGGCGTTGAAGCCCCGCCCCCCCATCGCCGCGTACACCTGCTTGAGCTCATTGGGCACGGCATACCGCGCAGCCGCGTGCTCACAGGCGTCGATGCGTTCCAGCAGGCGGTCGCGTGCGTCGGGGTCGGTGGTGTCGAAGAGCTGGTCGAAGAGTGCGGAAATCTCGGCCAGCAGGGGCGCTTCGGCACCGGCATCCAGCGTGCCCAGCCGGGAGGTGCCCTTGTTGGCGAGCATGTGCTCCATGTAGTGGGCCAGCCCGGTGGCATCGGGGGGGTCTTCGCCCGAGCCCACGCGCGCCACCACACTCGCGAAGACCCGCGGCTCCTCGGTGTTCACCGACAGCCAGATCTGCAGGCCATTGTCGAGCTGGTGGACCGAGACGTCGAGCGCGTCGTCGGGGTGGGCGGCGTGGAGGCAAGCTGCGGGCACACGGGCTCCGAATCAGGAGGGGTCTCCGCAGCCTACCCGACCCCTCCGCCGGCGGGCGCGCACGTTTCAGCACAGTTCAATGAACCACCCACATTTCACCCCGTGGGCGAGCCGGCCTACCGCGTGAGCGAGGCCGAGTGCAGCACAGTGGGCTTGGCCTCGGGGAGGTCGGTGACCCCCAGCGCCTGGGCCGCCGGCGCGGGCAACAGCAGGTAGACAAGGCGCAGCTCGACCGCCTTCACGGTGTCGGGGACGGTGTACGTCACGGTGCGGGACTCGCCACCCGTGAGACGGCTGTCGCGGGCGAGCTTGTCTGCAAAGGGCGGCAGGATGGGCTTTCCAGCGGCGTCCACGTACAGCTTGCCCAGCACCGACTCCGGCGATTCCTTCATGGGGTTGGTGGCCCAGTTGGTCCAGACCATCGCGCCCGAGGCATCTTTGCCGACCGCCTTCACGATGGCCACCCGCCCCGGGAAGCCAGTGGGAAACGCGTGTCCGGCGTTGTTTTCGAGAACCACCGAGACGGTCTGTCCGGCCCACGAGGCGTTCATCGCCACCGCCCCCTTGAGGAACGAGGGGTCGTCCTGCAGCCAGGCCCGGTGGGGGCCGAGGAATGCATGGCTGCGGTGTTGGTCGCGGCTGGTGACTGTGACCGTGCCCGGACCGTCGACCATCGGCATGTGGCACGACGCGCAAGAGCCCGCGTCATCGGACAGCTCGGCCCCGGTGGTGCAAGTGGGCGCACCCTTGGGGTTGGCGACCTCGCCATGGCAGGCCAGGCAGATGGTCTGCCCATCGGCGATGTGGGCGGCTGCAGGGCCGGTGCCGTGGACCGGTGAAGCGCCCGCTGCGAGGTCGTGGGGACCGCGCATCACACCGTCGTCGGCAAAGGTGATGCGCGCCGCCCCCCGAGAGGGCGCGCTGGTGTCGACCGCTGTGGACAGGTGGCACGTCGCACAGCCCACGCCCACCTTGCCTTCGGGGGCATCGGGGTTGTCCACGCTTCGGGGCGTGTGGCACTGGTTGCACTTGTCGCCGACCGCCGCGCCTTGCTTCTTCATGCGGAGGTCGCGCATGGCGGCGAACAGCGGATCCGAGTCGGCGTGGGCGGAAGCGTGCATGCTCTCGCCCCATTCGGTGACGATGGCGCCATGGCAGGCGCTACACGCGGCGGGACTGTCGACGGGAATTGCGGTGGGGGCGGCACTTGCAACAAGAGGAGCCGCGAGGATGAGGGGGGTCCACAAGAAGCGGAGACGCATGGAAAAATCCTCCGAGAGATTGTGCTGCAAGGACCGGGCCCACTCGCGGATGTCCGGGCTTGTCGACTTCCCGTGAACCAATGCGACCCAAGCCGGCACCGAGATAGCCGCCACACCGATTGAACCACGCTGCGCTGCCTGCCCTGCCGGACCCCATGCCCACCCTCCGCCCCACGCTGGCCGCCGCGCTGGCCACACACCATCACCGTCGCCGCCTCGAAGCCGCCGTGCGCCTGGTGGGTGGGGGCGCGCTCTCCTTGGCGGGCGCTCGGGTGCTGGCCGACGGGTCGCTCGGGGCAGCTGGACTGGTGGCTCTGGTGGGGCTGGGTGTCACGGCCTGGACCACCCTCCGGCACTGGCGCGCAGGCGGCCGCACCCCCGACGACCTGGTCCGAGCCGTCGACACCACGGGCCACACCGCCGACCTCATCACCACTGCCTGGTGCATCGAGACCGACCGCTCTCGTGGCTCGGATGCCCTCGGCGACGCCATCCTGGCCGAGGCCCACACACGCCTCCCAGAGCTGCTCCCCGCCGCCGAGGTCCCCCTTCGCGTGCCCCGCGCCGGTGTGGTGAGCCTGCTCGTGGCCGTCGCTCTGCTGTTCGTCCCGCGCGCCGCCCCACCACCCGATGCACCTGCCCCGGTGGTCGACGAGACCTGGACCGACGACACCCCGGCACACGTCGACCCCCCCCCCCCCCCCCCCCCCCCCCCCCCCCC
>ENA-OWNT01000434-OWNT01000434.1-seawater-metagenome-genome-assembly--contig:-NODE-434-length-100170-cov-7.661125_pt1 | contig 100170 bp, 124 predicted proteins | sample MGYA00238136_ERZ651165 | MGnify/ENA primary metagenome ERZ651165 (study PRJEB26861, sample SAMN08777766) | seawater metagenome | isolation source: coastal seawater | place: USA: Florida | collected...
ACGGCGTCAGTGGCTCCATCCGCCGCCGGCCCCAGCTCGACGCGATGCTCGAGGCGGTGCGTGGAGGCCAGGTCGACGTTGTGGCCTTCTGGAAGCTCGACCGCTTGTCACGCGACGCCCGGCACGCCCTGGAGCTGTTCGACAGGTTCAGGGAGTCCCAAGTCGACGCGGTCTCCCCGCGCGACACCATCGACACCACCACGCCCATGGGCCGCTTTGCTCTCACAATGCTCGCAGCCTTCGCCGAGCTGGAGCGAGCCAACACAGTGGAGCGGGTGCGGGCTGGCGTGGCGCGAGCCCAGGCCGCTGGCAAGCACTGCGGACGCCCTCGACGCGAGTTTGACCTTCGACCGGCTGAGGCCATGCTCGGACAGGGCCACAGCATCCGCGAGACCGCCCGAGCGCTGGGCGTCCCCTACGCGACCCTTCGCCGCCGACTCGGAGAGGCGAGGCGTGCCCGCGAAGCCAAGCTCTCCACCTCTTCGATCTCGACAGGAGCACGACCATGACCACCACTCCCGATTCCGCCTCGGCGCCTCTCCCCGGCCCACTTGAGCGTCTCCTCGAGGCGATGGACGGCCTGTTGAACGCAGCGTCCCATCCCAACCTGGCGGTCCCAGCGAAGGCTTGCAGTGCTCCCACGCCCACCATCGACTGCGTGTGTCCAAACTGCCGCCTGCGACGAGGTATGCGCGTGCTGCGTGAAGCCGCCGCCGATGCGTACCTGGCGCGAAGCCGATTCTCGTATGACCAAGCAATCGCGGCATGGGAGACCGTCAAGCCGGTCCCCCTGGAGCTGCGCGTGGAGCTGCGTTCACCGACGGGCGGCGTCCTACGAACCGTCGGTCTCCCCTCCGACTTCCTGTTTGCTGCACCCCAGCCGCAGACAGAGTGCGCCCTCGATGAGCACGGTATCGAGCCGTGCCGCTGACTACGGGCGGACGACGAACTCCATACGGAACTCGGGCGCTGCCTCTCCGTCCGCCACGCTGCGGCCCTGCTCGATGACGCCCGGCTTGCCCGCGATGACGGTCAACATGGGACGGGAGAGCTTTTCCAGTGCCCACCGACCTTCAGCATCCACCGTGACTCGATGGAGAGTAGCCGTGACACGGAACTGGTCTGGCCCGACCTTTCGGGCATCGAAGTCCACCACATGCGATGGGGCGTCGTCTGCCGTAATCACGATGCTGGGGATGGGAGCCGCGGTCACTTCCCGAAGCACGAACGAGTTGGGTTCCTGCCCGGCCAACTCGATCGTGACGTCCATGTCGGCCGCAAGGCCCGTACTGGCGAAGAGGACAGGCAGAAGCATGGAAGTACCTCCCGTGGTTGGGTAGGGGAACATACCACGGTACCTGCGGGACCGAAGGTGAACCGTGTCCGCGAGGTCCTTGCCGGCTACGGTGTCCCGTATCTTGGCCTCCTGTCCGGGTGGTTCAAAACCCCCTGGGGAATCCGGCAGGCGGCTCCCCTCGGACCGCGGTTCACAACCTCGGTTCGAAAGGTGGGCCGAAACCAGATGGTTGTGAGCCAGCCGACGCGGACCCTTCACACCGTCGCTGCCTTCATCGGCTCCACCGTGGGTGCCCATTCGTTGCTTCGGCGACCCAGCTTTCGACAGCATTCGGGGCCTGGCTCCTTCGGGGCAGAGAGGACTCACAGAGGTTGCTGATCCATGGATTTGCCTCCACGGGTTGCAGCCACCGTCATGTGTGCCGAAAGAAGAGTCTTCCTCCGCGCGCCCCACCGGGTACATTCCACACCATGCGAAGACGCTTCTTCCAGCGCTTGCTCTCACTGCTCCTCATGGTCTCCCTCATGCCGGGACTCCATGAAGTGGCTGAGGCGCTGGAACACCTGGTCCACGACGGCCACCTTCCGCACAGCGAAGAACACGAAGAGGTCGCCGACGAAGAGGCCCACGAGGCCGAAGCAGACACCGAGCATGGCTGCACGCCTGTGTCCCACCAGTGCGAGTGCCACACCTCAGTCGTCGTGCTGCTGGGCAACTACGCCTTCGAGCTCGACCCAGCGCCGACCACACTGGAGCGTCGCAACCCGCACGTAGCCCACGCGCCGACGAACCAAGCGAACGGGCCGCCTACGCCGCCTCCAATCGTCTGAGCGTTCGACTGACCGCCCACCTGCGCCGTCCAGGCGCATGGTGGCCCGTTCTCGTTCCAAGCTCAGGCACCTTCAATGAAACCAGTCCCTTGGCCTCTTGCCGGGTGGGCGGTGGCATGGTGGTTGGCCCTGCTGCCCTGCGTTGTGCAGGCCGGCATGCCCATGCCCGTTCCCGCCGCTCCTTCCGAGAGAAATGGCCCTCTCTTGCCCAGCGCCGTCGTCACAGCGGCCGTTCGAATTCACCCCGCCGTGCTCGCCGCTCAGGTTGAACTGGCACACGCGCAGGGCGAGGCCACACAGCTCCGGCTCTTCCTCCACAACCCGCAGGTCGCTGCGAGTACCTCCGTCGACGGTCGGCGTACCTCCGGCTCGGCCAGTCAGCCGCTCTCGCTCACCGGCGAAGGCATCGCCGCACGAAAGGCAGCAGAGGCCCGCGTGGATGCCGCTCGCTTCCAGCTCCAACGTGCCCGCCTGGAGGCCGCTGCTGCGTGCCGTCGCGCCTACGCCGACGCCGTTGTGCGGTCCCGACAGGTGGACATCGCGGTGGAAGGGCGCGGGCTGGCCACTCAGCTCCGCGACGCCGTCGCCCGGCAGCTCGAAGTGGGCGAGGCGTCCACGCTCGACCTCCGGCTCGCGGAGCTTGCGCTCGTTCAAGCCAGTGCCCGCCTGCTCGAAGCGAGACGGATGGAGGCCGACGCGCTCCGCCAGCTCGCTGGGCTGTCCGGGCTGATGGTTGACGGGTCCGAGCTGGTCACCGACCCACGGGAGGTGGTCTCCGTTGGTGCGCCCGATGGCTCGATGCAGGGGCAACGGTCCGACCTGCTTGCGCAGCAATCGACCGTCCGGCAGGCGACCGCTCTTCGCACCCGACAGCGGGCGTCCACGTTGGCGCCGGTGGGCGTCGGCGTCGCCATGAACGTCGAGGATGGAGAACGGTTTGTCGGCCCCACCCTGCAAGCGACCTTGCCCTTGTTCGATCGAAACCAGGCGGGTCGTCAGTCCGCAGAAGCAGGCCTCGAGCAGGCACACTCAACGGAAGCCAGCCTGCGAGCGCTGGTCCTGACGGAACAGATCACCGCCAGGACACGGGTGGCCGAGGCGCTGGACCTGGAAGCCAGTGGCTTGAAGCACCCACTCGAAGAAGCTCGCGCCGCTCTGTCGAGCATCGATACAGGCTACCGGGCGGGCGAGATCGACCTCCCGAGCGCCATTCTGCTTCAGAAGGAGGTGCTGGCTGGCGAGTCCGCTGCGCTCGACCTGCTCGGCGGAATCGCGCAGGCACGCGTGGACCTCCTCCTCGCGCACGACGACGCCCGCCTCCTGGGCGAAGCAACGGCTTCAGGGCCGGGAGGCGCGCCATGAGACGCCTGGCCATCGTCCTTGCCTCTTTCCTGTTCGCTTGCGAACACAACCACGACGACGCGACGCTCGGCGATGACGGCCATGACCATGGGGCGCAGGACGACCATCCTTCCCCCGTCGACACCGTCGTTCTCACCCCCGAAGCCGTCGCTGCTGCTCGGATCGAGGTGCGCCCCGCCGAGGTCGGCACTTTGAGTGGCGAGTTGACGTTGCCTGGTCGCATCGCGCTCGACCCACGAAAGGAGGCAGTCGTCAGCGCTTGGATTGCCGGACAGGTCGACGCCATCTACGTCCGGACCGGAGACACCGTGTCGAGGCGAGCCAGCCTGGGCAGCGTGCAATCGCCCGAGCTGGGGGAGGCCATCGCTGCCTTTCGAGCCGCAAAGGCACGAGATGGGGCCGAAGAGGCGCGGCTGGACCGCCTCCGCACCCTGGTGGCCGATGGTGTGGCATCGAGGTCCCAGCTCCTCGAAGCCGAAGCCGCCCACGCCGAGGTGGAGGGCATGCTCGAAGCGGCCGAAGAGCGCCTGCGGATTCTCGGAGTGGACCCGTCCATCGGAGACCCCACAAAAGGCGAGCACTACGTGTCACGGGTGCGTGTGCGAAGTCCCATTGCCGGCACCGTCCTCAGCACCAACGCCCGGATCGGACAGCGCGTGGCACCTGGCGAGATGCTCTTCCATGTGGGGGACCTCTCCGAGGTCTGGCTGCTGGCAGACGTGTTCGAGGCGGACCTGGCTCAGGTCGCGACCGGGCAGGCGGTTCGGTTCTCCGTGCCTGCGTGGCCCGGTGAGGACTTCGAAGGTCGGGTGGCGCAAGTTGGGTCTTGGGTCGAGCCGGAGTCCCGCACAGTCGAGGTCCGTGTCGTCGTGGACAATCCCGCGGCAAAGCTGATGCCCAACATGTTCGCTTCCGCGCGCATCTCAGTGGCGTCCGGAGACCTCCCCCGGGGCGTGGTGCTTCCCCTCGCAGCGGTGCAGGACCTCGATGGACACGCGGTGGTGTTCGTCGAGGAGGCGCCGGGCCGGTTCAAGGTTCGGCCCGTCGAGGTCGCCCAACAGACGCCAGACCAGCTTCGGTTGGAAAGCGGGCTGCAGGCCGGAGAGGCCGTTGTCACCACAGGCGCCTTCGCTCTGAAGAGTGAGCTCGAAAAGGGCGAGCTGGGGGACGGCCATGCGCACTGATCCCCCATCCCACGACACGTCCGAAGACGCCCGCCTGCTTCAAGGCGACGGACCAGGCCTGCTGGACAGTGTCCTCGCGTTTTCGCTGCGCAACAAGGCCGTGGTGCTCATCTGCCTCGTGGTGCTGGCCATCGTGGGGCTCCGGGCGGCCACAACGCTTCCCATCGATGCGGTGCCGGACGTCACGAACGTACAGGTGCAAGTCCTCACAGACTCTCCGGGCCTTCCTCCGGTCGAAGTGGAGCGGTTCGTCACCTGGCCGGTGGAGTCCGCGATGGCTGGACTGCCTCGCACCGAGGAGGTCCGCAGCCTCTCCCGCTTCGGGCTCAGCGTCGTCACCGTCGTCTTCGAAGACGGAACAGACCTGTGGTGGGCCCGCCAGGTGGTATCAGAACGCCTGGGCCAGGCGCGGTCGGCCATCCCCGATGGGTACGGCGAGCCGGAGATGGGTCCGCCGTCCACGGGGCTGGGCGAGGTGTTCCAATTCGAGGTCCGCACCGCCGCGGGCTTCGAAGACGCCTACACGCCCATGGATCTCCGCGACGTCCTGGAGTGGCAGATCGCTCCCCGACTTCGCACGGTGCCGGGCGTCGTCGAGGTCAATGCCTTTGGCGGAGCGCTGCGGACGTTCCAGGTGGAGCCCCAACCTGAGCGGCTGGCGGCCTACGGTCTCGTTCTCGCGGATGTCTTCGAGGCGTTGGCGAACAACAACCTCACGGTCGGCGGCGGGTATCTCGAGCGGGGCCGCGAGCAGGTTCTCATCCGCGGAACCGCGCTGGTCGAGGGACTCGAAGACGTCCGCCAGGTGGTCGTGTCCACCACACCGGAGGGCACGCCCGTGACGGTGGGCACCCTCGGCGACGTGCGCTTCGCGCCACTCATCCGACAAGGCGCAGTCACACGGGATGGTCGGGGCGAGGCGGTCATCGGCATCGCGATGATGGGCTTCGGCGAAAACGCCCGCACCGTGAGCGAAGACCTCGCTGCCGCCACAGCACAGCTCACACCGGGTCTGCCGGAAGGCATCGAAGTCGACGTCTTCTACGACCGCACCAACCTCGTCGACCGCACCATCTACACGGTTCAGGAGAACCTGCTGGTGGGCGGGCTGCTCGTCGTGGTCGTGCTGTTGTTCCTCCTGGGGAACCTTCGCGGTGGGCTGCTTGTCGCGCTGACCATTCCGCTGTCGATGCTCGGCGCCTTCATCGGAATGGGTGCAGCGCGGCTCTCGGGCAACCTCATGAGCCTGGGCGCGGTCGACTTCGGGATTCTGGTCGACGGCCCGGTCGTGATGGTCGAGAACATCGTCCGCCGGGTGGGACTCGCCCGTCGAGACGGCAAGGAGGCCACCGACGCCACCGTGCTGTCCGCCTCGCGCGAGGTGGCCCGTCCGGTGGCGTTCTCCGTTGGAATCATCATCCTGGTCTACCTGCCGCTCCTGTCGCTCACCGGCATCGAGGGCCGCATGTTCCGGCCGATGGCCCTCACGGTGGTCTTCGCCCTGGTCGCTGCCCTTGTCCTCACCTTCACCGCCACCCCCGTGCTCGCCGCGCTGTCGCTGAAGCAGGCGGAGGAGAAGGAGACTCGACTCCTCAAAGCTGCGCGGGCCATCTACAGCCCGTTGCTCGACCGTGCGCTGGCGTCACCGCGGGCCACCGGACTTGCGGCGCTCGCGGCCTTCGTGGGCAGCCTCGCCCTGGCGCCCCTCCTGGGTGCAGTGTTCGTCCCCCGGCTCGAAGAGGGCAGCATCGCCCTTCAGATCATCCGCCCGCCGTCGGTGTCCCTCGAAGAGTCCATCGCCCAGGCGACAGCAGTGGAAGCCGCCATCGTACGGGCATTCCCAGACGAGGTCAGCACGGTCATCAGCCGCACGGGACGCGCCGAGATCGCCACCGACCCAATGGGCGTCGACTTCTCCGACGTCTACGTGATGCTTCATCCCAGCGACCAATGGACCCGCGCCGACGACCAGGCGGGCCTCGTCGAGCTGATGGAGGCGCAGCTGGGTCGAGATGTCCCCGGCGTGAACTTCGCATTCTCACAGCCTATCGAGCTGCGGGTGAACGAGCTGATTGAAGGCGTCCGGTCGGATGTCGCGCTGTTCATCTACGGCGAAGACCTCGACCAGCTCCGCGCCTATGGGGACAGCGTCGTCGCAGTGCTGTCCGAGGTCGAGGGGGCTCGGGACGTCAAGGCCGAGAAGCTCTCCGGCTTGCCGACCCTCACGATTCAGGTCGACCGGGCGGCAATCGCTCGCCTCGGCATGGACGCCCGCGATGTGCTGGATGCGGTGGAGGCGCTCGGAGGGCGTCCAACTGGAGAGGTGCTGGTGGGACAGCGCAGGTTTGCCCTCCAGGTGCGGCTGCCGGAAGCCGTGCGCAAACACCCCGAAGCAGTAGGACAGGTTCGGGTGGGACGGCCCGACGGTCCCCGGGTGCCCCTCGCGCAGGTCGCGCGCATCGAGCTCCACGAAGGGCCGGTGCAAATCGGTCGTCAGAGTGCCCAGCGGCGCCTGACCGTCGAGCTCAACGTCCGCGGACGCGACGTGGCCGGCTTCGTGGCCGACGCAGAGGCTGCCATCGCAGACGCCGGAGACCTGCCGGAGGGCATGGTGTTGGACTGGGGGGGCTCCTTCGAGAACCTGCAGGAGGCTTCCGACCGCCTGTCGATCCTCGTGCCGTTGGTCTTGCTGGTCATCTTCGTCCTGCTGCAGGCCAACTTCCGGTCCACCCGCCTGACCCTGCTCGTCTACGCAAATGTGCCACTCGCCATCACCGGCGGCCTGGTCGCGTTGTTCGTTCGAGGCTTGCCGTTTTCCATCTCCGCCGCGGTTGGCTTCATCGCCCTCTTCGGAATCGCGGTGATGAACGGCGTGGTCCTGGTCACCTGCATCCGCGACCTGCACGCCGCCGGGACCGGGCCACGGGAGGCCGCTCGCAAAGGCGCCCTCCTCCGCCTCCGTCCGGTGCTGATGACCGCGGTCACCGACGCCCTGGGCTTCCTGCCGATGGCCGTGTCCGCGTCAGCAGGTGCGGAAGTGCAGCGCCCTCTCGCCACAGTCGTCATCGGCGGCCTGGTCACCAGCACCGCCCTCACCCTGCTTGTTCTTCCCAGCCTGTACGCCCGGTTCATACACAACCACCACCCAGAGGATTCCAACAATGGGACATGACCACCACCACGCCCACAGCCACGCCCACCCCGGGAACGCCGGAAGGTCGCTCGGGCTGGCCTTCTTCCTCAACTTCTCCTTCACCATCATCGAGCTGGCGGGCGCATGGTGGACGGGCAGTGCCGCCATCGCCGCGGACGCCCTGCATGACCTTGGCGACAGCATCGCCCTGGCCTTCGCGTGGGCCATGCAAGGACTGGCCGACCGTCCGGCTCCAGAGCGCTACTCCTACGGACTGCGCCGCCTCTCGCTGGTGGCCGCCTTCGTCAATGCCCTGGTGCTGCTGGTCGGCGGGGCCATCGTGCTGGTCGAGTCGGTGCCTCGCCTGTGGGACCCGGGCGAGCCAGACGCTGGCGGAATGCTGGCCTTGGCGCTGCTGGGCGTCGTGGTGAACGGTGCTGCGGTCCTGCGCGTACGGGGAGGGAAGTCCCTCAATGAGCGGGTGGTGTCGCTGCATCTCCTCGAAGATGTCCTGGGTTGGGTGGCCGTCCTCATCGTGTCTTGCGTCATGCTGGTGGTCGAGGTGCCAGTCCTCGACCCATTGCTCGCCATCCTCATCACACTCTGGGTGGCCCGCAGCGCGGCCGGAAACCTCCGGAAGACCCTCGTCGTCTTCCTCCAAGGCACCCCACACGACGTGGAGCCCGACGACCTGGTGGCCGCGGCCGAAGCCGTGGAGGGCGTGGTTGCATTGCGACATGTGCATGTCTGGTCGCTGGAGGGCGAACACCATGTCCTCACCGGTCACCTGGTGGTGGAGTCCGAAGACTTCGCACAGGGGGCTCAGGTACGCGAGCAAGTGCGCGAGGTCCTGGCCGGTCTGGACGTGAAGCACAGCACTCTGGAGCTGGCGACGCCGGACAACCTCCCGGCGAGCGCCGCGGACTGTCGGCCGGCCGCCTCCCGACAGTCTGGAGACGACGCCCATGGGTACTGGGAGAACCAGGCAGACCGATACAAGCTCGCCATGTGGCTGCTCGGCCGCCCCATCCCCGAGGCCGTTCGACGCACGACCTCTCTGGTGAAGGGAGCCGACAAGGTCCTCGAAGTGGCCTGTGGCACGGGCCTGTTCACGGTCGGCTACGCACCCCATGTGGGGGAAGTGCTTGCCACCGACTACGCCGACGCCATGATGGCCATCGCGCGCAAGCGAGCGGCCCACCTTTCGCACGTTCGCTTCGAGCAGCGCGACATCAACGCTCTCGGGGAAGCGGATGGGTCATTCGATGCTGTGGTGGGCGCCAATGTGCTGCACCTTCTGCCCGACCTCGAGCTGGCCCTTGGCTCGCTTCAAAGGGTGCTGAAGCCTGGCGGACTCCTCGTGGTCCCGACCTATTGCCACGACCAGACGCTCCGGTCGAAGGCGGTCTCTGCGTTGCTCGCGTTGGGGAGCTTTCCGGGGGAGCGGCGGTTCACGGCGGCACGCTTGTCGTCGGCCCTGGAATCGGCGGGCTTCGACGTCGTGGAGGCAGACGTGATTCCAGGCGTGCTGCCCCTCGGGTTTGTGGTGGGGCGCAAGCCCATCTGACCCAAGCGGATCGGAACAGATGAAGGGCTCAACCCCTACCGGCCACCCCTGGTGAAGCCACCAAAACACTGACGAGCACTACCTCACAGGTAGTACATCATGTATTGCCGCCACAGCCACAAACGCCGTCGACATGGGCGTTCTCGCCGATCCTGTACCGCCCCAAAAGGCCCAAAAACCCCCAGATTCGTCCGGATCTCGGTACAGCGGGCGGTACAGCTCCGACGAGGCCAAGAGCCCGACCAGCGCGGGCCAACGGCTGCTCGACTCGGGGACCCGGCATGCGTGGGGCTGGAAGGGCTCCTGCGACGGCTGGAACTGGCAGGTCCTCATCTCCCGCGGTGCATGCAGGGCGATGGCGGGTCGAGGGCGCATCAAGGACCGGGAGGCGGTCGGCGCGACTCCGGAGGCGGCCGCGACGCTCCTGTGCGAGCTGCTTGGGCTGAAGCCGGGTGGTGCACCATGACCCGGTGCCAGAGATGGCGTGAGCGCCGAGGCTCCTACCGGCCCGCGGGTGAGCCCATCCGCACTTCCCGATTCGGGGTCGAGGTCATCGACAGGGCGACCGCCAAGCGGTTCGTGATCGAGCACCACTACTCGGGGTCGTTCCCGGCAGCCCTGGTGTGCGTCGGCCTCTTCGAGGCTCGCGCGTGGGTCACGCCCGAGTTGGTTGGGGTCGCGGTCTTCTCTCAGCCGATGTCCCAGGCCGCCATCCCGAAATGGGCCAATGTCCCCACGTCGGAGGGCGTGGAACTGGGGCGGTTCGTTCTGCTCGACCACGTCCCGGCTAACGGCGAGACCTGGATGCTCTCTCGCAGCCTGGCAGCGCTGAAACGGCAGCGCCCGCAGGCCCGGGCGGTACTGTCGTACAGCGACCCCTGCCAGCGAGTAGCAGTTGACGGGACGGTTGTTTGCCCCGGCCACGTCGGCACCATCTACCAGGCCGCCAACGCCCGGCACGTCGGGCGGTCCAAGCGCCGTCGGCTCATCCTCGGTCCCGATGGCCGGGTGCTGTCGGAGCGCACGCTGCAGAAGGTGCGACGCGACGAAAGGAATGCAGGGAACGCCTACCGGGCGATGGTGCGGCTTGGGGCGCCCCAACGACGTGTCGGCGAGTCCGGTGACGCCTACGTGCGACGGGCGCTCGCTGACGGGCCGTTCCGTCGGCAGCCTCACCCGGGAAACCTCGCCTACGTCTTCACGGTTGGCGACAAGCGGGAGCGTCGACACACCGCTTCCGGCCTGCCCCCCGCGCTGCCTTACCCGAAGGCTGAGAACTCCCTTGTTCGCCAGAAGGACGAGCTTGGGAGGGCCGCATGACCGCCCACGGACACTGGCTGCTCGACGCCGGCGCCCACAACCACAACGGTGGCGGGTTCCGCGGCAAGCACAACGGCGAACGATGGCTCATCGAGTACGGCTGGTTGACCGAGACATGGTCAGTCACCAACGAGAACATGGAGACGGGTCCATTCGAGAGTGCTGTCGCTGCTGCTGAGTGGCTCGTCGGCTTCAATGAGTGGCGCCCAGCCGACGCGGGTGCCGCATGAGGGCCCTCAAGGGTGCAACGCTGTTCGTGGCGCAGGCCGTCGACATGCTGGCGTTCCTGCTGTTCGCCCTCCAGCTGGTGGTGGTCGCCGGTGAGCACCACGAGCCGTGGCGCTGGGGGATGGCCGCCACGGTCGTCGCCGCTCGCCTCTTCGTCCAGCACGACAACCGCCAGAACCTCAGCGAGCTGATTGCCTACAAGGAGCGGGACTTGGCGCAAGCGAAGGCTCGCCGGAAGGTGTGCTCGTGAACGCCCATCAGCGCAGGAAGGAGCGCCGACGCATCGAGCGATGGTGCCGTAACGAAGCCGGCCTGTCCAAGTACTTCGCCGGGACGGGCCACAAGATGGCTGCCCGAGGCGCGGCTGTGTCCGCTGTCGAGACTCTCGCTGCCGTTCGCGCCTGCGAGCCTGGTCGCCGAGTGGAATGGTGGGCCCGAGGCGGCCGGGTGCCGCTCGACCCCTGGTCGTGCATCGGCAGGTTGATGCTTCGCACCCTCGACCTCCTCGGCCCCAACTGGAAAGACGACCTCGCCGCCGAGCTGGAGGTGGACCTTGCGTAGCGCCCACCTGGCACTAGCCATGGCCGCCCTCGTTGGTGGCCTTGCCCCTGCCGGCCCGCCCCTCCCCTCGGCCCGAAGGCGACTCCCCCACGAGGACGGCACGGTCACGCCCGGCCCCGAACTGCCCGAGCCCTGTACCACCGGCACCTGCCCCACCTGCGGCGCCACCGACGGCAACCCCTGCGACCCCCGCACCCTCGGCCGGTTCCCTCACCACGCCGCCCGCCTGGCCAACCGGACACCCGCTGTCCGCCAGCCCGAGGCCGCCTGACCTACCCGAAGTGCGCGGCGCTGCCGCGATGGAGAGCCCATGAAGACGCCCATCACCCTCGACCTCCCCCAGATTGCCCAGCTCGTGTCCGAGGCCCTCCAGGCTCGCGGCATCCGAGCCGACCAGTCCACCTTTGCGGTGCTGCCGAACAGCGTCGTGCAGGAGTCCCAGAACGTCCCCGACGGCACTTGGCAGGACGTCGTGACCGCGGCATCGGCTCAGGTGACCGTGGTGGCGGACTTCAACGACCCTCGGACTCAGGCGTCTGAACCGGCGTCGCTGGTGGCGCACAACTCGATGGTCGAGCAGCTCAGGCGCTCCGTCACCTTCACTGACGAGCAGCTTGCGTTCATCGGGTCCGAGGTCTGCGACATTGAGGGTCCCTTCGACCCGAATCACCCCCACGTCGCGCCCTACCTTGTTGGGCACCTCCGGTTCCTCGAAGGGCAGACCGAGAAGCTGGTCGTCCTCTGTGAGCGCCTGCAGACCACTCCCCACGGAACGGTCGGCGAAGCTGTCGAACGCATCATGGAGAAGGCGTCGCAGCACTTTGGGGGGAGTGCTGACCAGCCCGAAGAGGTCCAGCACGAGGGGGAAGCCGCATGAACCCCACGCCCACCATTGCCCGGCCCACCGGCAACGTCCGCTACGTCGCGGGGCCCTACGCCGCCTACACCGTCGAGATGGACCCGTGGGACTACCACGCCATCGACAGTGCTGACCTCGGCTATCCACCACTACTCGGGTTGAATGCCACTCTCCCCAGCAATTCGCACCGACCTGTCGCCGCAATCCTGGAGGACAGCCGCGTCTCCCTCCACGTCCCCGAAGAGGAGAACATCCGCCGGGCCATCCTCCTCACCCGGTACTTCGCACTGGTCGTCGGCGACGCGGTCCACCTTCCCCACGTCCAGGGGCAGGCTGTGTACGGCGAGGACACGCCGGAGGTGCGGGCGCGAGTGCTGCCAGACTGTGAGCGGGTGGTCTACGCGCTCGCCGAGGGCGACAACTGGGGAGCCATGTCGGCCATCCAGCGCGAGGATGGGCACGTCCACGGCGGGACTGCGCGCGAGGTCAACCAGCACAACATGGCGTGCTCCTCCGGCCAGGACGCGGTGTGCCGAACCTGGCCCGAATGGGCCGCCATCCTCCGCGCCGCCGGCGTGGACCCCAACGAGGAGGTCGAGACGGTGTGGTCGCTGCGGCGGCGGCTCGTTGAGACCATCGCGTCCAAGAAGAAGTGGCAGCGCAAGTGGCTGGAGCTCAACCGCCAGCGGCCAGAGCTGCCGCCGCGAGTCGCCGCGTCCGATGCCCTGGCGGCGATGAGCAAGGTGCTTGCTGACCCCGACCTCGACCCGCGTCAAGTCGAGTGGCGCCAAGGAATCCCGCCAGTGGAGGTGGTCGACGCACACGAGCAGCGTTCCGGGCAGTGGGCGGCGTCGCTTCGCCCTCGCCTGGGCGGTGCTCCGACTGGCATCGAAGTCATCTCCCTCATCGTCGAGCGGAAGGACGGTGCCGAGCCTCGCGTTGTGCAGCTGCTCAACAGACAGCCGCCACAGGCCGTGTGGCAGTGGCGGCCCATCAGTGGCGACGGCATCCCTGAGCAATGGCCAGACACAGCCCTGGAGGCGCGATGACCACTGTCCAGGCGCCCACCGAGGGCGTGACGGTGGAACCCTCCACCCTCATCCGCGACCTTCACGCGGCTGCACTTGCTGCCCACAACGGCACCCCGTGGTTCGACCTGGTGAACCAGGTGGCGCCCGGTCTCGACCCCACGGTGGACCGGCTGCAGCTGTTGGCTGACGTCCTCATCGCGACAGATGACGCCGAGAAGCTTGAGGTCGCGTTCTGCTACCGGTGCCCGGAGTGCCAGGAGCGCGATGTCGCGTCGGGCGGTGTGCTGGAGGCTACGCTCCAAGCTCATGGCGCTGCGCCTGTGAAGTGCTCCTGCTGCGAGGCGGGGTTCGCCATCCGCCGCCACAACCTCTTCGTCCTGCTTGTGACCGGCATCCCAAAGCCGCTGCCGGCCCCGGTCGTCGGCTGGCGTGAGCGCGCAGAGAAGGCCGAGGCGGAGCGCGACACTCTTCAGCGAGAGTTGGACGAAGCCCACAGAGAGGTGGGCTGGCTCACGATGCAACGCAAGGCCATTGACGAGCAGCGCATTCAGAACACGCTGGCACGCTGCTCTCGCGATGAAGCTCACCGGAGCACCGTCGCCACCCTTCGCGAGTCCGACCGGTTCATGGCGCGGCGGGCGGAGAAGGCGGAGGCGGAGGTTGAGCGGCTGCGGGAGGTGTCGCGGGGCGCGTATCGGCTGTCTGCGTCGAGCGCAGGATGCGTGTTGTGCGGCAACTTCGACAACCGCGGGTATCCGCCTGTGTGGGAGCACGACAACGCCTGCCCCACCCGCGAGCCCTGGTTCTCGGGCGATGAGGTGGCCGGTGGGTGAACTTCGACACTCTCATCGAACCGATGGGCTCGCCATCCGCACCGTCCGCTACGGCAGCCACCGGGCTGTTCACCATTCGATTCCGAGGAATGTGCTGGTGTTGAGGGTGTTCGGAGCCGGACTGTTGCGCACGGCTGAGTGGTGTCGGTGCGCTGGGCCCGACACTGGTGAGGTGGCCGGTGGCTAACATCACACACACCCCAAGCATCGGTGACAACGGAACCCCGTACTGCAACCCGGAGTGCGGGGCCTACGACGGGAAGCGGTGTCGGCTGATGGGACTCCGGCCCGGGAACATCTGCGAGCCGGCTGTCGCTGAGATGGCAGCCCGAGTCGCCGAACTCGAAACCCACCACGAAGAACTCCGAGGGCAGGTGGTGGTCGCCGCTGGCCTCGGCCCGGATGAGTCGCTGGGCGACGCGCTGGACCACTTTCACTCGCGTCTGCGGCAGGCGGACAAGTACAGGCGTGAGGCGATGGGGCTTCGGGGGCGGGTTGCCGAACTGGAGGCGCTCCGTTGCGCTTGCTGCGGCTCCGACGACACGCGTGGTGTGACGCTGTCTCGCGGCAGTTTCTCGCTGTGTCCCGACTGTCGAGAGGCGGTCATGGCTGGTGAGGGGTTGCCGCACAACTACGAGACCCAGCGCCTCAAGGACAGGGTCGCCGAACTCGAAGCCGCCGCAGCCCGCGATGAGGCGCAGTGGTCCGAGACCGAGTCGGCGATGCGGCACTACCAGCAGCAGGGCGTCGTTGCCGCCGCGCGCGACATCGTGGATGCTGAGGTTGAGGTGCTGCAGGCAGAAGTGGGGAGTCTCAACGCCCGCCTCGCCAAAGCCGAAGCCCGAGCCGCCGAGCACGAGGAGGCGCTGAACGCGGCGTGGGACCGCGTGGTCGATGTCGAAGCACTCGCCCGGCGCGAGATGATTGCTGCGCAGCAGTCGAACAGCAGTGTGGTCGCCTTGCGGCGCCGTGTGGCCGAGCTCGAAGTATTCGACACCGACTGCGACGAGCCCCCCACCACCATCCCCGCGCCCGGCTCCCGCTGGCGTCACCACTCCGGCGCCATCTACACCGTCGACGTCGTCGCCAATGCCCATGCCGACCGCCCAGGCTGGCCCCTCACCGTCCACTACACCGACTGCGACGGGCTGCCGTGGTCGCGGCCGCTGGATGCGTTCCTGGCTGCCTGCGAGCCCGTGTTCAACCCAACCCACTGGCTGCTGGCCACCGGGGCCTGGCAGGGCCGCCACACCACCGAGGCGTCTTGCATTGGCTTCCGCGACAGAGTGAAGTGGCGGGTCGCGTCGTACCAGGCGGGGCTTCCCGGCCGCGAGACCCTGTTCTGGGGTTTCGCCTGCGAGGGGTCGATGCTGACGCGCTTCCGCTCGGCCGATGAGGCTGCTGCGGGGCTGTGTGAGCACAAGGGCTGGGCGGACGATGCGGTGCCGCCGGCGCTTGCTGGAGAGGTGGTCGATGCCGCGTGAAAGCGACGGCGCACTGCTTCGCCGAGCCATCCGCAACGCGCGTCCTCAGCATGGCGACGGACCGAAGCCCAGGTGGGCCGTCGTCCGGGACCTGCTCGCGGTCGGGTCCGCCACCGCACAGCACCTCTGCACAGAAGCTGGCGTCGACCCCAACGAAGAAGTCGGCCACGACATCGAGGCGTGGTCCGATTGCCCCGCGTGCGGGCAGGTGGTGGCCGATGTCTGACCCCCGCGTCACCCGCTACACCTGGGGCTCCGGCCCTCACGACGAAGTCAACGTCGAGGAGCGGCGACAGCGCGACGGCACTGTCCTGTGGCGTGTCGGCACCGACTTCGGGGCCTGGACTCGCGACCGGCACGGCTTCGAGCTCGAGCCCAGTCCGTCCAGCCGCACCGAGAAGTGGCTTCGGCGGGCCCGGTGGACCCTCGACGAGGCGCTGGTCGAAGGGCCGAAGGCGTTGGCCCACCTCCGGAGCCAGCGTGCCGGTTGACCCCCGCCTCGCCCACTGGGCCTCCATACTCACAGTCGCGCCCAAGTTGGCTGCCTGCCCCCACGCCGACACCATCATGGTCGGCGGAGTCGGTGACCTGCTGAACCCGCCTGGCGCCCACTCGAAGTGCCTCGACTGCGGCGAGCGTCTCGACCGCATCGCGCCCCCACCAATCCGCACGCCCGTCATCACGAGCGGGCCGGAGACTCCATGACCGTCAACAAAGTCATCCTCGTCGGCAACCTCGGCCGAGACCCCGAGGTCCGCACCACCCAGAGCGGCACGTCCGTCGCCAACATGCGCATCGCCACCAGCTCCCGCCGGAAGGACCGAGACGGCAACTGGCAGGACGAAACCGAGTGGCACTCGGTGGTCGCGTTCGGCAAGACCGCCGAATCCGCCGGCCGCTTCCTCAAGAAGGGCCGCCAGGTCTACATCGAGGGCCGCCTCCAGACCCGCAAGTGGCAGGACAAGGAGGGCCGCGACAGGTGGTCCACCGAGGTCGTGTGCGACGTGCTCCGGTTCCTGGGGCGGAAGGACGACGGCGGGGGCTCGGTCTCGGGCGGCGGCTACTCCGGAGGCGGTTCTGGCGGTTCTGGGGGCTACTCCGGGGGGGCAGACGGGGGTGGCGGGGGCGGCGCGTTCGGCGACGACGACATCCCGTTTGGTCAGGCGGACTACCCGTAGATGGGGGCCGAGCAAACCCAACACGCGCCCAACCCAGCCGCTACTTTGCAAGCCCGCCCACACCTTCCCACTGCACTGATGATATGTCGAAGACTCCATCCCCCATAGAATATAGAGTGACTACAGCAACGACAGGCTTGCCCGCGTGCCGTAGTTTTTTCGCTTCGTCGACTGGAACACACAAATTGTGTTTGTAGAGATAGGTGGCCTTGAGGTGGAGATAGTACTTCATAACATCATTGCGCATGTCGTATCGGTGAGACCAGCTCCACTCCACCGTCGAGTGACCACTTCCTGAGGCAGCCTTGATGGTCGGTAGCTTGTCTGTGACCCCTTTGCGCATCTCTATTGTCATCATGGGCTGGTAGACATTCGAGGAAATGGCAACCAGATCGGAAAAGCACTTCGATTCCAGGTCATAGTCCCCGAGTCGACCTTCGATTCTAACCCTGTAGGCAGTCTTTGACTCGTGCTGTAGTGTGCTCTCTATGGTGGCTCTGACCTTGCGCCGATGCGCACTCCGGCGCCCACGGTATTCCTCTTCCGTCTCAAACTCTCCCCGAGGGTGAGGCTTGCCCAGACGTTTTGTGACGTCATTCTTTACAATCTTTGGGATAAAGAGGAGCACTCCGACTCCACTGGTTTTCATACCAACCACTGATCGGGATGCTAGGTATTCCGCCTGCTGGACAGGCGGAGCAGCCTCCTCCCCCTTGTTTTCCGAAGCCCAAGCACTTCCATGGGTTCCTTGAATCAGGCTGAGTCCGAGCCCAAGCGTGGTGCATCGAATGAATCTCGCAATCATGACTGCTCCTTTGAGTGAGGGTGGACGATACCACAAACGGATGCGATAACTCAGAGGCGACGAGGCGCGTGTCGCCGCCAAAGCCAATCGCATACACCCCCAACCGACAAGGAGTCCAGATAGCCTGCCCTCGACACTACACCCTGCCTCCCGACCAAGAGGCGCGCCTGCGGGCGGCGCCGGAGGGTCCCTATGCTTCGGTCCCACCGAATCGTGAAGCCTGAAGTACTTCATGCGGGCAGCTGTGGCCACAGAGATGGAGCGGCGCGTGTCTACCCCTTGATTCGCTGCTTTGAGAGCTCCGCAGCTTGCGCTGCATCTCGGACTGCTTTGGCATTGGCCCGGTGCTTCTTGTTGCTCTTTTTGGAGCGCTTCGTCTTGTAGACCACATGGTCTCGGTCCCACCAGAGAATGGCGAATACCTCCCGCTCACGAATGCCGAATAGGCGCCCCTTTCCAGCTATCCCGAGCTGGTAGAACCGACTACCTGTGTCGATTCTGAGCTGCTGTAGCCGCGCACGAGACTCGGCTGACCACTGCTCAATCTCATCTCCTTCCCACGAGTGGTTTTGGGCATCACGAAGAATAGAGCGCCACGTTCGATCCTCGAAAGAGCGTAGAGTTCTGAGCAGCTGCCACAACGACATCAGGGGCGTGTGCTCTTCCCAGCGCGTCGGGTGCCGCAAGTCAAGTCGTGACACCCTCCAGGTCGGATTCTCGTCGAGCCATGCTTCAGGCACCGCTGGCCGGACAACGCTCCGCTCGCGCCTCGGCGGCCCACGATGCGAGGTGGCGCGTGCTCGAGGAGCCTCCGGGGGCGAGCTGGAGAGACTCGTTCGTCGATTGCTCATCGCTATCCGTTCATCGAGAGCCAGAGGCCACCATAGAAGTCCTCCATGGTGTCCTTTTCGATTTTCGCAGACGAACGGGCGCCAGGAGATAGCCCGCCCCGAGCCTCTCTCCACGGACGGTCGGAATGGCTGAGATCGCTCAACTGCGCGCCTGTCAGCTTCCCGTAGTCTGCGAGTACAATGCTGATGCCTTCCTGTTGACGGTCGGACAATACACTTGGATCTCCAGGCACTTCGCCGAAACTGATGTTGAACCGACCTCGGTGCGTGCGGAACAGCGTGCGCAACACCGGGCCGTTTGCCCACGCCTCAAAGTCCTCGTCGAACAGTGGGCCGTCGCCCCAGGCAAGTGACCAAGCCTGCGAGTAGTAGACCAGCTTCTGGAGCTTCATCGTGGACATGCGTCCATGGCTCTTCAGGATGTATGCCGCCACATCAAGTGCAGTGGTCATGGTGTGCTCCTCTCAGTCAGTGTCTGCTACCACGCGGCGGCGAGTCCAGGCCTCTTCGGTGCACTTCCTCGATTTGTTGAGCAAGGTCAACCCCCGCCCAGGCCGAATTCAGCCCGCAGTCACACCCGGCCATGACCCCGCCGGCGTAGTCCAAGATCTTGCGCACCTTGCACTTCGGCTTGTGGGCCACGAAGGGCTCCATCCGCTCTCCCCGCTCGGCCAAGTCCAGCAGGGCGATGATGTCGGCCCGCTTCAAGCGACCTTGCCCTGGGGGCTTGTTCAGCTCGCGACGGATGCGGGTGAAGTAGCGGGTGTTCCTGGTGACTGCGTGCTGGCTCATGTCGGGTCCTCCGAAACCAGCTGCAGGCTACGCCGACCACGGCGCGAGTGCCGGACAGGGCTTGTCCGCCTCGGTGGTTTCAGACTCGTCCGCTGCGGCGCCAGGCCGACCCATCCGCAGCGCAGGCAGGCCCCCAAGTGGGAGCCGGCGTGGTCGGGGCGGACGCACAGGAAGGGTCCAAGGCAGGTCGGGCAGTAGCGGGTCGGCTTCATCATGCGGACCGCGCCTGCAGGACGCGGGCCAGCGCAAGTCCCGGTGAGCTGGGCACGGGAGGGATGGGTGGCGTCGGCGGTGGCGATGACCGGCGACGGCGGTCGGCGCAGTGATCACCGTGACCGTACTGCCGATACTTCTGGACATACTTCTGTTACGCGTTAATGTGTTGGTGTCGCCGGGGGCACCGCCCCTCCGACCCCGACCCGGCGGGCCCCCGGGACTCTCCAACAGCGAGAATCCAGTGTTCACCATCACCCTCCTCATCCCCCAGGCCGACAACGACGGCCGCAGCTTCACCCTCGGTGAGGTCGCGGCCTTCGAAGCCGACCTTGTGGGCCTCTTCGGCGGCTTCTCCCGCCAGACCGCTCCGGTGGTCGGTGGCTGGGAGGACGCAGGCCGCGTCTACCGGGACACCTCGACCGCCTACCTCGTCGCTCTCGGCTCCATCGCCGACGGCGGCAAGGTGGCTGAGGCCGTCGAGGTCGCCAAGGCCCGCTTCGCCCAAGAGGCCATCTTCGTGCAGTACCTCGGCCTCGCCGAGATTCTGTAGGCCCCCCGGGCCCCTCCGGGGGCCGCTTCGCCCCGCCGGCCGAGCTGGCGGGGCCCCTCCCCTGGAGGACCGATGCCCATCGAGACCTACACCACCGCCCATGGCGAGGCCCTGGCGCTCAACCTGACGCCCGAGGAGGCCGTTTGGCTGGCCGAGTTCCGCCGAGACGCTGCCGACCCCACCATCACAATCGGCGCCCTCACAGACCGGGCCTACAGCGACCAGAATCCCATGCTGGGGGCCTCGCCCATCCCGGGGCGAGGCTGGGTCACCGCCGAGGTCCACGCGCGACCCGCCTACCGCGCACTGATCGACGTGCTCTACGTGAAGACGGTCCAGGTCACCGGCTCGGACGGCTCGGAGCGATTCACCGTGTCCGTGGCGGACGCTGCCAGCGAGCTCGGCATCTCGGAGCCGGCCGTACGCCTAGCCATGAGGGAGAGTCGGCTGCCCTCGATGGTGAAGGGGCGCCGCAAGTTCACGACTCCGGAGGCGGTTGCCGGCTACCAGGTGAGCAACCGGGGACCGAGGTCGTCAGCTCGGACCCGCAGGGCTGAGGCCACACCCCTCACGGTCCGTCGTGGCTCGCGGGGCGGCCAGCTGCTGCAGGTGTCTCACGACGGGGCAGAAGCCGGGAAGGACCCCGTGACTGTGTCGGGCTGGTCGCGGGTCTTCGTGCGGACGACGATGAAGGCGACCAACAGCCATCGATTCTGGGAGCTCCAGCCCGGGCCGACTCAGCAGTCACTCCGCCTCGGCGACTTCGAGGTGACGGGGCGGTTCGAGGTCGTCCGGAAGATCAACAACGGGCGGGAAGCTCTGGCGGCGTGGAAGGGGCGGCCGAGGTCGTAGCGGACCTGTCTTAGATCATCCCCGGGCCACTTCGAAACTCGTGAGAGCTGGCCACTATTGGCACTCGGCATCACACGACGTGAATTACACGATGTGTGATTCATGTCTTGAGCGGAGGACCTGTGTCGGTCGACTACAACTCTGGCGCACCAGATCTGCGCTCGCATCGCTGTCGACCGTGGCCTCAGGGTGGTCGTGGTGGTGGAGTCGGAGGCATGGCCTGGAACTCCTTGCGAGATCAATCCGCGGGACCTTGAGGTGGTGGCAGCGCGCAGGGTGTAGAATCCAGGAGCGGAGAGCAAGTGCTGGCGAATGCCAGCTACGGAGGGAGTAGCGACGGGCTGTGGGTGCCGTCGGCGCGGAAGGGCCGAGGATGAGGGTGACAGAACAGGGGTGGGAGCGGCCACCAGCATCTTCTGGCACCACCCGCAATCGTCGGTGGTCAGCAAGCCGAAGTGCTCGGCTATCCAACGGTCGCCCTACCTCTCAACAGCGGGGGAATCTGTGAACCTGACTGAATTCACCTCCATGGCCTTGGCTCGTGTTCGGGCGACCCTCCCCGAACCTATGACCTGCAATGGCGAGGTCTGGTACGCACGGGAGCCTCATCGGCGGACTGGAACGCAGGTGGAGGTGTCCAAAGCTGGCGGAGGTGGCGCGAGAATTCAGATGGCGTGGTCCACCTTGCCCTTTGAGCAGCTCGCCACATTCTCCATCGCACTTCCCGGAACAAGCAGCCGCCGCTACGCGATTGTGGCGACCGCAAAGGGCGAGCGGGCCATCTGGTTTCTGGACGAAGCCACCGAGGACCAGGTCTTTCGACGAGATGGTTCCCCTGCAGCCAACAGATACACCCTGATCAATCTGAGACACGGCAAGACGAAGCGGGTTGAAACGGTCCGTTCAAAGGAGGGGATTCCGCCCGAAGCGGTGTCGAAGATGCTTGCATTGATAGATGAAACAACCCAGGCCGCCGTAGCCGGATTGTTGTTGAGTCGCAGACGAATAGAGGTTGAAGAGGATGCTGCAGCGGCGATGAAGCGCGAAGAAGAACAAACCCAGTACCTGGTCGCTGGCTGTGGGATGCTGATGATTCTGGCAGTGCTTGGCGGGATTGGGCTCATCTGCGCCGGATAGCCGACCCAGTGGGGCCCCGCGCACGCAGGTCGGCGAGCATTCGGACAATCGAACCGCCCCCGTCAACCTGACAAAACGGCCGAGGCGAGCCTCGTCGCTGAAGCAGGGCGGGGCATCAATGCCTGTTGCCTCAGGGCCAAAGGATAGATAGAGCCCCCGGAATTCGGCTACCTTGCGAGACAATCGAACCGTGTGCGACGACGGCCCCATCGGTCTTCCTGGGTCCGCGGCCGGCATGGAGCGAATCTCCGAAGGAGGGATGCCAACCGCACCGAAGAGAGGCGCGTCATGACCAAGAAGTACGACGTGCGGCGCGACGAATTCCTGCACCTGTTGGGGGAAACGCAGTTCTGGAACGTCTTCGACTCGGTCCGTGGGCATGTAGGAACAATCGTTGGCCCCCGCAGCAGAACAAGGGCAAAGGCCCGCCTCAGGCGTGGCGACTGGACTCCCACTCCACACGAGCGCTACCGGCGTGAACAGGCGAGATCAGTATCGGCCGAAAGCGCGCAGCCCGAGGGGGCGCCTCCACGAGAACCGCCGCAGGAGGGCCCGTCCCATTGTCAGCCAACCCCGGATGACAGTGAAACCACCGGCACCGGCGGGGGGAGCGCTCCGGGGCTCGGAGGCGAGCTCAACCCATGGCTTGTGGCGGCGCTGCTGTTGTTGGCCCTACCATTCCTCGCGGTGTACTTTGTGGGCGCCATCTTGGTAGCGCTTGCGAGGTGGGCCGCTCGCAAGGCCTTCCCGCAATCAGCGGCGATGGCCAACGCTCTTGCAGCAGTGTTCAAAGCAGCGCTGGCAACGGGTCTGTTGGTCTACCTCCCCGCATTCCTCTGGGGAAGCGGGCACCTCGATACAGCCGAAGTATGGCTGGAGCGACACGGGGGCGAAGCCGGCATTGCCGCATTCGGAGCTCCGATGCTTGTGTGCTGGAGGCTCATGACCAACCCTCCGACCCACTGGACCGAATCCACGTTCGGGTCCGTGCTGGTCGTCGTCGGGTCCATACTACTGGGCCTACTCGGCATGGCCCTGTCAGTCGTGTTTGGAGTGGTCGTGGTTATCCTGCTGCTCTTCGCCTACGCCGTGTGCTGGGCGATTCCACCGGGCCCTGGGTACTTCGACCCGATCAATCCGTCGTTTGCCGCCATCTTCGTGCTGTTCGTCGTGTTCTTCGTGGTCAGGCATCGGCCACCTGGCGGGGATTGACACCGCTTGGCGCCTCACGTAGCGTCCACCCGCTCGGGACACCCCTCACATACGTCCCAGCCAGGGGGAACGGTGGTCGCATACGACAGCAACGTCATCCAGGAGATGGCAGACAAGCTCTACTCGCAGGCACGAATGGTCGAGTTCGTCTGGGCCGTGATGGGCATCTTCATCGGGGGGAGCATGGCCGGCGGGGCCCTCTTTGCGGTGAGCGAGGGCCTGGGCCTGATGGGGTTCCTGGGAGGCGCCCTGTTCGGCGCCATCCTGGGATTCGTCATCGGTCGGTCACGAGCATTCGCGCTCCGACTCGCGGCGCAGACGGCGCTCTGCCAGATGCGCATCGAGCAGAACACGGCTGCCCTTCTGAGCCGGTGACTGCGCACCCACGCCTACCAGGTGAGCCACCCCGCGGTCCGACGCCACCTCGGCACCCGGTCCCACTCGCAGACCCGCAGCGCCTGCCGCACCCGCGAGCGGTGAGCGCGCTGGTACGCCCGACGGTCCGCCGCGTCGTCTCGCCGGGGGTTCCGGCGCCGTCCGCGGTGGTGGTCGGTGCGGGCCATCAGGCGACCCGCGGGACCCTGGGTCCCCTGGCCAGCTGGTCACCGCACTCGCGCAACACCTCAGCGGCCTCCAGGGCCCCTACGAGCACGAATGCCAGCCCTACATCAGCGGCGCGCCTGCTCGGCGGCGTCGGCGGCGCGCTGGACAGCCCGGATGATGGTTTGCTGCGCGTCTCGGAGACCATCTCGGGTCGCGTCGCGGAGGTCGGCATGGTCGGCTCTCAGGTTGGACACCTCGCTCTGCAGCACCGCGACGGCGGTCTTCCGCTCGGAGTCGGAGGCGATGACGGTGGCGAGCTGCGTGCCCATGGTGGTCAGCCGCTCATCGACTGCCTGTAGGCGCGCCAGGATGGCCACGACGGGGTCCTCACGGGCGACGCTGGGCTCCTCGGCGGGCTGGGCGACGGGGGATGCTGCAGTGGGCTGGGCGCGGGACTTCGAAGTCTCCGTCGGCTCGCCCTTTCTGGTGACCTTGTAGGTGCTGGCCAGCTTCATGAATCCGCCGACGAGGCCCAGCAGAGCCATCCCGATGGCTGTGATGACGCCGGCGGTGGTCGTGTCAAAGCCCACGGCCGGGTCCGACTGAGCCAGCGCAACCGCGGCCACCAGCAGCAGGAAGATCACGCGGCGACGCCACGGGCTTCAAGGACTCCTTCGGCCACTTCGTCGGCGACGGCGTCGAGCTGCTCGGCGAGGAGTCGGTTGAGGCGGTCGGACGCGGCTTCGAGGATGGCGTTGCCGAGACGACGGGCGGCACGGCGGAGCTTCGGGGATAGGTCGGGGGGCATGGGGTGGTCTCCGGGTCAGGCAGCCGCGTAGGACTGGAGGATGGCCGCGACGCAGCGCTTCACGCGCTCGATGTCGATGAGGCCAGGGCACACAGTGGCGGTCTTCCCGCCGGGGACGTGCTTGTGGGCGAAGATGTCATTGGAGCCGATGCCGTAGGTGAGGCACCACGCAGCGCACTGGCCGATGAGGATGCCGTACTGCTGGTCGTCGGGCTCCTGCTCGCTGAAGTCGCCGGCGACGGCCACCCCGAGGGTGTCGTAGTTGGCGCCCTTCGCGTGGGCGCCTTGATTCTCGTCGTCCCGGCCGTCCTCGATGATGACGTCCCCACCCGCAGCTCGGCGCACGATGGCGTGGTAGCCGATGCCGCTGAAGCCACGCTGGCGGTGAAGCCGGTTGATGTGGGCGGCCGAGGCGTCTTCGGCGGTCACGGTGTGGTGGATGACGATGCGGCGAGGGTCCAGGGGCATGGCGGGCTCGGGAGACGGGGTGGTGCGCCGACGGCGGCGCCAGGTGAGGCGGTCCATCAGGACGGATGCCGGAGCCCGCGCAGGTGGCGGGCGATGGGGACGGCCAGGTCGCGGGCGTCGTCGGCCCGGAGCTTGACGCTCGACCCTTCGTCCAGCGCGTCGCAGGTGGCTGAGCACTGCTCCTCGACGATGGTGACCAGCAGCTTTGTGACAATGAGCTTGCCGCTCATGTCGTCGTTGTCGATGGGCTTGCGGTCGGCGACTGTCTCGACCGTGACGTTCCGGCGCTTCATGCTTCCACCACCTTGTCGAGCTTCCACCCTTCCCAGGTGGCGTTCATGTCCTGGGCGATGCCCAGTGCTGCGAACAGCGAGGCGAACTCCAAGGGCATCGCGCCCTGCGAGATGCTCGACCGCCCGATGGAGTAGGGGCCGTGGGTGTGCCCAGACCGCGGGTTGGCCGGGTACGACGTCGCCCCGCCGTGCCAGTAGGCGATGGCGTAGAGCCCCTCGTAGATGACGATGGACCAACAGCCACGGACCGGGTCGGGCTGGCCGGTGTCCGTGTTTGCGTCGACGCCCGAGCCCTCGTAGCGGCGGGTGCCGATGTCGCAGTTGGTGCCGTTGTCTTCGAGCAGGCCGCCCAGGAAGAGGTCGGCTGAGATGGGCAGCGCATCGGTGTCGCACAGCCCCACGGCCAGGCGGGCCCCGTTGGTCCGGTCGAAGCTGATTCCCGCGAGCATCAGGTGCAGAATTTTTGTACCGGACCAGTCCGCGGCGGTGAGGGCGCCGCCACCGGAGAGCTCGGCCGTGATGTCTTCAGCGATGTTCCATGACCCGGAGATGCCGGACGTGTGGGCGAACGTGAGGCCTGCAGTGCCAGCCGAGGCCGACACCACGATGGCGCCGTTCTTCGACACTTCGATGGTGGCGTACGGCGTCGAACCCTTCGCCAAGCTGTGGAGGCCGGCCGCGGAGATGTCGAGCGCGTCGGTGTTCTTGTAGTCACGGCTGGCGATGTTCTGGATGCCGAGACCGCCGCTCTCGCGCTCGAAGCCGTGGACGGCTGTGCCGAGGTAGTTGTCATCGCTGTCGAAGGCGTGGAGCAGCAACGCGCCGTTGTTGCCGTCGGCGTCGCCCGTGAAGCTCCAGGGGCCGGCGCTGTCGTCGCTGCCCCCATCCGACACGGTCATCGAGCCGGTGTCGCCCACGAGCTCAGGGGCGAAGTAGGCGATGCGGCTGTCGTCGTCCGACCATGCGCCGAAGGTGTGGTCCACAAGCGCGGTGCCAGCGGGCTGGGACTGCTCGGTTGAGCTGGGGGGCACCACGGCGGCCGGTGCCGCGATGGAGACCGCCGGCGCGACCTTGATCCTCATCGGGCCCGTCCCAGCGTCTCGTAGAGGGCCTGGACCTCCACGCCGGCGGAAGCGGCCGACACCTGGAACGCGGAATTGCCAGCGGCGCCCTCGCCGTTCTCGAGCCGAAGCTCCGCAGTCTCATCTGCGGGGATGGCCTGGAAGTGGTCCCCGGAAATCGCGGTGTCAACGGTGGCGTCGTTCGCGTAGCCCTCGAACGTGGCCCGGCCGGCAACCCCCACGAAGGTGAGCGACATCCGGCAGGGCTGCGATGGCGGGGTCACCGCAAGCCAGGCATTGGCGTCGGTGATCTGGAAGCGGCGGACCGCGGGCGGCACGACAGCCGAGTGGTCCTGGGCGGTGTTCGCCATGGGTGCTCCTGGGCACAGGCAGAGGGGTACTCACCACGAAAAGCACCCCCACCAGCCGAAGCCGATGGGGGAGACGGGGAGAGGCCCGAGGGGCCAGAAGCGGCGACCGGCCCGAAGGCGACCGGTCGCAAGTGTCACGCTGCCGGGGTGACTGTTTTCGGCATCCCGGGGCAACCAGGGCTGCTGCAGATTGGGTACTTCCGATGACGCTTCACGCCGAGGCGCATCATCGTGAAAGCAACCATTCCTGTGCAACCGGGTGCCCGACAGGGACGACGAGGCAGAGTTCGGGTCGGCTGCATGCCGCCTCCATTCTGTGTCGTGTTGACGAGAATGGGGGTGGCATGAGGCTCTGCGCGGGATTACACTTCGAGTGCTACCGCGACGTGGAATCCCTCGCAGGGCTTCATGCCGTACCCCCGGCCCGGACCTCGTCAGAGGTTCGGGTCGACTTCGTTCTGGGGTGCCGGCACGTTCGGCGGGTCCTCGTGCTCGCTACGGCTCCGTTCTACCGGAGCCCCGCAGGAAGCACGGGAGCGAACTCCCGGGCCATGGTGGTCGGAAGCAAGCCAACTTGGGCCGCGATGTCGTCGAAGGTCTTCCCGCCCGCCAGGTGGCGAACGATGAGGGTGGTGAACAGCTGCGGCTCTTCACGGGGTAGCTCCACGGGCTCCTTCTTCCTAAAGCCGTAGGTGGACATCGTGATGTAGGCGTTGCGGGCCTTCCACTCGCTCACCAAGCCCAATGACTTCGCCCGGTAGATGAGCGCCGACATCGCGACCTGCCACTTTCGCTTGAGCTCCATCAGATGCGGGATGGTGATGCTGGTGAGGTCGCTCTCGATGTCCTCTGCCGGCATGAGCAGTTCGGCCGCAAACTGATTCGCCTCATCCTCGATTGTCTCAGACGGCATGGTGTGCATGACGAGGTGCCCGAGTTCGTGGGCAATCGAGAATCGGTAGCGGTCCGGCGCGAGGCCCGGCTTGACTGCCACGATGTCGAGCCTGCCGTCGGGACTGGCGCAGCTCACAGCATCGAACTTGGCGTGTGTGTCTACGAAGGGAACGATGATGATGCCGGCAGACTCCATCATCCGAGTGAGGCCTAGAAGAGGGCCCGCAGCTGCCTGGAAGAACGTGCGGACGCGCTGGGCGATGGATGCAGGAGTTTCCCCCGGGGTGGAGACGGGAATCCGTGGCACACGCCTGTCGGCAAGTTCGACGAGGCCGGCAGCAAGCGAGATGACCACCTGCCGGATGATACTGAAGCGGGCTTCTGTCTTCCGGGTCTCCCGCATGCCCATCGTCTTCTGCTTGCGAAAAAATGAGATGGCTGGGAGGCCTCGCTCCACGTCCTCACCGAAGAAGGCTTCGCGCTGCACACCGAACTCTTGGGCGGCATCGATGAGCAGTTGGTCGCTTGGACGAAGCGCACCGTTCTCCACCTTCGAGATGCGCCCCTGGGAAACGCCAAGGGCTTTCGCAGCCGCACCCTGCGACATGCCCTTGGCCTGCCGATGGAGGGCGAACCGCTCCGGGTTGAACTGCATGGGAACCTCACAACTGGAGAGGCGTACAGCGTAGCGCGTGGCACGAGTCGCGGCAAGATTCTCCACTCGCACCCGCGTCAATATTGCTCACTCAAATAATATGGCCAAACCATTCCAAAGAGTGTCGATCACAGCTCCCCCGGCAACACCCCCGCCCCCACCGGAGTACACTCCCCAGCACAACCGCCCGCCGCCGGCCACTGGAGACCGCGCGCGAGGTGTAGCGAAGGGAGGGTGCGATGAAGCGAATCTGGACTGCCGTCGTGGTGGTGGTTCTCGCTGGGTGTGGGGCCGACGGACGATGGAATTGGCCCCACGACTGCGGCGACATGAACGACCCCGAGATCAAGGTGCTGGAGGACATGGGGGGCGGCCAGTACACATGGACCGGCAAGGATCTCCCCAAGGGTGTCGACGAGATGGTGGCCGAAGTGTGGGAGGAGCAGGAAGTCGGCTACTCCACAAGCACGGCCGACGGGACCTACGACCAAGTCTTGGTGGCTCCAGCCACACGAACGCCTGGCGGTACTCCCTACGCTCGATGCGCTGGCGAGGAACTGCTGGAGCTGGTCGTCTACGAGTAGCACTCAGAACTGGATGGCGGCGACTCGCTTGTTCCCCGGAACGTTCACAGGCTCCACCACCACCCACAGCGCCACGTTGGAGCCGCCCGTCTGGATGTCGAAGTCCACCACTGCTTGGCCGGACGAATTCGTGACCACGTACCCAGAGTTGGGCCGATAGTCTCCGCCGCCAGGCTGTCGGCTGCTGCCGGCATAGGTGGTGGCGCTGGTGCTCCAGCCCGTGTTGGTTCCGGGACCCAGGAGACTTCCGGTGACTACCGACATCTCGAAGGCGTGCATTCCAGACGTGTCAGTGTGAATCGCCGTCGGATGGAATTCACCGGAGGTCGTGTAGAAGTACGAACCCGACCCGCACAGATAGCCGTCGAGTTCCGGCACGACGCGGATGGTGTACGCAGCAGCAGCGGCATTGCCGTCCCAGTCCCGCATCTGAATGGTCAGGCGCTGCTTCCCCGAAGACGGTGAACTCACCGTCACATCCGGAATCACCGGCTTCACGCTGAGCTTCGCCGGCGTGACTGCGGCGGCGGCAATCTTCGTCGTAGTGACGCCCAGCCCAGCGAGCTTGTCGGTGGTCACCGCAGCGTTCACGAGGTGAGTGGTGTCGACCACGTTGGAGTCGAGCTCTGTGCCACCGACTGCGCCGGCGTTGATCTTCGGACGGGTGACGGCAGCCGCCGCGAGCTGCCCGGTGCCCACCGCGCTGGCCCGAATCTGGGCCGAGCCGATGTGGCCTCCGACCGTGCGCTGGTCTGTGAGGTCGAGCGTGGAGATGCTGGTCGCAGCCGCGCCAACGTCGATGGAGCAGAGCGCCATCTGGCCGGCCGCAAGCGTCGGCGGCGACGGGCTGGGGGCGGCAGTTCCGTGGGTGATGCCGATGGTGCCGGAGGTGTCAATCCAGACGATGGCGATGAGGGGGTCAGTCGGGTCGGGAACCGCGGTGACCGACGAAGGCAACGCGCTGCCCACCCGCTCCGCGTCGACCCACGCCTCGCCAGCGTTCACCGAGGCGTTGAGGCTCAGGCCGCCGGCAGTGACCTCCAGCTCGCCGGAGTAGCGGGCGCTGGCGTCGGGGACGACGTGGTTGGTGGCGTAGCCGTGGCCGGGCCCCATGTTCCAGCCGGCACCCAGGCCGAGCCGGTCACGAGCGTCCTCGATGGTGACCGCGCCGGACGACGCGGGGACCAGCACATAGGCGACCGCGAGGTGCCCTGAAGGCAGCGAGGGCCGACTGGGGGACGTGGCAGGCGTGCCCTTGGTGACCGTCTTCGTGTAGCTCCAGCGTCGGCGCGTGGTCACGGAGGCCGAGGAGATCACGCCTGTCGAGACGTCCTTCACGGTCCGAGCGCCAGACTGGTCGGCAGCCACGTTCGGGGCGAGGCTCACCAGGTCCCACCGGCCGTTGCTCGGGTCGTGAGCGTCGAGGTTGAAGGTCTCCGCCGTCTCCACCACGATGGGCTTGAGGTGGGGTTCGAACTCATCGGTCTCGGTGATGTCGAGCCACAGGCCCACACCCTCGGCGAGGATGACCTCGAGGTCGGTCGCGCCGTTGGTCAGCGCGCATGCGCCACCAGGGAAGCCCGAGAGCGGAGCTCCGTCGATGTCGCGCCACACCAACTCGGCCAGGAGGTGGAGCATCTGCTGGGAGGCGATGGATCCGATGTTGTCGATGTCCTCCTCGGTGACGAGTTGGCCGGCCTGGAAGTTCTCACGCTTGGAGATGCGGGGACGGGTGGTAGCCATGGGGTCTCACAGGCTGGAGTCGATGAAGAGCGCCGCCCGGACACCGGCCGCACGGATGCGGTCGACCTCGGCGGCGATGCGCTCGTAGACGGGGTGCTCGTCGGCACCGAGGAAGGAGTGGTCCAGGTACAGGTCGATACCGATGTACGCGGTGCCGTGCGGGATCTCGCCAATCACTGGGCAGCGGACCACGAACCAGTGGGGTCCGCCCGAAAGGCCGAAGTGGTCGAGATACCAGCCGTCCTCGATGTAGGACGGGACCTCCCACCACTCCTCCAGCACCGCGAGCGTCGAGGTGTAGGGGGAGAGCAGGTCGTTCACCCGGTCGATAATGGCGCCGGGAGTGAGCTGCCGCTCGGGGTAGCGAAGCCGGGTCCGGAGGACTTCGTCGGTCTCGTCGGTGGCCCGCCGGATCCCGTAGCCACGAGCCAGGAGCGTGAGCCATCGGCCGTCGGCACCTGCCAGCGTGACCGCGGAGAGCATGTTGTTGCGTGCGGCCTCCACAACCGCTTGGGCAGCAGAGTGGCCCGCGAGCAGAGGGCGCAGGGTCGGCCGGTCCTCAGGCGGGACGAACCGCTCGACCTGGTCGAGAAGCTGGTCGGTCGTCCGTGCCATCACGCCACCTCGTAGAAGCCGACCTCGCGGCGAGTGCTCGGCACCCTGATGGCATTGCCAGCGGCGCTCGGCACGATGTCGCTCGTGGGCGTGGTGACCCGCGCGTAGCGGACGTCGCGGTGTGCCCGGATGGCGGCCGAGGCCACCTGCTCCAGCACAAGGGTGTCGCCCACGGGCAGGTTGCCGATGAGGTCGTCAAGGGCTGAGATGACTGCGGCCCGCACCTCGGTCTGGTCTGCACCACGGCGGATGTAGACAGCAACGACAAGGTCGACTTCTTCGCGAGAGGCCGCGAGCACCTCCAGCCGGATGCCCGCCGCGCGCCAGTCCTCGAGCTCGTTGGCCACCTTGGACACCAGCACCGACGAGGCCCGGGCGTCCGGGTCGCCAATGTACACCCGCACCACGCCGCCGTCGGCTGGGTGGGCGTCAGACTCGTCCACCGTCGCGAAGAGCACCCCAGGCACCGTCAGGGCGCCGGCTTTGAGGGCCGCGGGGGTGCCTCGACGGAGGGTCGTGAAGTAGCGCCGCACCCGGTCGCGGAGTTGCGCATCGGTCTCGGCGGGAGAGCCTCCGGTGAACCGCGAGGGGTTGGTGACCGTGGCCAGTGGGTCGTCCACCAGCGGCGACGGGATGGTGGTCAGGACCCCAACCGCAAGGTTGCCGGCCAAACCAGCAGTCGTGGCCGTCGCCGCCACTTCGGTGAACGACTCGCCCGCCGGGATCTCAGCCGCGGCGTCCGTCTCCACGATGATGGTGCCGTCGTCGGTGGTCGCTGAGGCCTGCCACCCCGCTGGGATGGAGACCGTAGTCCCGGCCGTGGAAGCGTCGCGGGTGACCCTCACCAGACCCACGGCGTAGGTCGCAGCTTCGCGGGTCAGGCCGAAGCGGTCCTGCACCAGCGTGTCGAGCTCGGCGCCGTCCGCGGTATCGATGAAGTGCGCCCGGAACTCGTCGACCGTGCCGGCCATGACCTCGTCGGCGAGCATCGCCCCCGCACCGCCGACCGCATCGAGAGCGGAGCCGTCCTCCCAGTCGGTGAGGTCGGGTTGGCGGGCTTGCGTCTCGGTCTTGAAGGCGTCGTAGAAGTCGTCGAAGGTGGGCCGCGTGGGCATGGTCACTCCGCGACGGCGAGCGTCAGCGTCTCGCGCTCGCCCTCTGGGGCCCGGGCGAGTTGGTACGACAGGGACGCGGTCACGCCGAGTGCGCGGGCGTCGTCGGGGGTGCCGGCTGCCACGGAGGCGGATGCGGCTCCCACCCGGGAGTCCTCGCGGGCCTGCTGGCGCATCACCGCGGCGAGCTGTGCGCGGTCGCCGGGTGTGGACTGGACCTCCACCATTGCGGGGAGACCGGCCCCGAAGCTGGGCCGATGCACCAGAGTTCCGGGCACAGTGCCCATTCTCCGGCGCATGGCTTGGCGCACGGTGTTGCGGCCGCGCACGAGCTGCAGGTCGCCGCTCGCAGTGGTGGGCAGCGGTTGGCCGCCACCCGGAAGCCGGATGTCGGCGCCCAGGCTGTCGGTCCAGTTGGCCACTCAGGCCTCCTCGGCGCGAACGACTCCCCGGAAGGCAGTGTCGATGGCGGCCAGTAGGGAGTCGGTCTCAGGGAGAGAGGCGACGCCGAGTCCGAGCAGCGCAGCACGCATCTCGGTGAGCGACGACTTCAGCGACGGCAGAAGCGTGGCGAGGACCACCGGCTCGACGTCTGTGCCCGCTTCGGTGCGCACCTCGAGTCCGTCGCGGTCCACGAGCTGCAGGGAGTCCGCGGTCCATCCATCCGGCGGCTTCGCAGGGCCAGACAGCGGTCCGAAGAGTGCGACTGCGCGGTTGCGGTCGCCACCGGGCAGCAGAAGCATGACTTCGTCGCCGACCTCGGCCCGGTGCCACAGACCCTCACCGGTGCGGCCTCCGGAGGACCACCGGGGGCGGGCATGGATGGTGTCGCCGCCGGGGACGATGGAGCACTCCAGCATCAGCCCGACGTCGGGGTCCTGTTCGATGGAGTCGATGACGCCGAGCTCCACCCAGGCGCGGTGGTCCCGTGCCAGCGAGCGGATCAACTGCTCAAGAGCATCGCGACTCACAGCGCACCCCCGCCACCAACCAGGTTGATGAACTCGACCGTGAGGCCGTAGCCGTCGTTCCGGTCCCACCGGTGGCGCGCAGCCCGCACGTAGAACTCGACGGCGAGCTCGGCGGCCTGGCCGTACTGCCGGACGAGCGTGTCAGCGACACCCACCGGGAGGCCGGCGGACCGCACCAGGTAGTCGACGGCCTCCCCGGCGGAGCGGCCGTGGATGACCGCCGCGTAGTCCTGGGACCACTCGACGATGACCCTGTCGCCGTTGGCGAGCTGCGGAAGAGCCTCGCCCTCGAAGCTCGTCAGCTCCGCCGTCTCCAGCTCACCGTCGAGCTGCTGCCGAGCCATGTTCCGGTAGATGCGCTCGGCGAGCGTGGCGAGCTGGGCCTGGGTGTAGGTGCCCTCGAAGTAGAACGGGGTCACCGGAGCGTTGTCCGTGGTGACCTTGCCCTTCGGTGAGATCCGCTTCCTGAGCACGATGGGCTCAGAGGGGTGCTTCGCGGTGAGGGTGGCCCGGGTCGCCGGGTTCCAGCACCGCACCTCGACCTGCGCAGTCCGCATCTCCTGGAAGTCGCGGCCCACCTTGAGCTTCGAGATGTCCCGCCCCCACGCGAAGGAGACCCGACGGTCCCCCACTCCACCCGGCGACAGGATCCGGAGTGTGTCGAGCTCGACCACCGCGATGAGGCCGGCGCGGCCCACCAGGTCGACCAGCACCGTCCAGGTGTCGTCGCTGGGCTGGGGGACGTAGTGCTTCCGGCCCACCAGCCCCTTGAGGACCAGCGACTCGGCCCCGGGCTCGAGGGAGGTGAGCATCCCCGAGGCACCCGGGGTCTGCCTGAGGATGTCCGCCACCACCGCCGAGAGGGGCCGGGTGATGTCGATGGCACCGCCTCCCCACCTCTTGTCGAGGAAGAGCGCCGTGTAGTCGCGGCCCGACATCTCCAGCAGCTCAGCGCCGTCATCCAGCACGATGCGCGGCTCGTCGGCGTACCCCATGACCACAGCGTTCGAGCGGTCGTACCTGAGGGTGCCGCCAGCCGTCCCCGCGTCGGCCACGGCGGCCGTGACGAGGATGGACCGAGCGGCCCGGGGGTCGATGGGCAGGTCGCGCCAGTCGACCGACACGCGGAAGGTGTCGGCCTCCCGAGCGTGGTTGCGCACCCACTCCAGGGTGCGGGGTACCACCTCAACGGTGAGCGTGTCGTTGCCCGAGCCGTCGGCCCAGTCCTCGAGCAGCACGGTCAGGACCACTGCCGCTCGTGGGTAGTAGGCCACGGTCTACCTCCGGGCGGGGATGATGAGCACCGTGCCCGCAGTGGGCTGCCCGGGGGCGAGGCCGTTGGCATCGGCGATGCGCGTCCAGGCCTTCCAAGTCCCGAGGTAGGTCGCGGCGATGGACTGCAGGGTCTCGCCCGAGCGGACGACGTGGATGACCTGGTCGACCCCGGCCTCCAACGCCGCGGCGACGGTGTCTGCCTCAACCGCACGGCGCGCGACGGCGGCAAGCGCCCGCCGAAGCGCAGCCACCCAGCCCCACAGCCGGATGGTGTCTGCCGCGTCGGTCCCGATGATGAGGTCGTCGACGTCGAGGCCATCGAGCGTGGCCCGGAGGTCGGTCCGGTCGGACATCACACCGGCGAGCGTGGCCCGGATGTGCCGGACGTCCTGAGCGGTGTGGGTGCCTTCGCGAAGCGCGTCAGCGAGCCGGTCAACCAGCTCCCCGAGCTTCTCACCGAGCCCCGTGGCGTCGTCGTTGATCGTGTGGACGGTGGTCGTCATGCGAGCACCGCCTGGGCCGCGTTGGAGACTGCCACCGCCGCCGCAATCTCGTCCTGGGCCCCGCGGAGGAACTCCAGCACGGTGGACATGGTGGCTGCGGTTGGCGTCTCAGGGGTGGGCCGGGAGACGACCTGGTCAGCCTCGGAGTCGACCACCATGAAGCGGGCCCGCCACCGCACATCGGCCTCGGTGTCCCACTCGGGGGTGAACTCACGGACGAAGCCGCGGACCACCACAGCGTCGCCCCAGGTCAGCTCGACGAGGTTCTGCCCCCGGAGGAGCGCGTCGAAGGCGGCCACGAAGGACCGGGCACCACCAGCGGTGTGCAGGAGCGTGTCTCGCCACCACCCTCCCATCTCCAGGTCGTCGTCTTCGGTACCCATGACCTGCGTGGAGCCCTTCGAGGACCCCGGGTAGCGGGTGATGTTGGCCCGGAGGCGGACTCCACCACGAAGGCCACGCTCGGGCAGAGCGTCGCCCTCCAGCACCACCGAACGGCCGGTGACGAGGTCGCGGAGGACCATCGGCTGGCCGAGGGTGACGGGAGAGGCGGCAGCCTGCTCGTCGATGGCCGCCAGGGCCCGGACACTGTCGAGCGCCATGGTGGTGGCCTACACGGTGGGAAGTGGTCGGCGAGCAGCTCGTCGACTGGTCACGAGCTGCGAGACTACGGTCTCGAGGACGGTTGCCACGCGGGCGGGGTCCTCCATCGTCTCGGCCTTGATGGTGACGGTCATCGGGCCGTGGAAGTGGTTCTGTGGGGCCTTGGAGCCCTCTTCCTTCGGCAATGGGGAGGTGATTCCTGGCATCCCGTCTGGGTGCTGGAGCGGCCCGTTCCCGAAAGGGCTGGTCTCATCCGAGCCCACCAGGGGTCCCATGCCTCCGAAACCGAAGTCTTCAGACGGCCCAAGCCCGGTCACGCGTCCCATGCCGTCGACCATGTCCGCGAACGCGTTGCGGAGGCCCTGCCCTTCCTCGGCCAGCACATTGGCGACCGTCTCGTCCGAGAACAATGCGCCTGCAGCGCGGCCAATGAACCTGACCATGTGGCCCACGGCTCGTACCAGAGCCCCGACGGCCAGGACTGCCAATGAGGCAACGTCGACGATGCGTGCCAAGCCCCATGCGAGCGCCCCGACAGTGCCGAGCAGCCCGGCTCCCACGATGTTGAGGGCGCTGCCCTCGCCGCTCAGTGAGGCAAAAGACTCACCGAGCTGCACGAGCGACTCCCAGAGACCCGCACCCTGGTCCATCACGAACTGCGCGACCCCGGTGTACTCCTGGAAGGCACCGGTCACGCCGGTCACGAGCAGGGTGACGAGGGCCAGCGGACCAGCGAGCCGACCCGCAGCCTGCACCAGCGGGGTCAGGCCAGCACGCGCAGCAGTGAAGAGCCCGGCGATACCACCTCCTGCGCCTGCCGCAGCACCCGCGGTGGAAACAACGCGTGTCGCTCCACCAGCCAGTCGCTGGCCAATGGCGCCCACTCCAGAAGCTCCACCCAGCAAGTGGACCGCTCCGGCTGCAGCAGTGATCTGGGCGTAGGTCCCTGCCCGCTCGATGAGGGTGTCCCACATCGACACAAGGCGTGGCCCCCAGCGGGTTGCGATGGCTTCGAGGCCGTCGCGGTTGTCGCGGAGGAAGCCGTTCGCTGCTTCGAGCTGCTCGCTCCAGCGGTCAAAGAGCGGGCGGGTGACGAGACGGGCCAGGGAGCGCGACTGGTCGAACAGCGTCGACATCTGCGCACTCCACGACCGACCCATCAGCTCCACGCCGGGGGCGAAGGACTGGAACGCCCGGTTGAGCGCCTCGACCCGCCGCTCCGGAGCCAGTGCCCGGAAGGACTCCAGCGTCTGGCCAGATGCGCGAAGGGCCTGGTTCACGATGGGGGTGGTACGTTCGCCCACCTGCCCGCTGAGGGCCTGGGCTACGTCCATCGGAGCCAGGGAGAGCCCCTCCTGACCACGGAGGGCGAACCCAGCGCCCAGAGCGTTGCGGTTCAGCTCACGGAGCTGCTCGATGGTCGCACCCAGCCCAAGGCCCGGTCCGAGCATGCTCTGCAGCCCCTGCATGTAGTTGCCGAGCTCGCCGGCACCGGAGGCCGCGTCGGCGGTGAGGCCCTGCACAAGGCCGCGCGCGGTTCCGAGGGCCTGGTTGATGCCCACACCCTGGTTCGCTGCCAGGAGGGTGGCCATGCCGGCCTCGGCTTCCTGCATCGTCGAATGCAGGCCCACGATGCCCTGGGCAAGGCGGCCGACACCGGCGGCGCCGGCCAGCCCGGCGAAGACCCCCTGGAGGGTGCGGCCGACGGAGAGCCCGCGGCGCTCCACGCGGTCAAGGCGCCGCTCGGCGGAGGTGGCCCCCGCGTCCGAGGCGTCGCGAGCCACGATGCGGGCGCTGATGACGTAGTCGTCGGACATCGTCTACCCAGGCGCGGGCTCGTTCTCGCGCTCGATGAGCCGCACGATGGCAGCGTGGAAGGCCCGGAACCGGCTCTGGGGCCAGTCAAGGACCTCGTTGACGGACTGGCGGCCGTAGCGGGCCACCACGGCGACCCGGTCCCACCAGGCGTCTACGGCAGGTTTCCCACCGCAGGTGCCTCGTTGAGCCCGGTGGCTTCGCCGAACAGCAGCCCGACGAGGACGGTGTCCACGGCGGAGAAGTGCTGGTCCCACGCCTTGCCCTTGAGGGAGTCGGGCTGGACGGCCTGGCCACCCACCTCGAAGACGTGGGCGCGGCCGGCGGCGATGGCTCCAGCCATCTCGTTCTTGCCGCGGGCAGTGGCCTCCATGACCTCGCGGACGGTCAGGTCCGAGGGCTCGGTCATGGCCACCTTGCGGCCATCGGGAAGCGTCGCTCGCCAGATCTCGCCAGCGGGCCCGTCCTCGACTTCGATGGTGGCCTTGAAGGCCTCGGCCTGCGCCTCGGTGGGAGCGTGCCGGTCACCCCAGACCCGCGAGAGCTGGAGTCGGTGCCGCGTGCGGGGGACACGCTCCTTGAACAGGTCGCCAGCGACGTCGATGTAGCTGACGTCAGCGCCATCGACCTTGCGCAGCGACATGCGCACGCCCTCGGCGGCGATGTCCATGGCGACGACTTCGGCGACCTTGGAGTTGCGGCCGGCAGCACCGGCGGCAGTGGCCACTTCGGTGGCGGTGAGGTCGGCGAGGACGACGGTCGGGCCACCGCGGAGGGAGACCTCAACGGCAGCACGGGGAGCGGTGGACATGGGGGCTCTCCAGTCCGGGTGTGGGCGGGCCCGAGGGCCCAGGGGCCTCAGACGGCGGCGCGGGCCTTGCCGGTCTCGAGGGTCATGCGGATCGTGGTCTTCTCGCCACGCTGCACACCCCGCTCGAACGCCGTCTTCTTCAGCGCCCGGTAGAGGTAGCTCTTCACGCTGCCGTTGCGGTAGCGGGTGGTCTCGATGAGGCTCAGCTCGCCCGGCACGCGGGCGGTGGCGGCAGCGTCGAGGACGTCCGCCAGTTCCTGGGCGCCGGGCGTGGCCTCGTCGATTTCGACCTCCAGCTCGTGCCCCTCGGGAATGGTATCGATGTTGCGGTCCACCGTGCCCAGAGGCTTGGAGACGAGCTTGGTGATGACCGCGCGCTGGCGGTAGCGGACGGTCTCGTAGAGGCCAACGAGGGCGCCGTCGTACAGCACCTTGACGCTGACGTCCTTGCCTTCGTTGGCGAGGCCGGTGTCGGACATGGGGTCTCCGTGCGGGGGCGCGCCCCGAGGTCGAAGTGGTCAGAGGCGGGCCGGCTCAGGCCGTGACGACCGTGGTGCCGGCCTGCATCTTGAAGACGATGGTGTCGGCGGTGCCGTAGATCTCGACCGCCACAAGGACGACCCACTGGTTCGTGTCCAGGCTCGCCTCGGTGTTGCCCGAGAAGGGGTCGATGGCGAACGACTTGATGCCGTGCCCGAGCTCCTTCTCTCCAAGCAGCCACGCAGAGATGGCAGCGACGAAGCCGCCGGTGTTCGGCCCTAGGGCTTCGGCTGCCAGGTCGATGTCGAGCTGGGTCTCCGTGTAGTTCACCGCGAAGCGGGCGAAAGCCTGCTGGAGGTAGTCGACCAGCCGGCGGGAACGGAGCTTGGTGTGGCCAGTGAGTGCCGTGGACACGCCCTTGCGGATGATGGCCCCGCCGAGGTCGCTGGACATCATCCACGGGGCGATGCCTGCGGCGTTGAGGCTGTCCATCGTCGAGCGGCTGGCGGACTCGTCTTCCAGGCCGGTGATGCCCTTGAGGTAGGGGGCGCCGGGAGCCCCGCCGGCGGACACCCAAGGGTCCACCGCAGCCCAGGCGAAGGCGGCGAAAGCGTTCCCATCCACCTCGATGTCGGCCACCGTGTCGGCGAAGAAGTTGGCCGTCTTCACCATCGGCCACGGGTAGTGGAGCCGGTCCGCGCGGTAGCTGGCGACGTCCGTGATGGCGTCAGCCGTGGCCTGGCCGTCGGTGGTGCAGAGGGAGGCGATGCCCTTGTCGGTGTCGTCCACCCACCCCTTCACGCCGGTGTTCACCCCGGCCTTGAGGGCTTCGGGGACCTCCGCGCAGAACAGCACGTCGCACTTCACGCCCTCGCCGTAGAACTGCCGGATCCCGACCGAGCTGCTGATGCTGCCGGTGTAGTCGGCGGCGACCGCGGTGCCGTCGGAGCCGCTCGTCAGCGCGGTGGCACTGCCGGTGGCCGGCATCGCGCTCGGACTGGACTCGGTGATTTCGACGTAGGGGTCGGAGATGGCCGCGACGTCGGTGGTCGCGAGGTCTTCGTAGGTCTCCGAGTACCCGGTGCCCACCGCAATGGTGAGGTTGCGCTTGGCAGCGTCGCCGCCGGTCGCAGCCTCCCAGTGGTAGGTGATGCTGTTGCCCAGCGCGCCCGGGTACTTCGCGGTGATGGTGAAGGAGCCAGTGCCAGCCGTGATGGCGCCCGAGCCTGCGCTGGCCTGCGAAGTCGCGGCGATTCGGCACACCTTCAGGCCGCCCGCAGGCCAGGGCTTGTTCAGCAGCGCCAGGATGGCCGGGTAGGTCGTGAAGTCCTTCGAGGCCCCGAAGCCGTCCGGGTAGAAGGTGTCGAAGAACTCGCCGAAACTGCCAACGGTCTGGACGCTGTTGACCGGCCCCCAGGGGAGGTCGGCGACCATACCCACCACGTTCGAGGCGCCGCCGGCCACCCGCTTCGGAGCGGGGACCTCCAGCATGTTGACGCCGTAGCCGGCCTGGCTCAGGCCTTCGATGCGGCGGACGAGGCTGCCCATAGATGCTCCTCAGCTCGCCGTGACGAGCGTGGTGGTCTCGGAGCCCGACGCGCCGCCGGTGGCGGTGATGGTGGCGTCGAGCTGGTTGATGAGGTTCGAAGTGGTGAGTCGGACGCGACTGCTCTGGGCGCGGAGCGTGAAGCGCCCTCGCCATGCCCCGCGCGGGGCAGCGTCGCCGTCCTGGTCGACCCGCCGAGCGTCCACTTCGAAGTGGACCGGCAGGCCGTGGTAGTCGTCGTGTGTGAGCTGCAGCCCACTCGACTGAGGCACCAGGTTGTCCAGCGCCTGGTCCAGCGCCTCCATCGCGGGTGCGAGGTGGGCTCGGTAGGGGACCCACAGGTCGACCTGAACCACCCACTCGAGGTTCGCCACCTTCCAAGTGGTCTGGTCGCCTGAGAGGCCCAGCGGGATTGGGTTGCAGGCCATCTCGTCCGGATCTCCGGACGTGAGCGCGACAAGCACCCCCTGGAGGTCGGCATCTTCGCTCCAGTCGGGCCAAGCGGTGCGGACGTCGAGGGTCCGGAAGCTCGCAGGGAGCGCCGATAGGTCCACCGAGGAGCCCAGATGGGCTGCCAGGGCGTCAGCTGCGCTGGTGACCGGGTCGACCGCCACAGCTACCTCCGAGACTTCGCCTTGAGACGACGGATGGCCTCGGTCCGGAAGTGGCGTGAGAGCTTCACGCGGAGGTTGCCGAGGATGAGGTGCGGCTTCGAGCCGCGGATATGGATGGCCCGGCGGATGGCGAAGGCGGCCGAGCGGATGTCCGCATCGGTGGGCGGTCCGCCGTCGCGGCCAGTGACCACACCCTCGGGCACCAGCTTCCGGCGCACCCACTCTTCGATTGGGGCCAGCGGGGGGCCGGGTCGCCCCGGGCGTCGTCCGTGTTCGATGACGGACGAGTGCGGCGAGCTGTTGCCCACCTGCGCGCCGTCATGCGTACGTCGATGGTCCCAGGACAGCTTGAAGTGCCCCTGGTCGACGAGGCCCTTCTCGTCGGTCGACTGCACCGCCAGTGTCTCGCCCCGCAGGGCGGTGTCCAGCGCGGTATTCCGCAGCAGGTCGGTGTCCTGCCGCAGCCTTCGGCGAAGGTGCTTGCCGAAGTCGCGGGCACGGATGTGGAGCTCGGGCATCGGTCACCTCGCGCGGCGACGAAGATGCACCCGCCACCCGAGGTACTTCTCTTCCGGCTCACGAACGACTGTGTAGGCCTCGCCATCGATGAGCCACTCCACCTCGACGCCGCCGGTGCGTGGGTTGAGGTCGGTGACGCTGTAGGTGGCTGAGATCCGGTCCACCACAAGGTCACCGTCCCTCCACACGCCCGGCTGAGCAGCTTGGAGGCGGGAGGTCGGAGGACGGACCCGGGGCACAGGCGCCAGAGTCACCGTATCGACGGTGGGGGTGCCTACACCCGGTTCGCCAGACCAGGTCTTCGTGCGGACCTGCACGGCACGAAGCCGCAGCCCGCAGAGGTCGTCGACGATGTCCGTCCGGGCCTCATCGACGATGGCGACGAGGTCGTCTCGGAGGGCCATCGGTCATTCCTTGAGTGGGTAGGGCTCCAAAATGTCGGCGTGGTGCTTCTTCAGCCACGCAGCCATCTCGCCGGAGTAGACGTCGCGCCGACTCAGGCGGAGCGTGCGTCCGTTGGGGCCCGTGCAGACCTTCTTCTGGGTGACGCGCACCGTGGGGCCAAGGGTCGGTCCCGTGGGCTTCGCGGGCTCCCGCTTGGCCTTCGCACGCGACCGGGCGCGCTTCGGCACCTTGGGCTTCGGCTTGTCGGCTGGGGCGGGCTCGGCAAGGGGCTCGGGCTCGTCTCCGGCATCTTCGGTCGCGTCGCCTTCGCGGAACGCCGCCACGTCCTCGACGGACACGTCGGCCATCTCGGCGACCTTCTCGTCGGACAGTGTGCCGACCATGTCGGCGAACTTCTCCAGGCGCTGTTGGGCGTCTGCGTCCATGTCAGGCTCCTCGGCGGGCGATGCCCGCACCAGATCCACCGGCGCTGAACACATCCACGCGCGGAGTGACCCCGAGCGTGTTGGCGATGAGGCGCACCAGGCGGCGGCCCTCCATCCAGAGGGCACGGATTTCGTCGTGACCGGCGAGGGTGACCTCTTCGGCCTTCACCACCTTCTGTCGGCCCCAACTGGTCTGGAGCTGCGCGTCGATGGTGTCCAGCTGCGAGAGGGCATCGGTGACCCGAGCCTCGCCGAAGGTGGAGAGCGACGACATGCCGCCCTCGAGGTCCGAGAAGCTCGCTCGGAACCCATCGGGGTAGCCGAGCCAGTACCGGACCTTGCTCTTCTGGTCGTCGGTGAGGGCCATGGGACCTCAGGGTGCGACGAGGTTGGCCATCTCCGGCGCCGTGTAGGAGTGCCGGGGCACGCCGCACGGGGCACCCGCGGGGATGCCGTCGTAGATGGTGCCCTGGGCGGCCAAGCCACCGGCGGCGTCGAAGTCGCAGGACGGGTCCGCGACGAACACGCCGATGACGGCCTTGGTCTCGGTGAGATCTGGCAGCGCCGCGAGGGCAGCGGTGGCTGAACCGACGTCAGCGCCAGCGGCCACCGAAGCCGCGCCGGCCGAGTCCAGGTAGAGCCAGTAGGCCCGGTAGCTGGAGGCGTCGGTGTCGGTCTCGCCAGAGAGGTTCCACAGGTCGTCGGTCGACGCCTTGGTGGCCGAAGCACCAGCCACGCGGAAGTCCACGCTGGCCGTGGTGCGCAGGTTGCCGGCCGTGGTGCCGTTGCCGATGCCCGGATCGTCGTAGGTCGAGAAGGCGGCCAGCATGGTGAGCGAGTTCTGCCGGGCCCACAGCTCGTCGAGCTCGCTGCGCTTGCCGGTCTTGCGGATGTACGCGGTCATGCCGCCTCCGAAGGGGGTCGTGTAGGGGATGCGGTGACGCCGGCCTCACCGTGGGGTGGGCCGGGCGTCAGGGTGCGCAGCTCAGATGAGGGTGAGCTTCGCGAAGCTGTTGCGGCGCTTCCAGGCGAGCTGCAGGTAGACTTTGACCATGACCTTCATGGCGTCACCGGTGCTGGCGAGGAGCTGCACGTAGGGGACGAGGCGACCGCCCTCGCCGTGGAGCTGGCGGAGTCCGGCTTCGATGTCGCTCAGGGGAACCTCGGTGCCGGTGAGCGCGAGGAACGCCTGCCGGACCTCGTTGGGGGACACTCGGGAGTTCGCCGCGGGGATCTGCCGGATCTCGACGTCGCGAGCCGACCACGCGTAGAAGGTGTTGGCGGTGCAGTGGCGGTCCTCGATGTAGGGCACGCCGTCGATGGTCACCGCGCGCACACCCATGGCGGCGTAGATGTCCACCATGCCGTTGGCGCCACGCACCATGACGGTGGTGTCCTTGTTCTCGTCGGCCAGCCCGCGCACCTTGTCGAAGAGCGCACCGGGGCAGGTGACGAAGTCGGGGTCGCGACCGGTGGCATCCTTCACCGGGCGGTGCAGGAGGGTGCGGAGCTTCTCCTGGGAGAGCTGCGAGGTGGCGAGGGTCTGCTCGGAGGCGAGCCAGTCCGAGTAGGTCGCCGACGCCAGGCCCGCGAAGGTGCCGGCCGTGCCGTCGATGGCGATGGCGGCGCCGGCCAGCTCGGTGGGGCTGGCGGAGGGGTCGCCGCCGTAGAGATCGGACGACACCTCGACGGTGAGGTCGTGGGTCGCGTCGATGACCTCTTCCAGCAGGATGTCGTTGAGGTCGCCGGCCCCGGAGCCGTTCGAGGCAGCCGCGACCGCCTGGGCGAGCCCGGACACCTTGGCGCCCTTGCGGTACTGGGCCCAGTTGAGCGACGCCTTGGCCCGGGTGTGGGCGTCGTAGTCGGCGTCTGCCATGTCGGCGCCTTCGGAGTAGGCACCACCAGCGGAGCGACCGCTGAACTTGGCGTTCCAGACGCAGGTGGCGTTCCGGCCCTGCTTCACTGCGAGCAGGTTGGGCAGGACGACGTCGGTCCGGAACTGCTCGGTGGTCCGGGACATGAAGATGAGGGAGAGCGCCGCCGAGAACGCGGAGAGAGACACGGTGGCCATGGGAGGGCCTCCTGTGGTGCTTGCGGCCGTCAGCGCCGCTGGGTGGTGCCGGTCTGTCGGCGAAGGAGAGTGGTCAGCTGCGAAGCGCGGCCGTGTTCATGCGACCGCTGAAGGAGCCCCAGTCGACCTGGCCGGACTCGGTGCGGGGCACGGAGCCACCGCCCTGCGGCTGTCGACCGCCGGTGCCGTCGCCAGTGCCGTTGGCTCCCGTCGCGGGGATGTAGGTCTTGCCGGCCTCGGTCGAGGCCCAGCCCTTCAGGCCGTCGGCCATCGCCATCTCGTCGACGTAGCCCTTCTTCTGCTGGCGGTAGATGGGCTGGCCGTTGTCGTTGAGGTCGACCACCGGCTTGCCGTCCTCGGTGCGGAGGGTGCGTAGGACGGGAATGGCCAGGTCGTGCTTGTCGGCGGGGATGCCGGCGGCTGCGAGGTGCGAGCGCATGGCGTTGTCCAGGGACTGCTCGCGGGCACGCTTCTCGGCCGCGGCGGCCTGGTCCTGGGCCTCGCGGTTCTGGCGCTCCATCTGCTCGAGGCGCTCCTGAAGCTTGGCGACCTCGGGATCCGGCTTGCCGTCACCCCCGGCGTCGCCCTTCCCACCCTTCGAGCCGCCATCGCCACCGCCCGCAGGCTTGAGCTTCTCGACGAGGCCGTTGAGCTTGCTGTCGAGGTCGAGACCTTCGAGAGCCTTGGCGGTGCCCTGCTCCACCATCTTGGTGGCGGCGTCGGCGGTGACGAACTTCTCGTCGAGCTTGGTGCCGAAGGCGGTCAGGCTGGACTTGATGAGCTCGCCGATGGCGGCCTTGTCTTCGTCGTTGAGTGGCATGGGGTCCTCATGCGCTGGGGGGCTTGGGTGGGGCCTGCTGGCCGGCGTCGCCCCACGAGGCGCGCCAGGCGGTCTGGCGGCCGCGGTCGTTGAAGTGGGCGGGGTAGTGGGCGCCGACGAAGCGGCTGCCGATGCGCTCCCACACCACCCCGGAAGCGGGGCGCTTCATGGCCTTCGACCAGGCGTAGACCGCGCTGGCGGGCACGCTCATGGGGCCGCGGACGGGGAAAGTGCGGCCGTGGAGGGCGCGGGAGAGCGGGTGGTTCCGAGCGTCGAGGGCCTCGTCTGCGCGTCGCAGGAGGACGTCCTCGCGTCCGGGCTCGTCGAGCACGGCAGCTGCTTCTTCGAGCGCCGCGGCGTGCATCCGGTTGTAGGCGCCAGAGGTCTCCATCCGGGCGATGAGCTCGGCGCGGTGCCGGCCAGCAGCGAGCACGCTGTTGGAGGCCCCGAGCAGGCGGTCGCGGATGGTCCGGATGGAGGCACCGCGAGCGACGCCCACCACCATCACCCGCTGCATGCGCTGGATGGCGTCGAGGCCGTACCGCTCCAGGCTGCGCCGATGGAGGGCGAGGTTGCCTGCCTCGGTGAGTCGAGTGAGCGCGCGGAACTCGATCTGAGAACCAGCGGGGCCGAACTCGGACTCGCCCATCTCGACCTGCGAGAGCACCTGGGCGAGAGCCAGCTCTCCTTGGGCCTGGGCGGCCGCGGTGAGCTGGGTGTTGAGGCGGGTGACCAGCCGACGGACCCCGTCCTCAGCCTGGGCCTGCATGACCCGCATCCGCTGTGCGGTGAACGGGACGTTCAGGTCGCGGCCGGTCGCCTCCATCCGGGTCAGCTCTTCGCGGAGCTCGCGGCGGGTGGCGTCGAGGACGACCAGCACTTGGCGCGCCTGTCTGTCGGTCAGACGGTCGAGCTGTCGGCCTTGGCGGTCGAGCAGACGGTGGATGCGGGCGGTGGACGGCGGGACGTAGGCGGCGCCGCGGTTACCCGGCATCGTCGTCTTCCGGCTCCAGGCCGGTCACGTCCGAGGCTGCGAACAGTGGGCCGGTCTCGACGTTGGCCTTCTCGATTTCGGAGTGGATCCGCTCCATCTCCTCAGGCGTGGCCGCATCGGCGAGTGTGCGCTCGGCCTGCTTGCGAGCGACCACCTTGCAGTAGGTCGGCGAGTATTGGCGGGCGTCGGTGGCGAGGTTCACTGCCTCAAGCCACGCCATCAGGTCCTCCTGGTGCCAGCCGTCGAGGCCACCGACCTGAAGCTCGCTCGACCCGTCCTTGCGCAGGTCGACGATGAGCTTGAGCACCTCGCGCATCGCATCGAGGACGATGCCGGCGAAGGCGGAGAGCATCACCTCGGCGGCGCGCCAGTCGGCCTGCTTCGACTCGCCCGACATCCGGGCGCGGGCGGCGTTGCTCGACGCGGCCTGGGCCATCTGGCCGACCACGCGGTGGAGGTCGTCCCGGAGGCGCTCCACCTGGGTCTGCATGGCTTCGAAGGCGATGCCGCTGGGACCCACAAACTGCGCGGTGTCCTCACCGTCGCTGTCGCGTTCAAGCGCGAGGTAGTGCCCGTGCCCAAGGGTGGGGCGCTTCTCGTCGCCGAACTTGGAAGTGAGCACCAGCAGCTCGTTGGCGGCTTGGTGGATGGCCCAGTGCTGGTCGTTCTCCGCGCGGAGCAGAGCGACCGCAGGGTCTTCGAGGCGACCCATCGGCCACAGCAGGTGGGGCAGCTCCAGCCGGACGAGTGGCAGCCGAGGCATGTTGTGCGCTGCGGCGAGTGTCTGCTCAGCCACATCGTTCTCGGACGGTTCCCGCTTCTGTGGCGTGGACGCCCACTCCCACCGCTTGATCTCAGTGGCGGACAGGTAGGTCCAGCGGTGGACCGAGACCCGAGGCTGGTCGACACCCGCCCGGCGGCTCACCACGTCCCGGATCATGACCCACGAGAGCCGACCCGACTCGTCCTCGCCCCAGTCAATGACCTGGTCGGCGGAGACTCCCACCAAGAAGGCATCGAGGAGCCCGGCCTTGATCTCGTCGGCCATGCTGGTGGACTGCGCGGGCTGTTCACCCTCGGCGGGCTGGGGACGACGGGGGAGGTTCACCCACACCCAGGCAGACCGCTGGGAGGCCGCGTCGATGAATCGCTCGCGCCAGAACTCCGCCCAGGTGCTCCCGAGGCGGTCCGCGTTCTCCTGCAGGGAGGCGTAGAAGTCGCCGTCGATGCCGGTGATGCTGGGGGCTTCAGCGAAGAGCATCGAGGCCAGCGAGGCCAGGATGTTGCCGGTGTAGTTGTTGTAGAACGCGAGCCCGAGGCGCTCCTCGCGGACGTCGCTCGGCTCTACGGCGCGCTTCGGGAACCACTCCGACGCGAGAGCATGCCAAGTCCTGCCTCCCTCAAAGAGGGCGCGCTGCCGTTGCAGGACGGTGCCGTCGTAGGAGGAGTGGCGCTGGTCGAGAATCTTGACCTTCACCGCCTACTCCGTGCGCCGGACCATCCGGGGACTGCGTCCACCGAGCCGGGCGAAAGCTCCCTCGACTGCGTCGGGGGCGTCGTCGTTGTCCCCGTTGGGGAAGTCGTCGAACTGGTTGAAGACCGGCTGCCCGATGGAGCGGTTGAAGAGGAGCCAACCGTTCGCGGCCATCGGTTCCAGGCCAGCGATGCGGTCTTCCTTGTTCGTGGTCGATGGGTCGAGCTCGAGCTGGAGCTGGAACCACCGGCCCTGCTCCTGTCGCTGCAGGTGCTGCCGTCGGAATTCGTTGTCGAGGAGAGCCTGGAAGCCGTTGCTCTCCAGCGAGCCACGGTGGATGCCCCACACCTCGGAGGCGGACCACACGGCCTCGAGCTGCACTCCGGGGCGAGCCCGACGCATCCACAGAGCGAGCACGTAGGTGAAGCCGAGCCGGTCCCGGGCGAGCGATGCCACTGCACCGAAGTCGGCACCGCTGCCGCCCATTGACGGGTCCCACCGCAGGTAGCGGCGGGTCTCGGCGAGGGGGACCTCGCGTCGTCTCCCGAACTCATCGGGGTCGGACACGATGACGAGCTCGCCGTTGCGCTCGACGATGTCGAAGCGGCGGAAGCTCTCGCTCACGAAGAGCTGGTCATCCGGGTTCCGTGGGTCGTTCTGGCGCTCCCGCATGAAGCTGCGGAGGCCGTTGGACCAGATCTCCCGGTACAGCTCGAAAAGAGGTGCCGCGACCGGATCGAGCACCTCGGCGCCGGCGTTCATCGCCTCCCGGTTGGCCTCGTAGAAGGCCCGAGCACAGGCGGACCGGATGGGCTCCTCGCCCAGCTCCAGGTCCAGGTAGATGCGGCGGGCGCGGTCCCAGAGGTCCGTGCGGTCCGGCCACGAGATGATGGCCTGGTACTTCTGCCCCACCCAAGCAGGTGACTTGAGGATGCGGGCGATGACCGCGTCCGAATGCAGCACCGTGCCGACCCAGTCGAACACCGACCGTGCCTCGATGGGGCCTGCCTTGAGGACGTCATCCTGGAGGAAGTGGTGGTCCTTGTCCCGCTGCTTCGGGTTGCGAACCTTGTCTGGGCGCTCGCAGTCGTCGAGTAGATACCGGGTGGGTCGGATGCCACGAATGTTGGAGCCGCGCATCTGCGAGTTCATGCTCTTGGCGACCAGCCCGAACATCGGGAGACCTGGCCCCGAGCCGTGCCACTTCGCGACACCACCCTCAATCTGGAAGGGGCCGAAGAGCCGGCAGAACTCCGACTCCTCGTCCTTGAACATCTGCCGGATGTGGTCCGAGATCCCGTATGCGAGCCCCTGCTCGGCAGACAGCACAGCGCCAACGACATCCAGCCCGTAGGCCAGCGCGTGGACCATGGTGCCCTTGCCGGTGGTGGTCTTCGCGATGCCACGCGGAGCGGCCTTGCAGCGGAGGGTGTTTCGCTCGCGCTCATGCCACGGTGGGTCGACCTCGTTGAGCACCACCTCGTGGAACTGGTTCCAAGGGCGATTGAACAGGTCGGGCCAGCACCACTTGAGGAAGAACCCTCGGTCGTAGCGGCCCCTGGCGCGGACGAGGTCGTCACGCACCTCAGGGGTCGACGACACCCAGAGCTGCTCGAACTCGTCTGGAGGCAGCTTCGCCACGCGGGCCGCCAGTGTTTCCCACTCCGACGCCATTGAGCTTGTCCTCGAACGCCAGGATGTCGGGGCACTTGTCAATGAGGACGCCCAGGGCGATGGAGGCCTCCTTGGCCCCGCGGGGAGACCAGGCGAGCTGCTTCAGCGCCTTCTCCAGGTCGATGCGTTCACCCACATCGAGCTCAACAGCTTCCGAGAGCTCCCGGATGCTGAGGATGGGCTCCTCAAGCTCACCCGCCAGGTAGAGCAGCAGGCGCTCCACCGCAGTCCGAAGCATCGTGCGGGCGTAGTCGTCCATCGACTCGGCCGACAGCACTGCCCGAGACCCGCGCGGAGTGAGTCGGTAGCCCTTTGGGGGGACGCCCCTTTGGGCCCCCTTGTTCCCGCTGCTGGCGGGGCTTCTGGGGGGACCATCGCGCGAGGCAGGCGAGTTGGACCCGTGGTCCCCCGTCTCTGCCGTGCTGACAGGCCTCTTGGGGGGGCCTTCTTGTGCTTTGCTCGCGCGTGCTGCCCGCACCCAATTCTTGATGGTGGTGACTGGGATGCCGAAGTGCTTGGAAGCCGCCTTCGCACCACAGCCCTCAGCCTCAATCCAGGCGAGGACCTCTTCCTTCGGTGCTCTTTTCGTGGGTCGTCCCATCTCTCACCTGTCCACTGGCATCGGGACCGGTGACGTAGGCGGGACCGCCCGGCGCATTTCTACACCTGCCAAAACCCTACCATGAACGTTCGAACAGCGCAACACACGTTCACCAATTCTATGCGAGAACGCCCGCACCGCGGAGCATCCCGGCGAGATAGGATTCTCCTCGCCCGACATGAGCACTGGCCGACGAGACCGAACACTTGAGCTGGGTGGCGGCCTCGCGGAGAGTCATCCCGTCCCGGTGCTTGTTCACGACGATGAACCAGGCGGTGGGCAGGTCCTCGTGGAGACGCTTGAGGCACTGTGCGAGGGTGCAGAGCGTGGCCAGCACATCGTCGAAATCACCGCCGCCCCCACCATCGACGATGACGCACACCTGTGATCCGTCGGCCGCGCGCTCCGACCGCGGGTGCATCCCCTTGGGGCTGGTGAGGGTCTCGCGGCGCTCGAAGTACCACCGAAGCGCGCCACCCACGTCGCGGAAGCGGATCCCAGCGTCGGTCCGACGTCGGTCCATCTGCCGTTCCGCCCTCTCCAGCATGGCACTGACGTCGACGTCGGATGTCGCTCGGCGCAGAGTCCGACGGTCTGTTGCTGCGTTCATGCGAATCTCCCAAGCCGCCGCACGGGCGGGTCCTGGTTGCTGTTGGAGCCCTGGAGCTCGGGTGGTGGCCGCTCGGGCAGCCGAGGCGGCTCCTTGGGCGGATTGCGTCGGAGCCAAATGGTCAGCAGAACGGAGCCCAGCGCCACCCAGAGCACGCGCTCGGACATCCGCCACAGCCACAGGTTGGTGAGGAAGCCAGGCCAGATGTCGGCGCCGATGGCACAGCACAGGCCCATCACCGAGGCAGCCATGAGGGTCACCTCGGGGCGGAACTCGCGACTCACGCCGCCCCCCTGGGTCGCACCGGCTTCACCGCCGAGCGCAGGTTCAGGAACCACCCGTCATCGAAGTCGAGACCGACCGTCAGCAATGCCGACTGGGCATGCACGTAGCCCTTGTGGACATGGTAGCGGTCGTCGGCCGAGAGGCTCGGGAGCGTGAAGGCGACGATGCCTCGGTCCTCGTGGATCTCGTAGGACTCGCGCTCGGAGACCGTGCGGCGCGACCGCGTCGACACCCGCTTGGCCTTGGTGTGATGGAGGTGGCCGAGGAAGGCGAAGCGGTGGGTGGTGCGCCCCCACAGCTTCGGCCACTGTCCCGCCATGAGCCCAGCAAGGGCGTTGGCCTGGCCCACCCCGTCGCCGTGGTGGAAGAGCAACATGTTCGCGCCATAGTCGAAGGCCACGTAGCTGCAGCGCTCCTCGCGGACGGTGACCCGGTCGTCCTCTCGGAACCACGCGGCCAGGAAGTCGGCGAGCACCTGGCCGAGCATCCGGTCGTGGTTGCCGGGGACGTGGACGACCTCTACCGGGGCTGCGCTCGACAGCAGGTGAACCAGGTCCCGTGCGAGCGTGGAGCCCTCCGCCCAGATGGCCGACGGAGTCGCCGCGGAGTCTTGCGGGGTGCCGCGGGTCGTGGTGTTGAGCGAGTTGTCGACGTTGAACCAGTCGCCACCCACCGTCAGGTAGATGATCTCTGGCGCACAAGGGAGGCTCGCAAGGATGTCGCCCACGGCCTCCATGAGCCGCTTCCTCGCGGTGAGCAGGCTCGCTGCCTCGCCCCCGCCGTTGATCTTGTCGTGGAGCTTGCCGACGTGGAGATCCGTGGGCGAGACGACCAGTGCGTAGCGCCGGGCGCTCTTGGGCCTCACGACCATCCGGGCCTTGGGGGGCTCGTAGTTGGCAGCAGCAACTTCGATGGCTTCGCGCAGGGGCTCGAGCGTGCCCGCCTCGTACTGGCGCCACCGGTCGGCATCGGCCTGGGTCTTCCGCCAGTCGATGCGGTCCGCCTTCACTGTGGCGCGACGGAGCTTGATGGCCGTGAGGCGCTCGGTCAGCTCCTCCTCGGTCATGGCCTCGATGTCTTCACGCAGCACTGGCGTGGAGGTCTTCGTCCACCCCATGGCCCGCCGGATCCCGTTGAACTCGTTGCGGGTGAGCCCGTTGGCGATGGCCACCTGCTCCATCGTGTGGCTGTCGGTGTAGTCGAGGAGCATCTGCTCCACCGCAGCCTTCGTCCGGATGACCGCGCCAGCCTTCCCGGGGAACGTGAAGACGTAGGTCCCGTCCTCTCGAATTTCAAACTCGTAGCCGGGATCTGGGTCGAGGTCGTCGGCGAGCACCTCGGTGGTGCCAGCCCGACGCTGGCGTTCCGCCTCCAGCATCTCGCCCCACAGGCCAGAGTCCTGCAGCTCCTTGGCGACAAGCCGGGCCTCGCGCTCAGTCACATCGATCTCGGAGCGGATGATGGTGGAGCCGATGGGCTTCGACCAGCTCGGGTCCTTGCGGGCCAGGCGGGCCCCCATCAGCTGCCGCAGGCGGTCCTCGTGCTCCGCGACCAGCACGGTGGCGTCGGCCGACATCAGGCCACCAGCAGCACGGCGTCTTCGCCGTCGCCATCGGTTGGGGTCTCGTTGCCCTCTTCGCACCCGCCAGGCGGATTCACCTCGAGCTGGACGTCCAGCCCATCCTGGAGCCCAACCTCATAGGCGGGGCCCGCTGCGGCGACGTACCCAGCCGAGTAGGCCACGGCCGTGGTCAGCACCACGAGCATGGCGGCCCAGAAGACCACCGTGTCCCGCCTCCACACGACGACGCGCGGGGGCCTTGGGGGCAGAGGGGCTGGCGGCGGACTGTAGGACGGGAACGGAGCGGTGGCGGTGCTCATCGGGCGCCTCCTGCGAGACGAAGGTTGGCGGGGAGAGCGATGCGGGTCAGACCAGCTGAGAGCGAATCGACGCCGCGCCGCTCGGAGATGCGGCCGGACCGCTTCGGCGTGGTGGGCACGCTGGCGATTGCGCTGGCGAAGCCGGGAGGCGGGGTGGGCCCTGGCCAGTGGCGCGGGTGAGGCAGTTCGGCATCGGGGTCGAGTCCACGGCGAGCGCACTCCGCGCGGTACGCCGCGTCGGACCGGGAGTGCAGTCCGGGGAGCCACTGGCTTGCCAAGTCGTGGGCCCCAAGGTGGAGTGCTGCTCGACGCTCGGCCTCGAGAACCCTCGCCATTACCTGACCCTGCGCGTGGGGCAGCAGGTCGAAGGGGCGGCGGTTCCACGTCCTGGGGTCCTCGGCCACTCCTTGAGGCCTCGGCGCTGCCCGAGGCAGGTGCTTTGCGAGGTCAGCTGGACGAGGCCAGAAGGCGCCGCGCTCGGGCTCATCCATGTGTGCAACAACCGCGTCCACCTCGCGGCCTCGAATGCGGTCGCCAAACACCCGGCGCCACATCTTCGCAGTCTCCCGCATGTGGCCCTGGAAGGCGGCCTTCTCCCCGCCTCTCGACGGTGGCAGCGGGCCGTTGCGCAAGCCGGCCACGGCCAACATCCCCAACGCTTCGCGTTCGCTCTTGGTCAGTCCATCGCCCATCATCCGCTCCTCCGCCTCAAGGGCACGACGTTGCCGTCGCTGAAGTCGTCACCACCGAGTTCGTTGATGGCAGCGAGGTCATCGGCCACCGAGGCCCGTCTTCGCGCTGCCGCTCGGTGTGTTCTGGTGCGCGGCCGGCCAGCCGCGTCCCACTCCCGGGCAGCCCGCAGCCGGTCGTCCCAGCGGGTGTGGACCATCAGGGTCGCCGTAGACCTCGAGCGGTCGACCCCGTCGTCCCAGCCCTCGCCTCGGATGTGGCGAGCGAACAGTGGGTGCGGGCATTCGCGAGCAGCCAAAGCAAGCAGCTCAACATCCTTGAGCCACTCGACCAAGTCAGGCCAGTCGAGTGCCTTGAGCAGGCTCAGCATCGGCTTCGTCTTCGTGGCGGACCGGGCCACATTGAGGGGCTTTGCGCCTTCGTCGGTCCAAGATGACCAGCCCAGAGCCCACGCCTCCGGCAGAGGCTCACCTGTGATGCAAGATGCCGCCCGGAGCACCGTAGTGGTCAGGTGCCGACGGTCAATCCGCTTGGGAAGCCGAGCGTTTGAGGCCCACCTGGGCATCGGCGGCACGCGCTGCCCCCCGGCACGGGGGGCTTTGGGGGGAGACCCCGAAGGGGTCTGCTCTGGCTCTGGGCTCTGTTGCTCTGGCTCTGGAGGTACGCGCGTGTCGCGAACTTTGCGCGCCGACTGCGCGTGAAGTGGGCGTGAAGTGGGCGAGATCTTGCCCGAAGACGCCGTGTCCATCGCGTTTGCTGCGCTGGAAGTGCGCGCAGGCTGCGCAGCGGGTGCGTGCGAACTGCGCGGGCCTGGGTCGGGGGTCGTTTGCCAGCGACCCTGCATGGTGGTGCGGGCGACGTGCGGCTTCACGTTCCATCGCGCGGCCATCTTCCGATAGCCAGGGATGCGCTTCGGGAAGCGGGTGCGGCCCGTCGCCTCTCGTTGACGGACCTGGTCAGCCCACCAGCGCAGGTCGGCCACCATCATCTCGGCGGGCCACGGCGCCCCTGACCTCTCCATGGCCTCGGCGACGTGCGGCCACGCTTCGACTGGGCATTGGAACCACGGCCGCGTCATGCCGCCCCCTTCGCCTGGTTGCAGGGCGGACACAAGGCCTGGAGGTTGGACTCCTCGTCTGGACCACCCTTGGAAAGTGGGGTGACGTGATCCATGTGCCAGCCCGGCCGCAGAGTCGCTCCGCAGATGGTGCACCGCCCGTCGCTCAAGAGGAAGACTCGGCGCCGAACACCGATGCCATGGTCCTTGCGGACAGGGCCCGCCCTTGGTGCGGGAGGGCTTGGCGCAACTAGCCTCTCAACATGGCGACGATACACCCCGGCCTGGTTGCGCCCCCAGCGGTCGGTGTGCGGCGTCAGAATGCCCGCGTCGAGCAAGGCCCCCAGGTGGCGAGAGATGGTCTTGGATCCTCTGATCCCACAAGCGTTGCGAATGAAGGACCGTTCGAGGGCAGCCACAGTCCGGTCGCTCAGGTGACCGTTGCGGTCGGTTCCCGAGCGTCCGATGTGCGCGAGAAGAATGAGGCGCTGGAGCGGGTGCAGATTGGACCCCAACACAAGCAGCGCATCATCAGGTAGGGCCTTGCACTGCTGGGCAGTGGAGTCCACCGTTGCCTGCTTCAAGACTTCGCTCATCGCTTCACCCAACCCGGACACGAGGTCCCGTTCGGCACGGACGTCGGCGCGCGGCCATCGTCTGGGCTCGGGTTGACGCTGTTCGCCCACTGCCAGCCGCTGACACTCCGCTCGTCGCCGGGGACGCTGCCGGGCGGCTTCTCGTCGGGGCTCAGGTGCGTGCACTTGCGCAGCCACAGGCCGCAGGTGGTGCAGAAAGCCAGAGTGCTCGAGGAGCGACCGCTACGCTGACGCTGGACCATGGGTCCTCCCCAGGGCCTGGAGGCCCTTCAGCGTTGGGCGCCGAGCCCGGGCCGGGATGACGGTGCTGTCGCGGACCAGCTCTTGGAAGGCCTGCCGCCAGTTGCCGGTTTCGGCCCCCGACTCGCTGCTGCCGCCGGTCATCTCCAGCAGGTGCCTGTAGGGCACACCGTCAGGGGCAGCGGCAAGCGTCTCGACGATGGCCCGGCGAAACCGTTCCTGTTCGGTGGCGGGTGGCCGGATGCGCCCGACGATGCACCCACCGCGCTCGATGTCCTCCACCCGGCGAAACCGCTCCCAGCCGTGGCGGCGGAACTGGTCGAGCTCGGCTGGGTCCAGGCGGGGGTGGCCGCAGGGCATCACGAGCCCCTCGACCTTCAGGCGGCGGACGGCTCGGGACACCTTCACCGCCAGCTTGTCGCGCAACTCCTCGCGCTCAGCGCGAAGAGCGCGTCGCTCTCGCCAAGCGGCGGCGGTGGGCAGCGGGCCAGCCGGGGGCAGAGGCGGAAGCAGGCGGGCTGTGATCTGCTCGACAGTCAACCCGACCGGGAAGTCCACGAGGCACCCCAGTACCCGCCACTTGAGGCCTCGACGGACCTTCGGCTGGGGGCGCTGGGCCTCCGTGGTTGGCGCCGGTTCCCCGTCCGGGAAACGGGCCGCGATGGCGACACACCCACTCATGCGGCCCTCCCGAACAGCGCGAGCTGTCCCGGCAGGCCGGTCACGGCGGGCTCGGCCAGCCTGGGCACGGGGCAAGCGAACGACAGCCCGCGATGGGGCGGGTGGCCGCTGGTGTCCCAGGCGCCCGGCGCGGGCAGCACATGGGCCTGGTGGCCCTGGAGTCGGTCAGACATGGCCCACAACACAGCCCGGAACGCCGGTACGGGGCCGACTCTGTGCCAGTTGGGTTGGCTCAGGGCGCGGAACCCTCCCCACTTCCGGTGGACGAAGCACATCATGCGGCACTCCGCAGGTCCCGCTCGCGCTTGGCCAGCACAGCCAACCCAAGCCCGAGTGCCTGCCAGGCGTGCCCGGCCACTCCGTAGAGAGGGCCCCGGTCGTGTCGTGTTCCCTTGGCCGCCTTGGGTCCACCGTGGATCTCGATGCAGCGCTGGCGGACCAGCGCATCGCGGTTGCCCTTGCCGGAGATGTCCAGCTCTTGGAGCACCTCGCGGCGGAACATCAGCACGAGCTCGCGGTCGCGGCAGATCTCCTGGATGCGGCCCACCACCTCGGACGTACGAAGCAGCGAGACGCCAGCGATGCCGTAGGACTGGACGCGCTCGCAGGCGATGATGGTGTGGGAGGGCAGCGACTCGATGTAGGCGCGGACCTGGTCGAGCGTCGCGGCCTTCTTCGTCGCACACACCCGCCCGCACTCGTAGCGGACGAACCCAGAGGTCTCGGGTCCGGGGTCGATGGCGAAGATGGGCGGGGGGTAGATCATCGTCATCGGACCTCCAGTCGCGGTCGTTCTACCGGTGCCAGTTCGGTCGCCCGCTCGGCCCAGACTTGGGAGGCTCGGACGAGGTGCTTGTGTGCGATGGCGGATGCGCCTCGCGGAGCGCGCACGTCCTTCCACTTGAGGACTCGGTTGGATGCGGGGCCGGGCACCCCGACCTTCCAGTCCACAACCAACGGGGGTGCGGGGTCAGGGGATTTGCGGTCCAGCCGGAACGGGGGACGCGGGCCAGGCAGCGTCTTCCGTTGGGGGATCATGATGTTGAGCAGGTCAGCCCGGAAGCCCGCGCCGTACCAGGTGGACCGCAGGATGAAACACACCCGCCGTGCGTGGCGAAAGGCCACCGCGACATGCTCGTCAGCCCGCTTGAACGGCGGGTTGCCGATGATCCAATCGAAGCGCACCGGCCACGATGCCGGCCGTTCGGCGTCCCACTGCCCGAAGTCGGCCTGGCTGGCCCGCTCGGGCGCCACCATCCTCAGGCCGGCAGCGTCGGGGTCGAGGTCGTTGACCCACAGGTCGGCGCCCGCGGCGAGCAGGGCCTCGACGAACGCGCCGGAGCCCACCGCGCCTTCAAGCACGGTGTCGCCGGGCCGGATGTCGAGCTGGTCGACAATGGCCTGGGCGAGCGCCTTGGGCGTGTAGCAGCGGTCGAGCGGGTCGGGGCCGGGCATGTTGTCTGCTCGAATCGAGAAGGTGGGAGAGGCCCCATCCGCGGGCGCTGGTCAGTGGGGAAGACCGGAGGGGAATCACATGGGCGGCGTGCCAGCGGATGGGGCCGGAGAAGTCAGCAGGCGGGGCGGGCGCGGTCGCCGGCGACCTGCTTGCGGGGCGGCTGCTGGCGGTCGAGCCCGTGCGCCTCGCGGATGTCGCGACGGAGGGCGCGCAGTTCTTCGAGGATGGCGAAGCCGGTGCGGTGCATGCCGTCGAGCTTGCTCCAGAGGCTGTTGAGGGATGCGCGAAGGGCTGAGGTCATGCGGCCTCCCGGACCCGGGTCGAGTCGAGCGTGGTACGGTCGCGCCGACTCAGAAGGGGGGCGGTGCTGGCCCTGGAGTCGAAAGAGGACTGATGACTCCAAACAATGTCTGGAATGTCGAGTGGCCCGATGCGGCCGGAACGGGCGACCTGCTTGTGTTTCACAACCAGCCACAGGAGCTTGGCGTTGCAACGCTCACAGCATCGTGGACCCAAGCTGTCGCCTCGTTGAAGGCGCTCTACCGGCAGCCGGAGTTCATTCGCACGTTTGCTGGAAACCACCAACTCCCGCCTATTGCTGCGGTGATGGTGCTGGAGAACATGGTGCCCAAACCCAACGCCCCCAACCCTCTCGATGAAGAGTACGTCGATGCGCCCGACTGGCTGCTCGACATCTTCTTCTACGAGGGATGGAGAGCCCAGATGGTGGAACAGCGCGGAGGGCGCACCTTCAAGCACCTCATCCGCTGGCCGAATTGCCCGCGACCCAAGGTCGCTCCGATGGGGGATGGTCACCTCCGGGTGGGGGGCAGCCTCACCGCACACCACCAGGGAGGCGATGTGATGCTGCTCCGAGTCACCGCTACGTGCATCTGGGCGCGGCCACCGAACCCTTGAGGTGGTCATGGCTGGCGTTCCTGAGGCAGCAGCTCGTGCCGGAAGATGCCTGGATAGAGGATGGGGAGTTCGTCGGCGCCGCCGTGATGAATCAGCAGCGCCTGGAAGAGGTGCGCCTCGTGGAATGTCCTCGCTGAGGAAAAGCGAACTCCCCGTCCACCACCGAGGCACTCAACGGTTCCGCCACTCAGGGCGCATCGGAGGGCTGCAAGAGGCACAAGCATAGGGGCCGCCTCGTCGGCGAGAAGGCTCGCCTCTTCCTGCAGCCAGGCGACCACGTCTGCGGGCCCAAGAGGCTTCATCCCCGCAGCCTTGAGCGCCCGCACATAGGAGCCGACTGCGGCCTCCGAGGCCGCGGGATCCTCAAGGTCCGGAAGGCTGAGGGTGGACCGGACCCGCTGATTGGCGACAAGGTGAATGGTCACGCAACCTCCCGATTCGCCATCCGCCTCGCAAGGTCCGTCCCCGGCGGTGGCCACTCCCGGTTCTCGTGCCACTTCTCCTGGCGCAACGCGCTCAGACGAGCCTCCGGCGACCGGTGCAGCCCCTTGAGCCCCGGCGCGAGGCACCGGGCCTCACCACCGCCTAGCACCCGCGCGAGCGCCGCAGCCGACACGGTGGAGTGCCCGTTGTCGATGAGGTGTGCCAGTTCCTCTCGGAGCCAGTCGACGGTCGCCTGGGGGCTGTTCTCATGTTCAGTAGTCACGCCGCCTCCTCGATGAGGTTGGAAGAATCGGTGGGGGCGGGCCGTAGGGGCCGCTGGGAGCCACCGCTGGACCCGAAGTCGTCGGCCTCTGGAACCACCAGGCCGGTGAGGACGTCGCCGACGATGGCCTCGGGAATGAGGACCCCCAGGCCCTGAGAGGTGGCGCGCATGGACTCAACACAGGGACGCGCCCACCGGGTCGTCACGGCCGGGGGTGAGGCGATAGACCGGAGCCGCTGACCCGCAGCACGGATGCTTGCGGCCAGCCAAGGACTCAACATGCAAACCCCATTCATCGAGTACGTCGACATGCCGACGGAAGACGTCTGGCTGACGGGCAGCGAGCCTGGTCCGACCCACATCGGAACGGCCATTCTGCGAGGCAAGCGAACGACCTTCGAGCCCATGCTCATCGCTGCGTTTGCCCAGGACGAAGAGGCGACCGGGAGGCGCATCGTTGGCAACGCGCTTGCTGGCCTGAACGCGGCTGTCGAGGCCGCCAACCTGTTGAACGGTACAGGTCGCTTGGAGACCACTTTCGTGCCCTCGGCATGGCCAGCAACACCCATCGCAGAACCGGACCCTGCCGAACCAGCTGGGCACGACTGGTTCACGCTGCGCAACGGCACGAGGGTCCTGCAGTCCAACCCAGCGGCACACATCGTCATCAAGACGACAATCACGGGCTCACCCGGCCCTGTGGATGGTGATGTTGCCGTGACGGTCGCTTGTGACGCCCTTCTCGTCCTCCCCAACTAGGCCGCGGTCCTTGGCGGACTGCACCAGCCAAGCACGACGGTAAGCAGCCGCCGCGCGCGCGGCCTCGCCTTGGACGCACCGGATGGTGCGCAGACGCTCACGGGTGATGTCTGGCAGGGGCGTGTTTGCTTCGGGGCGAGGGTCAAGCTGAGCAAGCAGTACGCACAGCATGTGTTCGATGCGGTCAAGGCGGTCTTCCACTGAGCCTGAGTCACGACCGTCCTGCCCAACGATGGCGGGCTGGATGTCTGCGGCGTTCGCGTAGAGATTCAGCCGGTTGGACCTCTCCACGCACCGATTCAGCTCTGCAGGGTCAGCCCCCAGTTCCTTGGCCCGACGAACACTGATGGTCTGTTCAGCAATCACGCTGCCTCCCCCACAGTCTGTGCTGAGCTGCCCGAGTCCACCACCAGCTCCCCCGCGACGTCCCGCACGGTCCGGTTCAGCCGCGGTGCAAGAACCTCGGCGATGCGGCGTGTGGTGGACGTGGAGGGAGCGTGCCGGCCAGTCTCGAAGTGCGAGATGGCTGACGTGGTCACCTCCAGCTCCGCAGCCAGGGAGGTCTGGGTGAGGCCCGCCTGGCGGCGGAGTTCGCGAAGTCGGGACACGGCAGCTCCTGAGCTGCACTAACTATAGCGACCCTCACATCCGGGCGCAAGCCGGGTCGTCATACACTCCGCGGATGAGTGACTTGCTACGAGTTCAGGTTGCCGCGCTCCGGAAGCGTCGGCGGTTGACCCAGAAAGACCTGGGGGACGCCATTGGTGTCACGCCTGGGATGGTGTCTCACTTTGAGACCGGGCGACACGAGCTGAGTATCGAGAAGATCCAGACGGCGGCTCATGCGCTGAAGGCGCGGTGGGCGCTGGTTCCAGAGGAAGAGGAAGCCGATACCGCTTCCTCCGGGGACGCCGAAATCGAGGAGCTGGTCTCGCTACTTCGGGACCACGCTGGTTCCATCAACTCGTCCCAGCGGCACGCCATCAGGGTGATGGTTGAGGCGCTCGCGCGGAGTTGACCGCGGCCACGGGGCCTCTCTGAGCGCCCACAGCACCAGGGCGACCACCCGGAGCTTCCATCGAGGGGCGGAGGCGGCCGCCACCATGACATGGCCGAGAAGCGCGTCGCGCTGAGGGTCGTTGGGGATCACATGATCCTCCCGGTGAAGAAATCGAAGATATAGTGTTGCTAACATCTGGTGCGCCCGGTACAGGTATAGTGTTCCTCACACCGGAGGCCCCAATGGTCCACTCTTCCCCCGACACCGCCGCGATGTCCGGAGCACGCACTGAACATACAGGCTGTTCCACGGTCCTTGATGGACAGGAAATGTCCGCCATTCCGGACATCCCCGGTGAAATCTCCTGTATGGCCGCGACCGAGGCAGCTCTCGCGGACGCTCCCCCCCCTGTCCAGATCGAGAAAGGCGCGATCTGCATCTGCGGCGCCCGCAAGCGACAGAGCAAGCGCCGGGACGACGAGCCCCGCGACGTGCTGGACCAGCTGCTCGAAAGCGCCCTTCTCGAGTCCGACTACGTCGTCGGCGCGGAGACCCGGTACGAGCAGCTCGTCGACCTCGACGACTGGATCGGCGACCTCCAGGGAGAGGTGGCCAGCGCCCGCTTCTTCCGCCGCACTGCCCAGGAGTCGCTGGCCGCAGCGCAGCACAACAACGCCCGCCTGGAGGGCCTGCTGCAGCTCGCCACCAGCCGGCTCAAGGAAGCCAGCCGCACCATCCTGAACCTCTCCACGCGGGTGCCCCTGGAGCATGACGCTCTGGAGCACAGCACCCTCCGCGAGGTTCGCCAGCGGTACGCCGGCATCTTCGACGAGATGGAGACGCTGGCCCACGAGATGTGGCCCGGGGATGACGTGCTCGCTGATGTGTCGGATGCGCACGAGGTTGCGGCTCAGGCTGCCAAATAGTTCCAACACAACACACCGCGGCCGGAGGGGCCGCATGGAGGGCTCATGTCCAACACCAACGCTACGGCTGAGCAGCTCGCTGCGCTGACGGTTCCGGCGACGTTGCCGGGGGTGGTGCGACGATTCACCCCACTGCGTCGCGACATCCGCCTGCGCGAGGTCGAGATCAACGAGGTTGCGTGGGATGTCGATGGTGAACGCGGCCGTGTGTACCCAATCGAGCCGGGCGGCATGAACAGGTGGCTGGGCCTGGGCGGGTTTGATGTCCCGCTGTGGGACGCCACCGGTCGAGCCCATGTGGCTTGGGCCGTCGCGAAGCGGGTTGGAGTCACCCCGTTCGCATCGCCGCTGGAGCTGGTGGATGACACCGAGTACACCGACGAGTGCCCGCGAGAGCACCGGATCAGCATCGGGCCGGACTGCGACGTGTTCGGGGTGAACCATCTCGTCTGGGAGGGCCTTGCAGAACTTGACCCCTTCGACGACACCCGTCTCCCCGATGGCAGCCGCCTTGTGGACGCCGAGGCCCTCCGCCTGGTCGCGCTCCATGTCCTTGGGGGTGGGCAGTGACCGCCCTCGACTTCATCAACGCCCCGTCCCGCGTGGAGCACCACGCCGACCGCGACAAGTGGCTGACGGCGCGGCATGCCGACTCCCGCGCTGGCTACGTTGGGTCGACCGATGTGGCGGCCATCCTCGGGTGGAGCCGGTACGCCGGCCCCTGGAGAGTGTGGGCCGCTCGCCACGCCACCCACCTGCTGGAGCCCGTGCGCTCCGACGACGAGGAAGAGGACGACGAGAGCGACAGCATCCTGCTCCGTGGGTTGGCCATGGAGCCCATGTTGTGGCGGAGGTTCCGCCAGCGCTACGGGCTCAAGGTCATCGAGCCGGGCCACATCCGCGTGAAGCGCGGCCGGTTTGCGGTCTCCCCAGACGCCTTCATCTTCGACCCTGACTTGGGTTGGGGTGTCGGCGAGTCCAAGACGGTCATGCTGGCCCACAGCCACTGGGTCCCCCGCAACGACGAGGTCATCGAGGGCCTGGACGAGCTGACGTCCTGGCCGATGCCGCGCGCCTATCTCGGCCAGTGCTTGTCTCAGGCGCTTGCGTGCGGGCTGCCATTCTGCGACCTGTTCGTGGCCGTCACCATCGACGTCGACGACGACCGGTGCAGCATCGCCACCGACGAATTCCCAAACGTCCGCCCGCACGCCATCGTCCGCAGCGCCCGCATCCGGGTGGTGCCGACTCCGGACGACTTGCGGGCCCTCAAGGCGCGCCTCTCGGAGTGGGTTGGCCGGCACCTCGTCGAAGGCAAGGAGCCTCCGGTCGACGACTCGCGCACCTGCTACCTCCACCACCTTGGGCCGGACCCGGCTGCACGCGTCGTGAAGCGCCGGGCAGACGGCTCCGAAGCTGACCTCATCGCCGAGTACCTGGAGCACCGGGACTCCGCGAAGGCGGCCACCGCCCTCCAACACAAGGCACGCGTCCGCCTGGTCAAGGCCATGGGCGACGTGCGCAGCGTGTACGCCCTCACCGAGAGTGGCAAGCGAATCACCGCAACCATCGGCAAGCGCGGCCTGACCGTGCGGGAGCCCCGAGCATGAGCACCGACACCATTGCCAACGAACTCCGCCTCCACGTCATGCGTGAGGCGTACCGCCAACTCAAGCACGCCTACTCGGAGGAGCAGGCCCGCGAAGCCGCCGGCCGCGTTGCCCTCGCCTTCATGGCGGCCCGCGCCAGCGCGACGAAGCCCGGCGACTGGGACTACGCAGCCCAGAACAACCCCGAAGCCTTCATGGCCGCCGTGGCCACGAGCTGCGCGACCGAGCTCTACCCGGGCGGCGCCAACCCCACCTGCTACCTGGTGCCCCAGGACGGGAAGATCAACTGGCGCATCACCCACCGCGGTGTGGCCAAGCTCGCCAACCGCGAGGGCTTCACCATCCTGCCCGTCCCGGTCCACAAGGAAGACGAGCTCCGGGTCGAGCTCGGCGAGGTCGTGTCCCACCGGTTCGTGGACGACCCGATGTCGATGGACGAACTGGCCGGTGTGGCTGTCGTCGTCCGCCGCTTGGGCGACTCCACCCCGGCCGCCAAGGTCTGGGTCTCCACCAAGCGCATCCTGGCCCGCGCCAAGAAGTCGCCGATGTTCCGCAAGGGGCGCGGACCGTGGAAGGACTGGCCCATCGAGATGGCGCAGAAGACCGCCGTTCTCTACGTCGCCAGCCGGGGCACCATGCCCATCGACTCGCCCGAGTGGTCCCAAGCCATCGACGCCGACAACGCGGGCAACCTCATCGATGTGCAGCCCGAGGCACCGGCCACCGTCCCGCGCCCGGCTGTGGCCGCCCCGGCGGACGCCCTTGCGCTGCCTGCCCCGGGCCTGATGGACGAGGAGCCCCCCTTCGCCGGCACCGGTGAACAGCGGACTCTCGTGGAAGTGCCCGCCGAGAACTGACTGTTGGGCACTCCCGCCCAACACAACCCACCCTGCCGCGTTCTGCGGCATCCAATGGAGGAACCAATGTCCCCCGCCCTCGACTGGTGCTTTTCCCTGCTGCGCGACGCTGCCGGGGAGGCCGTGCTGCTGCTCCTATTCGCACAGTTGGTCATCGCCTGGAATGCGCTCGCGAGGGCTCTCCAGGCCCTCTACAACAGGCTGCGGGCGGCGGTCTACGGATTCCTATTCCCTCCCACACTTGCATTCGCGTGAGGACACCATGACCTCCAACGTTTCTGCTCTCCCTGTCGCCCCTCCCGGTGGGCACGACACCATCGAAGAAAACGCCGACAAGGCCATGGTCGCCGGGCTCCGCTACGAGATGCTCGTGGAGGTGCTTGGGGGCATCGGCGCACGGCTCGTCGAGGCTCCGACGCCCGAAGAAGCTGCGTCTGAAGCGGTGGCGGGCATCCGCCGGCTTCAGGACCTCGTCGCCGAGTTCCAAGACGACGACGTGGTGTGCCGGACCGCTGAGGCTGCGGCGCGGGTGGGGGTGCTCTGTGGCTGAGCGCAACATCGGCTCCGATGGCGTCCGCACTGGATGGCCGGTCGACGCGGTGGTCACGGCCGCACCCACATCGAAGCGCGCCAAGGTCAAGCACCCGAAGGTGGTGCTGACGGTCGTGGTCTCCCGCGACGACTGCACCCACGAAGGCGCAGGCATCGCGAGCCGCGCTGTGCTGAACCGCATCAACTGGGCGCCTTGCGTGATGAGTGACCCGGTCGTGATGCGCGCCCTGGCCGCCATGTACGACGGCGAAGGCATCGAAGAGGCGGCTGCCGCCCTGCGAGCCCACAGCGAGACGGCCGAGTACCGCAAGCTGTGGGGGGTGCCCAATGGCTGACCGCCCCAACCCCCCGACCATCCCCGCCGACACCCCCGACGTCGTCCAGCTCTGCACCCCGCTGGTCAACACGAAGAACGGCCGCCAAGGCGTCGCCCTCGGTGAGCCCGAGTGGGGACAGGTACTGGTCTGCTACGTCACCGGAGAGACCCGCGAGCTCGTCGAAGAGCTGTCCGAGAGCATGGCCGTCCCGATGGACCGCCTCACCGCCCGGGCCCACGTTGCCGCGGCGCTCCAACGCAAGTCGGGCCAGCCCGACGAGGGCGGGGCACGCGTCCGCTTCTGGCCGACCAACCGCGGCCGCATCCTCGCCATCGATGGGCCTCGCGGCTCCGTGCTGGCGACCTCCTGGGAGGAGCGCGACCGCTGGCATGTGCCGGAGCTGGCCGGGCTGACGACTGTGCCCGAGGCGCTGGCGGCTGTGGCCGTGGCTGTGTTGGGTGGGGAGGTCTCCAATGCCTCGTGATTTCGGCATCCTCCTCCGCGACGACCTCGCACTGGCTGCCTTCGAGGGGCGGAAGGTGGTGACACGCCGGCCGGTCGATGCGTCCTGTGACCTGCTGCGCGACTGCACCGAGTTCGAGCGCCCGGCACCTGGGCACTGGCTGTTCAAAGGGCGGCGAGGGCCGAGAAGCACGGTGCAGGTCAGCACCGGCGCCGTCATCCGCGGCGCCGGCACTGCTGAGGTCGGTGGGATGGTGTGGATTCGGGAGGCGTGGCGAGACGTCACCGTGCAACCGGTCAGTGGTGGTGCGGTGGCCTATCGGGCAGGTGGTCCAGTCCGGCCAGTCGCGGACGATGTGGTCCTACGCACGGACAAGCACTTCTGGCTCGCCCATTCCGACCTGGGATGTGGGAAGCCTGGGTGCGGCTGGCGTCCCTCTATCCACATGCCCAAGTGGGCCTGCCGCACCTGGGGCCGAATCACCAGCGTCCGCCCCTGCGACCTGTCCGACATCGACGACGCCGAGGCGAAGCTCGAAGGCTTCGAGACGGCTGACCAACTCAAGGATGCGCTGCGGACGATGTACCCGACACAGCAGTGGTTCTGGCGCATCCAGTGGGAACCCATCGAGGTGCCCAATGCTGCGTAGCCGTCAACCCTCCGCCGAGGAGGACGCCCGCTGCGTCTCCTGTCGCCGGAAGACCGTCGAGACCGACGACCAATCCAACCCGCTCCGCCGCTGTCTCCAAGGCGTGGGCATCACCTACGCCCTGTGTGCCCGCTGCGAGGACATCGCGCGGAAGGAGCTGACCGATGAGTAGGACGTCGACCACGACCACCATCAAGTGTGCCGATGGCGGCGAAGTGATGCCGCTCGACGCTCTGGCTCGCGCCGCGATGCTGGCCGCCGCCCAGATTGGGGTGTTCGAGGACACGCTTGGCGGCAAAGCTCGGCTGTTGGCTCAGCTCGAACCGAGCATAATCACCTACGACCTCCACGACCCGCCGCCGTCCACGGGCACCGAGCTTCCGCAAGAGGGCGCCGTGCTGGAGGGCAAGCACGGGGTGGTGCGGGTGGTCTACGCCGAGTCGCTGGGCAGAATTGCGGGGACCGCTGACTGGCCCCTGTTCGTCGTTGAAGCGGTCAGAGCGGCCGGACTGGTGGATGACAGCGTCATCGTCGTGTACCGCAGGGATGGTGGCAGCGGCGGGCTCGCTTGGATGCCGGGCGACCGATTCGTAGCTTCGTTCCCCAACGCACACATCGAGGTTCCCAATGGCTGACCAGCAGTTCGACATGGACGCAATCCAAGACGCCCTCGACCGCATCGGTGGCCCGCCCATCGAAGTTGCCTGCCGCTGGCTCGGTTCCGTGCTCGACCACGCCGAGGAGTACCCCGCAAGCATCGAGGTCGACACCCGGTGGCTCCGCGGGCTGCGCGACCGGCTCAACGCCATCGACCTGCCCAAGATGTGCGATGGGTGCCCGACCGTAGTCGCGGTGACCGAGGACATCCAAGGTGTACCGCTGTGCCAGGGGTGCGCCGACTCGCTGGCTGAGGACTCGAAGACGGAGTCGCTTGCTCTGGCCGGCGATGCCGAGCTGAACGCAGACGGGTGGCCACTGTGCGGCATCAAGGACTGCGTCGCCGACTGCACCCACGTTGACCACGCAGGCGTCGGCTTCTGCGACGAGCACTGGGAGGACTCCCTGTACGGCGAGTCCAGCCTCATCGTGGGCACAGCTCCGCGCAATGCGGAGTGGGCCGCGGCCATCTTCCACCCTGTGTTTCTGGGGGCCGCTGATGAGTAGCCGCCCCTCGCTGTTCGGCGTGCTGCGCGAAGTCGACACGCCCCGCGCGCGTCGGTGGACCGAAGACCTGCCCGGCTGGCAGGTCGACCCTATCAAGGGCGGCTGGATGGCAAGCCCCGACGAACACTACACCACCTACATCCTCACCAGGCAGCCTCCGGGGCGATTCCGGTTGGAGAACTTCCGTTGCGAGCTGCTCCTTGAGCAGGCCTCCAGAGAGGAAGTGGTCGCCAAGCTGCTGGAGTTGCATCCACCGCGAACAGCGGAGGTCAGTCGTGCCTCGTGACCGCATCCCACCCCACGCCGTCCGCGTCCTCACAGCCTGGGGCACCACCGCGACTACCCGCGAGCTCGGCGCCCGCCTCGATGGCGACCTGAGCCAGCGGGAGATCACCGCAGTCCGGGTCTGGGCAGAGATGATGGGCTGCCTGAAGGCCAACCCACCTCGCGGCTGCCGCCTGACCCCAGCTGGCCGCGAGTGGCTCTGGGCCATCGAAGACGGGGCCGCCCCAGCCGCCGCGCTGCTCGTGGTCCGCAAGCGCGCCCGGAAGCGAAACGCACCTCGGGACGTCCAGCGCCGGGTGCTGCTGTTCATTCAGTCCAACCCCCGCTGCACCGTCGCCGAGATCGCCGAACACTTCGGGGTCTGTCGCGAACATGCGCGGACCAGCTGTGACCGCCTCCGCCGCGCCGGGCGCATCTACCGACGGCAGACGAAGGCGATGACCAAGACCAGCCGCGGCATGCGCCCCACCCGCCTCAACCGCTTCTACATCACCAAAGCCGGGCGCAAGGCGCTCAAGGAAGCCGCATGACCACCCCGTTCTTGACCTGGCACCCCTTCGGCAACCGCGAGCAGGCGACCCAGCGGAGTCCTCTGCGTGAGCTCGAGGTGGGCGTGACCGACCCCGGTACTGGCGCGGCCGCTTGGCGGGTCACCGAGCCCTGCCCCGCCGGCTTCCGCGTGGTGGGGCAGGACACTGCGGCCAACGTCAATGCCGCGAAGCTGGCTGCCGAGAAGGCGGCGAGGGAGGCGGCGTGACCGACGAGATCCTCAACGAGCTTCGGGCGCTTCGCCAGACGATGCAGGCCGCCCAGCGCGACGTCCTCACCGTCGCAGAAGCCGCCCAGGTGCTGCGAGTGCGCCGGGAGGATGCGAAGTCCTGGCTGGAAGCCCGGGATCTGGTCCACACCATCGACATTGGTGGGAGGCCAAGGCGGCGGGTCTTGCGCACGGAGCTGTTGCGGGCGGTGGCTCGCGACGGGAACCCGGAGCCCGTGACCCGAAGGGGCACCAAGCCACCCCGGGGTCGCGGACTGAAGGCATTGAGCAAGGCAGGCAAGGGCGCCGCGTAGGCACCGCACGGGCCAGGCGGCCCACAGGGAGACAGGATGGGGCGAGGACCGCGCCGGCCGAAGCCGGTGCGCATGGGAGAGGTGCGCGCCGCAGCAAAGCGGCCGCCACGGCGGACGGACCCGGCGCGCTGGTACTGGCAGGCCACCATCCGGCGCGACGGAAGCGACCACACGGTGCTGACCGGGTGGTTCACCCGCCGCGAGCTTGAGCGAGAACTGGCCCGCCGGGTGGCCACCGACGAAATCGAGCAGCCCCGCCCAACCGGGACGGTCTACGGACTGGTCGACCAGTGGGCAGCTGAATTCGCAGCGTCCTCTCGCGTCACGCCAGGAACGAAGCAGTCGGCTGCGACCTGCGCACGGCGCATCGTGGCGGTCATGGGAGACGTCCGCGTGGACAGGGTCGACCTGCCGACCTTGGAGCAAGCAGTCGATGAGCTGCTGGCGCAGGGCTTCGCGCCGTCCACTGTGCGCACCACCTGGCGCTACGTCGTGCAGATCTGGAACTGGGGGCGGGTCCGAGGGCTTGCGCCAGACCGTTCACTCCCGAAGGTGGTGCTTCCAAAGGGTGAGCCGCGCAACAACCACTACGTCCCGACGCCGGCCGAGGCGGCCAAGGTTCTCGATGAGATCCCGAACGACTGGCGCCGCCTGGTTGCTGAGGTGCTGTTCGGCACCGGCTGCCGCGTCGGCGAAGTGCTGACGCTCACCTGGGACGACATCCGACTGAACGCTCGACCGGGGCTGCTCGTCAACGGCAAGACAGGCCCGCGGTTCGTGCCGCTGTCGGACTCGCTTCTCCGGCTGATGCGGGAGACCAAGGACACTGCGTCCACCGACGCGACCTACTGGCATGGGTGCGCGGCACCCCGCGCCGAGGCCATCCGCCTGTCCCTCCGCCGAGCCTGTGTGGCCGCTGGAGTCCCGCGGTTCACCACCAAGGCCCTCCGGCATCTGGCGGCGACCGAGATGGCGCGGTCCGGAGTGCCGGTCCGAACGGCAGCGAGCGTCCTGGGTCACAGCCCCGAGGTCATGCTGCGCATCTACACCAAGGTGCGAGAAGACGACCGGGATGAGGCGGTCGAAGCGTTGGGGCGAAGGGGGCGCACCAATGGTTGACAGGTGTCCAGTAGTCGGCAATATTGCCGGGGCACAGGAGACGCATGCCCACCAAGCCGCCAGCCCGAGTCCGGATGGAGACGCGCGTCCCCCCGGCGCTGCGCGATGCGGCACACGCCCGGGCTGCCGTGCTGGAAATGACCCCGGCGGCCTACCAGCGGTCGCTCATCGAAGCCGACTGTGCCCGCGCGGGCCTGTGGCTGCCGCACCCAGAGTCGGTACAGATTCCCGGTACACCCCTGCCAGTCGACGTCGAAAAGGAGGACTGATGGCTCAGTCTCGACGACTCACAGGTAGTACATCATGTATTGCAGAATCTCCATCATCTCCGACGAGCCATTCTTCGCCACGCGGAAGGTGGAGAACACCACCTTGCCCTCGCCGCTCGTAAAGCTCACCAGCAGCGGCACCTCGACGAGGTCGTAGCTCTCGGTGCCCACGCGGTAGCTCACGTTGCCCTGCAGGTGCGTGGTGACCGCGTCGGTATCGACCGACTCGATGGGGGGCCAGACGGGCAGGTCGTACTCGATGGGCAAGGTGCTCGACTCGAGCCAATCCGACAGCGAGGCGTCGGTGACCGTGGAGGTGACGAGGTCGTACTCGCCGACCTGCGCGTCGTCGATCACGGTGTCGTCGCCCACGAAGTCGAGGCGTTCGGGCCAGCCGAGCTCCACGAGGTCATAGGCCCAGTCGGAGGCATAGATGGCGCCGCCCGCAGTGACGTAGTCGCGCACGTTCTGCAGGTAGATGTCGGTGGAGCCGTCGTCGGAGTAGATGACGCCTTCCTCGACGAAGCCGCCGTTCACGAAGACCACGTCGTACTGCAACATGCCCTCGAGGTCGCCGAAGAAGTCGGTGACCTCGGTGTCGGTGAGGCCATCGACCAGCGTGTAGTTGGCGAAGCCCATGTTCTCGAGCACGAGGTCGAAGTTGTCGTAGTCGCCCGTGACGACAGCGACATTGAGGCTCAGGGGGTCGAAACAGTCGGGCTCTTCAAGGAGGACCTCGTCTCGGTCGCCCACGTAGGCTTCGTGCAGCTCGATGATGTCGTCGCCGAGCTGCACGTAGACCGTGTAGGTGTAGCCGGGCGGCAGCTCCTCGATGATCCAGCGGCCATCCCGGTCGGTGTAGACCAGCTTCGTCTCGTAGAGGTGGCCGTCTGGCGTGAACAGGTGGGTGTACACCTTGGCGTCAGCCAGCCAGGTGCGGCCCGAGGGGTCGCAGACTCGGCCTTCGATGGAGCCGGGCTGCGGTCCTTCGAGCTCGGGGTCGCCCTTCACGAAGAAGCTGGACTCGTTGCAAGCGGAGGCCAGCAGGGCGACTCCAGCGAGGATGGCGGCGCGAACGTTCATGGGATCCCCGGCAGGCGGGCTCGGCGGAGGGGTGTTCCGGAACTCGGAAAACAGCGCCCAGGCGCACGAGTAGAGTCGTGGTCACCGCGGAAGATAGCTGCTCATCGGGCCGAGGGTCAACCCGCTCGGGTCAAGCTTCAGAGGCGACCCAGTGCCCGCTTCGTCCCCCCCGCTTCTCCAGCAGGCGGATGCGCGACAGGCAGATGCCCCGCTCGGTGCCTTTCAGCATGTCGTAGACGGTGAGCGCGGCGGCCGCGGCCGCAGTCATGGCCTCCATCTCCACGCCGGTGCGCCAGAAGGTGCGCGCAGTCGCCACAATGCGCAGGGCATCGTCGCCTTCGGGCGTGATCTCCACCGACACGGCATCGAGCGGCAGCGGGTGGCACAGCGGGATGAGGTCGGCGGTGCGCTTGGCCCCCTGAATGCCGGCCAGCCGAGCGATCTGGAGGACGTCCCCCTTCTTGTGGCCGCCCGAGACCGCGAGGGCGCGTGTGGAGGAGGACATGTGCACCCAGGCCTCGGCGACCGCCACACGATGGGTGTCGGTCTTGCCGCCCACATCGACCATGTGGGGGTTTCCGTCGGCGTCGAGGTGCGTGAGCGTGTCGACCTTGGGGTCGCTCTGGGAGGACATCCGGGCTCCAGGTACATCGGGGGGCCGCGGTCCATTACCCTGGCAGGCATGTGGATCTGGCTTCGAAGGCTGTATGAGGACGCCGCTGCAGGGCGCCTCGGCCCCACCCATCACCCCGGCTGGCGCCTGCTCGTCGACGCTGTCCACATCCTCGTGGTGCTGGTGCAGGAGACGGTGCGCGACCGCCTGCATGTGCGCGCGGCGATGCTCGCCTACTGGACCGCCGTGGCCATCGTGCCCCTGCTGATGCTTGGCTTCGCGCTCACCGGTCCCCTCGGGCTCGCCGACGACACCCGCGACGCGGTGCGACAGCTCCTCTACGACACCATCCTCGCCAGCTCCGTCGAGGAGCTCGGCGCGGCGCTCGACGACCTCATCCTGCGCACAAACCTGCGCACCCTCGGCACCATCGGCGTGCTGTCCACGATGTTCATCGGCAGCCAGCTCTACTTCAACATGGAGCTGGCCTTCAACGACATCTTCCGCACCCGGGTCGACCGCTCGTGGATCCTGCGCTTCACGCTGTTCTACGCCTGCATCACCCTCGGTCCCGTGCTGCTTGCCGCGGGCGTGGTGCTGTCGGCGCGGTTGGGTGCAGACGCCTCCCACATGCCGCTGCTCACCGCCCTGCTGCCCATGCTCACCAGCGCGCCCGCCTTCGTGGCGGCCATCCGCCTGTTGCCTTGCAGCGCAGTGAGCTGGCGCGCAGCCTTGTCGGGCGGACTCACCACGGCACTGTTGTTCGAAGCCGCCAAGCTCGGCTTCGGCGTGTACCTCGACGTGTTCGGCACCCGCGACAACATGGCCGTGATCTACGGCTCGGTGGCCTTCCTCCCGGTCTTCCTCATCTGGACCTACGTGGTGTGGCTGGTGGTGCTGTTCGGCGTGGAGGTCGCCTACCTCGTGCAGCACCACGGCTCCCTGGTCGACGCCCAGCGCCGAGTGGCCGCCGACCGACATGCCCAGCGACGGTCCGCCGACGGCTTCTTCGCGCTCGCCGTGATGACCGCACTCACCGAGCGCTACCTCGACGGCCGTGGTCCCATCGCGCCGGCCACCCTCGCGGATGAGATGGGCGCCGACCCCCGCCATGTGCAGGGCGTGGTGGAGGTCCTGCGGGATGCGGGGCTGCTCGTGTTCACCGACGACCGGCGCATCACCCCCACCCGCGCACCCGACCAGGTGCCCGCGAGCCGGGTGCTGGAGGCCTGGCGAGAGCACGCCGCCCCGAGGGTACACGGACCCGCTGCCATGACCATGCGGGCGGCCCACTCTGCGGTCGACCGGGCTGCAGGCGGACGGCTGGGCACGCTCGCGGGCGGCGGGACCCAGGGCGCGGTAATGCAGCACGCGGATGGGGGGCCGCCTCCTTCCCCCCCGCGGAGAGCCTGATGTCCGAAGCGACCCACCTCGTCTGGATGCACGACCTCAGCACACGAGCCGGAGCCTGCCGAGGAGCGGTGGAGGCCTTGTCCACCCCGGGCGGCCGCGTCACCATCCTCCACGCCACCGGGGACTTTCCCGCCGACCACGGGCCGGTGGCCGACGAAGCCCGCACCGTGCTGGAGCCTGTGTGTGCGCTCCTCCAGCAGGAGGGACTCGACGCGGTTCTCCACCTGGTCGCGGGCCGACCGGTCGACGCGCTGCACGCCCTCACCGACGGCCCATCGCCACCGGAGATGGTGGTCGCGGGCGCCACCGGGGTCACCGGCCTCGACCGGGTGCTCGTGGGCAGCGAGGCCCAGCGACTGGTGCGCAAGAGCCCCATTCCCACGCTCATCGTGGGCGCGTCCTTCGTGTCGGTGCGCCGGGTGGTGTGTCCCGTGTCCCCCTTCGACCCCGATGTGGCCGCCATTCGAGAGGCCGCGCGCATCTGTGTGCAGCACAACGCCGACCTGGAGCTGGTCGCCGTGGAGCCCGCCGGCAGCGGACGCGAGGATCTGCCGAGCGCCATCGCCGCGGTGCGCTCCACCATCGCCCGCGCCGACGACCTCCTCGCCGCGCTGCCGGGCCACACTGTACGCGCCGTCCTCGGAGAGAGCGTGCTGCACGGCATTCTCATTGCTTCCCGCGGCGCTGATCTCGTCGTCATCGGCAGCCATGGCCGCACAGGCTTCGAGCGCTGGCTGCTAGGTAGCACCGCCGAGTCCCTCGTGGGCGATGGCCGCCGCAACGTGCTGGTCGTGCGCCAGACGACCTGACCGAGCCCCGGAGCCCCGATGACCCGCCCCTCCTTCGCCACCATCCGCATCGCCGGGCCGGGGATGAACGCCCTCGGCAGCGTGCTGATGAACGACATCCTGGGCCAGATCGACGCCGCCGGCGACCAGCCGCTGCTCTTTGTGGGCGAGGGCAAGGCCTTCTCCGCCGGCCTCGACCTGAAGGAGGTGCTGTCGCTCGACGCGGCGGGCATGCGCGCCTTCCTCGACCTGCTGGTGAAGCTCACCCTGCGGGTCTACCACCACCCCGCCCCCACGGTGGCAGCCGTTCACGGCCACGCCATCGCCGGTGGGGCGGTGCTCGCACGGGCCTGCGATGTCGTCGTCGTTCCCGCAGAAGGCCGCGGACGCGTCGGGCTCAACGAGGTGGCCCTGGGCCTGCACTTCCCCCCTGCCCTGCTCCGCACCTTGATGGCCCGCATTCCGCGTCGTCACCACACCGCGGTCTTCCTCGGCGCCGGCCTGCACAAGGGCCCCGAAGCGGTCCGTCTCGGCCTCGCGGATGTGCTGTCCGAGGGCGGTCCGGAGGGCGTGCGCGCAAGATCGGAGCTGGAGCTCGTCGCGCTGGCCGCTCACCCCGCCCATGCCTTCGCAAACGCCAAGAAGGCTCTCCAGCGAGGCGTTCCCGGGGTCACCGAGCAAGATCTGGCCGACTTTGAGCGCGACAGCCTGCCCGTGTGGGTGGGAGAGCCGCTCAAGGCCATGATTCGCAAGATCTTGAAGCTCTGAGTCGAGGTGGGCGCCCACAACAGGCGGTGGCTGGTTGCGGTCACGGGGGTGCTGGCCCTCGGGGTGGCCGCGGTCGGCGCGCGCTGGTGGGCGGGCGAAGAAGTGCTGCGGGAGCTCGAGGCCCGGGGCGTGAAGTGGGAGCATCAGCGCGACACCTTCGGCGCGGTGCACCTCTCGGACCTCAGCTGGAAGGGCACCCGGGCCGAGCAGGTCGACATCGAGCTCGTGCCCGCGCCGCGGGTGGTGGTGCACGGTGTGGAGGTGGACCTGCGGGCCATGGGGGCACGGGGAGCGGTGCCCGCGGAGTCTCTGGGCTCGGTCCAGAGCTCGGCCGGTGGCCTGGCGGCCGTGGTGGCCGTGGAGGTGCGCGACCTCGATGTACGCCTTGGTGACGACGTTCTGGCCGAGCGATGGTCGGGCACCCTGGCCCCGGAGGTGTCGGTCGGCGGCGCGGGCGGTCGCCTGTCCCGCAGTCCGGGTGGCGACTGGAAGGTCCACCTGGAGCGCCCTCTGGAGGTGGGTCCAGCATCGGGGGACATGGCCATCGACGCCACCTGCGGCACGCGCTGCGAGGTCACGGTCGTCGTCCCCGCGCTGGTGCTGGAGGACGAGTTCCTGGCCGGCGAGGCCCTGCCGCCCACCGCCGCCCGCGCCGACTTCGTGTGGGACCTCCGCGGTGACGGCGCACTCGAAGGCAGCGTCGACATCGGCGCCCTCCACCTCACCGTCGAAGGGAGCGTGCAGGCCGAGCCCGCCGTGGCACTCGACCTGTCCTTCGACCTCCAGGATGCCCCGCTCGACGATGTCGTGGCCCTCTTCGGAGACACGGTTCCCGAGGCGCGACGGGCCCGCATGCACGGCACCCTGGGAGCCTCGGGCACCTGGTCATGGCCGGCGGGCGCATGGTCTCTCACGCCGCGCTTCGGGCAGCTCGCCGTCGAAGGCGTCATCCCCGACGTCGACGGCCTCAAGCACGGCGGCATCTCCTGGGCGGCCCCCGATGTCGAAGGCGTCCCCCGCCTTCGCCGAACCGGCGAGGGTCACCCCGACTTCGTCCCCTTCCCTGCCGCGGGCCTGTTTCCAGTGGCGGTCCTGGCTGCGGAGGACAGCGGCTTCACCCGCCACAACGGCATCGACCCCGTGGCCATCCAGGCCGCGCTCGACGAAGCCCGGGAAGACGGCCTCGACGGCATGCGCGGTGGCAGCACCATCACCCAGCAGCTTGCCAAGAACCTCTTCCTCGACACCCGCGAGCGCACCATCGCCCGCAAGCTCCGCGAGCTGCTCTACGCCCTGGAGCTCGACCGCGTGCTGCCCAAGCAACGCATCCTCGAGCTCTACATCAACGTCGTGGAGCTGGGCGACGACATCTACGGTGTGGGTCCGGCGGCATCGGCCTACTTCCTCAAGCAGCCCGCGCGCCTCACGGTCACCGAGGTGGCCTTCCTCGCCGCGCTGCTGCCCGCCCCGCGCACGCTGTCCCGCCGCGCCTGGCATGGCGGCCGTCCCCCAAAGGCCCGAATGACCGTCATCATCGACAATATGGCCGACATGCGGCGCATCGACCCGCTCACCGCGTCCGAGGCCCGGCGCACCACCCTCCGCCTCGTACCGCCCCCCTGATCAGCCGAGCGTGCGGCAGATGAGGCCCGCGCCGTCTTCGCCCAGGCGACCCAGCAGCTTGTGCTCGGCGGCTTGCATCTCAGCGGCATCCTCGGCGCCGGTCTCGTGGTCGTAGCCGAGCAGGTGCAGCAGCCCGTGAACCAGCAGCACCCGCTGTTCTTGCAGCAAGGTGTGTCCTTGCGCTCTGGCCTGGCGTGCGGCGGTCTCGATGCTGATGACGAGGTCGCCCAGCACGGGGTCGTCGTCGAGGCCGCCGTCTCCCTCCTGCATGGCGAAGCTCAGCACGTCTGTGGGGGCGTTCTTTCCGCGGTGGTCGCGGTTGAGGGTCTGGATGAAGGCGTCGTCGCACAGCACCACCGACAGTTCGGCCGGCACGAGGTCGATGGACGCCAACAAGGCGGTGGCGTCGGCTTCGATCTGGGCCAACAGAGCCTCTGCCCCGCTGATGATGGGTGTGGCCCAGCGGCAGTCCACCTCGATTCCCTGCATCCCTCAGTCGCCCTTTCGCCGCGCCCAGTGATGCGGAGTGGGGATGTGCTCGGCGCTCTCGTAGTCCTCATCGGGCGTGATGCTGCGCTGAGGCCGCAGGAAGGGCAAGCCGGTCTGCGGGTCGATGGGACCGCTGGGGGACTCGCTGATGGGCGCGTGCGTGGGGTCGGCGTCTTCCACGGGAGAGACCGGTGTGGCGGCGTCCTCAGAAGCCTTCTGCTGGGCGAGCGGGTTCTGGATCTCCAGCGTGATGATGGGACCACTGGGACGGTCTCCAGTGGTGGGGCGGGGGTCGGCCCGCTTGGGAACGCCGGGGTAGTCGATGCGGTGGTGATAGATGCCGAGGAGGGTCTCGGTAAACGAGTCGACGATGGTGTAGAGGTCCTTGATGGTGAGGGGACAGACCTCGAGCTGACCGTCCATCAAAGTGGCGTTGACGAGCTTCTGGATGAGTCCGCGCAGGTTGTCGGGGGACTTGTCCTTCAAGGTGCGGGTGGCCGCCTCCACCTTGTCGGCCAGCATGATGATGCCCGCTTCACGGGTGTCCGGAAGGCGCCCGGGGTAGCGGAACTCGGCCTCGTCGACCTTCTCGTCGGGCCCCACCCGCCGGGACTCCATGGCGTAGAAGTACTGGATGAGTCCCGTGCCGTGGTGCATCACGATGCCGTCGACGATGGACTGCGGCAGCTTGTACTGGCGGGCGATGGCCTCCCCATCGGTGACGTGGTTGATGATGACCTTCGCGCTGGTGCGGGGCGGCAGCTTGTCGTGGGGGTTGGGGCCCCCCCTCTGGTTCTCGATGAAGAACTTGGGATTGACCGCCTTGCCGATGTCGTGGAAGTAGCAGGCCACGCGGGTCTGAAGCGCGTTGGCGCCCACCCGCTCGGCGGCGGCCTCGGAGAGCTGCGCCACGGTGACAGAGTGGTGGTAGGTGCCCGGCGCCCGGAGCATCAGCTGCCGCAGCAAGGGATGGTTGAGGTTGGCGAGCTCCAGCAGGCGGTAGTCGGTGACGAAGCCGAACAGCTCGAAGACCGGCACCAGGCCGAGCACCAGCACGCCAGACAGCGCGCCGCCGGCAAACGCGAAGCCGACCGCCCACAGGGGCTTTGCGACCACATCGGCCACACCGCCCGGGTCGCCCAGGTAGACCTGCACGAGGGACAGGAGCAGCGCCCCGGCGGCGTTGAACAGGCCGGCCAGCACGCCTGCCTTGAGCACGCCCACCCGCTCCCGGCTGCCAGCCACCGCGCCCGCCGCCGTGACCCCCGACACCACGAAATAGACCGTGAACAGGACGTCCTGATCCATCATGATGCCGAGGATGACGGCCACCAGGAGGGTCCACATCAGCGCCATCTCGGCGTTGATGAGGATGCGGACGAGCATCGCACCGCCAGCTGCGGGCACCAGATACCAGAACGCACTCGGCGGCACGGCTCCGAGCGCATGGCCGAGCGGGGTCGAGGCCCCCACCACGAGCCGGGCGGCCACCAAGGTGAACAGCACCAGCACCGCGGCGGCTTCGAGGTCGCGGCCCCGAGTGGCCTGCTGGGGGAAGGCGCCGAGGGCGTACTGGTAGATGCCGACGCCGAGCAGTCCGACCACGGCCATCAGCGCGAGCACGATGCGGACGCTGCCGAAGTGCGCGCGGGTGGAGTTGAGGGCCGCGATCATGGCGACCTGCTGGGCATTCAGCACATCGCCGGGGCGCGCGATGGCCGTGCCGCGAGACACCTTGCGCACCACCTCGGGCACGCTGGAGAAGGCCTCTCGGCGCCGCTCGACGGTCTCGCGCTGGTCGTAGGAGAAGTTGGGGCGAATGGCAGCGCGGGCGATGGCCACCGCGCACTTCACCATTTCATCGTTGCCGTCGATATTCTCGATGGCATGCAGCGTGATTCGCTGCCGGGCGTCGGGGGGAGCGACCACCCGCGAGAAGTCGTGCAGGATGGTCTCGTCCTGGCGGAGGCCATCCATGTCGCGCACCAGGCGAATCACCGTGATGGCCCCACCATTGCCGGGCAGGGTGCTGCGGTCGGTGATGATGTAGCCGCGCATCCCGACGTCGACGAGCTCCAGGGTGAGGCGCTCGAGCTCGGGGTGCCAGGCGAGGGCCTCGACCCGCTCGACGTCGGCAGGGTCGAGGTGGACCTGCAACATGGCCACGAAGTCTCTGGAGACCTCGGACAGCTCCGCAGGCGTGAGGGCCTCCCGACCCTCGGCCTGGGCGGTGAGCTGGTGTTCTGTGTGGCGCTGCCGCCCCACCTGGAAGGAGTCCGACACACGGGCCTGGATGCGCTGCCCGAGGTCGCCATCGTAGCTGAACACCTGGCGGACCTTGGCCTCGGCGGCCGCCTGGTTGGCCTCTGTGGCGTCGAGGTCGACGAACTCGAAGCTGCGTCCGGCCCGCACCTCCCGGTCCGCCACTTCGTCCACCTCATATGGACGCGAGGGGGCCGCCGCGAACTCCACCACCAGCAGCGCGCTGGCCACCGCGACCAGCAGCAACACCACCCACCGACGCACCCGCTCATCGAGGATGACGCGGCCCCGGGAGGCTCGGTTCTCGCTGCCGGCGGGAGGAGTCATCGGGCGCTCTCGTCGCGGTCGTAGGCCCGGATGATGGCAGACACCAGGGGGTGGCGGACCACATCAATGTCGGTGAAGTGGACCCTGCCAATGCGTGGGACGCCGTCGAGAACCCGCAGTGCATCGACCAGACCGCTGGTGGTGCCGCGCGGCAGGTCGATCTGGGAGACGTCGCCCGTGACGACCACCTTCGAGCCGCTGCCGATGCGCGTGAGGAACATCTTCATCTGCGCGGCAGTGGTGTTCTGGGCCTCATCGAGGATGACGAAGGCATTGGAGAGCGTGCGACCGCGCATGAAGGCGATGGGCGCAATCTCGATGACCCCACGCGTGAGGAGGCGCTGGGCGCGGTCGTAGCCGGACAGCTCATTGAGGGCGTCGAGCAGCGGCCGCAAGTAGGGGTTGACCTTCTCGGTGAGGTCGCCTGGCAGGAAGCCGAGCTTCTCGCCCGCTTCGACTGCAGGGCGGCACAAGATGATGCGCTGGACCTCATCCTGGAACAAAGCGCTGAGCGCCATCGCCATCGCCAGGAAGGTCTTGCCGGTGCCGGCGGGGCCCACGCCGAAGGTGAGGGTGTGGTCGCCGATGGCCCGCACATAGGCCCGCTGGCGCACCGAGCGGGGGTGGATGCGCTTCTTGCCGAGGCCGATGGGGATGGTCTCTCGAAACAGGTCGACCAGCCGCACCTCTGGCTCGGCCCGCAACATCCGGCAGGCCTGGTCGACATCTGCCGACGACAGCCGGTGCCCGGTAGCGGCCACGCCGTAGAGCTGCACCAGCACGTTGATGGCCACCCGCACGCCATCTTCGCTGCCGCCCACGAGCAGGCGCTCGCCCCGATGGCGCACAGCCACACCAAGCGCCTCGCCCACCACCTCGAGGTGGCTGCCAAGCTCGCCGCAGAGCGTGCGAAAAGAGGCACCAGGCGGGAATTCAAGCCGTCCCCGGAACGGGTGGCGCGGGTCGTCGGAGGGCACGGGGCCTTCCTGCCGCACGGCGGCGACGAGCGGGTCGGACACCACGCTGCGCGGCACCTCCTCAGTGGGTGCATCGGGACGGTCGAAGGACATGGGGTCGTGCAGGGCCCCGCTGTCCGTCGAGGGCGTCGAGCTACCGTCGGCCAAGAGTACTCCCGAGCTGGGGGGGCGATGTGCGGGAGTGCCGGCCACTCCGCCGCCTCGATGGCAGACCAACGCCATCGGTAACCAGTCGACCCCGGCACCGCACCTGGGCGTCCGCCCCACCCGCTCGCACCTGCGCCCGCGCGAGTCCCAGGCGAGGTCCTCCACGGATGAACCACCCCAAGACGCCGTGACAGTGGCCATCTCAACCCTTTCACCGCTCTCTTTCAGCGCGGCGCGACGCGGCTGTGGGAGGTTGGAGCCACAGGCCACCCATCGCTCGAGCGACGGCCCGTCCCACACCCCATTGCCCAGGAGTGACCATGATCGTCGGCGTCCCCATGGAGATCAAGCCGCAGGAGAACCGCGTGGGCCTCGTGCCAGCCGGAGTGCGCGCCCTCGTGTCGCGGGGCCACCGGGTGCTGGTGCAGGCGGGCGCTGGACGCGGCTCCGGGGTGTCGGATGACGAATACAACGCCGCTGGCGCTGTTCTGGTGGACACGGCCGATGAGGTCTGGGGGACGGCCGAGCTCATCTGGAAGGTGAAGGAGCCCATCCAGGTGGAGTACCCGAAGATTCGACCCGGGCAGGTGCTCTACACCTACCTCCACCTCGCGCCTGACCGTCCGCAGACCGACGCGCTGCTGGCCGCCGGCTGCGTGGGCATTGCCTACGAGACCATCGAAGTGGGAGGCCGCCTGCCCCTGCTGACCCCGATGTCGGAGGTCGCGGGCCGCCTGTCGATCCAGGCCGGGGCCCGGAGCCTCGAAAAGCACGCCGGTGGACGCGGGGTGCTGCTCGGCGGAGTGCCGGGCGTGGCACCAGGCAAGGTCGCCATCATCGGCGGTGGCATCGTGGGTCAGAACGCCATGCAGATGGCCGTGGGCATCGGTGCGGAGGTCACCGTGCTCGACATCGACCTCGACACCCTGCGCGACATCGACGGCCGCTTCGGGGGCCGGGTGAAGACTGTGTTCAGCAACGAAGGCAACCTGCTGCAGGCCATCTCCGAGGCTGACCTGGTGGTGGGTGCGGTGCTCATCCCAGGCGCCAAAGCCCCCCACCTCGTCCAGCGCAGCCACCTGTCCCAGATGCAGCAGGGTGCCGTCATTGTCGATGTCGCAGTGGACCAGGGCGGCTGTGTGTCCACCACCCGTCCCACCACCCACGCCGACCCCACCTTCGTGGTGGATGGCGTGGTGCACTACTGCGTCGCCAACATGCCGGGCGCGGTGGCCCGCACGAGCACCTTCGCCTTGAACAACGCGACTCTGCGCTACGGCCTGATGCTCGCCGACCTGGGCTGGGAAAAGGCGACCGAGGCGGCCCCGGAGCTGTCGCTCGGCGTCAACGTGGCCCGGGGGGAGGTCACCTACGCTGCGGTGGCCGAGGCGCACGGCCTGCCCTTCAAGCCCCTCCAGTAGGGCGACTCAGGAGACGTAGCGCTCCCGGTTCTCGCGCTGGAGGCGGTCTTCGGCCATCACCCACAGAGCGATGGTCTGCTGGCGCTTTTCGAAGGCTGGGGTGTTGTCCGGATCGAACTCGAGGCCCACTGCGACCCGGCCATCGGCGGTGGGGCGGCAGTTGCGCACCCGGCCGCTCATCCGCAGGGCGGGGTCGGTCTGGCGGAAGCGGATGGCCACATCGAGGTGGATGCCCCAGTTGCTGAAGCGGCGGTGAGAGGTGGGCAGGATGACCTTGATGCCGTCGCTGGAGATGTCCACCACCTCGGCGGCGATGGGCCGCACGTTCTTGCTTCGGCGGACGGCGACCCGGAGCTGGGTGTCGGAGGTGGGACTGATGCGCAGGGCCCGCCGCTGGTTGAGCACCTTGCCCACATTCTCGGGGACCTCCTCCAGCCGCACACCCCCTTGCACCTTGAAGGCCAGGTGGACGGTCTCGTCGATCTCGAAGCTGCCGTCGTTGGTGCACTCATACACGCAGCTCGACGACTCCCCGCGGGTCTCGAGGGCCACCCGGGCGACCATGCCCGCCGCGAGGCTGGGCGCGAGCTCTTTGCGCATGCCCACCACGAGGCGCTCGTAGGTGAGGTCGATGAGGTGCGCAGGCAGCGGACGGGCGCCCACCTCCACGGTCACCCGAAGCTCCCCCACGAGGGCCGCGTAGCGCAGGCGGCGCTTGCGACCCACGGCGTCCACCTGTTCAGCGGCTTCCGCCAGGCGACGTCCAAGAGTGCGACGCAGGCCTTCGAGACGCTCCACATCGCCAGCCACGCGGCGCCGGACACCCTCGAGTCCACGGGCCAGGCTCACCACCTCCGCGAAGCCGAAGGCACTCACGGGCGTGGTGTAGTCCCCCCGACCGATGCGTGCGGCGGACTCCTCGATTCCCCGAAGGCCGGCGCCGAGCTGGCGCACGATGAACATCACTGCGAGAAAGGTGGCCAGGAAGGTGAAGCCGAGCAGGCGGGCATCGCGCCACTGACGCTCGGCGAGGGGGGCCAACAGCAGGGACAGCGGGGCGTCCACACTCACGATGGCCACCACCTGGCCGGAATCATCGAGCAAGGGAGCGTAGGCGGTGACCCACTCGCCTTGTTCGTCGACATAGCGCCCGGTGACGGCCAGCTCGCCGTCGATGAAGGCTGCGGCCATGGCGGGACGGTAGGTATAGTCGTGGCGCCAGTAGGGGGTGGCGGCACTCGTCATCACAAACTCGAGCGCGTCGTGGTGCGGACGCTCGGGCTCTGCGAGAATGGCCTCCCTGGCGTCGTCCTTGATGCGAAGCGTGTAGGCGGAGGAGTCGAGCTCCGCGGTGCGCACGAAGTCCGCGAGAACACGGTGCTGGCCTTGGGCGGCCGAAGGCGCTGCGGTCCACTCGACGAAGGCGTCTCGGCCCGGTGCGGCTGAGGTGGCCGACACATGCTCGGCAGCATCGAGTCGGCCGGCCAGGATCCGTGCGAGGTCCCCGATGCGGCGCTGCTCGGAGGCCACCACATCCTCTTCGGCATACTCGCGGAAGTTGCCCAGCAGCAGCACGTTTCCGATGCCGAGGATGGCCCCGATGACGAGGAGCTGGCGTCCGAGGAGCGAGCGAGGCATCACCCGGCCGACGAGTCCGCCCCCATTGCCGGCGACGCCGATGACGGGCGCCTCGTGCGAGGGGGTCGGCGAGGGGCCGGGCTCGGTGTCGGTACTGGCGTGGGGTGCAGACGCGGTCGGGTGCGACATGGAGTCTCCAGCAGTCACCCCCGCAACGGACGGGCAGCGCCAACTTGGAGCCAGAAATGTCGAGACCGACCCCATGGCGCCGTGGGGCAAGCCTACGAGATGACCGCGGCGGAGAATCCGACGCGGTCATCCCGAACGCCCCACCGGGGCGGACGGCGGCAACATCGCGCAGCGAAGATGCCGTGGGGGAGCGCATCTTGGTGCGCGGCGCGGGAGCGGGCCCCCGCATAGAAGAGAATAGATGCGAGGTGCGTTCCCGACGCACCGAGCACCTAGGCCGGGGTGTCGAGCACCAAGGTCACCGGCCCGTCATTCAGCAGGGACACCTTCATGTCGGCGGCGAAGCGGCCGCGTCCGACGCGCAGTCCTTGCGCTTCGAAGCCAGCGCACACCTGCTCCCAGAGCGGCTCCGCCAGCTCAGGACGGGCGGCCCCGCTGAAGTTGGGTCGCCGTCCCTTTCTGCAGTCCCCGAACAGCGTGAACTGACTGACGACCAGCACCCCACCCTGCACGTCGGCCACGCTGCGGTCGAAGCGTCCGCGGTCGTCGGCGAAGATGCGCAGGTGGGTGATCTTGCGGACCATCCAGTCCACCTGGGCCGGCCCGTCCTCCGGTGCCACCCCCAGCAGAACCAGCAGCCCATGGTCGATCTCACCGACCACCTCGCCGTCCACCCGCACACTCGCGCTCGACACGCGCTGAATCACCGCCCGCATGGAACCTCCATCGGCCGCACCCGGCCTACAGTCCCCAGTTCCGCGCCACACCTCTGATCGCAAGCCCGACAAAGGTCGCCGTGAGCACCGCCAGCACCACCGTCCACCCGCGCGTGGGCTCCTCGCCGGGGGTGACCTCGTTCGACAGCAGGGTGCCTGCAATGAGACCGGCGACCAGTCCGCCCAGGTGGGCAAGGTCGTCGATGAAGCGCAGCGGGATGCCCAAGGCGAGGTTGGCGACCACGATGATGGTGACTCGGCGCCGAAAGATGCGGCCGATGTCGTCGGGGAGGTCGTGGCGATGCCGCCAGCCGAAGATCACGATGGCGCCGAGCAGTCCGAAGACCCCGCCGCTGGCCCCCACGCTGGTCTCGGTGCGTCCGATGAGCCAGCTGGCCGTCGCCCCCGACATCGCAGACACCAGAAACACCCACAGCATCCGCACCCGGCCGAAGACGGCCTCCACCACGCGTCCCACCACGAGCAGGGACACCGTGTTGAGCAACAGGTGGAGTGCATCGGCATGAAGGAAGGTCGCGCTGGTGAGGCGGTAGAACTGCCCCTGGTCGACGGCCCGGGTGCGCATGGCCCCGCATCGAGCGAGCAGGCGCGGTCCCCGACGGCTGATGAGGACCTCCCACCACTCCGCCCGGCCGCGGAGGTAGGGGATGAGGCCGACCGCGAGGTGGGTGAGCACGAGCACGGCCGACAACACATAGGTCGCCCAGGCCCGGGGAATGCGCGCGACGAGCCGGTCGGCGGTGGCCTCCTGTTCGCTGAGAGGACCGTCCTGGTCGACCGCTTCACCGTTGGTCGTGGGACTCACGGGACCTTCCAGGTCGCCACCCCTTCGAGGGGCCCGGGATGCCATGCCACGGGACGCGCGCCGAGGGACTCGCCATACCAGGCCACGCCCTCTGCAGCGTCGACAAGCCGGAGGGGGGACCACCCGAAGGTGGCCTCGTGGAGCTTGATCAGACCATCCGGCAGCTCACCCGGAGACGACTGGACGGGACCTGCGATGATGCTGCCGGACGGCAGGGCCGACATGTCGTCGAGGGAGCCGCAGAAGGTCCACCCGGCCTCCTGGAGGTGGTGCCGAAAGCTCCATTCGCCGGTGAAGCAGCCCCCTTCGGGATGGGCCAGCACCACCGAGCGGGCGGCAGCGTCGGCGGCATCGAAGAAGCGGTGCTCCGACCAGGACCACACCAGGGCCACGCCGGCAGACACCAGGGTGCCGGTCCAGGCCAGCATGCGCAGGTCGAGGCGGCTGGCACAGATGCGCCCCAGGACGAGCGCAAGGGGCGCCATGGCCGGCAGCAGGTACCGGGGCGCCCCGAAGTTGTGACCGACCATCACGCCGGCGATGACAGCCAGCGCCCATCCACCCAGCAAGATGCCATCGGCGGGCGTACGGTCTGCCCTCGGTGCGCTTGGGCCAAGCAGCTCCCGGGCGCCGACGGCCACGAGCCCGAGGCCAGCGCACGCCGCGAGAGCGAGCAGGACGAACTCCGAGAACACCGTGCCTTCGGGCGCTCCGAGCCAGGCGACCCCCAGTGCCGCCCCCCCCACCACCGGCATCGCCTTGCGGAAGGGGCGCGCGAGCAGCGGCAGCACCAACATGCCCAGGCCGAGCCGGGAAGACACGCCCAACACCCGGGCGCCGAAGGGGCTGCGGCCAATCTCATCGGCCCGGCTCAGCACCTCCACGAGGTGGACCCGGCCATAGCTGACGGCCAGCCAGGTCTCCATTCCGACCAGCAGCAGGCCGAGGGTCGCCCAGAAGGCCACCGCACGAGGACGCGGTCGCAGAGCGAGCTGATGCAGCACCAGCGCGGGCACCAGCACCAGCGCCGAGTACTTGACCGACACCGCCAGTGCGAGGCTGAAGGCGCCCCCCACCCACCAACGCACCTGCGCCGACCGGTCGGCCTTGCTGGCGTGGCCCTCCACCCAGGCGACCACGGCGCAGGTGAGCAGGGCGGTGAGCATGAGGTCGGGCATGAGGCCCCGCTGCAGGCCCAACACGACGATGGGGGATGCCAGCCAGATGGACACGGTGAGCCACGGCCGGGAGGTCATGCGCTCGGCGAGGCGGCCCACCGACCAGCCCAGCAGGGCGGCCCAGGGGATGCCCGCTGCCATCTTCAGCGGGGCGATGTGGGTGGTGGTGCCGCCCGCCTGCTGCAGCCAGGCCCTCACCCAGATCAGAAAGCCCGGAGGATGGGCATAGACGAAGGCATCGGCCTCGCGCTGCAGGCCCCAGGGCGGCCACGGGCGCCACCAGTCATAAGGCCGCCAGGGGTCGAGCTGACGGGCGATGTCGAGGTAGCTCTCCTCGTCGAGAACGGGCACGGCGGCCGCCAACACCGCTGCGACCAGCGCACAGCACACCGCCAGCGCCATCCGAGGAGCCACCACCACCTCCCGTTCCTGAGACTCGAAGGGTCACACCGCGACGGCGAACTCCCGCAGGACCTGGTTCAGCGAGGTCTTGCGGTCGGTGCTGGCCTTGCGCTGGCCGATGATGAGGGCGCAGGGCACGCCATACTCGCCGGCCGGGAAGCGCTTTTGCCAGGTGCCTGGGATGACGACCGAGCGGGCGGGCACCACACCGGTGTGAATGACGGGCTCATCACCGGTGACATCGATGATGCGGGTGGAGCTGGTGAGCACCACATTGGCGCCGAGCACGGCTTCTTCGCACACCCGCACCCCTTCGACCACGATGGCTCTGGAGCCCACGAAGGCGCCATCCTCGATCACGACCGGCACGGCCCCGGGGGGCTCGAGCACGCCACCGATGCCGACACCGCCCGACAGGTGGACGTTGCGGCCAATCTGGGCGCAGGAGCCGACCGTGGCCCAGGTGTCGACCATCGTGCCGGAACCCACGCGGGCGCCGATGTTGACGTAGCCGGGCATCACCACGCAGCCACGCTCCACATGGGCGCCGTAGCGGATGAAGCCGGGGGGCACGAGGCGCACCCCTTGCTCGGCGAGGTTGCGCTTGAGCGGAATCTTGTCGTGAAACTCGTAGGGACCGAGCTCGTGGACGGCCATCTCGGCCTTGCGGAAGTACAGCAGGATGGCCTGGGTGATCCAGGCGTGGGGCGTCCACTCGCCGCCGGGGGTGGCAGGCGGCGTGGCGACCCGGAGGCTGCCGCGGTCGAGGTGCCACAGCACGGTCTCGACAGCAGCGTGGTCCATCGTCTGTTCCGACCATGCGGTGCGGATGCGGGACTCGAGCTCGGCGACGGGGGTGTCGGCTTCGATGGCCTTCATGGGCGCTCCCTCGGGGCAGGCGGGCTCCCCTCATGTCCTGCGACGGGCGGGGCCGCCACCAGCCCATCACAACTCGGCGTGGACCTCTCGCCACAAGCGCGCGGCCTCGTGGCAGGAAGCGAGGTCGGGCACCATCGCGAGGCGCACATACCCGCCGCCCACATCGGTGTTTCCGACCGCAAAGCACGAGCCTGGGCTCACCACCACGCCGCGGGTCACGAGCCGCTCGGCGTACTCGATGTCGGTGAGGCCATCGGGTACGCGCACCCACAGGTAGATGGCGGCGTGGCGACCGAGGGCCTGCACGCCGAGGTCGTCGAAGAGGTCGAGGAACACCTGCTTCTTCTCGGCGAAGACCGCACGGCGGGCCTCGACATGCACGTCGTCGGACCAGGCCGCGGTCGCCGCCGCGTTGACGAAGTCCTGGGGCACGAGGCCCGGGTTGGCGCGCAAGGTCGCGAGCCGGCCGATGATGTCGGGGTCTCCGGTGAGGAAGCCCGAGCGGTAGCCGGTCATGCCGGAGCGCTTCGACAGGGAGTGGAGCGCCAGGATGCCCGTGTCGGCGACCTCGAGGATGGAGGCTGGGGGCGTGCCGCCGGGCGTGTAGATGTCGGCGTAGGTCTCGTCGCTCACCAGCAGGATGTCGTGGTCGGCGCACACCTGGGCGGTGCGGGCGAGGTCGGCACGGCTGGTGACCGCGCCCGATGGGTTGTGGGGGGTGTTGATCCACAACAAGCGTGTGCGGTCGAGCACCGAAACCGGCAGCTCCCACGGGCGGAACACATGGTCGCCCTCGAGCGGCACGGCCAGGGTCTCTCCGCCGGCGAACCGGGCCCCCCGGTCGCAGGCGGGGTAGCCGGGGTCGGGGAAGACCACCAGCCGGTCGTCGGCCGCGGGATCGATGACCAGCAGCGGAAGGTGGAAGACCGCCTCTTTGGCGCCAGCGGTAGGGAGCACCTGGGTGTCGGGGTCGATGGTGACCGAGAAGCGGCGCTGCAGGTAGTCGGCGATGGCCTGGCGCACCGGCGGACGGCCCCGCACCCGAGGGTAGGGACAGTGGGCGGGCACGGCGGACAGCAGAGCCTGGCGCACGAACTCTGGCGCGGGCTCGACGGGGTCGCCTTTGGTGAAGTCGAACACGCGCTGTCCCGAAGCCCTCAGACGTGCCTTGAGGCGGTCGAGGGCCTCGAAGGGGTACTCCGCAATGACGTCGAGCAGGGGGTTGTAGCGGGGCACACGCGCTCCAGGGTGGACGGTCGTTTTCCACGCCGCGCTGGGGACACGGCCGGACCCCCGTCCTCTCACCCGACCGATCCGTCCATGCCACCGCGAGGTCGAAGCCGATGCCACCGTGTGCTTGAAGGCGATGCGGCCTCAGGCTTGCCGTCTTCGCCAGGACGTGCGACCAGAGGCGGAACCCGACCGAACCTCCGTGCGATGGGGATGGAATGCGACTTCACGCCCTTGTGGTCCAGCTTCTGGCCGCCTCGATGCTCCTGCTGTCCGGCTGCGGACTCGCCGCCGACCACTTCGGGGCCGCCCCCGGTCCGGCCGACGCCGAGCCCATCGTCTACGAGGTCGTGCAAGGCACCTCGGCCCGAGGCAACGCCGGCGCCCTCGCGGATGCAGGCCTGGTCACCTCGGCCGACAACTTCGTGATGTACGTGCGCCTCACCAAGGAAGGCGGCTGCATCAAGGCCGGTCGCCACCGGGTGAGCCCCGCCATGACAGCCGGGGAGCTCATCGAAGCCCTGTGCGGCGTTCCCCTTGCCGACGACGTGCCCTTCACCGTGGTGGAAGGCTGGCGCATCCGTGAGATCGACGAGGCCCTGGCGGCAAAGGGCTGGACCCAACCGGGCGAGTACAAGGCCGCCGTCGCTGACATCGCCCACTACACGGCCCCTTTCCCGCTGCCCACCGCTTCGCTCGAGGGCTACCTGTTCCCCGAGACCTACATGGTCGACCGCAGCAAGTGGGACACCAAGGCCTTCGTTCAGCGCCAGCTCGACCTCCTCGCCGACCGCTTCTATGTGCCAAACAAGGCCGCCATCGAGGCCAGCGGCCGCACGTTCGGCGAGATCATCATCATGGCCAGCATGCTGGAGCGCGAGGAGCCCACCCCCAAGCAGCGCCCGCTGGTCGCGGGCATCCTCTGGCAGCGCATCGACGCGAAGTGGAACCTGGGGGTCGACGCCACCTCTCGCTACACGCTCGACAAGTGGAACGACCGACGGGCCTTCCTGAAGAAGCTGCGCGATCCCGAAGACCCCTACAACACCCGCCTGCGCGGCGGCCTGCCCCCCACGGCCATCGGCAACCCGGGCACAACTGCGCTGGAGGCGGCCCTGAATCCCACCGGCAGCGAATTCTGGTACTACCTGCACGATAGCAAGGGAGTGTTGCATCCGTCGCGCAACCAGGCGGAGCATGAGGCGTACAGGAAGAAGTACAACGTCTATTGAGCAAGTGGCTGTGTTCATGGTGATTTTCGGCAATTGTGGACACAGATTCCAGGGAAGTGGACACACATCTCGCTGATCTGGACACCGAACCGGACACACCGCCCCGATTGATCTGAGCCCTCCCCCTGCAATCAGGGGGAGGGCTCTTCCGGTTCTCGGGGTGGCGCGTTTGGCGTGTTCTGTGCGTTCGGTGGCGCATTCTGGGGCAATCACCCTGAAGGTGTCATTCCGACACGAACCCCTCGTCAGAATGTGAACCCAGCTCCGCGACTGCCCCCCAGTTCAGGGGCTCCTCGGAGCCGGATCTGTGTCTCTGGCGGGCATACGGCGCGGTGCCGAAAACATGCACAGTGACATTATTTTCGGCAAATGGGGATCAGATCGGGTCCGCCGTCGTATGAGGGGATGTCAACCGGTCGAGCTACCCTCGGCCACCCTCCACAGAGCGAACAGAGAGCAAGACCATGAGCAAGACCCTCAAGTCCATCCTTGAAGCCACCCTCACCGAGCTGGGTGAAGGCCACGACGACGACATCCGCCGCGTCGCATCTGAGATGCGGTCGAGCAGCCTCGAAGCCAACCGCCGTCGGGTCGCCTTCGGTGAGCTGATTGCGGCTGAGGCCGACCAAGCCAAGAACGACCCCGACAAGACTGTGGCAGACATCCGCAAGAAGTGGGCTGGCCTGCTTGACGTGTCGGACGGTGAGATTCGTCGGATTCTCGGTGTCACCCGAGCCCTTCGAGTCATCGCCGAAGACTGGAGCAAGGTCCCGGCCACGATTCTCGAAGGCTCCTGGAGGTCGGTCCCGGACCGATGCCGTGAGGCCCTCGGCAAGCCGTTGACCACCACCGAGAAGGACAACTCCATCAAGGCCCACATCGGTCGTGTGGCGGTCCGGCTCGAACGGGCGGCCCTTCGGTCGGACACCCCCCGCGAGAGCCTCCAGGAAGCTGTCACGGCCCTTCGAAACGAAGCAAAGCGGCTGAACCGGCTCATCAAGGAGATGGAGACCGCAAACGAACCTGGCGAGGAAGCTGCCTGACCACGCCGTGGTCAAGAGGCAGATTTCTCGAAAATAGGGGTATCGATTCGGAATCGGGAACGTACAGACGCTCAGGCCCACACGGACCGACCCCCGACTGAAAGCACCGAGAACCCCGACAGGTCATCCATTCCGGAAGACCTGCGAGGGAACTCACCTCACACCCGCAACAACGGCATTCCTGCCGTCATGGAGAAGTGCGCCTATGAGCAGCACCAAGAAGCGCATCCACATCGATCTCGAACTGTCCAACCGCCTGGAGTGGATGCGCCAGTTCGAGTACCGCCACTTCCTCTACGCCGAGGATGTCCCCACCTCGACGGAGTACATCGAGTCCAAGCTGAAGCAATGGGTGGACGACCACCAGCGGTACGCCATCCGGGACCGGCGCGTCCGGTTGCTCGTGGACTTCAAGTCGCCCCAGGCCCTGGGCGAGACGGCTCCGCCCCCGGCCATCCCCGCAGGCACGGTTCTCATCGTCAAGCACTTCCGAGGCGGCTCTGGGCGGGTCTGGACCGAAGATGGCCGGTCGGCCGCTCTCCGCTGGCCCGACCTCGGCACCAAGTGGGAGTTGGTCGAGGACTGACCTACGGCCCTTCCACCTCGACCGGTGAAGGGCGATTGGCGACTCAGATCCCTCGAAGCTCCCAGTGCGGCCCGTCCTTGAAGGACCGCCAATCCCCGCCCCAGCTCAGGGTGACGCCCGTAGGCACAAGCCCCTCGGCTGCCATCTTCGCCCACTCGCTCTTCACCAGTGGTGCGAAGGCATGGTAGTCGTCCCAATCCCAGCTCGCCTCGGTGTCCCCATCGTCGTCCGTGTCGAGCCACGGAGACACATCCACAGCCAGGGAGGGCCACTTGTTGTGCTTCGACCTGGGCCACCTGAGCTTCGAGGCTCCCGAGCTGTAGGCGGCATCCTGAGCCGCCCTGCCTCGGTGTCCGCACAGGATGGTGAGATCGAAGGGGAGGTCATCCCGACGGATGACCCTCGCGAACAGGAGCTGGAGGAGGTCGTGGCACTGACCGAGCCTGCGAAGCGACCGGGAGCCCCAGTAGAAGCCACCACTCATGGGGCCACCTGCTCGATCTCGACCTCGACCACGTCCACGGGGGTCGATGGGATGGAGAAGTACGCCCACGCCACGTAGGCCGCACCCGCAGCCAGGATGAGCGTGATGGCGTTCGCGATTGGCTGTTTGAACGTGCCCCACAGCTCGGAGATGGCCTTGTTGCGATGAGTCATCCTGAGCTTGGCATCCTCACGAGCCTTGTTGGCTTCCTGTTTCCGCCACGCGAAGTCCTCCTCCAGGATGGCTGAGGTCTTGGCTGCCTCCCGAGCGACGTTCTCCAGGTGGGCGTTCGTGGTCCCCTGCTGCACTTCGAGCCTCCGGATCTGGTCGGACAGTTCATCCAGCCGAGTCTCGACTCCGTCGATGCGAACCCCCAGGCTGTGCAGGGTCTCGGGTCCGGACATGGCTCAGTCCCCCTGCTCGCGGAGGCACAGCTCGGAGAGGGCATCGTCGAGGTCGACGGCGCGCATCTGAGCGGCCGTCGGTCCGTCGGTGCCCCGGAGGGCAACATCTGCTGAGGTGGAGGCCCACTCGGCATCGGTGACCGGCACCACAGCGACAAGGAGCTGATGGGTCCCACCGAGGGAGACCCGGCGCATCTCGGAGCAATCCGGGCAGGCCATCCCTGCCAGGGAGTACACGTCAACGGGGTCGCGGACACCCAGGCCATCATCTGTGCCGGTCAGGCTGGCATCGATCAACAGGCTCATGAGAACGTCCCCCACTGAATTTCCACAACGTCGCCAGACCCGTTCGTGATGGGGACCGCGATGAGGTTGAGAACCGTGTCGAAGTGGCGGTTGGTCGACTGCTGGCCGACGGCATTGCCGTAGAGCACGGTGCCGCTCGACAGGACCGTCTCAGGGGTCGGGATGGTGGTCGTGCCCGAGACGTAGTGCCCGTAGATGGTGTTGGCGTCCTTGATCACGAACCCGACCGACAGGGCCGTGGGTGTCGTGATGGCGGAGCCATAGTTGTTGTCGGTGGTGCCCTGCCGGGTCCGGGGCTGGATCGTCGAGGCTGAGGCGTAGTTGAAGCGGAGCCCCCGGTTGTTGCCGTTGACGGCACTCGTGTCTTTCGAAACCGTCGAGAGGATGCCCTCGGAGGCCGCATCCAAGCTGATGTTGGTCCAGGCCATGCCGAGAAACACCATGCCGGGCTGATAGGTGGCCAGCCCGTAGGACGCGATCAATGCGGCGATGTCAGCCACCGCACCGATGGAGCCCGCTCCTGAAGTCAGACACCGGATGCCGGTCCCATTGATGTACTCAACCGTGTGCCCCGACCCGGAGTAGATGCTGATGGTCCAGTCGATGGACGTGGTGCCATCAGAGATCGAATAGGTGCCCGAGCTGTAAGGGCCCTGATTCGGGACCGCCGTGGCGTCGTAGGAGCTGACAGTCCAGGCTCCGCCGGTCGTGGCCGTCTGCACTTCGACCACAGCCGTCGAGGTGACCTCCTGAGCAACCGGTCCGGTGTCCGTCGCGGTCAGGGTGACCCGAACCACATCGCCATCGGCAAGGCTGGAGACCGTGTACGGGCCGAGCCCACTGCCGGAGAGGATGGCCCCGGAGCCCACCTCATGAGCGAGCACGGCACCGTAGCTGTAGCTGCCAGAGCCGCCCGTGGGAGCCGAGAACGTGATGCTTGAGCTGGAGGTCACCCCGGATGCGAGGGACTGCCCAGCAGGGTCGGCACCCGGAGCCAGGGGCGTGTAGGCTGCTCCCCCACCCCCCATGGGCGTGCCGTACAGCCCCGGCATCCCTGTCGGTCGACGGACACCCATCAGACCACCCGGAGGTAGACGGTGGTGCCGGCACTCGATGCCTTGAGCTGGACCGTCTGATCACGCCGACCGATCTGGAGAGGAGCTTCCCAGACGACGAACCAACTGTCTGCGGAGACCGGGGCTTCGACACTCGGAGTGCCAGACTCGAAGCTGAAGACGCCCGAATTCGTGACGAAGTGGACGTCTGCCCGAGAGCAACCAGGAGGGAGTGTCACCACTTCCCAGCTCGTGCCGACGGTGATCTCTTCGACGTGTGGTAGTGAATTCTGAGAGCTAAGGTCGGTGGCCATAGATGCGACTCCGGGGCGGGAGTCGTGCTACCGATGGTCGACTGTCAGCTCAGGGGCCGGGCATCTCGGACGGGTTCTTCGACCAGGAGCAGGGTCACCCGCATCATCGGGGTCCCGTCGATTCGAATGCCCTCGACCAAGGTGACCTGGCTGTCGAGGTGGATCTCAGGGTCGGAGATGGTCACCACATCCCCTCGGCTCAGCCACCCGTACCGGCTCTCCGGGAGCAGGTACTCGACCCTTCTCCGGGCGAAGGCGTAGGCGCGCGCCATCCACTGAAGCACGGCATGAGCTGTGCTGTCGTCATAGATGACGATGGAGTCGAGGCTGTGAGGGACAACCAGTGGAGTCCCATCAGGCCGACGATACCGCCTCTGGGAGAGCAGACAGGGGTAGCTCGGGGTGGCACCGTCTTCGTCGGTTGCCGAGTAGCGCAGGCTTCCCAAGAAGCTCCCGATCCGCACCGAGTAGGCGTAGCCGAGGGTGAGGTCGTTCCTGATGTTGCTCCTGTCGTAGGTGACCCTCGATGCTCTCTGGATGTACGGGTCGGAGCCAGTGTCGAGGTGGCAGACGGCATCGGTCGAGGTGGCCGTGTACCTCCAGACGATGGGTGCCACTCCCTCCGGGCCGCTCACGATGGAGACAGGCAAGATTCCCAGGATATTCGAGCTGGCGAACTCCCAGGGGGTCACGCCTTCGTCGATTGTGAAGTCCAGGAGGAAGCGGGAGAGCAACGGCTTTGCCACGGCAAACCTGCCATGGTCGACGGGAATGCCCGACTGTCGGAGCAGCCACTCCAGGACATCCCCAGCCGCCCGCATGGCCTTGCCGTCGGTGCCGACCAGACCCCCCCGAGTGGAATCATCGTCATCGACCCAGGTGACGTAGGTGCCATCGGGCACCGTGTTGGATGCCGGCTGGATCGATGCCGGGGCAGCTACGTGGCCGATGCAGCCCACGACCGTCGAGGTGGGCTGATTCCAAGTGTAGCTGGCACTCCCGTCGTACTCATACACGTCGGTGGAGGCTGGGCTCACCGTGTGCCACCAAGTGGCCACGGCCACCGGGTGCCCATTCCGGTCGTGAGTGTTGGAGACCCGGTAGCGGAGTGGTGTCGTGGCCGTGTCGGTCTTCAAATAGACGGATTCGACCCCGACATGGTGACCAGCCAGGATGGGAGTCACCTCCCTGAAGTGTCCACCTGAGCTGTGCAGGGTCTTCCTCTGGTCGATCCAGACAGCCTGACTGCCTGTGATGAGCCCACTCGACCACACCTCAGCCGAGACCCGACCTGGGTTGCCAATCACCACCGGGTAGGCCAGCCCGAGCCCGGCAGAGGGCAGGCTCGTGATCATCGCGACGTCCCAGTTCGCGCCGATGACTTCGAGACCAGGAGCCGGGATGAGCTGACTGTCATCCCAGGGTGTCAGTTCCAGCGAGAAGCTCACCGGCTCATCGGCTGCCCCGTACTCGGGATCGGAGACAGCCCCCCAGATGAGGACGTGTCGCTCCTCCCATTCCTCACCCTCGACCCACCTGCTCAGGGTGCCGATGCTCCCTGCCAAGTCGTGCCCCTGAGCGACCAGGAGAGGCACGTCCACCGGGAGCACGGCATCAATTGCCGCAGATGTCGGGGAGCTTGAGGCATCCGAGAGGAAGTCGAGCCCGGTGTCCAGATCGATGCCTTCGAGGACCCCGGCGTAGTGGATGGAGACCCCGTCTTCGGTCACCACATCGATCTCGGCATCGGACAGGCGGAGGGTCTGGCCGGCGTACTCCAAGTCGAGGAGCCAATGGACCCGAGCATTGATGCTGTCGGAGGGATGGAGCATGGCTCAGACCTCCTCTTCAAGCCGAATTACGCCCAATCTCAAAACTTCCGTCGACCCTTCGTCACCGACCACGTTGGTCGACTCGACACTCTCACTCACAATCCGTCCGTAGAGCTGGAGAGTCCGGTCCACGATGTCGATGGAGGTCGAGCTGTTCGGAGGGAGGTCGAAGGCCGGCAGGTACACGACTGGATCGGTGGCCCCGTGGAGCCGTTCGAGCAGTCCAGGCATCGACCAGGGCACGTCAGCAGGGACGGCCACCGGAGCCCCGGCAGTCCATCCCAAGATCCAGCTCGGGTCGAACTCGGTGAGCCCGGTTGTCTCGATTCCGTCGACCCAGCTCACCTCTGCTGCCCTTCGAGCTGGCCCGAGAGCCCTCACAGTGCGGATGCCTGTCTGACCTTCGACCGTCTCATAGTCGTATGCCCATTCGAGCACGCGACCCCAGCCGTATTGCTGTGCGTATGCGCCCATCGGCACGACGTTTCCGAGCACGAGAGAGCCGATCCTGAAGTAGCCCTCTGCCGTGTCCTGTGCCGGAATCCGAATCCGGAAAGCCTTGTAGCGAGCCGTGATGGGGATGACGTGGCTGGAGTCCTTGCTCCACAGCTCACCGTCGACCCCCGAAGTCGGTTCGAAGTTGTCGACGGACTCCAGGAGGATGCGGGTCTGGAGGCTGTTCAGGGAGGGATTCCACACACCAGGACTGTTGGTCTCGATCTTCCTGACCTTCTTCGTCTCCCCTCCGTCTCCCATCACGAAGTAGCTGCCTGCCAGGGTGTGGCGGTGGAGGTAGCGGTCGACCACCGAGCCGACCCCGGATGTGGGGCGGACGATTCGGTCCGACCTGCCGTAGTCGAGGCCGGTCTGGATGCGACGGTCGAGGGTCGCAAGCACCGACCACACACCGGCATTGTCCTGCCCGTGGATCTCGGCTGTTCCGAAGTTGGCGTCCGCGAAGTGGACCCCGAGCAGGGCCCCGAGAAGGTGGGTGTGGACACCACCAAGGGTCAGTTCGATGTCCTGCTGGACCGTGTCGGAGGTCGACCTCCAGGGCCGTCGTGGGCTTCCACTGACATCTGGGAACACAGCCGAGATGGGGTAGCTGTAGGTGGGACTGAGCTTCCACCAGTCATTCCGAAATGTGGGCCCGTCGACTGCCTGAACGTGGAGCCCACCGTCCACCCACACCGGGGTGGGCATGTAGGACCGACCGAGCAGATCACTCCAGTTGTCCTGCCCGTACAGTCCGCGCTCGGTGTACGAATCGGAGGCGTACTCGACCAGACGCCAGTAGGTCTCGGAGTCCTGACCCTGTCCGACTCGAATCCTGTTCGTGGTCGTCGTCGCGGATGCCGTCAGGGAGCCTGTGGAGCCAATGAGCGTCCACAGCCGGTCACCGGAGGCACCCACGGGCCGATACCATGCCTCGACATCGTTGTTCTCCATGCCGATGAGGATCTGAACAGGGGCACCGGCTGCATCGGTCGTGCTGACCGATGCCACCGAAGATCCACTCCCGATGTCACGGAGACTGATGGCTGTGTCGGTCACCCACACCGCACATTCGTAGGTGTTCGTGCTTCCGTCGAAGAGACGGAGCTGGACCACTCCCGTGCCGCCTTCGTGGCGCACGTCGGCAAGGACGTGAAGACCCTCGGCAGACGTGCCCGTTGGAGCAGCGTCGTAGCATTCCTGCTGGCCGGAGGTCGTGGTGAGGTGCATCCCGTCGAACGTGAGAGACCTCGAACCGGTGCCGGTCGTCCGGGTCCACACCGGCACACCCGAGCCCGTGGCCTCCAGGTAGTCGTAGGGCACCCAGGTGTGGGTGTAGCCCGCGACCGTCAGGGGGCCAATCTCAGAGGCGGCTTCCTGGGGGAGACAGACCGATGTGTAGCCACCCAACCAGAAACCGCACAGGGACGGAGCATAGGTGGTGAGGGCCCCCGGCTGATGAGCCACGAAGGCCCGTCCACGATGGGCGCAAGCCGCCAGGCCCTCGGGGTAGCGAGCCAGGTCCCTGCCCCTCCAGGTGGCCACCCCGTGAGCGGCTACCGGTCCCCTGCCGGGGTCGACCCAGGAGGTGCCTCCATCGTCGGAGGTGCGCACCATCAGCTCATGCTCAGCAGTTGCATGATCTCGACCGAGAATCCAAAGACGGCCGTCTTCGTCACTCCAGAGGGACAACTCGCCACCGGTGAACACACCACCGGACTGAGAGCCCCACTGCATCGGGTCCGAAGTTGTCTGGCACAGGGTGTACTCGGCATTGGCCAGGGAGTCGTAGGCGGACCCCAGGACTCGGCACCATGCCGGAGTGGTGGAGCCTGCCGAGCCTGTTTCGCTCACGTAGGCGACCACCAAGGTGTTCCCATGACGGACCACATCCGGGTAGGCTCGGTCAGATCCCGTCAGGGTGGAGACGGCATCGAACGTCGTTCCGAGGTCGTTGCTCGCGTACTGCCAGATCTGGTCTTCAGGAGAGCTGACTGTCTGGACGTGTGCCACGAGACAGATCTGGTCGAGCAGGTACGCAGCTCGAATCCGTCCGGGCACTTGGACGGTGGAGTCGATGGGCTCAGATAGACAGCCCTTCTGGCCGGGTCGCCATGTCGCCCCGGAGTCGTCGGAGATGTAGGTCCGGAGCTGGATGTTGGTGCCGTGCTCCCTCCAGTAGATGCACAGAAGCCGGCCACTCGGGAGCTGGACTAGGCACGGGTGGGCGTCGGTGGTGCTGTAGGTGGAGCCCTGGTCGTAGACCTCGACCTCCGACCATGCTCCGGTGTCTGGATCTCGAACCTGAGCGACGACGTACCGCTGGGCCTTGGTGGCCACGACCACGATGGTGCCGTCTGCCAGTGCGAGGGCATGAGGATTCCGCCACCGGTTGGCGATGGCGGTCCAGTCGATGGCCTCCCAGCCGGACAGGGAGACCGGGGGGTCCCACCCTCGCCAGTCGTCGGAGCCGTCGGTGGAGTACCGCCAGACGTACCGAGCCCCGTCTCCTGGGTGCCCACCCCGAGAGGTGAGGACTCGGATCTCGGAATCGGGGGCAGTCGAGCCAGTGGCCTGAAGTACCAGCTCGGACTCGACCTGAGCCTCTGGCACTCCAGGCAGAGGACCGGCCTGACTTGTGACAGAGACCGCGTCCTCATCCCACTTGAATCGTGGATCGGGGACGATGAGGCCACGCAAGATGGATGGAGTGTATGAGGTGCCCATGGCGGGTGATACCGGTGATCACACCGTGATCATTGGGCTCACCGGTTGGACCGATGCCCCACCAGACGGCCTCTCTGGATGGCCCTCGAGATGGGGTCACCCGCTGACAGACCGTCCTTCTTCCATCGGTCGACCTGCCTGGAGTGCTTGTACACACTCACGGCCACCACCGTCTGTCCACCTGCCGACTGGCCGGCATTGGCCCTGCTCAGGGTGTCGTCCCCGAGCATCCGCCTGCCCGTCGGGTTCAGCATGTACTCACCGTTTCTGGCAGTCACGTTCATCTCATCCGGAGCCAGGACGGACTGAATCGGGCCGCCTCGGTGGAATGAGGGCTGGGTCGATGCGATGGCCCGTTGTTCGGCAAGACCGGCAGCCAGGGCACCACCGGCAGAGACCAGGGACAGGGGCCACGGTGCCGATGCGAGAGCCTGAGTCACAGCCACGCTCGTTTGCACGGCAGCAGAGGCAGCGGCAGCCGCCTGCTGAGCATCGTAGGCATTCCGGGCAGCTCTTGTCGGCGTTCTCCAGAATCCGCGCCCAATCGGTGCAACCCGCGCCAAAGCCCACCGGTGCGGTCCGCGGGTCTCGC